>PVBE011159832.1_pt1 | contig 13203 bp, 5 predicted proteins | sample 1631181 | NCBI WGS metagenome assembly PVBE01 (sample SAMN08397723, study PRJNA350692) | Marine metagenome, whole genome shotgun sequencing project. | isolation source: water | place: Pacific Ocean | collected 2012-04
ACCGTTCCAATTTTGGTCCCGTTGGTCCTTGTTGCATGACTAATGCAACTTGTGTAGACGCCCAAACACAAGCCCAATGCGACGCTGCAAACGGCTGGTATGCTGGGAATGGAATCGCCTGCGCAGCTACACCTTGTTCGGGCGTTGCTGGTGTTGTAGCTGGTGAATGTTGTGTACTCAATGGCGATGGTGCAACAGCTCAGGGTTGTGTTATCGTTGCAACCGAAGCGCAGTGTGTCGCTATCTACAATGGCGTCTTCCTTGGGATTAATACCGACGTTCCTCCAACCCCCTGCGATGCCAGTCAAACAGATTGCCCTGCGGGAGTCGGACCTCTCCTCGCAACGTTTAGCCTTTGCGGTGAGGCTGGAGACTTTATCACATACCTCAGTGGGGATTGCTATATCGATCAGACAACTGTCGAACAAACAAGCCGCTTTACATTTGCAGCAGGTTGTACAGATACCATTGGAGTGTTTGCTGGTCCAGGCACTCCCCCAGGTGCTGATTACGCTGTATTGACCGGAGCTGTAACTGGTGTCTCAAATGTTCTCCTTGACTCTACTTGTTGCGAAACAATTAGCACCGATGTTCCCAATTGCGCGGCTGGTCAAACATGGTCTTGGAACGCAATCTGTGCAAGTTACGCACAGGCGTATTCTGTTCTTGGTAACAATACATGCTTGAGATCGCCCGCAGCTCTAACTCTGCCAACAAACAACTGTTTTGCCCCTCTTGGACCTACACAGGACAGACCAACAGTACAGCCAGGTATCAACATGGCTAGTGTCGGAGCTGCAAACGACGGCATATTAATTTCAAACCCAACCGGTAATGGTGGTGTTGATACCGAATGTATCGCCGTAATTAATGACCCTAATGGGAATGGATGCGCTGATAATGACTGCGTGCTAAATTTAAGTGGCGATATCTCTGGTGCACTGCCTGCGATAAATTTGACTGGTATCGGAGACTTGAATGCTCTTGCAGCGTCCATTATTGTTGCAGGTGCAGGTTGGACCGCTACTGTCGAAGGACCAGGTACAACACTGGACAATGTCCTTAACCCAACTGCCGAAACTTTCGTGTTTCAAGCACCCGCTTCGTATCCGCAATCGTTCACAACAGTGCCGATTACTGCTGCTGGATGCTCAAATTTAAACGGAGCACCAACGTTTCCTCGAGCCAATACAACGCCCGATTACGCTGGTCTTGGTTTGATGACAAACATGACAACGGAACTTATTCCATGGGCTGGCAACCTACTCAATCCTCTGGGTCAGCCATTAGCGTTCCCGAGCGACACAGCCACCCTATCAAACGATGATTTTTTCCACATCTCACAGCTATTACCTTGGCCGATGGGTGGCTCTACCATGCAAGGTGGTAGGGCGACACTTCCTCTCAGTTCTAACGTTGTAGGTGGCTTGGGATGGTATGGCGGCGAGGGCATGGACCTCTTTCCAACTGCTCCAAACGGCGGTGGTTTTGGTGGGGCTGAAGTGTATCTAGGTTCATTCGGCTACGGACAATTTTGGGCGGACGATGGTGTTGGTCCAATCGGACCAAACGGTCTTCGTGTAAGCGGTGCATTCGGAAATAATGTGAAAGTTGCAGTTCTTGATTGGTCTGCGTACGTGCAAGGACGTACTTTTACAAGTCCTGGTCCTGATAACATTCCGGGAACTCCAGACGATGTCGTTGTTAACCTTGGAGGTCTCCACGAAGAGTTTCTTGCAAATGGTCTCGCTACTACTGCATTAGACGCTAATGGAAACACTGTTGCGGCTGCTTCTACTGTAACTCTGGAAGGAACGGCTACAGGACACGATCCTGTCACGCTTCTTTTTGACGAGAACATGCAATTTGGTTATTCCGCGGACCATGGCACAGCAGTACTTGGTGTGATTGGAGCAAATTGGAGTACAACTTCTCCACTACCAGGAGCAGCTACGTTTCCACCCAATCTCACAATTCGACAGAATGGTGCTGCAGGTGTCACCCCAAACATCGGTGTAGTTGGATTAGCTCCTGACGCAGATTTATATTTCTTCCCACTTGCAACATCTACCGTAGCGGACCGACAAGACCAAGCATGGTTTAATGCAGCCGAAACTTTGGATGCTGGTGACGTGATTTGTGCTGCGTACCGACCGGTTGCTATCAGTGATAATGAACCAAACTTAAACTATTGGCCAGATACTTCTGCATTCATGCAACTGGCAAACAGCCTAGGAATTTGCACAGTTATTCGTGCTGGCGATCGTGGAGTCGATATGGCTTCGCTAGAGCTTCCAGAAGGGGATCAAAATGTTATGGTTGCTACTGCGGTTACTCCTGGTCTACCGTATAAACGATTAGCCGACGGTATCCGAGCCTCAAACTATACGACAACTGCTGCTGATTACGCTTCGGCTAGTGCTTCAGGATTCGGGCTTGGCGTAGTGACATGTGGTAAAGGACCTGGGCGAAGCAACTACCTTGGATACAACACTATTTCCTATGCTGGCGCTACGCCGTATCCATCACCTGCTTCTGATCCATGGATTGTTAACGCCCAATCCTATACGAACAACTTCTCAGGAACTGGCGCAGCAGCTGCCCAGTTAGCCGGCTGTGTTGCTCAAGTTCAAGGATTCACTAAACAAGTTTACGGTATACCAATGGGACCACAAATTTGTCGACAACTTATGGCTGGGGGAAAATACGAAGGACGAAACCGAGATGGAACACCAATCTTGACACCTCCGCCTAATGGTTATGCATACCTCTCAGAGCAACAGGTAGATTCTAGTTGCGAAGTTGTTGAAAACACTTTGGATTGGGACTTCTGCCCTGTTGTAGTTGGTAACCTGACTGGAAACATGCTTAACCCCCGCGGTGCGATGGTTAACGCAATCCTTAATCCAATCTTTCACACACCAAGTATCTCAGACTCCTTCTTTATAAGAGGCACCTACCTATTTGGGAATATCTATTCTCTCGCATCTATTGACGGCAACTTAGCCGCAGCAACTCCTGTGCGCACAAAAGCTCATGTTCCCTACAACGTACCAGCTAATGTGCCGGGTGGTTTCGTTCGATACCTTGGAAATGGACTAACAACCGACTTGTATTTGACCGGCGAACTGGAAAGTGGGCTTCCAATGAACAATACGTTGAACGTAGACGTCACGCTCTTTAGTGTTCAGCAAGAAAACATGTACTTTATGTTGGAGATGTTTGACCAACGATTAGGAAGATGGCGAGAAGCTGGAGCTGCAACAATGCTTGCACAAGGCGATACTGAAGTCGACTTTACTGTTGCGAATGCTTCAAGATTTATAAACGCAGGCGACGAGTCGTACAGCATGCGTATCATCACTCTTGACCTGAACTCTCCAAATGGTGGACCTACCGCGGTATATCCAGTCGCGTATGATCAAATTCTTGTTACTGCAGGATATATTCAGCACTAATCACTAATGCAAATCTTCATGAAATAAGCCTTGCAAATTTGCAAGGCTTATTTCATTGGGAATCGGAACAACATTACGGGCAACACTCTGTGACCAACACGACATGAAACATTGAACCATCTTTAATTCTCTTTATGGCGAATCATTGTTACATGATTGCCTCGTTCGTTCAAAGAAACTTCAGACATGAACGCTCGAATCATTGCTAGACCACGCCCTGATGGCAATGTTAGATTTTCGGTTGCAGTAGGATCGGGAATAGCTTCTGGGTCGTACCCTCTTCCCTGATCAATTACTTGTATTTCCACTTGCTCTTTTGTCACACACCAAAAGACTTCGATTTCTACCTCTTCATCTCCGAGGTGCCCGTGGAGCAAAGCGTTGGCTAGTGCCTCTTCAAATGCAACACGCACTGCAAAAAGATCGTGATCGGTGTACTCCGCTTCTTCCATCAATTGAATAACCATTTCCTGCACCTCATCGAACGACTCTCGAACTCCAAGAATGGTTCGTTTATCTCGATTTGGTTGTTCCTTATTCGAACACATACAAGTGGCGCCTTCAATTTATACCCAACCAAGCAAATGTAAAGAACTTCTCAAGATGGTGAGGAACAAGGTACCCTCAACATGTTTATCGCATAGAGCTCATTGCATCAGCGAGGGAATCACAAAGTGTAAATGCTTTATCAAGCTTTGTTATTCTAAATACATCACGGATTGGTCCCTCAAGAGATGCTAAAGCTAGTTTGCCTTTTTTATCACCAATTTTTGCGTTGACTGTAATGAGCATGCCTAGTGCAGAAGAGGATAGAGCGTTCACATTTTGAAAGTTAAGAACAATTTTTGGGCATCCCTTCCTATCAATAACTGCTGTAAGCTCGTCTCCAATTCGACGAATACATACTTCATCAAGAATATTGCTCTCGACAAATTCGACATTAGTGATGCCATCACGTTCAAAAATTTGTAATAGGGAATTCTCTGCCATACCATTTACCTTTGGGAATAAAATTTATCTCATGAAGGAGTCGCTTGAACTAGTATCTAGAATGCGTCGGCTGAAAAGCATCTCTTCATTTTCTTGTTGAATAATAATTTCAGGACGTAAGAGAATAATCAATGTTGTTTCTTCTCTATTTGTAGTTCTGTTCGTGAAGAAACGGTTGAGGTATGGAATCTTAGACAGGATAGGGACTCCAACCTCAGTTTCGAACTCACGCACTTTGCGTTGTCCACCAAGAAGTGCTGTGCCTTTGTCAGGAACTGACACTGTTGTTCGAACTCTGTGTTGAAGTGTTGATGGCAGTGTAACTTTAGATGTAATAGTGGCTGCCCCACCACCACCTGCGCCACCACCTGCTGCTGCTGCATTAACGTCAGCAGTTACATTAAGCTCTACTTCTTGAACATTGAAATCAACTTCCATAGTTACGTATCGTCTATCGGCAGAAATAACACCCTGTACTTCAAATCGAACTCCAGACCCAGCTGTTGCTATAACTGGGGTATATCCGATTGCGCCCGCGTTTGAGTTCAAGTTCAACGAAGAAACATACGCTACTTCTCTGGAAATGTTAATCCAAGCTCTTTGACCATTATGCATCGTAAGACGAGGCGCAGTTAAGATTGTATTCCGCTTATCGGCTTGCGTAGCTTCAATCATGAGGTCGACTTGCACATCATCTAGGAAACTTAACCCAAAACCAAGAGCTGGATTTGCACCAGCTACAAGTTGACCGAAAGCGTTATAGTTATTTATGTGATCGATTAATTGATTACTTCCCTGCACAATACCAAGTGGGCTAATGCCATCGGTATGTCCAATTGGGGCGCCTGGGCTACCGTATGTATATACTATTTGCCCTGTTGCTGGGTCATAAGTACCGAACATATTGCCAGTTGCTACATTGGTTCCTGGAGGAACAGGTAGCCCTGTTTCAGGATCTATCGTTGTGTAAATTATTGGGTTCTGTAACTGCCCAGTCCCAGGCACAAAAAAGTCACTTAACTGTGCATTTGGATCAACTGATTGCATCTGATCAAAAAGGCCCTTGTTTGTGTTGAAATACAAGTCAAGGTCAAAACCTATTTGCTCAAACCAATCTGTTGAGATTTGTAAGAAACGAGATTCAACATTAATTTGCAATGCACGAACTTCTCTGAGTTTTGCGAGTAATGAGGTTATTTCGCGATGAACAGAAGGTGTTTGCTTAATGATGAAGTTGCCGTTGATTGCATCAATCTCATGTTGACCTTGATCGTCCCATTCCCATGCACCTGAGGGGCTAGTAATATACTTTTCAATGAGTTCCTTTAACTCATCCATTAGCTCTTCTTGGGTTTTACCCTCGTCAACACCGCCATCGCCAATGCCACCGCCAGAGCCGCCAGTGCCACCGCCACCAGTGCCGCCGCCACCAGTGCCGCCGCCGCCTGCTGATAGTGGAGGAGCATCAAAATCACGAATTTCAAAGAGCAAGTCAGTAACGCTATAAACTTCGATATATGTGTGGTCCTTCAAAGCTGCTTTGGTTGAAATTTCCAGAACCCCATCGCGAATGTCATACCAAACCAATGACTCTGATACTGAAGGGCTAGCTTCTTCGTTCTTGGTGTTTACGTAATTCAATACTCTTTCCAAGAACACCATAAGTGTTACGTCACCCATATCCAAACGCTTGATTACGAATGATTCTTCAATTTTCGATTCAGATTCTTCAAGTGTCACCCAGTCAATAAAGAAATCGCCGGGTATTTCGGAAGCAAGTTGTATTTCGTTCAAGACGTCAGCAAGAGTTCTGTCTGCAATATCATGCGTTGAGCCAGTACGTCGATCCATAGCAACTTTAATTGCACGGTTCTGATATGTCTCGCTGAAACCTGCTGTAGTGCCTTCGCGTAGTTTTGTAAGTGCTTCCCATTCCGCTGGGTAGGTCATAATCCCAGACGTGGAACGGTCTCCAGGGCCAGAAAGGTTTGTTGTTGGAGAGATCATTGCTTCTTCATTTTGAACAAGCCCCTCACTAAGCCCATACTCTTTTTCTTTGCCTGCTTGAGCCCAATCTTGATACAACTTAGCTTGCCTAAGCGCATCACGTAATGCAAGTGCTGCTTCATTATGCTGATCGATAAATAATATCTCATCAACAATGTCTATAGCTTGCAAATATTTTCGTTCATATTGCAATTGGCGAATGCGTTTCATGCTTTCACTAATCATCTGAGAACGTTTTCGTGATTCTTCTGATTGACGAATCGCTTGATCTCTTGAACGTTCTTCTGCTTGCGTAACTAGACGCTGTTGTTGCCATGTTTCTTGAAGCAGTGCTATCTGGGCATTAAGCGCGCTTGCTTCAAGGCGTCTCTTTTCGTAATCATCTGCTGAAAATAGACGTGAATCCTTGTCTAATCTAGCAATTGCACCAGCAACGATTTGCCGGGCACCATCAAAATCTTCTCGAGAAATTCGGTCGTTTGCTGTAGAAATTGCGTCTCTAAACATCGCACGAGCTTCATCACGAGCCATTTGGAGTTGCTGTTGATATTCCGCAAGAAGTTGTGATTGATCTAGCATTGAATACGCGTATTGCAATCCACGTATTACTTCCGTATTTCCTGGGAGATATTGGCTAGCTTCAGAATAACTTTTTGCTGCTTCTCTCCAACGTCCCGCAGCAGAAGCTGCATTACCTTCAAGGAGGAGTCGTTCACCTAACTCTTTTTCCCATGCTTCCTGCTCAGCTTTCGCAATTGCTTCTTGTTCTGCAGGTGTAAGTTCAGGCTCTTCCTCAATCAGAAGTATTCCTTCTTCAGTAGGAACATCCTTCGCTTCATCTTCAACTGGGCTTTCGTGATTTATTTTTGGATATACACGCTCTTTTTTCTCAGTGACTACTTTTGGTTTTGGCTTACTCTTTTGTTCAGGAATAACATCAAAATCCTTCGAGTCGTCATCCTTCACATCGTTGTCTGGAATTACAACACCATCATCCTCTTCAAGAGTTGGCAATTCTGGAGCAGGTGATTCACCACCACTCTCTTGGGCAAATGTTTGTGCAACGCTGAACGTGCAAACAACAACGAACATGAAACCAAAGCGGTTGAGCAAGGGTAGTCGATCAATAAGACTGGACATAAAACTCTCCAAAGTAAACCTGAACGTGCAACGAAAGATATGATTCTGCTGCTGTCGCGAGAAGACACGTTGTCCTATTTTCGCAACACCCCCATTTAAGATATGAATTCACCCCTGAATGTATAGAAGATAGCCCCCGCTATGCGGATAGCGTACTCGGGCAATTGAAGACCTGCAAGCGTTATTGATGGGGCATAGGCACTTTAGGGTACTTTTTTTAAACCCACTTTATAGCCTCAAAAAGGGTAACTAATATCTAAAATTCACTTTACCCATTCACGGCATTATTTTGGATCATCTCAACAAATCGATGAAAAAGATAGGCTGAATCATGCGGCCCTGGCGAAGCTTCTGGATGGAATTGAACGCCCATAATCGGCAAATCCCTATGGCGAAAACCTGCTACGGTGCCATCATTAAGGTGGCGATGGGTCACGATGCACCCAGCATCCTCGAGAGAACCTTCATCCACACAAAAACCGTGATTTTGGCTTGTAATCTCTACTTTTCCTGTTTCAAGGTCTCGAACAGGCTGATTCGCACCGCGATGCCCAAACTTTAATTTCCACGTAGTCGCTCCGAGGGCAAGTGCAAGCATTTGGTGACCTAGGCAGATGCCAAATGTTGGCAATGTACCTGCCAACTTTTTGAGCAAATTAACCGTCGATTGTACCGCCGCAGGGTCACCAGGTCCGTTCGATATAAAAAGTCCATCTGGATTGTGTTGTAAAATTTCTTCCGCACTCGTGGTGTTGGGGAGGGAGATGATCTCACACCCAACAGATGCTAAATGCCTGTAAATATTTGACTTAGCGCCGCAATCGATAGCTACAATTTTCCATGTAATTTGGTTTTCTACATTGTACGAAGCCCATTCCCCTAGATTTTCGGTCCAGTAGCCTTCCTCCTCGCAGGATGCCGCACTTGCGAGATCTTGACCTGCCATTGATGGGCTTTGTTGGGCAATATTAACTAATTCCGTATCGGTTCGGTTTTGATCTGTACAGACTATTCCGCGCTGGGCTCCAGATTCACGCAGAATACGAACAAGTGCCCGAGTATCAACTCCTGAGATTCCAGGAACTCCATGAGCCGAAAGCCAATTCTCTAATGTATTGTCAGAACGATAGTTAGAAACTATTCTTGAGAGTTCTCTCACGACGAACCCAGCCACCTGAGGCATTGGAGATTCAGTATCACCTTCGTTCACCCCATAATTACCAATTTCTGGAGCAGTCATAATTAATATCTGCCCAGCGTAGCTTGGATCAGTAAGCGCTTCTTGATATCCAGTCATCGAGGTGTTAAATACAACTTCACCCGTTACTGGGTAATCGCATTTGGCACCAAACGATTCACCATACACAATAGTACCGTTTTCCAAAGCCAATCGACAACCTTCTAAAACCATACGGCAATTCTACCAACTCACTCACAAACCTGTTTTATCTCTTAGGTATCCTCTGTGGTGCCTTCAGAGGAAGCAATATGGATAATTAATGTACACTCGAAAAATGATGGCTGGGCTATTTGATGAACCAACAGTTTCGTACGTACAAGTTGCTGTAGAGCGTGGTGTTGACCAATTTCCAGATGGACTTACATACGGCGTTCCAGAACGACTGGAACCTTTACAAGTTGGACAACTCATTTCCGTACCACTAGGTAGAGGAAATACGCCCACCCAAGCATGGGTTATTTCAACTTCTGCTGATTCTCCAGAACTACCCAAAGGGAAAGAAACAAAGCAAGTCTATGAAAAAGTTCGCGATGCAATTGTGCTACCTCCAGATCTTGTAGTAATGGCAAAATGGATGAGCCAATATTATTTTTCCCCAATTGGTCCTACTCTTGCAACTATGTTGCCCGGACCTGTGCGTCATGGAACTGGACTCGTCACAAGACAACTGATTGATCTCGCTGACAACCCACCATCGTGTGAGAAAACAACTGCTAAACAACAAGGTGTACTCGATGCTCTAGCTTCACTCCCCAAGTCCGAGCGACCTATCGAACCTCCAAAACTTATGAAACTTGCAAATGTTGGAAGCAAAGGTCCAATTGACAAACTCATCGAACGTGGACAACTCATTTGCCATCATGTTACTCGTGTAGAAGCAACATGGTTTCGCCAATCTGTTGATGCCTCTATTCCAGAACAATTAACCGATGAACAAACATCGATCATCCAAGATATCTCCTCCACTCTTGGGACGTATTCTTCACACCTCTTATTTGGCGTCACTGGTTCAGGAAAAACGGAAGTCTATATTCGTGTCATAGAACAAGCCATTCAAGATGGTGGAAGCGCGCTTATACTTGTGCCAGAAATATCTCTCACTCCACAAACTGCTGCAAGGCTCATGGGTCGATTCCCCGACAAACGAATTGCAATATTGCACTCCGCATTAACAAAAGCCCAACGCCACCAACAATGGTCCCTTGTTGCTGAAGGAAATGCAGACATTATCATCGGTGCGCGCAGCGCAGTGTTTGCTCCGATACCAGAAGGTCAACTACGCATCGTTATTGTCGACGAAGAACACGACAACTCTTACAAACAAGATCAAGCACCTAGATACAACGGACGTGACATCGCAATTCGTAGAGCGTGGAACGCGAACTGTCCTGTTATCCTCGGTTCTGCAACTCCATCTATGGAGTCTTGGTGGAACGCAACGAAACGAAACATTTCTTCTTTACACAAACTTACAAAACGTGCACCTGGCCTAGTCGCACCTGAAATAGAAATTGTTGATATGAAACCAGAACGACATGCTGGTGAAATTGGCAATGCTGTCATTAGTAGGAAACTTGAACGCAGTATTCACGAAACTATCGCACTCGGCGGACAAGTATTACTTTTACTCAACCGAAGAGGTTTTGCCCCTTGGATTACATGCGCAAGTCGATCCTGCAAATGGATGATGAAGTGCGAACATTGTGATTCTTCAATGGTTTACCACCGAAGAAAACCTCTTGAAGAAGCAGGCTTCGTGCGGTGTCACCACTGCGGGCTTGAACAACGCATACAGAAGCAATGCCCCGATTGTTCCAAAAAAATAATCCAACTTGGCGCTGGAACACAACGTGTTGAAGCAATTTTAAAAGAAACGCTGCAAATTCCTGATGCATACATAGCACGACTAGACTCAGATACGATGCGAAAATCAAGTGATCTACACACAATGCTTGACGCATTTGGAAAAGGAGAGATAAAGGTGCTTCTTGGAACACAGATAATTGCAAAAGGCCTCGATTTTCCAAATGTAAAACTTGTAGGTGTAATTGACGCAGACACAGCTATTGATTTGCCCGATTTCAGAGCAGCAGAACGAACATATCAACTTGTTTCACAAGTTTGCGGGAGATGCGGTCGTGGAGAAGGACATTCCAAAGCAATCATTCAAACCTACAGTCCGAATGCCTCTGCAATTACACTCGCAAGCCAAAGTGCGTTTGAACAATTCGCAAACGAAGAACTTTCGTTTAGGCATGCTTCTCAAGTTCCTCCATCAAATCGGATGGCAAGGTTTATTATTAGAGACAAAAACTTTGAACATGCGGCAGGAAGAGCTGATTCGCTAGCAGAGCGTCTGAGTTCGATTGCATCAGATGAGATTACAGTTTTTCCTGCAGCCGCATGTGTATTGCCCAGAATTGCAGATCGATTTCGCTTTGACGTAACCGTCACCTCACCCACATCCAAAGCACTTCAAGCATTCCTTAAGAAGGCTCGTAAAACTGTGAAACCCGGAAAAGAATTGGCCATCGACATTGACCCTATTTCGATGTTGTAAGAAATAGTTTTTCTCCCCATCGTGGTATAATTAACGTAGAAATGTCGTAACAGGACAACTGTATACCCTATGCCTCCCCAACAGCAAACTGGTACAAATACCACTCCAGAAACAATTGCTCCATCAATTAATAGTTGGAGCGCAGACTATCTTGACAGTATGCGCAGAGACTGGGAAAAAAACCCAGAGTCTGTAACGAAAGATTGGCAAGATTTTTTCAATGGGTTTGAGCTCGGACGTTCAATTGACCCAATGCAATCAGACTCCGACTCATTGCGCAATGAACAAGCAAATGTCGACTCTCTCATGTACCAATATCGAGCAGCTGGACATTACATCGCTGATATTGATCCCCTTAAAAAAATACAGAAAGACGAAGAACCATTTTCGTTATCGAATTTCAATTTAAGTAGTACACATCTTGATGAAATGTTCGATCCAGGGCACCTTGCAATTACAAATCCATCTTCCCTTCGCGACATCATTCAAAAACTTTCGGATATTTACTGCCGGCATATCGGCGTGGAGTATCTTCATATTGAAAATCGAAAGCAAAGAAGATGGTTGCAAAGCAAAATGGAACCAAACTCAAATAAACCTGAGTTTGCCTCAAATGTCCAAAAAAGAATTCTTCGTAAACTTATTGAAGCGAGCACTCTCGAACATTTTTGTTCTACAAGATACATTGGCAAAAAACGGTTTAGTTTAGAGGGGAGCGAGTCCCTCATCCCCATGATCCAAGAGCTCATCAATTGCGCATCTCTACAAGAAACAGAAGTAATTACGATTGGAATGGCGCACCGAGGGCGGATAAATGTTCTCGTAAACATCTTACATAAAACGTATGACCAACTCTTTACTGAGTTCGAAGAAAGCTGGACGGAAGATTACGTTGAAGGTGGAGGCGACGTTAAGTTCCACCTCGGGTATAGCGCAGATTTAATGACTGACGAAGGAAAAACTTTGCACGTAACTCTTGCTTCAAATCCTTCACACCTTGAGTTTGGTCACTCTGTTGTGCTCGGCAAAGCAAGAGCAAGGCAACGCATTCAGCACGATGACCGAAGAAAATTATGCATCCCACTCCTTATTCATGGCGATGCAAGTTTTCCTGGGCAGGGAATTGTTGCTGAAATGTTTAACATGGCACACCTTGACGGGTACAACGTTGGAGGAACAATACATTTCGTCGTCAACAACCAAATCGGTTTTACAACCAACCCGCACGATAGTTACAGTGGACGTTACTGCACAGATATTGCAAAAATGGTAGGTGCCCCAATTTTTCATGTAAATGGAGATGATCCAGAAGCATGCGTCCATGCTGTACAAATGGCTGTTGAATATCGACAAACCTATCGGAACGATGTCATTGTTGACATTTGGAGTTACAGAAAGCATGGACATAATGAAAGTGACGAGCCTGCTTATACGCAACCTGAGATGTACAACGCTATTCGGAAACACAAACCTGTAACCGAGTTGTACGCAGAACAACTTATCAAACAAAAGATCATTACTGAATCTCAACGACAGGAAATGATTCATGAAATTCGCGATTTCCTAGACGAGTCGCAACATCGCGTCATTGATCATCCTGTTTATCCAAATATCCCACCGTTTCGAACAAAAACAATCTGGGAAGGTTTAGTTGGAGATGCAACCCAACGAGTTGTAGACACTACTGTTTCCACACAAGAATTGGTAAAAATTGCTAAAGCGCTTGGGACAACACCTGAATCATTTACCCCACACAAAAAATTGCGCAAACTGTTGGCTTATAGAGGCAATTCAATTACAGAAGAAAC
>PVBE010980105.1_pt1 | contig 13200 bp, 12 predicted proteins | sample 1631181 | NCBI WGS metagenome assembly PVBE01 (sample SAMN08397723, study PRJNA350692) | Marine metagenome, whole genome shotgun sequencing project. | isolation source: water | place: Pacific Ocean | collected 2012-04
AAAAACATCTCATGGAAATCAGTCGGGCCGTCGCACCCGGTGCTTGTGCGGTGTTGCTTATGGACCGGCCCGGATGGCACACCACCAGCGAACTCAAAATGCCCAAAAACATCATCCCGATCTCCGGAATTGAATCCGGTCGAAAACATCTGGCAGTTCATGCGTAACAACTGGTTGTCAAACCGAATATTTGAGGACTACGAGGCGATTGTCGATGCCTGGATGCGCCTCATGGAGAGGCCCTGGAAAATCATGTCCATCGGCCTGCGTGAATGGGCGTTCGCAGGTTAATCATTAGGGCGTCTGGGATTATGCCGTCGCCCGCGCCCTACCTTGGGATTGACGCTACGGGTAGCGGGGATCGCAAGGACCTGGATGCATTTTTATTTCACCGCATAAATTTGTTGGCGGCCCGGCACCACCGGCGCTTCTTGTCGTCCAAAAACGCCTGATGGAAAACCTTGTTCCGGCCCGGTGGCGGTACGGTCAGTTACGTCAACACGGTCGAACATGTCTATATTGCCGATGCCGACGGCAATGCACAGCGCCACCCACAGAGTTAAGGTAACGCCCGAACAGGTTCATACTGCCGGTTCCATTAACGGGTTGGGACTGGTTCTTCACCGGAATAGTCATAGAAACCCCGGCCGGTCTTTCGACCCAGCCATCCGGCTTCGACATATTTCACCAGCAACGGGCAGGGCCGGTATTTGGTGTCGGCCAGTCCTTCATGCAGCACGTTCATCACCGCAAGGCAGGTGTCCAGGCCGATAAAATCAGCCAGTTCCAACGGTCCCATTGGGTGATTGGTGCCTAGCTTCATGGATGTATCGATGGCTTGAACGGAGCCGACGCCTTCATAAAGGGTGTAGACGGCTTCGTTGATCATCGGCAGCAAAATACGGTTGACGATAAAGGCCGGGAAGTCTTCGGCGTTGACCGGAGTTTTGCCCAGTTGTTCTGTCAACTCGCGAATGGCGGCGTAGGTTTCTTCGTCCGTTGCGATGCCGCGAATCAGTTCCACCAGTTCCATGCGCGGAACCGGGTTCATGAAGTGCATGCCGACGAATTTGCCGGGGCGATCCGTCTGGGCGCCCAGACGGGTGATTGAGATCGACGAGGTATTGGACGCGATAATGGCGTTTTCCGGCACGATCTTGCACAAATCGCGAATGATCTCTTTTTTCAGTTCTTCGTTTTCGGTTGCGGCCTCGATCACAAGGTCGCAATCGGAAAAACCATCGTAACTGGTGCCAGAAGAAATACGCCCCATGCAGGCGTCCATGTCGGCCTGCGACATTTTTCCCCTGGCGACGGCGCGGTCGAGATTTTTTCTAATAGACTCCAGGCCTTTTTCAAGCCCTTCGTCGCTGACATCCATCAGGTAAACATCGTGATCGGCCAGTGCGCAGACGTGGGCGATGCCGTTTCCCATTTGTCCGGCGCCGATAACGCCTATTTTCTTGATGTCAGACGACATAATGTTTCCTTCAATCTTTTAGATCAAATAATAGTCAGGGCTACCAACCCGCTCCCCCTCGAGGGCGGGCTGCGCCAAATTACTTATCCAGTTCCGCAGATAGCTGAGGCAGGGCGTCGAACAAATCGGCGACCAGGCCGTAATCGGCAATCTGGAAGATCGGTGCCTCTTCATCCTTGTTGATGGCGACGATAACCTTACTGTCTTTCATGCCAGCCAGATGCTGAATAGCGCCGGAAATACCAACGGCTACGTACAGGTCCGGTGCGACAACTTTACCAGTTTGCCCAACCTGATAGTCGTTGGGAACATAACCGGCGTCAACGGCGGCGCGCGAGGCGCCTACGGCAGCGCCAAGTTTGTCGGCGATTTCTTCCAGCATGGGGAAGTTGTCGCCGCTTTGCATGCCACGACCACCGGAAATCACGATGTCGGCGCTGGTCAGTTCCGGGCGTTCGGATTTGGTCAACTCCTGTCCAACAAAGCTGGACATGCCCTGGTCTCCACCGCCACTGACGTTTTCAACCGGGGCGCTGCCACCTTCAGCTGCGGCCGCTTCGAAAGCGGTGCCGCGAATGGTGATGACTTTGGGGCTATCGGCGCATTTGACCGTCGCCAGTGCGTTACCGGCGTAAACCGGGCGCACGAAGGTGTCAGCGTCTTCCACCGCGATAATTTCGGATATCTGCGCGACATCCAGCAGGGCCGCGACCCGGGGCATGATGTTCTTGCCCGACGTGGTCGCTGACGCGATCAGGTGGCTGTAACCGGAAGCCAGATCGACCAGCAGGGAACTTGTGTTCTCGGCCAGGCCGCTTTTAAAGGCGGCATCGTCGGCGACGATGACCTTGGCGACACCAGCGACCCTGGCGGCTTGCTCGCCAACGCTGGCGCAATCCTGGCCGGCAACAAGAATGGTGACTTCGCCAAGTTCGAGCGCCGCGGTGACGGCGTTCAGGGTGGCGGGTTTAAGTTCCGAATTATTGTGTTCGGCGACAACAAGAATAGCCATCAGATTACCTTCGCCTCGTTCTTCAGTTTATCGACCAGCGCCGCAGCGTCCGCGACGATTTCTCCGGCTTCGCGCTTTGGCGGTTCAACGACCTTAAGGGTTTCCATACGTGGCGCTACGTCAACGCCAAGGTCGTCCGGGCTCATGGTGTCGATCGGCTTTTTCTTTGCCTTCATGATGTTTGGAAGGGAAGCGTAGCGCGGTTCGTTCAGGCGCAAATCAGTGGTCAGGACCGCTGGCATGTTGATGGTAATTGTTTCCAATCCGCCATCAACTTCGCGGACCACGGTGGCTTTGTCGCCTTCCGGTTTGAACGCGGAGGCAAATGTGCCCTGCGGCCAGCCCAGCAGGGCAGCCAGCATCTGCCCGGTCTGGTTGGAATCGTCATCAATGGCCTGTTTGCCGACGATTACAAGGTCGGGATTTTCCTTTTCGACCACAGCCTTCAACAGCTTGGCGACGGCCAGGGGCTGCAAATCGGCATCGGTTTCGATCAGGATGCCACGATCAGCGCCCATGGCGAGCGCCGTGCGGATGGTTTCCGTCGATTGAGCGGAACCCAGCGAAACGGCGACGAGTTCAGAAGCGCTACCCGCCTCTTTCAGACGAAGCGCCTCTTCAACGGCGATTTCATCGAACGGATTCATGGACATTTTGACGTTAGCCGTCTCGACGCCCGTATTGTCTGATTTAACGCGGATCTTGACGTTGTAGTCGATGACCCGTTTAACGGCGATAAGCACTTTCATGGATGACCTGTCGATTACCTTGAGATTGAATCTTTGTGAAGTCGGGGAAGATTGCAAAACCTGGTGCCAGTGTGATGATTCTGGAACATAGCCAGCCTCTTTGAAGAGGCTCCAACACTCTTCGGGATAGAACAGTTCGCAGGTATCACGGTTCCATTGATAAAAGGTTAAAACTGTTCAGATTAGACGCACGATGCTCTAACACACTGAAAATTCTGGTAAAATTCTCATGCTACCTTGACTTCGCGGATGCACAATAAAGTTTGAGTCTGGCCCTGTCAATGTCGCCATGCGTCTCATTTTATGCGCTTTTCGACACCATTAAAAAAAGCCGAAAGAACGTTGAATATCAGCGGTTTGCGCCCGGAGTCCACAGTACATCCGCCCGGCCTGCGTCGTTCAGCAAACGGGCCAGCTGGAAAAGATGATCCGACAGGCGATTGACGTAGCGAAGCGCGGCGGGGTTTATCGCCTCGATTGTCGCCAATTCCGATACCAGTCGTTCGGCGCGTCTCGATACGGTGCGCGCCAGGTGCAGATGGGCGGCGGCACCGGTGCCGCCGGGCAGGATAAATGATGTCAGGTCCGCCAGTTTTTCGTTCATAACGTCAATTTCGGTTTCCAGACGGTCTGTCTGGGCATCGACGATGCGCAAAGCCCCATCGTCTTGCGCGCCGTCGCCTGGGCGACACAGGTCGGCCCCTAAATCGAATAGATCGTTCTGGATGCGTGACAGCATGGCGTCCGCTTCGCCGTCCGTGTGCAGGCGGGCGATGCCAATCACCGCATTTGTTTCATCGACACTGCCGTAGGCGGCGACCCTCAGGTCGTGCTTGGGTGTGCGCGAACTATCACCCAGGGACGTTTCGCCTTTGTCGCCGCTGCGGGTGTAGATTTTTGTAAGCTTGACCATTGGGATCAGGTTTTACGAGCGAAGGCCAGCGCAAGTCCAGTCCCGATCATCAGACTGCCGGTGATGCGGTTGCGTAGTTTGCCTCGCCTGGCGTCGGTCAGGTAGGGGCGTAATCGTCCGCATAAAAGGGCGTAACCGCTGTCCAGCGCCGTCGCGATGATCAAAAAGGTAACGCTCAGGATCGCAAGTTGCATCGCCGGCTCTTTCGCCGGATCCATGAACTGGGGGAAGAAGGCGGCGTAGAACAGGATTGTCTTCGGGTTGGTGACGGATATTACAAAGCCCTGCCAGAAGATACCCTTTTTCGACCACGCCCTGGTGTCTTCGTCGCCCAGCAAAACCGGCTTTGTGCGCCACTGCTGGATACCCAAAAACACCAGATAGGCCGCGCCGAACCAGCGCAGCCATTCAAACCATTCGGCTAGCAGCAAAAATGCCGAGGTCATGCCGAATCCGCCGATTACCAAAAGCAGCGCCGTCGCGCTGGACGTGCCAACAACCGTGCGCAGGCCGTGTCGCGCACCGTATGCCAGCGAGTTGGCGATGGTAATCGTCACAATCGGTCCTGGCATCAAAATCAAAAGCACGGTGGCCAACACAAAGGCGATGTAAGGTTCCGTATCAATCATGGACAAACCATAAATCGGGAAAGCTGGAAAGGGAAGGGTAACAATGCTCTCAAAAAAAGATGATACCCCACGGGGGAACCCCTCAGTGCCTGATCCGAAACTAATTGAGTAATTTCAACAGAATCTAAATCACACGATATCAATATATTACGTGACCTGCTTATCCCGGAAATACGCATGCTTATTTCCGGGGCACGATTAACCATTATCTGGTAGTATGGAGCACGCTTGTTCAGGCTAGGCCACCTTGAATAGACGTCAGTTCAAGGCAGGCGGTTTGTTCGTTACTTTTTATGGCTCGCGCTGCTAATCTGCCTTCGTTCAAATGCAGGTTGCTGGTGGCGAGGGGAAGTTTGAGGGAATATGAAATTGGCATTTAGGAAATTGATGCTGGCGCTCGCCATTTTGGCCGGTAGCGCCTGGGTGGCCTTTCCGGCACTGGCCGATGATCCTGATTTTCTTTCTTTCAGCGCCGGTGCCTACGACTGGAACCGGCAAAAAGAACAGGGCGCGGAATTCCGCCTGGAATACCGCTCGGACGCAAAATTGTGGCACTTCAAGCCTTTTGGCGCAGTTGCCGGCACTTCGAGCGGGCAGTATTTTGTTGGTGCTGGCGTACTCGTCGATGTTTTTCTGGGGCGTCGTTTTGTGATAACTCCCAGCTTTGCTCCGCACTTCTACACCGGTGGAAATTCCAAACTGGATCTGGATTATGCACTGGAATTTCGCTCCCAACTCGAGGCCGCTTACCGATTTGACGACCGCTCGCGCCTTGGGGTCGCGGTTTCTCATTATTCAAACGCCAGCCTGGGCGACACCAACCCGGGAACAGAATCGGCGATGGTTTATTATTCGGTTCCGTTTAGCAAACTCCTTGGGAACGAGTAGAGGGCCCTTTATTTCACATGAAAAGCAGCCTCCTATGCACCCGTGGCAAGTCATGCCAGGGTTATGTCATTCACAAACTGGTGCTGACCGTTAGAATGGACTCGACTTTCGTCAGGTTAATTCACTGAAAATGGAGTGTCTGCGCTGATGTAAATATTGAGCTATACCGGTGCGGAAATTCCGCCCAGAATAAAAAGGAACAACTGCAAATCCGGAAACGCAAACCCGATTAGGAAGGGTGTTTTTTCAAGATCAAGATTTGACCGTGAAGCTTACATTGCTGTAGAGAATGATCCGCCACTGGCAAGCGCCCGTAGCTCAGTAGGATAGAGCACCAGATTCCTAATCTGGGGGTCACAGGTTCGAATCCTGTCGGGCGCACCAATACTTTCAATCACTTAGCGTAAATCACCATCGGCATTTATTGGTCGTGTCACACTCTCGTCACAATTACCTGCGGAATTGTGAGTTTGCCTGTCGTGTGCCAGGCGGCTCGACCGACCATGAGTGCACCATGAACACCGACTGTCACCTGCGACGATATTTCGTCGAGATGCCATTGTATGGCTTCGGTATTACAGTGGCATTAAACAGGGCTTGGATTCGCCAACTTCTTCTATATGATAACGCGCCAATTCGATTCGTCTGAGATACGCGACAAGCGAGGAACTGGCATGAGTATTAAAGAAGCCCTGACATTTGACGACGTTCTTCTGGTTCCAGCCGAATCGAACGTCTTGCCCGGCGAGACCGACACCACCACCCACCTGACCAAAGACATTGAACTTGGCATTCCGCTGATCTCTGCGGCGATGGACACGGTGACGGAAAGTAGCCTCGCCATCGCCATGGCCCAGGCGGGCGGTATCGGCGTTATTCACAAAAACCTGACCAACGAAGAACAGGCCAGCGAAGTCCGACGGGTTAAAAAGTTTGAGTCGGGGATTGTCGAAGACCCCTTCACCATTGACCCGCGCGCGACCCTTTCGGATGCCCTGCGTATCAAGGAAATGCACAATATTTCCGGTATTCCCGTGGTCGACAAAGACGACGGGAAACTGGTTGGCATCCTGACCAACCGGGACGTTCGCTTCGCCGACAACCCTGAGCAACCGGTCGGTGAACTGATGACGACCCACAGCGACGAAACCCCACTAATCACCGTCGCCGAAGACACCACACGCGAAGAAGCCAAGCGCCTGTTGCATCATCATCGTATCGAAAAACTACTAGTCGTTGATGACGACTTCCGCTGCACCGGCCTGATGACGGTAAAAGACATCGAAAAAGCGCAACAGTTCCCGAATGCCTGTAAAGACGAGTTGGGTCGCCTGCGCGTGGCCGCCGCCACCGGCGTCGGCGAAGACGGGCTGGCGCGCGCCGAAGCACTGATAGATGCGGGCGTCGATGTCATCGTCGTCGATACAGCCCACGGTCATTCCGCAGGCGTCATGGACGCTGTCCGGGCTATCAAGAAGCTCTCCAATTCGGCCCAGGTGATTGCTGGCAATATCGCCACCCCGGACGCCGCCAAGGCCCTGATTGATGCGGGCGTCGATACGGTCAAGGTTGGCATCGGCCCCGGCACAATCTGCACGACACGCATGGTCGCTGGTGTCGGCATGCCGCAACTATCCGCCATTATTGAAGTGGCCGAAGAATGCTCGAAACAGGGCATACCGATTATTGCCGACGGCGGCATCAAGTTTTCCGGCGACGTCGCCAAGGCTATCGCCGCTGGTGCTGGCTGCGTGATGATAGGTTCGCTGTTCGCCGGAACCGACGAAAGCCCCGGCGAGGTGTTCCTGTATCAGGGCCGTTCCTATAAAGCCTACCGGGGAATGGGGTCTTTGGGTGCGATGGCGCGCGGTTCCGCTGATCGTTACTTCCAGCAGGATGTTTCGGATAATCTGAAACTGGTGCCTGAAGGAATTGAGGGCCAGGTCCCCTACAAGGGTCCGGTTGGAAATGTTATCCATCAACTGGTCGGCGGACTGAAATCATCTATGGGATATACTGGCTCGGCGACCATCGCCGATCTGCATAACAAGGCGCAGTTCCGCCGCATTACCTCGGCTGGCTTGCGTGAAAGCCATGTCCATGATGTCACCATCACGCGGGAAGCGCCGAACTATCGCCACGGCGACTAAATGGCGACTAGATTATGACACCCGGAGCACGGCTCGCAGCCGCTATTGAAATTCTCGAAGCCATCGACGAGGCCAACACCGCCGCCGACGCGATTATTCGCGCCTACTTTCGACCACGCCGCTATGCGGGCTCTAAAGATCGCCGCGCCGTTGGCGCGAAGGTATTCGATGTCATCCGCCACCGCGCCCGACTGGACTGGTGGATTGCAGGCACCGTCGGCGACTTGCAACCTTCGGCCCGGCTTCGGGTATTGGCGTCAGTCTTGATTCTGGATGGTGAAATTTTCGAAAAGGTGAAGTCCCTGTTCGATGGGTCGGCACATTCGCCTTCACCCTTGAGCACGGCCGACGGCCAGTTAGCGGAAAATCTGACAGGCAAACCGGTTTTGCACGACGCCATGCCGCCGGGCGTGGTTCACGAAGTACCGGAATGGCTGGACGAGCCCCTGCAATCATATTGGGGAGAAAACTACGCGGTGCAAATGATCGGATTGAATTCAGCCGCTCCCGTCGATATCCGGGTGAATACCTGTCGGGTCAGTCGGGATCAGGCCCGCAAATCCCTTAGTATCGATAACATTAAAACGGAACCTTGCACCCTTTCCCCCGTTGGCCTGCGCCTTGTCGAGCGGGCCCGCCTGGAAAAAACAAAGGCTTTTAAAAAGGGTCTTGTCGAAATTCAGGACGAGGGATCGCAACTGATCGCCCTGCTTTGCGAAGCCAGACCAGGCTTGACCGTCGTCGATTACTGCGCCGGAGCAGGCGGCAAAACACTGGCCCTGGCCGATGCGATGGCCCTGCAGGGGGCGGAAGATGGAAAAAGCAGGCTGGTGGCTTGCGATGTATCCACCAAAAGACTTTCGGGGATGGATGATCGTTTGAAACGATCGGGAACGCAAGGCGTCCAGAAACTGGTGCTGGACGATACGACCGCCCTTACCGCCCTTGAAGGAACGGCGGACAAGGTCCTGGTCGATGTTCCATGTTCAGGCACCGGCGCATGGCGACGCCACCCGGAAGCCCGTTGGCGGCTTACCCCAAAGCGCCTGGATCAGCACGTCGCCCAACAGCAAGAAATACTCATCGCGGCATCGAAGCTGGTCAAGCCCGGCGGAGACCTGATCTACGCCACCTGTTCCATATTGCCCGCTGAAAACGAAGCACAGGTTGAACGGTTTTTGGACACGCACCCCACCTTCAGCGCCCTGCCCATCGCCGATATCTGGAGCCGGACGACCCCCGCCCCCTGCCCGTGCTCCCACGCCGGAATTTATATGACGCCTGCGACCACGGATACGGATGGATTTTTCTGCGCGGTGCTGAAACATACGCTTTGAAACCCGGTTTTTTCTCCAGGGAAAAACAGACAAGAAAGGTCCTCCCGGTGATCGAATCGGGAAATTTTATCCGGATGTCGTTATTGAATGTCAGCACAAAGGGAGAGATTGTAGAAAGTTGTTCAGCGATTGTTCTTGAATTGGGCAGGCTTTTCCCTTCGCCGTGGCGGAAAGTACATCATTACTTTTCATTCAAGCCCCGTTTCGCTATACCCGCAACTTAAGATTTTACCATTAATCCTTTTAATCTGGAGCCGACAATGATTCCCCGTTACAGCCGATCCAGAATGACCGCCATTTGGGAGCCCGCCAACAAGTTTCGTATTTGGTTCGAGATCGAGGCCCATGCCTGCGATGCGCAGGCGCAACTGGGAGTCATTCCGGTCGAAGCGGCAAAGGCGGTATGGGAAAAGGGCGACAAACCTTATACGGACGAGCGTATTGAGCGCATCGACGAGATCGAGCGCGAAACCAGACACGATGTCATCGCCTTCCTGACCGAACTTTCCGAACATGTGGGAGATGAAGCCCGTTTTGTACACCAGGGCATGACCTCGTCGGACGTTCTGGATACCTGTCTTGGGGCGCAGATGACACAAGCTGCTGACATTATTCTGGACGATCTGGATGCTTTGCTGGCCGTGCTGGAACGCCGGGCGCAAGAACATAAAGACGATGTCTGCATCGGCCGTTCGCACGGAATTCACGCCGAACCGACGACCTTTGGCATCAAGCTGGCCGGTCACTACGCCGAATTCAAACGCTGCCGCGAACGCATGGCCGTGGCCCGAGACGAGGTCGCCACCTGCGCCATCTCAGGGGCCATTGGCACCTTCGCCAACATCAGCCCCAAGGTGGAAGAACATGTCGCCGCCAAGATGGGCCTGACGCCGGAGCCAATTTCGACCCAGGTTATCCCGCGCGATCGCCACGCCGCCTATTTCGCCACCATGGGCGTGATTGCCGGCGCTATCGAGCGACTGGCGACGGAAATTCGCCACCTGCAACGTTCGGAAGTACGCGAAGCCCAGGAATACTTCGCACCCGGCCAGAAGGGGTCCAGCGCCATGCCCCACAAGCGCAACCCGATCCTGACGGAAAACCTGACCGGACTGGCCCGCATCGTGCGCGCCGCCGTGGTTCCGGCGCTGGAAAATATCGCCCTGTGGCATGAGCGCGACATTTCCCATTCATCCGTCGAACGCATGTTCGGCCCGGACGCAACGGTTACCCTGGATTTCGCCCTGGGCCGTTTGACCGGAATGATGGACAAACTGGTGGTTTATCCAAAAACCATGATGGAAAACCTGATGCAGTTCGGCGGCCTTCATGATTCCCAGCGGGTTCTTTTGACCCTGACCCAGCATGGCGTCAGCCGCGAAGACGGTTATCGCATCGTTCAGCGCAACGCCATGAAGGTTTGGCGTAGTTACGGCATCGATCCGGACAACCCGGATGGGACTGTCGAGCAGGCTCCGGAAGACCTCGAAGCCGCCAAACACGAAAGTCGCTTCTTCTTCTATCTGTCAAACGACGAAGACGTCGCCAAGGCGTTGGGCGAGGAGGGCTTGAGAGCATTGTTCGATGGTGAATCGACCGCCTTTCACACGAAAAACGCCGACACCATCTTCAAAAGGGTGTTTGGCTGACAGGCATCAGTCGCGCCCCGTTTAACCTAGTGTGATGGTTCTAAAGTTCGGCGCATTATATGCGCCGAGATTTAGAGGCTGAATCACACGATATCAATATGTTACGTGGCCTGCTTATCCCAAAAATACGCGTGCGTATTTCTGGGGCAGGACACTAGTTGCCGACCCGGCCGTGGTCGCCGCCCAGGGGCGTGGGAAACTTGTTTTCCAGTTCTTTGGTCGCGACCGATTGAAGACGTTGGATTTCTTTGCGGATTTCGTCATCGCTGATATCGACGCCAGCATCGCGGAAGCTTCCCGACACCATCCTCACAACATCTTCATAACCCGCTTCTTCAAGGTCGGAGACTACAGTTTTCTTGGCGAAGGTTTCAATTTCATCACCGCTTAAGCCCAATTTTTCGGCCGCCCAATACCCAAGCATCTTGTTGCGCCTGGCGTCGATTTTAAACTGCATCTCTTCGTCGTGTTTAAATATCGCTTCTTCGCTGGCGCCACGTTTCTTAAAATTGTCGTTCATAGGTCGTAATCCTTAAATTCCGTAGTCTGAGCGGGGACAATACTTATCATAATCCAGTTTCGCAACGATTTGAATGAGATCAATTGAAATTGATCTCGCGCCACAGGAGAATCGCCCTCTGATTCTCCGCCTCTCCCTTATATAGTGATAAAATGTGCACTTTGGTAATTCTCCGACGCCCCGAACACGATTGGCCCCTGATCGTCGCGGCAAACCGCGACGAGAAACTTGATCGCCCTTCGCTTTCGCCTGCGCGACATTGGCCGGACAGGAACAACGTCGTCGCCGGAAGGGATGAACTTGCAGGCGGCACCTGGCTTGGCGTAAATGACGATGGTGTCGTTGCCGGAATCCTGAACCGCACGGGAACCCTGGGCCCTGATCCCGATTTACGAAGCCGCGGCGAGTTACCCCTTGAGGCACTGGATCATGCCGAGGCGGAGGCCGTCGCTGAAGCCCTTTTTGATCTGGACCCCAATGCCTATCGCCCCTTCAACATGTTTGTAGGCGACGCCAGGAAAGCCTTCTGGATTTCTTCCCTGAATGAATATGGCGAACCCGGCATGCGCGTGGGCGATATCCCGATGGGAAATTCAATGCTGACGGACTGCGACCTTAATGACGGGCAATCGCCCCGGGTAAGGCTTTATCTGCCGCGTTTTGAAAAGGCGTTGCCGCCGGAACCCGATTCCGGCCAATGGGACTGGTGGCAGGCGTTGCTCGCCGACAAGGAATTTGCAAACGGCGTTGGCCCAAAAGGGGCCATGAATGTCAATTACGATGACGGCTTCGGTACTGTTTCCTCGTCGCTGATTGCCCTGCCATCCTTAGCCTTGCACCCGCAAAAGCCCTATTGGATTTTCGCACCCGGCGCACCGGATATCACCTCCTTTGAAGCCATCGATCTTTGACATATCGACGACGTTGTTTTGTGTCGGGACTCCTGCTATATGAGGCCTGAAACATCTAGTGGAACCTGACCTCATGGCGCGACGCAGACAAATCTTCGAAGGCAAGGCGAAAGTCATCTTCGAAGGCCCCGAACCGGGCACCCTTGTTCAGCATTTCAAGGACGACGCGACGGCTTTCAACGCCAAGAAAACCGGTACCATCACCGGCAAGGGCGTGATCAACAACCGGATTTCCGAACACCTGATGACGAAGTTGGGCAATATCGGCATCCCGACTCACTTTATGCGCCGCCTGAATATGCGCGAGCAACTGGTGCGCGAGGTCGAAATCATTCCCATCGAGGTCGTCGTGCGCAACATCGTCGCCGGTTCCCTGGCGACGCGCTTTGGCATGAAGGAAGGAACGCCGCTGCCGCGTTCCATCGTCGAGACCTATTACAAGTCCGACAATCTGGACAATCCGATGATCAACGAAGAACACATCACCGCCTTTGGCTGGGCCTGCCCGCCGGAAATGGACGAGATGATGAGCCTGACCCTCAGGATCAACGACTTCATGTGCGGCCTGTTTATGGGCGTCGGCATCAGACTGGTTGATTTCAGGCTGGAATTTGGTCGCCTGTGGGAAAACGATCAGATGCGTATTGTCCTGGCTGACGAGATCAGCCCCGACAACTGCCGTTTCTGGGACACCCAGACAGATGAAAAGATGGACAAGGATCGGTTCCGCGACGACATGGGCGGTGTCGAGGAAGCCTATCAGGAAGTCGCCCGCCGCCTTGGAATCCTGCCCGAAAGCGGACCAACCGATATGAAGGGCCCGGAGTTAATGCAATGAAGGCCAAAGTGCACGTCACCCTTAAACCCGGTGTTCTGGACCCCCAGGGCAAGGCCGTGCAACACGCGCTGGGTTCGCTTGGCTTTTCCGGCGTCGATGAGGTCCGTCAGGGAAAATACATCGA
>PVBE012962502.1_pt1 | contig 13200 bp, 8 predicted proteins | sample 1631181 | NCBI WGS metagenome assembly PVBE01 (sample SAMN08397723, study PRJNA350692) | Marine metagenome, whole genome shotgun sequencing project. | isolation source: water | place: Pacific Ocean | collected 2012-04
CAGCTTCGGATGTCGCAGACCGGCGCGTCCCCGTAGATGCACGAGATCTTGTCGGGATTCGCCGCCGCCCAGTTGAAGATAATCAGTCCGCCGCGCGACATGCCCTCGAGTGCTGGCTTAGCAGCCAGTTTGTGCTCTGTCGTGAGGTACTTGTGGAACCCGTCCCAGATTTTGACAGCCGGAGGAGCGCCGTACAAGCCGCCGACACCTATGTACGCAACGTGGAAGCCCTTCTTCAGCAGCGCTACGTCGGTCTGCGGTTCGTGGCCCCAGAATCTCGCCCGCCAAACCCACGGACGAGCAGGCGCCGGCTTATCGGGCACAACCAGTTTGCAACCTTTCCCGTCCAACTTGAAATCATGGCTGGTGAACCCTTTCCATTTTCCGACCTTACCGGGGAAGGTTGAAACGCTCGCCTTTACCGCAGGTTTGGCGCCTGACCTGGCGGGAAGGACCTTCAGTATCTCCGCGGCGACTTTCTCGGCCAGATACTTCGAACCGGCCTTGTCGAAATGTACGTCGCCTTTCCTGCCGAAGTCCTTCAGGCGTTTGGTCATGTGCCCGTGCAGATCGTTGATCGCGATCTTGTTGGCGTTCATGATCTTGGCGGCCACCGCGTTGTACTTTAGCTCGTCGCCCTTGATCCGCCCGGCCTCACCGTCGGGCACCGGCGTGGTCGCGGCCCATATCAGCCTGGCGCCGGAGCCCTTGAGCTCCTTGACGAGCTTGGTGAGATTAGCTTCGTACTGCTCGAGACTGTGGGTGATCTTACCGTTGACCTTGTCGCGTCGGCCCTGGTTTCTGGACTTCGGACTGCGATAGCACAGATCCCACAAGCCCCAGTTGAAGTGGATCACATCCCACTTTCCGCCGGCCAGATATCGCTTGATGTTCGCAAGACCCATTCCGGTGTGTCCGGCGTTTCCGGGATTGTGGCGGACGATCGCCTTTCCCTTCAGCAGTCCGGGCAGGGCGGGCGTATAGCCCAGCGAAATTGAATCTCCTATAATAAGCACCTGCGGAAGCGAGCTGTCGACGGACTTCGCCGCCGGCGCGGCGCCGACCATACCGACCGAAAAACTCAGTAAAACAGCCGAAACTACGGCTAAACAATGCATTCTATTGGTATTCATAGCGTTCTCCTTAATGGAAGGCGTCGGTGTCACAACCGGCGTAATAAGGCTCATTATGCTAACAATTGCTCTTTAGACAAGCAATTGTCTCTAGTATGATATGAGGAATGATGAGATACATGCGTAACGCACTCATGTTTGTGATGTTGATCGGCGCCGCAGCGTGCCTCTGGGTATGCGCCGCGCCCGGCCCGGCCGACAAGCCGGCGCCCGCCTCGCAACCGACGACCGCTCCGAGCGGCGACTGGTCGATATTCAGAGGACACCCCTCCCTTACAGGCGTGGCGTCGGGCAAGCTTCCAGAGAAACCTGCATTGCTGTGGCGATTCAAAACCGGCCAACCGGTCGTAAGCTCCCCGGTCATCAGCGGAAAAAGAGTGTTCGTCGGAAGCGATGATGAATATCTTTACGCCCTGTCCCTTGCCGACGGCAAGAAGATATGGTCGTTCAAGGCCTCAGATCCGGTAAACGCCCCGCCGCTGGCGATAGACTCAATGGTTATCGTCGGAACCGACAGCGGGTCTCTCTACTGCCTGTCGGCAGACACCGGAAAGCTGTTGTGGAAGTACCAGGCCGAAGACCGGATCGTGGGCTCGGCAAACTACTGGCGAAACGGCGACGACCTGCGAATTATAATCGGCAGCTACGACAACTTCCTGCACTGCGTCGACGCCAGGACAGGCAAGAAGAATTGGACCTATGAAACCGAGTACTTCATCAACGGAGCCCCGGCGATAGCTGATGGGAATGCGGTGTTCGGCGGATGCGACGGCATATTGCACGTCGTATCTATCGCGACCGGAAAGGCGATCAAGAAAGTTGAAATCGGGGCATACATCGCATCGTCGGCCGCCCTTTCCGACGGAAAGGCGTTTGTCGGGCATTACGACGGGGAATTGCTGAAAGTCGATCTCAAACGTGGTAAGATACTCTGGAAATACGGATCCGGCGAGCAGCCGTTTTTCGCGTCCCCCGCCATAGGCGATAAACGAGTGGTGGTCGGCGGACGCGACAAGCGCGTTCACTGCATCAACCGCAAGACCGGAAAGGGCATGTGGCGGTTCCGCACGAAGGACCGGGTCGACAGTTCTCCGGTCATATGCGGCGCCAAGGTCCTTGCCGCCAGCGAAGACGGACGCATCTACATATTGTCGCTAGCTGAAGGTAAGGAACTATGGAACTATCGCATCGGCGAGCCGATCATTTCATGTCCGGCGGTGTCCGGCGGAAAGTTCGTAATCGGATGCAAAGACGGATACATCTACGCCTTCGGGCGAAAATAATCTCTTGCGAGACATCATGAACGATCAAAAACTTCTCGAACTCACCGACGTGTGCAAGACCTACCAGCAGGCCCGCGACGACCAGGTCGCCGTACTCAGCAATATCTCCCTGACGGTAAAATCCGGACAGGCCATAGCGATTGTAGGCCCGTCCGGATCGGGCAAGAGCACCCTGCTGAACCTGATCGGAGCCCTCGACCGCCCCACCAGCGGAACCGTACGCCTCGATGGACGCGACCTGACGAGCCTTAAGACCAAACAACTCGCCGAGCTCAGACGCGATCGCATAGGATTCGTGTTCCAGCAACACCATCTCCTCCCGCAATGCACAGTTCTTGAAAACGTGTTGCTGCCGGCCCTGGCGTCGGGGAGCGTGACAGCGGACCTGTCGCAGCGAGCGATAGATCTGCTCAAACGCGTGGCGCTTGCCGACCGGGCCGACGACAGACCCACTGTCCTTTCCGGTGGTGAAAGGCAGAGAGTGGCGCTTGCAAGAGCGCTGATCAACTCGCCTTCGCTGCTGCTGGCCGACGAAACGACGGGATCGCTCGACAGGCAAACCTCCGAATCGCTGATCGAACTGCTGGTCGAATTGAACCGCAGCGAAGGAACCACACTGATCGTAGTAACCCACTCGTCCGATCTGGCCGGACGAATGGACCGCGTTTTGGAACTGCGAGACGGAGCCCTTAACCGACTGGAAACCAGCAGATGAAGTTCATTGATCTCATCGCCCGCAGCCTGTGGTTCTATCGTAGAACGCACGCAGGCGTGATCGGAGCCGCCGCAGTCGCAACAGCCGTCCTGACCGGCGCGCTGCTGGTCGGCGATTCAGTTTCCGGCACGCTCCGCCAGGCCGCCGACCTCCGCCTGGGCAACGTATCGGTCGCCATGACTACCGGCGATAGTTTCTTCAGGGCGCAACTGGGCGCCGATCTGTCGAAAATAGTAGGCCAGACCGTCGCCCCGGCGATCCAGCTTCCCGCAGTCGGTCGCAACGGGGATGATCAAGAACAGCGAACTGGAAACGTAAACGTAATGGGCGTGACCAGTGAGTTCTGGAAACTGGCGCCGGATCACCCCACTGGCGCCGCCGAACTCAAGGACGCCCAGGTCGTGCTGAACGAACCGCTGGCCAGGCGCCTGGGCGTAAAGCCGGGCCAGCAGATGCTGCTGACAGTATCCAAACCGTCGCTGGTGTCGCGCGACGCGCCGCTGTCGCGAACGTCCGATGCGGCGATAACTGTGAGGCTCGATGTCGTCGGGGTCGTATCTGACCGGCAGTTCGGACGATTCAGCCTGCGGGCCAACCAGGCCGCACCGCTGAATGCGTTCGTGCGGCTTGACTGGCTGGCGGAGAAACTCGATCTGGCCGGACGGGCCAATATGCTCCTGGTCGGACAAGGCGTCACCCAGGCAATGGCCGATCAGGCCCTGGCCGGTGTATGGACGCTCGACGACGCCGGCGTCCAGGTGCGGGCCTGCGGACAGATCGGTCAGCCCAAGGGCAAAGCGGTCGAGCTTCGAAGCGGACGAATATTCCTGCACCCCGCAGTCGCCGAAGCAGCCCGCCGACTTGCCTCAAAAGCCCGCCCCGAAGGCGTGCTGACCTATTTCGCCAACGAACTGAACGTCGCGGATCGCTCAATGCCCTATTCGACGGTAACTGCTCGCGGGCCGCTGGACGAAGGCGACCAACCGCTTGACGACGACGAGGCGATCATAAGCAAATGGCTGTCCCAGGACCTGTCGGCCGGGCCGGGCGACACGCTCAACATTAAGTATTACGTTCTCGGTCCCATGCGGGAGCTCGCCGAACGCACCGCCTCATTCAAAGTCGCAAAGGTCATACCGGACGATTCGCCGCTTCTGGACCCGGACCTGATGCCCGATTTTCCGGGACTGTCCGGAGCCGCCGACTGCCGAGACTGGGACCCCGGCGTAAAGATCGAACAACGCAAAATCCGCGCCCAGGATCGGGAGTACTGGAAGAAGTATCGCGGAACTCCCAAGGCGATCATATCCCTTACCGCCGGACGAAAACTATGGTCCAATCGGTTCGGAGATCTTACTGCGATTCGCCAGGATCAAATGCCCGCCAAGGACTACCAGGCCGCAGTCCGAAAGGAACTTGCCCCCGCCGCGGTTGGATTGGTGTTTCAAGACGTATCGGGCCAGGCCCGCGCGGCTGCGTCTGAAGCATTGGACTTCGGACAACTGTTCCTTGGCCTCAGCATGTTCCTGGTTGGCGCGGCGATTCTTCTGGCGGCGATGGTGTTCGCGTTGGGCGTTCGCCAGAGGACCGGTGAGTTGGGGTTGATGCTGGCGGTTGGATTCACACCCAGACGAATCCGGAGGATCGTTGTCTCCGAAGGCGCCGTGCTGGCTCTGTTGGCGGTGGGGATCGGGCTGCCGGGAGGAGTTCTGTATACGCACGTGGTGCTCGGCGGTCTGGCGACCATATGGCAAGGGGCGGTGGCTTCGACTCCAATCAACTTTCACGTAACATCAGCGACTATGGCGATTGGAGCGGTTTCATCGTTCGCTGTGGCGATGCTGGCGATTCTAATAGTTCTGCGCAGGCAGTTCCGTCGCGAGATACGCGGGCTGCTGGACAACACTCCTCCCGACACCGTATCCAGACGCGCCAAACCGTTGCGCAGGGACCCAAGCTTCCTGACCGCTGCGGTGTTTCTGGCCGCCGGAGGCACGGCGTTATTTACGGTCGGGTCCCAGGCCGGAGCCTTCTTCACCGCCGGATTTCTCCTGCTGATAGCAATGCTGTCGGCGTGTCGAACCTGGTTGGGGCGTGCGGCGATCAAAAACGCCGGACCGAAAATGTCGATTACCGACATCGCCCTCCGCGGCGCCGGGCGAAGGCCCGGACGATCCCTGGGCGTAATAGCGATTATCGCCTGCGGAGTTTTCATGGTCATCGCGGTCGGCGCCAACCAGGTCAGCCCACTGGACGACGCCGACCTGCGTTCGTCGGGAACCGGCGGGTTCGCACTGCTGGGCGAATCGTCGCTGGCGGTGTTCGGAGACATAAACACAACCGACGGTAGAGAACCGTTTGAATTGGACGAAGAGCCCTGGGGCGATATCGCGGTTATGCACATGCGCCTGCGTGACGGCGACCAGGCCAACTGCCTTAATCTGAACCGCGCCCAGTCGCCGCGAATAATCGGGGTGAAGCCCGGCGACCTGGCCGGACGCTTCACGTTTATCGAAATGCTGAAATCGCCTGGCGACGACAGCCCGTGGAAACTGCTGGACGCCGATTTCGGGCCTGACGTTGTTCCGGCGATTGGAGACGAAGCCACCGTTCGCTGGGCGTTGGGCAAATCGATGGGCCAGTCGCTGGAGTTTGTCGACGAGCAAGGCGAAAAATTCAAAGTGATGATCGTCGCGAAGATCTCAAATTCGATATTCCAGGGCTCGCTGCTGATCTCGCAGAAGCATTTCACCAAACGATACGTAAGCTCAGCGGGCAGCCGGGTGTTCCTGGCCGACGCGCCGACCGACAAGACCGCGAATCTGACCAAGACGCTCAACAGGCAAATGAGCGACGTGGGAATGGAGGCCGTCGCGGCGATAGACCGCCTGGCGGAGTTCAACACGGTGCAGTCAACCTACATGGCGATGTTCCAGGTCCTGGGGTCGCTGGGCCTGGCGCTGGGCACGGTGGGGCTGGGTCTGGTTGTAGTTAGGAACATCATGGAGCGCAGAGGCCAGCTTGCTGTCTTGTGGGCGGTGGGCTTTGAAAACAGAACAATTCGCAGGATGCTGCTGTCCGAGCACGCCAGCCTGCTGGTTATGGGCGTGTTCTGCGGCCTTGTCGCAGCGATTATCGCCGCTGCCCCTGTGATACAATCATCAGGCGGAAGCTTGCCTTACACATCTCTTGGTGCTACCGTATTGGCGATGCTGGCCCTTGGAATGTTGTGGATAGCATTAGCGGCGTTTCTGGCGCTGCGTGGCGAACGGTTGGGGGCTTTACGGAGTGAATAGCAGGCCGGTTCTGCTATAATACGATCGACAATGAGAGCGTTAAATATAGCCATACTGATTCCGTTAGCTCTTGCTGCAGCTGGCGCTGCTGCGTGTTACGCCTGGTTGGCCCCGCCGGGCTCGGACGATCTGTCCCTGCGCCAGGAGTTCGACGCCCCGCCTATTAAGATTTTTGAAGTTGACTTGCCCGGCGTTCTTACGCCCGGTCCGGGCAAGGCCCCAGAAGGCATGACAGGCTCCTGGCCGCAATTCCGCAACTCGAGTCTCGACGGCGTCAGCACAGAAGAGACCGCCCTGGCCGAGTCCTGGCCGGCTGGCGGTCCGAAAGTTCTCTGGTCGATGAATCTCGGGCAGGGATACGGAGGGGCGGCGATCCACAAAGGCCGCGTATACGTTCTGGACTACAATGAAGGACGCCCCCCCGGGACCAACGACACTCCCGACCCGGCGAAAAAAGGCGACGTGCTGCGATGCCTCTCGCTGGTCGACGGAAAAGAAATCTGGAAGCGATGGTATCACGTGCCCATCCGTCGCAATCACGGAGTCACGCGTACTGTCCCGACCGTCACCGACCGCTTCGTAGTCACCATCGGTCCCAAATGCCACGTACTGTGCCTTGACGCCCTGACCGGAAAGCCTGTCTGGACGATGGACATGATCAAGGAATACGGCGCGGTTATCCCGGAATGGTACACCGGTCAGTGCCCGCTGATCGACACTATCGAAGTAGAAGTAGGCGACGATACCATAGAGAAGAAAGTGGCGGTGTTCGCACCTGGCGGACCTGAAGTGCTGATGCTCGCCCGCGAATGCGCCACGGGCAAAATCCTCTGGAAAACGCCGAATCCCGACAATCTGCAGATGACCCACTCGTCGATCATGCCGCTTGAGCACTGGGGCACTCGGATGTACATCTACTGCACGACAGGGGGCATAGTGGGCGTATCGGCGGAGGATGGGAAGATAATCTGGAAGTTCAAGGATTGGCAGGTCACCCCCGCCCTGTCGCCCTCCCCGGTGATAATCGGCGACGAACAGATATTCCTCAGCGCAGCCTACAAAGCCGGCTGCCTCATGCTTACGATCAAGCAGGATGACGACGGAAACTCCATCGCCGTAAAACAGTTTCGACGCGGACCAGAGATATTCGGCTCCGTTCAGCAAACCCCCCTGCTCCACGAGAAGCATCTTTACGGCGTGCTGACCATGAACGCCGGCGAGGCCAAGATGCAGATGATCTGCATGAACCTCGAGGGCGTGCGATTGTGGTCCAGCGGTCCGGAAAACCGATTCGAACTCGGACCGTACCTGATCGCCGACGAAAAGATACTCGCCCTGGACGGAAAAACCGGAACCCTTACGATGGCCCGCGCGACGCCTGCGGGGTGGGAAATGCTCGCCAAGGCGCCGGTTCTCGACGGACACGAAGCCTGGGCGCCGATGGCAATCGCGGACGGAAGGCTCATACTCCGCGACCTTACGAAAATGATCTGTCTGGATCTGCGGGACCCCAACGCGAAGAAACCCGAGAAGGCGCCGGAAAAACAGCGACCATGACCACCGAGCCCAGTCACAAGATCAAGAATCTGCTGATATCGCTGGCCGTATTGGCCGCTGTAGGAGTCGCCGTATGGGCGGCGCTGAGCCTGGACCCGACCGGCCAGCGAGGCGCAGGCACGGGGCGAAACTACGAGAAAGAGTTCCAGAAGCTAAAGAAGTTTGACCTGTCGCTTGTTAAATGGGCCGAGGTGCTTCCTGCGATACCGACGAAGATGGAATCGCCTGTCGCGATGGCGGTGTTCAGCAACGGTGACATCTGCATCGGCGGCGACAAGGTGATCGCGATACTTTCGCCGGACGGCCGGGAGATCAAGCGTATCGACGCAGCGACCGCGCCCCAGGCCCTGGCGATCGCCGACAAAACCATATTCGCAGCCTCGCAGAACGCGGTAACCGTCCTCGACACAGAGGGACAGACCCAGGCCCAATGGTCGCCGCTGGACGACAATGCCCGCATAGTTTCGCTGGGGGTTTCGGACGAGTACGTATACGCCGCCGACGCAGGAAACCGCGTAGTTGTGCGATACGACCGCAAGACCGGAAAACGAACATTCAAGGACGGACGCTCTGACTCCGGAGCGTTCATGAGCGGATTCAACGTGCCCAGCCCACATCTTGACCTCGCGGTGACGCCGGAAGGACAACTGCTCACGGTCGACCCGGGGCGCTCTCTTGTCCAGATTCGCGACAACTACGGCGATATCCTGAAAAGCTGGGGTTCTGAAGGGTCGCACATAACCAAGTTTTACGGATGCTGCAATCCCGCGGCGATCGCCGTGTTGGACGACAAGAAGGTTGTCACGTACGAGAAAACGCTGCAGCGAGTAAAGATTTACAGCTTGGAGGGCGAGTTGGCGGAGGTGGCGGCCGGGCCGAACGAGTTCACCGATCAGCCCGCCGATTCGCATATCGCCTGCGACATCGCCGTCGACCGCGACGGCCGGATCCTTGTCCTTGATCCGATCAGGAAGACCGTAAGAATATTCAAACGCAAGATCGCCCCCCGCCCGACTACAGGAGCAGCAAGGTGACAGCCCCCCGGCGAATAAAAACACGCAGAGAATTCATCCGCGGTCTGGGACGCACCGCCGCTCTTGCCGCCCTCGCTGGCGGCGGAGTTCTGCTTGCCCGAAGGTCCGCCTCAGGCCAATGCGACAGGCCGACCCCCTGCCAATCGTGCAAACTGCTCGGGCGATGCGATCTTCCCGAAGCCCGCGACGCCCTGAAACGACTAGACAATGAGTAACGAACAGAACAACTTGACGCGGAGAAGCTTTCTGCGGACCACCACGCGCGGAGTATGCGTCGCGGGCCTGGGCGTCCTGGCGATCGGCGCCGCGCGAGGCGTAACAACCAGGCGGTCGGTCTGGCAGATAGATCCGACAAAATGCACCGCATGCGGAAACTGCGCCACACACTGCATCCTGACCGAATCGGCGGTCAAATGCGCACACCAATTCGCCAAGTGCGGGCGATGCAATTTCTGCTTCGGATACTACAAGTCCGGATCCAGCGGAGCAAAGAGCCACTCCGGTGTTGAGTTCCAACTATGCCCAACCGACGCCCTTGTCCGCAAGCACGTGGTCGAAGACAGCTACGAATACACTGTCGACGCCGAAAAATGCACCGGATGCGGCATCTGCGTTAAAGGATGCAAGGAAGGCAACGGTTCGCTGTTCCTGCAGGTCGACCAGGACCGATGCACGAACTGCAACGAATGCACGATAGCAACGGCGTGCCCGGGGCAGGCGTTCGTGAGACTTCCCGCCGAGAAACCATACTGGTTCGAGCAGGACACGGAGCAACACTCTTGAGACTCATAGCAGCCGCCATTCTGGTTATCCTGTCAACGGCTGTCGGGGCCTCGGGAAAAGAGAAGTTCAAGTATCCGCCCCCGGACCTTGGACCCAACTACGTCCAGCCGCCTGCGTCCACGCCTGAAATCACGCACGAGATCCCGCCGATCGTCGATATCGCGATCCTTGCCGGCGCGCTTGTGCTTGCGTCGTACCTGGCGCTCAAGGCTCGCAGCCGCAAGGGCATCTGGATTCTTGGCGTGGCGTCGCTGGTCTACTTCGGATTCTACCGCCAGGGATGCGTTTGCCCGATCGGGGCGATTCAGTCGATGGCCGAAGCGATCTTCAACCCCGCAGCGGCGATATCGCTGGTTGTGATCGTGTTCTTCGCCCTGCCGCTGCTGTTCACGCTTTTCTTCGGCAGGTCCTTCTGTGCATCGGTTTGCCCGCTTGGCGCCATGCAGGAGATCGTCCTCGTTCACCCGCTGCGTCTGCCCGGTCTGCTTCGTCACGCACTGGGCCTGTTGCCCTGCGTTTACCTGGCGTTGGCGGTTCTTTTCGCCGCAACCGGAAGCGCGTATGTGATCTGTCGCTACGATCCGTTCATCGCACTGTTCCGCCTTAACGGTCCGGCGGGGATGCTTATACTCGGGGCGTGTTTCCTGCTGATAAGCATGTTTGTCGGACGCCCCTACTGCCGCTTCCTCTGCCCCTACGGCCTGCTGCTGGGATGGGCCTCGAAGCTGTCGTGGCGCCGCGTTACGATCACGCCGGCCGAGTGCATCAAGTGCCGCCTCTGTGAAGACGCATGTCCCTATGGCGCGATATCGGCGCCCAATACCGACACGCTGCCTGAGAACCGCAGAAAAGGCGTGGTCGCCCTGCTGTCCATGATCGCCCTGGCCCCGCTGGTTATCGCCGGGAGCACGTGGCTCATGCTGGAAACAGCTCCGACGCTGGCTAAAATGCATCCGACTGTGAGGCTGGCCGACCGGGTGAGACGGGAGGAGGCCCGTGAGGTATCCGACACCACCGACGCCAGCCAGGCCTTCCGCGAATCGGGACGGCCCACAGAAGACTTAAACGCACACGCAGCGGAAATAACAGGCAACGTTACCCAGGGCGCCGGATGGGCCGGAGCGTTCATCGGACTGGTAATCGCACTGAGGCTCATCGGACTTTCGACCCGCCGAACCAGGGAGGACTACCTGGCCGACCGGGCCTTGTGCGTAGCCTGCGGGAGATGCTTTGAATTCTGCCCAGTGGACCCGAGAAACAGACAACCCCAGGATGGAGGCGAAGCCTGATGGCTTGCCCGGCGTCAAGAAACAAAAGTTCGAACGGATTGGCCCAGGCCGCTTTCGGCACGGCGATCGTGGCCGGAGCGTTTACGCTCTTTGTCGCAATCGTCATGGCCCGTTCGTGGAAGATCAACACAGCATCGAACCCGACAAACCACCCGCGGATCGAGCAGTTGCGCAACGACCTTGCCGTCGACTCCGGTTCGCAGGAGATCATCGAAGAAATACGCCTTGAGGACCTGGCGCTACGCAAAGAGTTCTTCCGCACCTGGAAGATACTGCAGAACGGCGTGTGGCTGCTCCTGGTCGGGGCCAGCGTGTTTGCCGGCGCCGTCGCACTGGCGATCTCGGCCCGCAAGAAACCGCACATGCCGACCGCAGCGCCCAGGAACGCCGATGACATGCTCGCGGGCCTGTTCGGGCGCCTGGGCCTGGCGGTAGCAGCAATAGCATTAACCGCAACCGCACTGGCGGTCCCGATACTAACAAAGGAAGTCTCCACTCGCAGCGAGGCCAAAGGGCTCTGGCCCGGCTTCCGCGGCGGACCGGGCGCCACCGGAATATCGCCGTACGCCAACGTGCCCCTGAAGTTCGACGGTATTGAAGGCGTGAACATCGCCTGGAAAACCGTAGTGCCCCTGAAAGGCGCCAGTTCGCCGGCGATTTGGGACAGCAGCGTGTTCCTGACGGGAGCCAATAAGAAGACGCGCGAAGTGTACTGCTTCAACGCTCTTTCGGGCAAGATCGTCTGGCGAAAGTCGATAACCGCCGGACCCGAAAGCACGAAAGTTCCCGAAGGCGTGATGGAGGACGACACGACCTACGCGGCGCCAACGCCTATCATCGACACTGAAAACAGCCGAATATTCGTCATGTTCGCCAACGGCGACGTGGCGTGCCTCGACGTTTTCGGGAAGATCGTGTGGCAGGAGCACATCGGCACGCCGGACAATTTCTACGGACACGCAGCCTCGCCGGTGCTCTGGAAGAAGAACCTGATAATCCAGCTCGACCAGGGCGAAGCCGACGACAAACTCAGCGCGCTGATCTGCCTGAACGCCGACTCGGGCAAGGAGATGTGGCGAACGCCCAGACCGGTGGGATCGTCCTGGCCGACGCCGATAATCGCACCGCTTCAGGCCGGCGACCAGCTGATCACGTGCGGCAATCCTTTTGTAATTTCATACAATCCTGAAGACGGCAAGGAAATTTGGCGAGTCGACTGCCTCGATGGAGACGGCGGTCCGTCGCCCATATTCGCCGCCGGGCTCGTTTTCGCCACCAACGTATCCTCGAAAATCGCCGCCATCCGCCCGGACGGCAAGGGCGACGTAACCAAAACGCACGTGCAGTGGGAGTTTGACGAGGACCTGCCGGACACCTGCAGCCCCCTGTCAGACGGGAAGCTGCTGTGGATGATGTCCGAAGGCGAATTCTCGTGCATGGACATTAAGACAGGCAAACGCTTGTGGCACAAAGATTTCGAGTCTTCGTTCTACGCATCTCCAGCGATGGCTGGCGACAGGATCTACCTGATCAACCGCAAGGGCAAGGTCTATATCGTCGGAAACGGGCGGAAGCTCGAGGAACTCGGAAAAGCCGATCTCGGAGAGCGTTGCGATACGTCTCCGGCGTTCGCCGACGGAAGAATGTACATCCGCGGAAAGACGCATCTGTATTGCATTGAGGAACAAAGCCAGTGAGCCAGGACGTTGACCTGAAATTCGTAGACGAGGCGATCGAGAGCATCGGACGAGGTCCGGAATCAGTGATCGCGATCCTGCAGGCGATCCAGACGCACTACCGCTACCTTCCTCCGGAGGCCCTGGAGTATCTGTGCGACAAGACCGACATCACCCCGGCCCAGGTCACCGGCGTATCGACATTCTACACGCAGTTCCGCCACAAGCCCGTGGGCAAGCACATGATCGGCGTATGCCACGGGACCGCGTGTCACGTTAAAGGCGCCCAGGACATACACGACGCACTTGACCGCCATCTGGGCCTGACAGACGGCGAGGACACCGACGCCGACGAGCTGTTCACCGTGCAGAAAGTCGCATGCCTGGGCTGCTGCACTCTGGCTCCGGCGGTGCAGATCGATCACCTTACCTAC
>PVBE010976139.1_pt1 | contig 13198 bp, 14 predicted proteins | sample 1631181 | NCBI WGS metagenome assembly PVBE01 (sample SAMN08397723, study PRJNA350692) | Marine metagenome, whole genome shotgun sequencing project. | isolation source: water | place: Pacific Ocean | collected 2012-04
CATGTTCACTGTGCTTGCTTTTTCTCATGACACTCTCCTGTATGGAGAGGATCATGCCATTTTCTACTTATGCTGTGTCCGATTTTAGGGGATGAGGACAAGAATTTACGGTGTTTTATCTTTAATTTGGCTGATTTTTACGATCAATATTTAATAAACCCCCTCGTTGGTGAGTTTGTTAGAAAGATATTTCCTCCTGACTTATGTGAAGATCAGATGAAAATTATGAATACTCCCTTGAAAAAACTAAAAAGGAAAGGTTTTTCCATAAGAGACATCCAAATAAAAAAGTTTAAATTATTGATGTATTTGTTAAAAAGTATGTTTCGCGATAAAATTATATTGCTCCCTAAGGATTAGTGAGTAAGCGAATTAGTTAATGTTGTGATGGTAACGAAACAGTACAATCAGTTATGCAGGCCATCGAAGGCCTCAGCGAAGACATCACTTTAGTGATCATGCCCCATTGTTTAACAACCCTAAAAAAGCTGTACTCAGATTGTGGAACTGGGAGACAGTGGCATCAAGCGCACTGGCAGTTATCAAGACATTGTGAATCACACTATCCCAGTGGAGTAATACATGGTAGATAAAGTGGATGTGTTGATTGTAGGTGGTGGAATTGTTGGTTTAGCCACAGCTCTGCGTATCTTGAAAGCGCATCCTAACACTCGTCTGACTTTGGTCGAAAAAGAGTCAGCCGTTGCGCAGCATCAAACTGGACATAACAGTGGAGTGATTCACTCAGGTCTCTATTATAAACCTGGCTCGCTCAAGGCTATTAATTGCAGGGCTGGTTATCAACAAATGTTGGATTTTTGCCGAGAGCAATCCATACCACATGAGATATGTGGAAAGATTGTTGTTGCAACAACATCTTCAGAATTTATAGGATTGGATGAGTTGCATCGTCGAGGTGTTGCTAACGGACTTACAGGTCTTCGATTTTTAGACGCTACACAGATTCGTGAAATTGAACCTCATTGCAGTGGTCTTCGTGGCTTGTTTGTGCCTCAAACCGGTATAGTCGATTATGGTGCAGTGGCTAGAAGGTATGCAGAGCTTCTTATTGAGATGGGTGCTGACATTGTTCTTGGTGAGACAGTTATTGATATTCAGCGACAAGGTGATCAGGTTGGGGTTATAGGGGATTCACGTACTTGGATAGGGCGAGTTGCAGTAGTCTGCGCTGGTTTGCAATCAGATTATTTAGCGTGTAAGTCAGAGCCAAAGCTTCCATTACGAATACTCCCATTTCGTGGGGAATATTATAAGTTCACGTCATCAGCTCCTAAGTTGGTCAATCATTTGATTTATCCGGTACCCGATCCCGCTTTCCCTTTTCTTGGCGTTCATTTCACGCGCATGATAGGTGGTGGCGTAGAGTGCGGACCTAATGCGGTTTTTGCTTTTGGGCGTGAAGCCTATAAAAAAACTGATTTTAACCTGCGTGATTTATGGGAGACACTAGCCTGGCCGGGCTTTAGAACGGTAGCCACAAAATACTGGCGTACCGGTCTGGGAGAGTATCACCGCTCGCTCAGCAAGCAAGCTTTTGTCAAAGCATTGCAAAAGCTTATTCCAGAAATACAAGCTCAGCATCTTGAGCCCGGTGGTGCGGGTGTCCGGGCACAGGCTTGTGATCGCCAGGGTAACTTATTGGATGATTTCTATATTCGTAAAGAGGGTAATATTATTCATGTATGTAATGCTCCATCTCCAGCGGCAACAGCTTCATTAGCCATAGGGAAAACCATTTCAGATAATGTGTTGGCACTTTTAAATTAAATTTATTGATCAAGGAAATAAAATACGATGACAAAAAATCTCTGTAGAGTGAGCGATACGCCATTGACTAAAGTTCTTGATTTCGGGATGCAACCTTTAGGTAATGGTTTTCTTGAAACTAAAGATTTTAAGGACGAATATTTTTTTCAGATGGAAATTGGCTACTCAGAAGTCAGTATGATGTTGCAATTGATTGAGCAGCCAGCACCCGAGAAAATGTTTCACGACCATTACGCTTTTTATTCCAGTACATCTAGATTTATGGGGCAACATTTCAAGCAGTTTGCAAATCAGGTTATTCAGTCTGGCTATCTTACGCAAGAAGATCCTTTTGTTGTCGAGCTTGGTTGCAATGACGGCATCATGCTTAAAAATTTTGCCGAGCAAGGTATTCGTCATTTGGGGATAGAGCCATCTTTGAATGTAGCTCAAGAAGCCAATAAGCACGGCGTGCGTACCCGGTCTGAATTTTTCTCCGAAGCGCTAGCCGAGGTCATCGTTCGTGAAGAAGGTCAAGCTGATGCCTTTCTGGCTGCTAATGTCATGTGCCACATCCCGGATATTGTGGGTGTGGTTAAAGGCATTAAAAAACTGCTTAAACCCACAGGCGTGGTCATGTTTGAAGACCCCTATCTGGGCGATGTCGTTGCTAAAACGTCTTATGATCAAATTTATGATGAGCACGTATTTCTATTTTCTGCACTCTCGATTCAATATTTGTTTGGATTGCAAGGCATGGAATTGATTGATCTCTTACCACAAAAAACCCACGGTGGCTCAATGCGATATGTGCTTGCGCATAAAGGTGCCCATCCTGTTAAGGAGGCAGTTACGCAACTGTTAGCTAAAGAAAAGGCGCAAGGGCTTGATCAGTTAGCTACATTTGAATCATTTAGAACCAATGTCGAGCAGTCTAGATCAGATCTAGTCTCGCTACTCAAAGACCTAAAAGCACAGGGTAAAAAGGTAGCAGGGTACGCTGCTACCTCAAAAAGTACTACTGTTCTTAATTATTGCAGTATTGGTCCGGATTTAATTGAATACATTTGTGATACTACGCCTATCAAGCAGGGTAAGTTGTCGCCCGGTGTTCACATCCCCGTTGTGCCTTATGAAACGTTTAAAAACAATCCACCTGACTATGCTGTGCTATTGGCCTGGAATCACGCTGAAGAAATTATGGCTAAAGAAAAAGACTACGTAGCCGCTGGCGGAAAATGGATGGTTCATGTGCCGGAAGTCAAGGTGCTGTAATGATTCTTTGCGCCAATCCATCCGCTCAGTTTCATAGTTATCAAGATGAAATTGAGGCTGCCGTGCTCAAAGTACTGCGTAGCAATCGCTATATTTTGGGCGAAGAAGTAGAAGCCCTAGAGAATGAATTTGCTGATTATATTGGCACTCATTCTGCTATTGGGGTCGCCAACGGTACCGATGCCTTGGAAATTGCTATTCGTGCACTTGATATCGGGCCGGGCGATGAAGTCATTACTGTCTCTCATACTGCTGTTGCAACTGTAGCGGCAATAGAAGCGGCAGGTGCAACCCCCGTGTTGGTCGATGTTGACCCTGTTTTTTACACGCTTAATCCCGCACAGCTGCAAGAAGCATTAACACCAAAAACCAAGGCCGTGCTAGCAGTACACCTTTACGGGCAAGCTGCAGATCTTGATGCTATTGGTCAGTTCTGTACACAAAATAAGCTGTTTTTAATTGAAGATGTTTCTCAAGCCCACGGTGCTAGATGGAAGGGTCAGCGATTGGGAAGTTTCGGGGATATTGCCTGCTTTAGCTGCTATCCCACTAAAAATTTAGGCGCGATAGGGGATGCTGGCTTGATTGCCACTAATGATGCCAAGCTAGGCAATAAAGTGCGCATGCTCAGGGAATATGGCTGGCAACGTCGTTACATTAGTGACGCTGTAGGTAGAAATTCCCGTCTTGATGAATTGCAGGCCGCCATCCTAAGAATCAAATTACGTCATTTGGATGCAGATAATGGCAAGCGTCAGCAACTCGCCGCCCAATATTCCAAATTGTTAGTTGAGCAAGCATTGCAATTACCTGCAACACGAGAAAATGCAGAGCAAGTGTTTCACTTATATGTGATACGAACTGACAAGCGCCATGAATTAATAGAGCACCTAAAGGCGAATGACATTCAAGTTGGCATTCATTATCCTATGCCTGTGCATCTACAACCTGCCTATAAAAATCGTATTCGTACAGCAGAAAACATGAGTGTTACTGAGAAATTAGCCGCAGAAGTGCTGTCTTTACCCATGTATCCTGAGCTTTTATCAGTAGATATTGCACGTGTTATTGAGACCTTTAATTGTTTTTTTACTAAATCTGCTAGCACATGATTATTAACACGACACCTCTTAAGGGTTTGTTAGTTATCGAGCCGAAGTGCTTTCAAGATGAACGAGGTTTTTTCTTGGAAACCTATCAATCTGAGCGTTACCGCGAGGCAGGAATTGTCGATGCCTTTGTGCAAGATAATCAATCCCGCTCAATAAAAGGTGTGTTAAGAGGCATGCACTTTCAGATAAAGCGTCCACAAGCCCAAATGGTTACTGTGATGCGGGGCAGGGTTTTTGATGTGGGTGTGGATTTACGATCAAACTCACCAACCTTCGGCAAGTGGTTTGGTGTAGAGCTGCATGATGCTGGCCCACGGCAGATTTATATGGCCCCAGGAATTGCGCATGGTTTTTGTGTCTTGAGTGACTGGGCTGATTTACACTACAAAGTTAGCCGCCATTATGACGCCGGCGATGAGGGTGGTTTATTTTGGAATGACCTTGATGTTGGAATACAGTGGCCAATTGACAACCCTGTTGTCACAGTGCGCGATGCAGGTTATCCAAAGTTAAAAGAGCACGCAGCAATTCAGTTACCACATGGTCCATTTGATAATTCTTGAAAGCGATGACTAACACTACTGATCAAATTAAACCTTTCTATATTTGGGAGGGCAGTTACCCCGATTTTCAATCTGCGGCGGCGAATGCGAAAGGAGCTGGTTTTGGTTCTGATGTTTACCGTAAGCGATCCTTACAGGCGGCAACAGAATGCCTTGCTGCACTCAAGTCAGATCAACCAATTCCAATTCCAGCGTTTCATAAACAGCGTAGCACTCATTTACCGCTTACAGTGGCAATGATGCTTGGAGACAAGGAGCAGATTAACATTCTTGATTTTGGCGGTGGGCTGGGAATTGGGAACATGACTCTTGCCGAGAGCATGCCCGCTGATTTGAAAAGAATTGACTACACTATTGTAGAGGTGCTAGAAGTCTGTCAGAGCGGAATGAATCTTCATGCGGGGGGAGGGGTAATGTATACATCAGATTTACCAACTGCCACTAAATTTGATCTTATCCATGCTGCATCCTCCGTTCAGTATGTTGTGCATTGGCAAGACTTGATCGCAAAGTTTTCGGTACTTAAGCCAGAATATATTTTATTATCGGATGTCTTTGCAGGGGCTATTAAGTCTTATGTCACTCTACAAAACTACTATGAAAGTAGAATACCGCATTGGTTTTTGAGTTTAAACGAACTATTAGATACCTTTGAACGTTATGGCTACCGATTGGCCATGAAGAGTTATGCCACCTCCCGAAGGTTGGGTGTGGAGGATACGTTGCCAATGGCCAATTTCCCTGAAGACTTACGGCTAACACAATCCTTACACTTGCTGTTACAAAAAAAGAAGTGATGAACAGTTTAGCTAATCTGAATGGAAAAAAGGTAGTTGTTACCGGTGCAAGTGGTTATATTGGCTCAGTACTGGTTGATGCTTTGGTCAAGTATTCCTGCAAAGTAATTCGAGTTAGTCGTAATAAATTAATGCCGTTGGCCGACACAAAATCAATTAAAGCCGATATCCACAATGCTGACACTTGGGCTGAAATTGTTGCACAGGCTGATATTATTTATCACCTTGCAGGAAATACCAGTGTATATGAGGCCGCCAAGAATCCTGCTGAAAGTCTGAATTCAACGCTATTGCCCCTAAATCATCTTATTAAGGCAGCGCAGGAACGGCAATGTAAACCGCGAGTGGTTTTTGCTTCTACAGCAACGGTTTATGGTTTGACACCTCAACGTCCTGTTGCCGAAACTGTTGCGCCGAAGCCAATAACTGTTTATGACCTACATAAACTATTTGCAGAACAGCAACTCGCTTTGGCTACGCAACAAGGCTTGTTGGAAAGTGTCTCATTAAGGCTGGCAAATGTATATGGCCCAAGCAGTAGTGTTAGTTCGGCAGATGATAGAGGTATTTTAAATAGAGTCACAGCTATGGCATTGCAGGGAAAAGGTTTGATAGTTTATGGGGATGGTAATTATCTCCGCGATTATATTTACATCAGCGATGTTGTTAATGCTTTTCTTTTAGCGGGAGTCAGTTCTCAGCTTGGCGGACAATGCTTCAATATAGCAAGTGGAGTTGGCACAACGGTAAAGCAGGCGTTTACGCTAGCAGCTACCCAGACAGAGAAGATAACAGGTAAAGCTATAGAGGTTAGTTGTGTGGCGTGGCCGGCAGGCGCTGATTCGATTGAATTTAGGGCATTTACGGCGGACATCGAAAAATTCACAAGTGCAACTGGCTGGAATCCTCTCATTAATCTTAAAGAGGGGATTCTTTTGATAAGCAGTGAATTATTGAAAAGGGATACTAAGCATAATGACTAAACAATCAAGTCTTTGGGCGGATATTACTTCGACCCAATTTCAAAATATTGACGATGATTTCGTTAATTCATTTCGTCTTCCAGTTGGTCCAAATACAAGGCTTGCTGCATGGGGTCCTTATGATGAATCGATGAGATATTATAAGTTTCTTTTATTTAACATTGCTAAAGAAAAAAACTCGACTTTTTTTGAAGAATATAAAAAATTGAAGGTAAATATAGGTCAGCCAGTTAGTGTAAATGTTGGTGGTTGTAGTATTAATATTGATCATTTATTTGCAGTTGAAGAGGGACTTTTTATACTTAGCCAGTTCAAAAGTGAAATAAAATCGGTTGTTGAAATTGGTGCAGGCTTTGGTCGGACATGCCAAGCATTGCTATGCCTCGAACCTGAAATTGAAATTTACACAATCATTGATCTGCCAGAAGTTCTAAATCTTAGTAAGCTGTATCTTAAGAAGGCTATTCCAGAGCTTATTGATAAAGTTGAATTTATTGACTACAGATCAGGTCTTTTTAAAGAGAGAGTCGCTGACCTCGCTATTAATATTGATTCATTTCAAGAGATGAGCCCTGAGACGATTGATGAGTATATGGAGGATGTTATTTCTAATTGCAATGCATTCTACTGCAAAAATCCTATAGGAAAATATTCCCCAGATACAGTTGGATTGAAAAACATAAAACAGGAACAACTAACAGATGTATATGCTTTGGGCTATTGTAGAGAAATTTTGGATTTGTTTGATGAGAAAGCTTTAGAAAAGGCTGCACAAAACTATTTAGAGGTTTATTGCCCCCCCCTTCTTTTCCGCGAAACATGTCAAAGCGGCAGTGGCGACTGGTTGCAGATGAAGCAATGGCAATGTTTCCCTATTACTATCATGCGCTTTATTGTCGTGATTAAATCATTGTTGTGCGTTGGGTTGATATTATGTTTAGTGTTATTTACAAGGCCAAAAAAACACTAGATTATCTGTGTGGGTTATCAAGTTAATAAGTAAGAGAGTCTATAATGAATTTTAATCGTCATACCACTATTGCTTCGATGTATTTAGTTAAACTCCCCCACCATTTTGAGGATAACGGTGATCTTGTCGTTATGGAGGGGTTGGTTAATGTGCCTTTTGCCATCGCCCGTGTATTTGTGGTGCGTGCGCCAGAAGGGTCAGTTCGAGGTCAGCACGGCCACAAGGCCTGCGCCCAATTTTTAACTTGCCCACGTGGATCAGTTGAAATTGTTTGTACTGACGGCTCTCATTCAGCTGAATTTGAGCTTAATCATCCAAGTTTGGGGCTGTATATTCCACCTGGAATATGGGCTGAACAACGTTACAAAGACAAGGGTACTGTTTTGACCGTTTTATGTGATAGGGTATTTGAGCCTGAGGACTATATCCGCGAATACCCTGATTTCTTGCTGTACCGTCAAGAGTTAGTTGAGCGCAGTAATTTTGGTCGGAAAGAGATACTTTGAAAATTGCAAAAGTTATAACAACGTCCTTTGTTCCTCGTGTAGTTAGAGAAGATACAGGTTTGGCTGGATCTCCAATGGGATATTTTTCGCATAGTCAAAATTTCCAAACCGAGGAGTCTGTCATAGATTTAATTAATTGGGTGATTGATAGTGAGTCGATGTGCAATCCAGGATATCCAGTAGATTTAATTATAGTAAACAATGATTCTGGATGGGGAAAGGGTGTTAATTTTTTAAAAAAAATAGATGGTAAAACTTTGAATCATGGGAAGGTGCGAGTCCTTACAAAAGAAAATTATGGCAGGTCGTTTGGTGGATATAATTATGCATTTAAACTTTTACAAGATGAATATGAATACTTTATATTTACCGAGGATGATATTGTTATAAGCAGAGATGGATATGCATCCATTGCAGTAGACGTCTTTTTAAAAACAAAAAATTGCGGCTTTGTATCTTATCAAGCAATATCTAATCAAGGCCTTAATTTGGCTCCAGAGGATGCATTAGCGGCGCATGGTGGAGTAGGCTTAACAAGTACTAATGTACTTAAAGCGGTTGCTAAGCAATTCGGCAGTCTCCCGCATAGCGAGAAGGGTTCATCGCAGGCGTATCACGATATAATAAAAAATGGCGAAATTGCTTTTACTAATAAAATATATAAACTTGGATATAAGCTTATTAGTATTCCTGATAATATAAAATTGTATGATTTTGCATATGATCAAATGCGGGGCTTAAATGTAGCCATATTCCCTTCATTTCCGGTAAAGCTTCTAGCTATGATCAAGATGAAAGCCTATGAGTCAAAACTGATTAGATCATTCTATTTCAAGGTTAAAAAATCATTCATTGGCTAACGATTTAATGGAAGCTTATCTTTTGCAAGTGGCGCAAGCATAGTTAGAGCCTAATGCTTAAAATATTCACCAAAAATTAAACACAAAATTTATTAATAAGGATAATGAAACTTTAGTTAGTATGAATGAATTTGCGTTGTCCAAAGGTGAGTTAGGAAACGAATTAGAAGAGCGTTGATGCTCCGAATCAAGTGAGAATAGGTTCTCAAGCTGACCGGGATCTTTTGATCCAGGTTGTTGGTGAAATGGGTATGCCAGATATTATTATTGATGACAGCTGGAAGTGCTCGAAGTGTACATGCATGACTCTATCGGAGTAATTGAAAAAGGGTGTCAAGGTACACTAAGGGTGGTTCACAATAATCATGCAATGACTTGTTTTAAGAAATGGTGTTGACTCATATATTCAAATTGAGGTAATTATTTCTTGAAATAAGTTGCGTAAAAAAATGTAATTGTCTTGTTTCATGGTTGTGATTTTCATTAGTGTTATATTCTTTTTCAACAATCAAATTGATTCTGTGTCAGTTACAGTTAAATAATGGGATAGTTGATTATAGGAAAATAATACGTCCTCTAGTTTTTTCAATTAATGCATTAATAATCAATTAAGGATTTTTAGATGAAGATTGTTGTTACCGGTTCAAATGGTCATATTGGTTCATACTTGGTGCGTGATTTAGCAGTGCAGTTTCCTGGGGCACAAATAGTTATGATTGATAATATGTTGACCCAACGATTCCCTTCGCTTTTTAATTTGCCTGCTTTGGGTAGCTATCGTTTCATAGAGGGAGATGTTGCGACGATTGATCTTTTGCCGATCTTGAATGGTGCCTCTGTTCTAATTCATCTTGCTGCTATTACAGATGCAGCGGGTAGTTTTGACAAAGCTGATTTATTGGAGGCAAATAACTATCAGTCTACTATGAAAGTAGCAGAAGCTTGTGCACAAAGCGGCACGCGCTTGATCGCGCTGTCTTCTACCAGTGTGTATGGCACGCAAAACGAAGTGGTTGCCGAAGATTGCAGTCCTGATGAATTACAACCACAAAGCCCCTATGCCATTACCAAGCTAAAAGAAGAACAGTTGGTCACAAAACTTTGTTTAGAAGATGGGTTGAAAGCAGTTTCTTGTCGCTTTGGCACCATCTTTGGCGCATCACCTGGCATGCGTTTTCATACGGCCGTGAATAAGTTCTGCTGGCAGGCAGTAATGGGCCAGCCTATAACTGTATGGAGTACTGCATATGATCAGAAACGACCGTACTTGGATCTTTTTGACGCTGCACGAGCTATTACATTCATCATCCGTAAGGACCTCTTTGATGGTCGTATTTATAATGTACTCACTCATAATGCCGACGTTAGGCAAGTGGTCGACACTGTTCGGGAGTTTGTTCCTGACCTGCAAGTAAGTTTTGTTGATAGTAAAATCATGAATCAGCTCTCTTATGAGGTTTCTTGTGAGCGATTTATGGCGGAAGGTTTTGTTTTTTCAGGAAATTTACGACGAGGCATCGGCGATACAGTAAATTTGCTACGTAATTCGGTGACTCAGATATGATGATTAGAAGAATCAAAGAGCGTTTTAAGCGACTTCAAAAAGGGCGCGCGCGCTTTCTAGTTGCATTGGTAGGAACGATACAACAAAGTATTAAGTACTTGTCTCCTATTTGTATATATATAGATAAAGATGGGGATTGGTATAACTACAGAAAAGACATCACTTTTGTGTCCCCAGAGTTAAACGTAACATCATTAAATCAAGCTGAATCCAACGTTTTAGATTTTTGGTTGGTGTCATGGTTACCGACCGCAACTAGGAGATACTGTGATTGACATAGGAGCAGGCATTGGTGACGATGCAATAGTATTTTCCCAGTTGGTGGGTGCATCTGGTCGTGTCATTGCTATTGAGGCACATCCTCATACCTATAGGTGCTTAGTTAAGACCATTCAGGAAAACAAGCTCAGAAATGTGATCGCGGTGAATGCAGCAGTTTCGGATTCTGAAGGTTTTATCAATATTTCTAGTGGGGATAATTTCTTATCAAATAGCACGCAAACTGGGCAACGATCTATTCGTGTTCAAGCGCGAACATTGGGAAGTATCATCAAAGAAACTGATTCAGAACGAATTGATCTGATCAAAATAAATATTGAAGGCGCAGAGACCTCTGCACTGATCGGAATGAGCCGTGTTTTAGAAGCCGTTCCTCATGTTGTAGTTTCCTGTCATGACTTTAAGGCCAATAGAGGAGAAGGGGATGCATTTAGAACCTATGATAATGTTTATAAAGTGTTAGCCGCTTCGAAATATCAGTTAAGTAATCGTCCAAGTGATCCTAGGCCTGAAGTGCCTTACTATATATATGGCCAGAAGTAACGAAATTACTATTTTGTTGACGCTTAGAGGGCGTCATCTGCATACACTCCGCTGGTTATGGTATGCCAATGAAATTAATTTTCCATATCATGTGATCATTGCTGATGGGGAGGTTCATCCAACAATAGATAGGCTATTGTCTAACCGGCTAACCTTTCCGAATTTGAGTTATGAGTATCATCGTTACTCTGATGCGTCGTTTTCTGATTTTTACATGAAATGTGTTGATGCTTCCAAAAAAGTAAAAACTAAATACGTAATGATGTCGGATAATGATGATTATCCAATAGTAACTGGTATAGAGCAAAGTATTGCCTACTTAAATATCGACGCTTCATACGTTGCAGCAGGGGGTAAAATTCCATTTTTTTCTATCGATGTCCGTACTGAATTATCTAATCAAGTTTTTGGGAAAATGAACGCTCCACGATTTACGTATGGCTATCGGTGCCATGACCTTTCGTCAGATTTCATAGGTGAGAGGGTTCTTGATGAGGCGAGGGTACATCAGGTTTTATACTATCATGTTTTTCGCACTCAAACATTGGGTACTATCTTTGAGGAAATCCAGGCCCATGATTTTTCAGATTTAACAGTGTTTGAATATTTTCACGCACTACGGACAGCAACTTTAGGAAAAGTTAGAATAGCCCCCTCTGTCGTCTGTTATCTTCGTCAAAGTGGTACTTCATCTAATTCATCAGGGATATCCCTTTTGAAAGATTGGGTTCACCATCTTTTACACAGTCGACTTCCTCAGGATTTCAGGGTAATGGCATTGAATATTGCTAACGCAGCAGAGGGGCAGGCTACTTTAAAAGCCAATGAATTGAAGGAGTGTATCCTCGATGCATATGCGGAAAACCTACGGCATTATTTAGGTCACACAATGATGAGGCATAGGTTCCCACGACTTTTCCAGATTAAGCAGAACCTCCTGTGGATTAAGAAAATACGATGGGTTCCGTTCCAGTTGCAGAAGTTAGTGGATCAAAATAAGTTTTGGCATGAGATGTCAACAGACTAAAGATCATAGCCTTATTGAGGCTTATAAATCTGAAATTTCATTAATTGATAATTATCTTCAAGATGAGTCATTTGTGACTTTTTTAAGGAATAATGCGCCTGATTTATTGGATGCGACATATAAATAATAGCGTTAAAATTTACAATATAATGAAGTGAAAGTATTTATAAAAATTAATGCCCAGGTGGTCAGCCCCTTGTTATTATATGCAATCACTTTCTATTTTCGAGGCGGCTGGGTTTTCGGTCAGCGGATTTTATCCAATAACACGCAATAAGAATTTATCCTTGAATGAAGGTGATTGCGTGCTGTTTAATACAGAATAATTTGATCAGGTAAGTACATGAATTTAAATCTAGCAGCAACAGTCATGTTGCTGACAAATCAATTGGAAGAATCGCCATCCGGTGGGCGCGAAATGTTGTGTAAGCTTAACCATGATGTGCTCACAGATATTTATGGTGATCGCCTGACGGTCTTGCAATTAAGCAAGCAACCAATTCGTGGATTTAAATCGATCATAAATGCATTTAGAGGTCATATTGACGGGGTAAACTCAGAAACTATTAATACTGTCTTTCATCTTATTAGTACCAAGAATATTAACAAGCTATTTGTGGATGGCTCGAACTTCGGTGAGGTCGTTAAACTTGTAAAAAAGATGTTTCCTCAGGTGCAGGTTTATACATTTTTCCATAATGTAGAAGTTAGATTTTTTTGGGGTTCATTTAGGCAAAATAAGTCGGTTCATGCTCTGGCTGTATTTGTGGTTAATTATCTGGCGGAGAGAAAGTCTGTAAAATTTACTGACAAGCTTATTTGTTTGAGTCAACGGGATAGCCAGTTGCTCCAAAAAATTTATGGTCGTCAGGCAACGCATGTATCACCAATGGCGCTTCGAGATCAATTGGTGTCGAATGCGCAGAAAGTGACTGAACCATCGCAGCAGAAG
>PVBE011639630.1_pt1 | contig 13198 bp, 15 predicted proteins | sample 1631181 | NCBI WGS metagenome assembly PVBE01 (sample SAMN08397723, study PRJNA350692) | Marine metagenome, whole genome shotgun sequencing project. | isolation source: water | place: Pacific Ocean | collected 2012-04
CACAGGAAGCCTGACTTCACGAGTGTGTGTTTTTAAAAATAGGCCTCTGCAGGGTAATCAGGATCGGTGATGGTGTCATCGATACCTGGTCCCGGCTCATCATCATAAGCGGGAAACACACCGATGGGCGGGGCATTGGTAATGACCAGATCTGCTTTTGCTCCTTCAGAAGATGACCCTTGTTTTTCCATTGCTCCTTCCTCGACTTTTTGTTTTTTTAACCTTCAAAGTAAACTGATTGTCTTAACTCTATTATATTTTAAAAAACTTTGCGACCATTTACAAACGCTTTTCGTGATGCTGAAGTCTTTGTCCGCGGTAATGATTTTATCCAGGCAACCACTAGGTTGAAAAAATTCAGTTTCATTCTTAAAAATCGAATATTATCGATGATCTTCTCCGGCAGCTGACCAATTGAACTGAAATAATAGATTCTGTTTTCTTGCCAAACCCGGAGCAACAATCGCACATATTTCAGAGGAAAAGGCAATCGAGGCCTGACCACATTGGGATCGAATGAGCTTGATTGAGCGACTAGGGGATGGACTTGCTAATAGATAACTCTATGGCTCGACACAAGCGAATTTTCAGGCTGTGGGAAACATTATTTTTTGAATGTAAATCCGACGGATTGCACATTTTATTTAATAAGATGCAGATTTTTTGATGTACCGCATACGTGGATGGCCGGGCAAAAATTGCAATTTGAGGAAACCCGCATGATTCAGGAAATCTATAAAGGTCTTTCTCTTATGAAAGAACGGCTAGAGGCACTTGAAACCCTCATATTGGACCGTGACAGAAAAGATCGAGCATGAGAAGAAGATTTGAAAACATTTTACAACGTGGTGTGTATCGCTCCTGAAATGGTATCATATTGTGTGTAGGTCGCGGGTTTGCCGAATATTTTGACTTTTCGGTTTTCTGGGTCAGGGTCGTCACCCTTCTAATTTTCCTCTTTAGCGGATTTTGGCCTATTGCGGTGCTATATTTCGTTGCCGCCTTATTGATGAAGCCCGCGCCGGTTATTCCCATAGATACCAGTGGGAGCAGGAATTTTATAACAGCTACGTTCATTCCCGCAAAGGAGCGGCAGAACGATTGAAACAGCGTTATCGAAACCTGGAAACTCGGATTCAGCGGCGTGAAGAAAAGGTAACCACGCGGAAATTCGACTGGGAGAGCCGAATAAATACCTAGTGGCGTGTTTCAGAAAATAGTTTTTAACCGTGTAGAGTTTTGTAAATTAACCGTTTTAACACTTTGTAAATTCTTCAACAGCTCTATTCATGAGGTGGGTGATCGGCATTTTTTGTGGGCAAAGGTGCTCAGCTTTTGAATAATTAACGCCTGTTAATTGTGTTCGTGTAATATTCGGTATCTTGTCAAAAAGCCCAATGGCTCGCGCGTGGTTCCCATAGCTGTCGTAATACATGAGACAGCGCATGATATCGCTGATCGGCACGTTTTTGGTGACCGCTGATTCTCAAACATTCGCACAGCCCTTGCAATAGCCAAACCCGGTTTTCTTGGCGTATTGCTGCAGAAGTCGTTTGTCTTGAAAGGATAATTCGGTTTTGTCTAGAGCGGCAGATACATTTGCGTGTAGAATCGTCATATTGGGTATTTCAGAGCAGATGCTGGTGATATGTGGATTTTCCCAAACCGCTTTGAGTTTGGGCTGCTCTGGGGTAAAGCCTTTTTTCATAAACTGTTCAGTGAGCCTTAAAGCCGTATTGTTTTCTTTACCAATTATCCGCATAAAAGTACGCAAAAAATCTGGCTTGGGTTTTCATCGCAGTTAAGCCGACTCCAGCTTCAACACAAGCATCAACCGCTTTTTTCATGGCATCCGAGTGCATCAACCTGTAATTGAAGCTGGTCATAATTCCATCGACCCAACCCAACTTGGCACCCTCGATCAGGCTATTTTCCATATTATTATGGGTGCTGAATCCGAAGAAACGAATTTTTCCTTTGGCCTTGGCTTTTTCAGCCCACGCCTTGGTCTCATGGTTGATTTCATCTTTTACGTCCGATACCATATGGATAAAAAACAGATCTAAATAGGATGTCTTCAGGCTTTCCAAAGATTTTTCTAGATACCGTGTCATCTGTTTTGGAACCGAGGAGTCGACTTTTGTTACCAGGAAAACTTTTTTTCGATCATCAGGGTATTTAGCAAAATATTTTCCCATTGCCCGCTCAATTTTGCCCCCTGAGTAACTATGCGCCGTATCCCAGTAGGTCACCCCCATTTTAAAGGCTTGTCTCAACAGGAGCTGTTTTGACATCAGGTTTTGGCTCCCTCCAAATGCAAGGATGGAAACATTCACTCCGGTTTTTCCAAAGGTACGGGTAGGGACCTTTTTCCGACCAAGCTGTTCTGAATCAGATATATTAAGATGCATTGGAAATGTTTCTCACTGATGCAAATATAGACCCGACCCCGGCAGTGCCTGCGAGTTTGCAAAAGTTCCTGCGGGAAAGATTTTTTCCTTTTTTCATCATGCTTCAAGCTCCATTCCAAGCGATTGCTCAATACGTCCTATCGCATCAAGTGTCCGGCAGCAAGACCGATTGCCATGTTTGGAATCGGATTTGACCTGTCGAAGTATATAATGTGTTCTTAAGCATTTCAAGTGCGCTCTCCTTTCCCCTCATTGCACCATGGATGTCAATAGCATGAGACACAGAACTTTATAATCAAATGCAGTCTCTTTTTGTGTTATCGGTTGCCAATTTTTATTGACTCGGCTATTTTAACTCTGTGTTCAGTAATTAACCCAAGTTCCACACCTTTGATTTTTCGAAAACCGGCATTCGCTCTATGCCGGGTGCGACGCTTCGAAGGGTTAGGACTTCAAAACTTGAGAATTGTTTTAAAAGGAATGAAGCAATGAACAACGTCACTATTCGTCGCCGTTTTGCGGATACACCGCAAGGGCAAATCCATTATGCAGCGGTAGGCCGGGGCGAACCGCTGATGTTATTGCATCAGACACCAAGATCCTGGGATGAATATCGCGAAGTGTTACCGATCATAGGCGTCAAATATCGGACAATCGCAATGGATACGCTGGGATTTGGCGATTCCTACAGGCTGAATGAGGAGGCATCGATTGAATTGTACGCGCAAGGGGTTATCCAACTTTTGGATGCCCTGGCCATCGAGCGAACTTCCATCGTCGGTCACCACACAGGCGGTGTCATCGCCGTTGAAGTTGCCGCCAGCTATCCGGATCGAGTAAAAAAATTAATTCTGTCATCAACGCCCTACGTGGATGCCGAAAATAGGGTACTCAGAAAGGCCAGGCCCCCTATTGATGAAGTTGAATTAAAACCGGACGGTGCCCATCTGGCTGAGCTTTGGCAGCGTCGAATGCCTTTTTATCCAAAGGATCGGCCCGATCTCTTAACCCGTTTTGTCATGGATGCCCTGAAGGTCTTTGATCGGGTCGAAGAAGGTCATCGGGCGGTCAACAGGTACAAAATGGAAAATAAAACGCCGCTCATCCAAGCGCCGGCATTGGTGCTGGCCGGAACAGATGACCCGTTTTCTTACCCCAGAATAAAGCCCTTGGCCGAAAATATCAAAAACTGCCGGACAGCTGAAATATTAGGCGGTATGGTACCGATGGTAGATCAGATGCCTAGTGAGTTCGCCCGGGTGGTTATGGAATTTTTAGAGGAGTGAGTAAATGGAGGATGCTGAGATGTAACCGATCTCTTTATTTTTCAGTCCTACCCTCCCCATTTAGGGAGTATTTGTCGAAATCGACAACTGTAGGAGTATGTCCTTCAGATTCAAGGAAGCGCAGGAAGTCCTCCGAATTGATCGACGTTGTCATTGAATTGTCAAGAGGATGGAAGTTAAGCGTTTCATGCCGAAGGATCTCTCGATCAACGGCAACACCAACTTTATGTGTGTGGTCGTTGGTTACAGCAAACGGACTCACTGCGCCGGGCTCTACTCCGAGGTATCGCTCAAGGCGCTCGGGATTCGCGAATGAAAAACGGCCTGCACCGAGGCAAGTTGCCAGCGATTTGAGATTGACGGTCCGATTTTCCAGGCAGACGATTAACCACATAACGCCTTTCTTGTTGCGCAACAGCAGATTTTTCGTATGGCAGCCGGGAATCTTGCCACGAAGCGCTTTGGACTGCTCGACAGTAAACACACGAGGATGTTTGATGGTGGTGGCGTGAATCCCCAGTGCACTCAGGCGATCAAAAAGATTCTGCGCATTGGCCGGGGAACTCCCGTCCACCAGTTGTATTGGTCTTGAGTCGGTCATGGACAATTACCTTATTTCGCAATTTTTAAACTGCAATAGCGATCGCATTTCTTGCTGTGAATTGTATTATAATTACGATGTATTTTATGTTTGTGCAGATTCAATGTTGATTGTACCATTGGCAGAACCTGAATTTAATCAGTATTGACTGTATTGCTTAATCTTGGTGCTGCTAATATCAACCGCTCTCATATCTTGAAAGAACTCCTTGCGATATTTCACCCTGGTATGTTCTTGGCCCTTGTGGCCATGATCCACTTCCAAACCTTTGAGCAAGATCTCCCTCCCGTTGCTTCAGCAGTCCGTGAGTCGCCATTTTCTTCTTTGATCTTGAACTCTCCTGAAGAACTTTACCATTCCGGCAATATTGAATCCAAAAGATATTACCTTTTTTATAAATAGTTCCAATAAAACATCATCCCGTTTTCTTTTTAAGATATTCAGTTACAGCTTTGATGATAAGTTCTTTTAATGTAATGCCTTGCTGATCTGTCCGTACTTATGCATTACGATGAAAGTCGTTTGGAAAATTAATAATATACGGTGTTTCACCTTCTTTTGTTCTCGCCAATAAAATTGACCCCTTTGATTAGCACTATCTTTATTATAAGAATTATAAAAAAATGTCAAAAGGAAAAGTACATTTTTAATAAAAATTAGTAAACAGCCTGATTAAAGTTTAATCAAAATTAAACTTTTGAAACTCATATCCCAATTTCGACCGCAGATTTTGCAGCGTATTCATCCACACAGTTCCGCCACTCGGCTTTTTTCTTAAGTTGACTAAAATTTGTAAAAAGCAATGGTTGACAAATAGCCTCTCCGCTGGTACCGGAGTCTCAATTGACACCACAAACGATGGGTTATCATATGTTGCAGTTTTCTGCCAACCATTGTACACCTCATCTCGCATAGAGAGCCCTATATTTCCTCTATTACTCCGGTAATTGATTAAACCTTTTGCCGGAGTAATAAAAGGTGTCTCCTCGCAAGAAAAACGAAGTTAATTTCGCTATATCTGTTTTGGGAAATAATCTTCGCACGAACCTTCGCGATAGACATCTGCCGTTGAACAGTGGAGGCCACCACCAAATGCGTAAGCATCCCTAAAGGGCACCGGCACGACTTCAAATTCTAATTTGTCAAACTGCTCCATCTGGTGCACTTCACTTGCCTCTACACAGACCGTTTTAGGATCAAGCGATAAAACGTTCATCGACAGCCAAACACTTGAGTAGCACAGAGGCGGAGGTTCTTTATGCGCCGGCTGGGCAGCATCGAGAATCTGCCAGTCATTTATCTCGAAAATTTTTCTCTGTTCTTTGGGAAGCGCTCTCACCGGATTATTTATAATTAAACCTGGCCTGAGAGCGACAAAGGTTGCATCAATATGAATAGGGTATGGATCAGTAGGGAAATTAACAGCATGAACCCTGTGGTCAGAAAAATGCCTTCCAATCCATTCAATCCCTTTTAAGTTAGCCGTCATCCCATGTTGAACAAATAGATCTTTCCCCATCCTCAAACATTCTGCGGCATCAAATAGAAACTCTACTTCGGTTGTGACAAAGTCCTTTGCAGCCATAAGCTTAAGTCGGTCTTCTTCTGTTTGTACTCTATCCTTATAACCTGGTTTGTATGATTCCTCTGTCAACCGTGGTTTAGGAGCTGATTCCCATTTCATTTCCGGATCTTCTTCAAAATACCTTTCCAAAAGAGGTCGATAACATAGATATTCAAACCACCTGCATCTGTAGGACATAGTGGCTTCTAACATCTCTTTGCCAACAGTCAATAAAATATCACGCGGCGGCATACAACCAAACATGCACTCAACCTTCCAGTCCGGTGTTTGAGCGGTCTGACTGAAATCAAGGGGAGCAGGTCGGTCAACACGAACTCCTCTTTTACGAAGAATGTCTGCAAAATTGTCAAGCTGGGCATTAGCCTTTTCTTGTGATTCTTTACTCCGTTGAGTTCCCGCAAGCTCCCTCATAGGGCTGCCGACTTCTATTTTAGGATCTATAGCAGTTTCAAGCGGTGGAATCATACAATTATCAGCCACGCCGATAATAACATGCTTTAACGGATCCCAATCATTCCATGAATTAACTACTGATTTTTGCTGTTCAGTCATAGCGCTCTCCTTCTTTATCAGTCGTTTTAGAAAACTCGATTACGTTACCAGCCTATTTAAGGCTGATTTTGTTTAGCATAACTAATAGACCCTGTGTTCTTAATAATTTGTTAGTATTCTGCTATGTAATTTCTAATAGTATTAACCGAATATATCGTTTGTAGGCTAAATGAAAAATTTCAGTTTTCAGATGTTGTCTGAGGCGCCTATGTTCTGGTCATGTTAGTGCATGTTATTTTGCAAACAAAATGTAGGCTCTATCCCTTTGTTGGGAAAAAATGAAAAAACCAGAAGAATTCTAATACCAAGTTTGTCGAATATCAATTAAATGATATAAAAATATTGTGAAGAAACTAATATTTTATAGCGGGGTTGGAAGGAGTTTTTAATATTACAGGGATTGAAGGTAGCTTCTCAAGTTGATCTTTTCGCCACCCAATCCGAATTTTTTGCGAATATTGTGACGGCTAAATTCTACGGAGTTTTCAGACATATGCAGCAATTCTGCTATTGCTTTTGTAATTCTATTTTCTTTGAGTAAATTCGCCACCTGAACCTCCCTGGAGGTTAGGTTGACTAAATTTTGTAAAAATTAATGGTTGACAGATAGCCTCTCCGTTGGTAATGGAGTCTCAATTGATACCGCAAACGATGGGTTTCTATATGTTGCGCTTTGCATGATTTCTATACACAATTATAAAATTTCAATCTACCCGATCTCAAAAAGCGAGTTTTTATCAAAATCAAGTAGATAATAAAAAGACATCCGTTTTGTTCCGAATCGTAGACGGACAAAAGTGTCTATGCCGTAAAGAGATGCAGAAAAAGTATGATTTTTCTATTGAGCCGAAGAACAACAGCAAGTTCATCCATGAACGTCAAAAGACGGGCCGCTTTGTCAACCTTGACCTCAGTAATACCGTCCAAGTGGTAGTGTATGCCTAAAAACAATGATTCATTAGTTCGAATGGAAGAAATTCAGAAGAGTTACGACGGTGAGACGCTGGTTATTAAAAATATGAATATGGATGTGACCCACGGTGAGTTTCTCACCATGCTGGGTCCTTCCGGATCCGGTAAAACAACCTGCCTGATGATGGTGGCCGGTTTTGAGCCAGCAACCCATGGTGAAATTTACCTCAACGACCGACCGATTAACAAAGTTCCGCCTCACAAGCGCGGCATCGGCATGGTTTTCCAGGATTACGCCCTCTTCCCTCACATGACCGTGGCGGAAAATCTCGAATTTCCGCTGAAAGTGCGGAAGATGTCTAAAGAAGAGTGTAAACAGAGAATCAAAAGGGTTCTGGATATGGTCCAGCTCAGGGGGTTTGAAGGCCGGCGATCATCGCAGCTTTCCGGCGGGCAGCAACAGCGGATAGCAGTTGCCCGGTCCATGGTCTTTGACCCTGATCTGATTTTGATGGATGAGCCGCTGGGGGCCCTTGATAAAAATCTGCGTGAGCAGATGCAGCTGGAAATCAGACATCTTCATGAGAGGTTGGGCGTGACGGTCATTTACGTGACCCATGACCAAAGCGAAGCTTTGACCATGTCAGACCGCATCGCTGTGTTTGATGACGGGGTCATACAGCAGTTGGCCCATCCGGATAAATTGTATGAAGAGCCCGAAAATGCTTTTGTTGCCCATTTCATTGGTGAAAACAACCGATTGCTGGGAAATATCCTTGAGGCTGATGACAAAAACTGTAAAATTGAACTGGACAGCAAAGACATCATTCAGGCCAAAAACGTAAATATCGCCGAGATCGGCAATCGGACGACACTCTCACTGCGTCCGGAACGGGTGATTATCGAACCTGCGCCGGGCAGTATGCCCAACATCTTCAACGCCAGGGTGGAAGAACTTATCTACCTGGGCGATCATATTCGGACCCGTCTCAAGGTTTGTGGACATGATGATTTTGTGGTTAAAGTTGCCAATTCATCCGCACGCGTAGCTCTCAATAAAGGTGAGACGGTTAAAATCGGTTGGAATATTGAGGACTGCAGAGCCCTGGACCCATCCGGATAATATTTTCGATGTTGAATCGGCCTTTGTATGACTTTTAAGAAAAAATTTTGGAAAAAGCCTGTTACACGCGTTTTTGCCATGGGTCTTGATTAAACCCAAAACGATTTCTTACATGCTGGAGCGCCGATTTTTTCATGTAACCCAAAACCCTAAAAACAGGAGGAACACACATGCACAAAATCTTTAAACAAACTCTGCTCGCAATGATTGTCGTGTCATTTACCGCTGGTATCGCCCTGGCGAAAACCGAACTGGTTATTGTCTCATGGGGTGGCGCCTACACGACCAGCCAGCAAAAAGCGTATCATGATCCGTATATGAAATTGAACCCCAATATCCAGATCATCAACGACGATTCAGCCGCTGCAGGCCCCGCGAAACTCAGGGCCATGAGTAAAGCCGGCAACGTCACATGGGACCTGTTGGACGCTGTTGCCTCCGACAGCATCGCCCTGTGCGATGAAGGGCTTGTTGAAGAAGTCGACCACGATGCCATTCTGGCGCCGGCGCCTGACGGAACACCGGCATCCGCAGATTTCGGGGACCTGATTGTCAGCCCCTGCTTTGTTCCGACGATCGTTTATGCCACCACGTTTGGCTACCGGAAAGACGCTTTTGACACGCCGCCGACCACCATCGCGGATGTCTTTGATCTGAAAAAATTTCCCGGCGGGCGGACTCTTGAGAAAAAACCGATTGGAAACTTTGAGTGGGCTTTGATTGCGGACGGGGTTGATCCCGACAAAGTGTATGAAGTGCTGGCCACTCCCGAAGGCGTTGACAGGGCTTTTAAAAAACTGGATACGATTAAAGACAGCGTTATTTGGTGGTCGACAGGGTCCGAACCAGTGAAGAATCTTGTTGCCGGCCAAGTCGTCATCGGTTCAGCTTACAACGGCCGTCTCTTTAACGCCATTGCCGCCGAAAAACAGCCCCTGGCAATGATGTGGGACTGGCAGTATTTTGATCTCGACGGCTGGGTGATCCCCAAGGGGAGTCCGCACCTGAAAGAAATCAAGAAATACCTGCGGTTTGCCGCAGATACCCAGCGGCTGGCCGACCAGGCCAAGTATATCTCCTACGGCCCGGCGAGGAAATCTTCAGCACCCTTGGTCGGCAAGCATGCTGAACTCGGTGTTGATATGAAACCGCACATGCCGACAAATCCGATAAATGCCAAACACAAGCTGGTCAAAAACTATGAATTCTGGGCGGATCATGAGGTTGAATACACTGAGAAATTCCTGGCTTGGGTGGTAAAGTAATAAAGAATCCAAATGTGCCGTATCCGGGGTCGGCTATCCGGCCCCGGATCCTTTTAACTTCCCTGAACCTATCTTTAAAAATTTTATGCGGAAAATTTGATGAATCCGAAAAAGTCAAAAATTCAATTTATTGTCATTCCGACGAAAGCCGGAATCCAGTCATTTCAGTGGGTTGTGGACTCCGGCTTTCGCCGGAGTGACGGGATTTGGACTTTTTACGAGACCGTCAAGTTTAACTTTTAGGATAAAAAGTTTCCCAAATTGCGTAAAATAAATAACATCAACAATAACCAGGAAATTCTAACCACTGCGGATGGAGTACCGCTCAAAGCCAGCCTCAATCGGGCTTTGCGCAGAGAAAGAAATATTTCCCTGCTGTTAGTGACGCCACTCTTTGTCTTCGTACTGATCGCCTTTTTATTTCCCATTGCCGATATGCTTTTTTTAAGCGTCGACAATAAAATCGTTGTGGAAAAATTACCCCGGACTGTTCCCCTGCTCGCCGACTGGGATGAAACGGGCACTGTCCTTCCCGATGAGCAAATCTACAAGGCACTGGTCCAGGACATAAATGCAGGAGCTGTGGACAAGACTATCCTGCGCCTCGGTCGAAGGCTGAATTTTGAACAGGGCGGCATGTCCAGCCTTTTTCGGAGAAGCGTCAGAAAATTGAAGCGTCTCAAAGAGCCTGAATCTTACAAAGCGGCAACAATCCGGATTCACAGGAAATGGGGTGATCTCGCTACCTGGAGACTGATTAAGCGATTAAGCGGGAAATTTACCCCTACCTATTTTTATTCCGCTGTTGATGGAGGCGTCGACAAAGCTGGACATTTTGTTCGCAATCCGGAAAATCAACGGATTTATTTGAAACTCTTTGTCAGGACGATTCTGCTCAGTCTGCTGATCACTCTGTTCACCATCATTTTGGGCTATCCCATTTCCTATCTTCTGGCGACTTTGCCGACCAAGTTGAGTAATTTGCTGATGATTCTGGTGCTTCTTCCTTTTTGGACTTCACTGCTGGTGCGTACAACGTCCTGGATCACACTTCTACAGCGGGAGGGAGTCATTAATGATTTACTGGTTGGGATCGGAATTGTTGATAACGCGCATCGTCTGACAATGATTCATAACCAGATAGGGACCATCGTGGCCATGACCCATATTCTGCTGCCTTTTATGGTACTCCCACTTTTCAGTGTCATGAAGACGATTCCGCCGAATTACATGCGTGCGGCTCGGTCGATGGGCGCAACGCAATTCCGGGCTTTTTTGCGAATCTATCTGCCGAATACGGTTCCGGGCATAGGTGCGGGCTGCATACTGGTGTTCATTCTGTCCATCGGGTACTACATTACCCCATCTCTGGTCGGCGGCACATCAGGAACTTTTATCAGCAATCTTATCGCCTACCACGTTCAGGGCTCTCTCAACTGGGGGCTGGGCGCGGCCCTGGGGACAATGCTCCTGATGCTTGTTTTGGCGCTCTATGTGCTCTACGACAAGGTGGTAGGCCTGGACAATATTAAACTGGGATGAACGATGGCAAAGTTACCCCCTTATACAACTCCCGCCGGATATACCTGGCATTACGCCTATCTGGTTATCTGCGGATTGATTTTTATGTTTTTAATTTTCCCCCTCATGGTGATCATGCCGCTCTCTTTTAATGCCAGTCCCTATTTTACATTTACTCCTGAAATGCTTTCTTTAGATCCGACCGGCTACTCCCTTCGCTGGTATCAGGATTTTTTTACCAATCCCAACTGGCATGGGGCCGTGAAAAATAGTTTTATTATCGCCATTTTCTCAACACTGATTTCAACTTTTCTCGGCACCCTTGCCGCTTTGGGGCTGAGCCGCCCCAATTTCCCTTTTCGGACCACGATTATGGGCATTCTGATCTCACCGATGATTGTGCCCTTAATTATTTCCGCGGCAGGCATGTACTTTTTTTATTCCAGGATCAACCTCCAAGGCACTTTTACAGGGGTTATCCTGGCCCACGCAAGCCTGGCCACGCCTTTTGTTCTGATAGCTGTTACTGCAACTCTGGTAGGCTTTGACCGCAATCTTACACGGTCTGCCGCCAGTCTAGGAGCCGCGCCGATGCGCGTTTTTTTCCGGATCATCGTCCCCCTGATCACACCCGGCGTCATATCCGGGGCGTTGTTTGCCTTTGTTACTTCCTTTGATGAAGTGGTTGTGATCCTTTTTGTCGGTAGCTACCGACAACGCACCATTCCATGGCAGATGTTCTCCGGTATTCGTGAGCAGATCAGCCCGACCATTCTAGCTGTGGCCAGTATCTTAACAGTAATATCCATCTGTTTTTTGACTTGCATAGAACTCTTACGCCGCCGAAATGAAAAGCATCGCGGAATAAGAACGACATAGTTTCAATCCAAAACCGGATTTATTGGTTGTTTTAAAACGTCGGTGCGCTGCACCTGGTTACCACCGCAACGTTTAAAGCACTGACGTGCTTTTGCCCTTCCGGCCTATGGCCGAAAATCCAAGCCACCCGTACTGCGGGTGGTCGTTGACTTAAAAAGATCGGTTATATCCTGGAACCAGAGCTGCCCGATAAGGCTTTCTGGCGAAACTGGGCGCGGTTGATACAGAAAATATACGAAGTTGATCCCCTTGTGTGTCCCGGATGTTCGCGGGCTCGGCCTGTTTGTGGGATTGGAGATGGTGAAAAAAAATCCGCAAGTCAATCATGACTGTTAAGGCGAAAATCCGTACGGGAATGAATCCCAAACTTGAGATGGCGAAAAAGCTTGCCTGGTTGGAGATGATGGCCATGGCAGCCAATCCAGGCAACGTCATTGTCATGGCACTGGCACTGATCGTTACCAAAGACGAGATTGATGAAGGTCTCAACATTATGGATAAAGCGCTTGAGGTGGCGCATTAGAATCATAAGCCATTGTCGCCGCATATGAAAAGATTGATACTTCGAAAATCGCGAATTAGATTGATCTTAATTCTAAAATGAAAATCGCAGTGGAATGAAAAGATTTCGACACTTACTACACTCTCAATCTGGCTTGCCACGATTTATTCATGAAAATGTCAGGAAATGACTAGATGCGAAAGATCGTCACACCGATCACACAACGCCTGTGTGACTTCCCGAAACGGATCTACATCAAGGAATGGGAGCTGATTAACTGCAAAGAGCACGATCAGATTATCAATTTTATTAAAAGGGGGATCCTGTAAGTTCATCTATAATCATGAGGGATTCCCACTGGTCTTTTGTCCAGCATGCAAAATTTGTTCGGCAATTTTTATTTTGATGCGACTAAGGAAATCAAAGCGAAACTGAATCTCCAAAATTCAAAATTTTGATGGTTGCTGTTCGAAGTATCATGTTATGTGATTTTAAATGATTTTACAGAATAGCGATAGTCGTGAACTTCTAAACGAAAAGGAGGATTTAAAATGAAAAAAA
>PVBE012598280.1_pt1 | contig 13198 bp, 21 predicted proteins | sample 1631181 | NCBI WGS metagenome assembly PVBE01 (sample SAMN08397723, study PRJNA350692) | Marine metagenome, whole genome shotgun sequencing project. | isolation source: water | place: Pacific Ocean | collected 2012-04
ATGTACTTACCTATGACAGGTTCTATATGTCCGATAGAGCAATAAGTAAACAATGGAACGCAATTAACCGCGTTAGAGATATTTTAACTGCAAGAAAAAAGAGAGGCGAATAATGGAAATTAAAAAGATAACAAAAAACCAGTACCAAATTACCGAGCGAGGAAGGCCCAAAACTTTTCCAAGCCGTAATCTAGCAATTAAATATGTAAGTTTTATTAACAAAGAGAGAGGTCAACAAAATGTATAACCGATATATAAATGCAAAGCGTGATTTTCATTTAATGAACGAACACACCAATGATATAGAACAATTAATAATAAATGCACAATTTGCTAATGAGGAAGATAAGCAGAAAGTTATTGATTGGGTTAGAAAAACTTTTTTTAATCAATGGAAAAAAAGAGGTCAACAAAAATGATTCAGGAAGAAATATATTTAAACGCATTAAACGCTCAAACGCAAATCCAAACGATTGTGAGTTATACAATCATAGGCATATACGTTCTGGGATTAATTTCAATTTGTATTTATGTAATATCAAACCAGGGGGAATGATAATGTCAACAATTCCAAGACCTAGCGCCAGAAAAATATTAGAACAGCTACATGAAGATGACCAATCTTTAATCTGGTATTTATTGTTATCTGCATATGTAACCAAAACAGGTGATATACCTAAACCATATAAAATCACACCTAGAGGTTATGAATTTTCTGCATATGATTTTGATATAGATCATTTAGAAAAAAAACATATTAGAAGTTTATTGAGGAGAATAGACAAATGATACCGAATAAATGTCCTTACTGCGAAATTGAATTAGAAATCCAGATAGCTGAGCCAGACATTGGAATATTCTTTTCTGGACTTTACTGCTCGGAGTGCGACTTTGAAATCAGTAGTGATGATTTCGGGTTATATGATGATGATTTGTAATACAAATAATATTATTATATGATGCCCTTATATGAGTTACTTAGAGCAAATAAAGTTAATGATTCGGAACGAACCAACATTGACTAATATTGAAACTGATTCATTGATGACCAAAGCGGAGTTAATCTTGAATCAAAACGAGGTAAAATTTATGTCTAGTAATGAAAAAATACTTGCAATAATAAATCATTTTAAAAATCTAGCAGTACAAGATCAACGGTTAATTATTGAAGTATTACAAGAAGCATACAATAAGCAAGGCATTGAAGCCAAAGAGGAACTGTTAAGACAGCAGCACCAAATGGCTATGCAAGCGGAAATGTAATTTTTTTGTAGGGTAGGTAATGGTAATACATAACCATAAAAACACTACCTTTAATGAGAGTTAAAAAAACCTAATTCTCGCCCTACCACAAATCAAAAAGGGATAGAAAATGGCTAGTAATTACAGCTACGTTAAAAAATACGAGGAAAATCAAAAGCTCAAAGGATTAACGCGACAACGCGCTTGGATTCCGAATACACAAACTGATAAACAGGCATTTTTAGATTTTGCGGATAAGTTACGCGCTAATTATCTATCAAGCCAGAATAATGGAATATCAAAAGGCAGTAATGATTATGATGAAATTTAATCAACCTTATAAAGATAACCGCTCTAACTTCCAAATATTCTTATCTAAAATGTATGACCGCTACCTAGATGAAAAACAGTTTTATAAAGAAAAAGATATATTAAACCAATACGAATACCATCGGCAATATCGAGATTTTCTGCACTGGAAATACAATAATAGGTCTAATATCTAAACTGCTTTCCCCGAAAGAAGCCCTAGAAGCAATTCTGGGGCTTTTTTTTACCTACCCCTATACTACCCATCAACCAACTCAAAACTAAGCCCCACGATTAGTATATGCTTCTTAAAATACTTTCTCGCTTCCAACTTCCGGTGCGCCTTTCTCTCGCTTCCTTCCTCTGCCAACCAAATAATATTATTATCAACTAACTTCCTCATACTCTTGCCAGCCGTTTTCCTACTTACGCCTATCATCTTCGCTAAATACCCGACTGCATCAGTACAACTCATACTCCTAACTCTAAAACGCTCACTGATCGCCCACAACAACATCTTGTCGTAACAACTTAAATCAGCCCGGTCCGTTCTGGTTCGATACAGTTTCCAAACGCTTTTCTTAATCTGCGAATAAGAATAGCTAGTAACCGAATACCGAATACAACCGCTATTCTTTTCATCACTCGGAACGCCTGTTTCAATCCACCAGTAATCATCCATTACCGTACCCATTCCCGATTTTTTGTAACCAACCACAGAAATACATCTTAAACGCATCACTAAAACCATAGACACGAATACGTTTATCACGCTTCAAGACACTCTTGTTTAAATACCCGAATATTACTCCATCATTTAACACCGTTAATATACTCGACCTACTGCCGAACTTCTTTGGTACTCGCTGGCATATTTCCTCAAAATTAATCTCTCCATTCCGTAAACCGATTTCACTTAACACCGAAAAGTTTAACGGTGAACTAAATAAATACCAATATTCCTTGCGCTGCACTCTCTCGGTCCAATCTTTTTTAACTCTCGCTAATACTTGATAGTCATTCTTGGTCATATACCCTCTCTCGTTTTTTTGCTCGCCCTTATGCAAAATAATACCCAAAAATCCATATTAAAATTTAATCCAATATTCCTTAATCTTCTTTTTAGAGAATGCGCCCAAAGGCGCATCTCTCTATTTGTTAATTGTACTGTCTGTATGAGTACGTCTTACTCAGGTGTTGTAACCCTCTTACTCAGGTGTTGTAACCCTCTTACTCACCCCCCCTACTTCTTTTTGGCCTTCTTTTTACTAAATATACGCTCAAAATTCCTATTAAATTTATCCTTATTCGTTGGTCGGGTTGTACTGCCTTTACTCATAATTCCAATTCCTTTGGTAAAAATACTTCCACATAACTGCCACAACCAGGACAGGATAAATTCGTGACTATGGAAAAATTCTCATTCGGTACTGGAATAATATCCATCTCAGTAATCTTTCTATCACTACCCCAAATTAAATTGGTATTGCAATGCCAACATTTCATGTTGTTATCCTTAGATGTAGTTACCATTTTATTATAACTCTAAAGCTTGTTGTGCTGTTCTTGTCTTTCAAAATTAATCTCTAATTTAATTTTAAATACCCCTTTGCTTAGGGTAATCAAATACGTTTAAATCTAAGTTATTTTGTATAAATAACTTTTGTAATTGCTTTGTTTCTTTTTTGTTTTTTCCCAGTATATAAGCATATTTATGTTTTTTAGCTGACACTCGACACTTACATCTTTTTTTATGGTCTGCTCTTTCATTTTTTAATATTAATTGTATTTCATCTGGAATTGCAGCCCAATCCACTTTTCTATATTGATTTCTTGTACCGACAAATTTGTACCATTCTTTTTGCCATTCAATACCTAACTGCTTCGCGTACCTGACTATTTGACTCCTATCGTTGAATCCTACATCACCAAACCACCCTCTTTTCATATTATCAGGATCAAGATATTGTTTTGTAGAGCCAAATCTTTGCCCTAAGTAATAGAAATTACAGGCTTGATATATTGTTCCTAGCTCTTTTGCCTCCGGATCAGAATAAGCTGTAAATATTCTAAAATCAGTATATTTCACCATCCATTTAATTGATTTCATTAAAAGCCAAGAAGCTGTATTTTTCGGTGACCAGGATATACAAGCCCCCCTAGCTATTAACTTTTCTTTATTTTTATATTCAACTCCAAGAAGATTAGAAAAAGCATTAGGAGTTGCCATAACTATTACACCGACTAAAACGCCTTTCCATCTAGCAGTAAATCTATGCGTAATCGACATTGGCATTTTTCCTAACCATTCATGCCGCTCGATAAATTGTTTAATTTCTTTACATTTATTTTTTTCTTCTGGGGCAACATAATCAAAACTAAAAGAAGAAACTTTTATTGATATTGCTTGTTCTTTTGTTATACCAACATTAAATAAATCTTGCTCTAAATTGTTGAGTCTTATGTCATATTGCCAGCAATGATCTTTATTGTAACTTTCATACCTATCTGCAACATTGCTTGTTTTATCTCCATAGAAACTAAATAAATCTGTTTGTCCATTCAATTTCCTTTCTCCTTAAAATTAATCCCATTTGATTTTATTTTCTTTTTGTAAAACATCCAAGACAGGTGAGTCTTTGCGTATCAGCGTCATAATTGAATTGTCAACATCACCGCTATTTGATTTAACTATACTAGCTCTAACAACGCTTGTTGGGTTAGGTTCTATACCTTGATCTATACAAATCTTTTCTGCTTCTTTTTCATTCGCTAACCACATTGCCAATGCAAATCTCATGCCATCAACAATACTTGAAGCACCCCTAATATTTTGCCTCGCCTCCATTGCAGACTCAGTTCCGACTAATCCTGACTTATTCATGTGATGAATACTTAATGTCGTACATTTTAGTTGCGCTGATATACTCGCGCAAAATGAACACCATAACTGCGCACTCTCATTGGAACTAGAAATGGGGCTGCTCGCAGATACGAAAGATTGTATCGGATCAAATACAACTAATTTTAAATCTGGTATGGTTTTTAATTCTTCAACCAATTCAGTTGCTTGTGAGGTTATATTATCCTCAGTTAAAAGAATCATGGGCCGACCATGATCGGCAATCGTATATACATACACATCATACGGTGAATCAAACCGACTGCCTTCTGGATCGAGCGCGTGTATTCTACGCCAGACTTCTTCTTGGTTATCTTCTGAACTTAAAATAACACTGTTACCAGTTTGTAAAATACTCTTACCAAGAAACTGACCTCCGCCTCTGGAAAGATTTAAGGCTAACTGTAAGGCTAAAAATGATTTACCAATACCACCAACCGAACTTAGAACTCCTGGCGCTGAAAGCGGGATAAAGCGATCCACCAACCATTCCACAGGAGGAGGACTGCCGGAAAAGTTTTTTATTGAGTATCGCTTTATCCCTAAACCACCACCCTCAATTTCTAATTTAACGGACTCTATACCTTTATCTAAATGTAGGTCGTTAAAATCTCCTTCTATAGAGGGTAATCTTACTATTGAATTATAAATGCTATTACTGCACTCAGTAGCTTTCTTCCCACCAACACCATTCTTATCATTATCAAATGCGAGTGTTAATTTAGCTTTACTTATCTCTCTTAATCTCGTTAATGCTTCTAAGCCGAAACTCGCGCTAAACACCACGATAACAGGCTTGTTAGTTGCTAAATGTACGCTAATTCCAGTTGCAACGCCCTCTACAACAATAATAGACTCCAAATCCGCCAATGAATTAAGATTAAAGCCAATAGGAAATACATTACCTTTAATCTCGGATGAACTGACAAATCTCTTTTGTGAATTCTTATCTATGTATTGTAATGAACGTAACTCGCCCTTAATTGAATATACCGGGATAACCAACGTGCCTTTATATCCTTTAAAGCCGTAATCATTTTTAATCTGCTTGGCATCCAAGTAAGGATGTTCAGTTATATTATCGTAACTTCCAAATCTCCTTTGAACATCTTCCGCGACTTCATCTTGCCGTTTCTTTTTCTCTGCCTCAGATTTCTTTTTAGCTTCATCAAGATCGGACTTTAATTTCTGGCGTTGCGTTGGATTTAAGTCATTCGGATCAATGTTCGACCACTTGCCTTGCAAGGCACTACGCCAGTTACCCCAAACGCAATTTTGATAATCACCAGTTTGGTTAAATACATACCACCCAGATTTCTCACCATACCGATCAGGTCTGTTACTCTCAGATGCGGTTACAGCTACTCTCACTAATTGACCAGATGTATCTAAGTAATCGACCACCAAGCCATCTCTCGTTAATTCATATATAAGATCATCTATTGACTTACTCCCACCGCGAAAATGGAAGTTTTCATCTATGATGATTCCTTCGCTACCTACATATTTAGTTAGATCGGTCATTTTCTCGTTTTTCAACGAGAAGCCCTTTGTTTGCAAGCTCCGTACAGTAAATTAAATATTCTTTAATTGCTTGAGAAAATAATTGTAGCCGATGGTTTCTTTCCCATTGATGTATCACAAAAGATTTATTTTTTTTTGCTAATTCCAAATACTTTTCTTTTGTTGATGCTACGGCTTTTTCTATACCAGCACGATTAATCTGAGCAACTTTCAAAGAAACTCCTCGTTCTCCTCTTTTAAATTGATCGTTAATTTCTAAATCTTCCTTTATTTTTTCTAAGTGATCGGCACTACACGCGCCATACCATCTATCACCCCATCGAAATAATAGACCTCCAACTGGTTTCAGACAGTAAGAACACAGAGAAGGTCTATTTTCAAGGAAGGGCCTAGAACGGGATGTCATCGTCAAAGTCTTTATCTTCTTCGGCAGCTTTAGATAAAAATTCTTGCTCTGCTTTTATCTTTGATGCTTGACTTTGTTTCTTTTCCTTTTGTGGGGGCTGAAAAGTATTGGCAAAATCATCTTTGATTTCAAGATAACCTCTGTCATTGACAACCAACTCGGCACTACACTTCTTGCCAAGTAATTGTTTCTCAGGATCAGTCAATGTACCAGTTACACCGCAAGCATTTCCAATCTTGCGCAAAGACTCGATACCAATGCTAATTGCTTTATCACTGGTATCATGCGCCATAGTGCAAGTGTAAGTTACATTAATAGCGCTGTTCTCAACTTCAAATGACAATTTGACCGCTTCCCAACCATTGTTCCCGGTGACTATTTCATCACCACAGAAAGTCATATTATGCCGACCTTCCTCAAGTTTAGGTTTTGCAGTTAAGTCTGCGTCAAAGTCATGTTCGTACTTCGTTAAATCAACCATTTTGTTTACTCCTCTTATTTGGCGATTATCGCTTCTCTAATGGTGTTCCAATCAAACGGCATTTCAAACTCTAAGCCGTACCTATTTTTCGCATGAAAGGCTGGGCGATCTTGAGTGTAAATAACTCTATCTCCCGCGACAGCTTTAGTATTCATCTGCCCGCCTTTACCCTTCACTTTTACTTCACCTAATTTGTAGTTCGTAAAGAACACACAATCAGACCACTCACTCACCAATGCAGATGCTTTAGCGTGTAACTTGAGTTGGTTTTGGTCATAAGGTGAAATCTCTGGTGATTCTACACGCTTAACTATGTTATGGCATATATGTAGAATCGTCATACCTCGATCACGCAAGATATTGAGCAAGTCTAAATATTGACGTACATATTTAAGACATTCGACATAACCTTTCCCGTAACCTGGTGCTTCGACTGAGGCCAAGTTATTATCTTGACAATACTTTGCTTGCCAAAGCGGTTCTAGCCAATCGAGTGAATCAATGACTAAACTCTTATAACTATGATCTTCCTCAATCAACGAGGTTATGTTTGCTATTACTTCGTCAAACGTACCAGCTAACGGAAAATGATCTACTTGTATTTTGCCAAGACCATCTTCTGTTAATAAGAAGATAGGGGCTTTAAGCATACTTCCAAATGTTGATTTACCAATTCCAGCACCACCATAAAGTATAAGTTTTGGCGCTTTCAGTTTAGTTTTCTTTTGAATCGCTGCTAGGCTCATTTGAACTCCCCTCTGGATTGACGATAGATTTTAACTGGTTAGCAAAAAAAGCACCAAGAATATCCAACTTCTCTAACTCAAATTGCGCGTTAGCTTGGAACTCTCTTTTGTTTTTATTGGTTAATACCAGTTTATTATAAACAAGTTTTCCTTCATCGGATAAGTCATCAACGTTATGTTCGATTCCGTCCTCGAAAGAAAAAGTTTCTTTACTTTCTTCTTTTTCTTTACCCACTGTTTACCTCACTTTGTTTAAATGAATTACAAATGTCTTTTGCTCTACAAAAACGACATTGATTTTTTCCAGTATTGAATACTGGCTGTTCTTCCAAGCAAGCGTCTATTGCTGGCTTTAGAATATTGAAACCCCAATCCACTAGGTTATCCGCAGTTATATCCCAAGTGCGAATCTTGCCATCTCTGTGAAATGAAGTAGGTTGTACTATGGTTAGCTCAACAGTTGTGTTTTCATCGCCATAGCGACCTAATGCACCCAAACCATAGATCATTAATTGTTCGTTATGCTCAACATCTACTGGAAACTTACCTGATTTTAAATCTATTACTGCAATACGATTACTTTTCTTACCTAAGATTAAAGCGTCACCAGTACCCCAACACTCAGGACTGATTTCGTCTATGTGTAATTTTTCCTCTATTAATAAATTGCCTTCTAATTCTTCTTGGCGTTGTTGAACGTACTCTACATATTGCTCAGCGCAAGAAATCATATCTTCTGTGACTTCAATTACAAAACCATCTATTTCTTCTTCTCTGCCTAACCAATAATCACTTAAAGAAACATTCTCCAATCTATCTTTAAGCAACATCTCTACCATGTGATGCACTAACGTACCTTGCGCTGCGGGGCGCGTTGTGTCCATAACAAAAGGAATACTTTCACTCAACTGTATAGATGCCGGACAAGCCATCCATCGTTTAGATGCTGATGGTGAAAATCTACTGTGAGCCATTGAATTTTTCCTTTGCGATTTCAGCCCATAGTTCAGGTGTAATGGTTGCGGTGCAGTTGAAGTCTTTTTCGGGAAAATGTTTACTGGTATGCGGGATAACGACTTGCCATTGTGCGCGGTCTGCTCGATACCAGAGGCATGGTATGAGTTCAATCTTCTCGGCTTGCTCAACAGTTTGCTTCCACCATTGGCGTACATCGCCTGGTGTAACTGCTTTTCTTCGCTTGACCTCGATTGCATACGGCTCTCCTCCCAATAAATCATGTCCACCGCCATAAGTTTGACTGTAATTCACCTCACATTGTAAGCCGGTGAGAGATTTTATTACTTCTATTGTTTCTCTCTCGCCTCGCCTTCCCTTATTCCTGGCGTTCAATGTTATTCGCTTTGTATGAGTTTTCCTCAAACTCAACTACTTTTCTGAAATCGTACAAAACCTTACCACCTATCTTTAGGAAGTTCGGGCCAATACCTTGTCCTCGCCAATTCTCTAAAGTTCGTGGACTCTTTTTCCACCTAGCGGCAAGTTCACCAGTATCTAAAAACTTAGATGCATCTAATTTCATATTCATATTTGTACCTATTTCTCCGCGACTGCTGTATTATACTCACAATGGTTACTGAATTGAAAGCCCTAGACTAAAAAAACTTTTGAAAATATTACAAAAATTATTTTTAAAATTTGTTAATTAAATTAATAATTAAATTTTATGAAAAAACCTTTAGCAACAGATGTTCAAATGTCAGGCGAACATTATAAAACCAAATCCATACAGCCGATTGTATACATCACTGAAAACAATCTTTCTTTTTGTTTAGGCAATGTTGTTAAATATATAACTAGAGATAAAGAAAACAAAGTTCAGGATTTACTCAAAGCCAAGCATTACATTGATCTGGAATTAGAGCTAATTCACAAGCGCGATCCAGATGGTAACTGGTTAGAAGAAAAAATTAAATCAACCTGATTTACGCATCCAAAGTTTTTGAATGTAATCACCTACCGCTTGAGCGTTATTTGATGAATCTTCCTCAAATATATGTGCGTAGCGCTGCGTTGATTGTAAGTCTGCATGGCCCAACAAGTTTCCCGTTTCCTCTAGCTTCGTTAAAGAACGTCTAGCATAACTCGCAAAGCTATGGCGTAGGTCATGTATTCTTACATCCGGGCAACCAGCACGTTTGCGTATGCCTTGCCACATCTTTGAAGGATCATTAATGCCAATGATGTATTTATCAGTGCGTTCTAATCTATTAATAATACTCATGGCTTGAGAAGATAAATAAATTACCCTAGCTTCACCATCCTTATCGGTTTTATGTTCTTCTAAGACGATCTTATTGTCTTGTAAGTTAGACCATTTAGCTTTTGCCAGTTCACCTTTACGCGCACCAGTTAAAATACATAACCATATAAAACTAACTGACTTCATCCATCGCCCGTTTTCTTCTTGCGACTTTAGATTAAGTTCACGCACAACTGCGTTCAGTTCTTCTTGCGTTAAATAGCGTTTGCGTTTTTCTTCTTTATTCTTCTTAACAAACTTGGCTGGATTAACTTCAATAAGTGATAAGGCAATCGCATTATTAAAAGCAGCGCGTATTAAATCAATAATCCGGTTAGCCTGGTATTTATAATTCTTGCTGACCTTATCGTGAATACGCTTTATATCACCTCGCGTTATTTCACTTATTAGTTTATTGCCAAGCGGTTTTTGTAAATACTTTGTATATGTTGACTCAGCATCATTAATCCGCTTTACGCCTCTATTTTCCATATCATCTACATACGCTTGCCAAATATCAGTGAATGTTGGCTGACTTTTATCAATAAATGGATCAATGCCTTGCACTACCATACCAAGCATTTTCTTGGCTTTATTTCTAACAGCTACAATAGGCGCATCCAATGGCGCTATCTTTTTATCTCTAAAACTAGAATGACCATCGACCTTATAATGTAAGTAGTAACCTTTCGCGTGGTCGGTATATTTGCGCAAACCATTAACTTGTTTATCTATTGCGTACTTTGGCATTACTCTCTCCTCTATTCGTACCTTGCTCGTACCTTGCAATTCATAGTAATAAGATGAATTGTAAGGTGTTATCGTGTATCAAAGAGTAAAGCAGATTTGTTGGTTTTGCAAGCTAATCTCACTAAAAACGTGGTCGGGGAGAAAGGATTCGAACCTTCGACCCCCTCGTCCCAAACCTTGTAGTTTGTGTATTAAATAACTGAAATATATAAATAAAAATAAGGGAATATAGCGCGTACCTTATACGTCCTTCGCGCTGATTGATTCTAGGGCTGACTCAAGACTATCAGTGCTGGCTGTATTCCTTATTACATCATCTCTAACATAGATGGCGGTCTTAGCCGTACCTCGATCCGTCTTAACTGCATGGAACGGGTAAAACAATACTTTATTGTATTTGAGGCAACACAGGGCGAATAAATCTACTTGACTTGCTTTGAATAACCTTTCTTTAGTGGATGAACCGCGTCTAATATCAAATTTCCAGAAACCATTATCAACTTTATTGCGATGTTGTTTTGTTTTGACTTGAACTTTTAAAAATGTTTTCTCGTAATCGAATATAACATCTGCTGCCGAACCGGGAGGCATCAACAATACAGAGTCACTTCTTAAAGAGAGGACTGCGGCTGCGAAATATTCACCTGATCTGCCGAGCCTTTCCGTTGCTCTGTTCATTTAATATTATTTTATCTGAAAACGTCCGTAATCATTTCGCCTGATGGCGGTGCTATTGTTCTTAAACCAGAACGTCTAAAAATGTTTTCTACGGCAGATCGTTGCGCTTCTGTATCTTGCAACTGCCTCATTAATTTTAATATGTCTTGTTGCCTTTCTGGAGAACCTTCTAATAAAACATTTTGTAACGAGTTTGCTTTATTACCCAATGGATCAAATACTGAACCTTTAACTCGTTCTGTTGTAGCGCCAGCAGCCCTTATACCAGCAGAACTGCCAGGACCTTCTGCTGCAATTAACATATCTATTAAAGATTGCAACAACCCCGCATCAGCAGTTTTTTCTGCTGTATTAGAACCACCTAAAACTAATTGATTTGTTTTTGCAATTTTATCCTCTCTTATTAATCTTTGTATAAAGAGTTTTTTAGCTTCATCATTACCAGAAAATAAAACATTTATTTTTGCTCTTATATCCGGAGAATCAAGTAACTTTTTAGCTAGATTAGCATTGTCACCCAAACTATTAATTTGGTTTGAAATAAATTGAAATACACCTATTCTGAAAGCATCTTTTTCTGCATCGGTAGAAAGAGAATTAAATGCTTTTTTAAAATCTGATCCCTTAGTGCTTCTTTTTTGTAATTGTTGACCAAGTTTAAACGCATCGTTTAATGCAAATTTATCAGCGCTTTCTGTTAGGGCTTTTGTATATTCACCACCTTTTGTAGAGTCTTTTAATATTTCTCTAAATTGATTAGCAACATTTTTTCTGCTTGATACTACATCTGACCCAATTTTTTCAACAGATGTTGTAGTTTGCAAATTAAATGTCTTTCTATCTACTGCTCTTTTTATCTGATCTAAAAACTCCAATGGTAACTCTTTTGTTACACCAGTAATTTTGCCGTCAGCGTTTCTTATAAATAGTGCATTTAAAGAAGGTATACCAGAATCTTGAATTGGCTTGTTGCTATTTTGCTGTAATTTTACTAAATAATTTCTTCTTGCAGTATCGTATTCTTTACGAATAATAGGCACTTCTAAAAATTTATATACATCCAAATTACTTATTTGTGTATTTTCTCCAAAAGCCTTTTTATATAAAGGATTTAATTTTGCCTGAATAGCTTTTTCAATATCATCAATACCACCAGATAAATCAATACCTTTAGTATCTATTGTTTCATCTGCTGCTCGTCCTAATGACTGGCCTACTCTTTCGGATTGTATATTAGAGGTTTGATTATCAATTATATCTTGACCTTTACCTTCAACTGTTCCTGATCCTCTTTCTTGTAAAGTAGTTGAAATTCTTGATCCGGGTTGAGTGATATTTACGCCTCTTAATTTTCTTCTAACAGCATCACCACCATAATCAGTAAGTATGTCAACTGGCGAAATTCCTTCTAATTTATCAGCGCGAATGTTTGCTTGTATTCTTTGTATAACCTGATCTGCTGTAATTTTATCTCGTAAAAAAGCATTTCCAATATCGGCAATAGCTTTTTTATCGTTTTTAGAAAAACTTTTATCAGATGAATTTATAAATTTTTTAAGAGTGGAAGCAGCAAACTTAAAGGGCAACGATAATACTGTAATACTCGTTGGTAAGACTGCACCGATAGTTCCGCCAGCAGCAGTACCAACACCGCCAGAAATAAGTTTATCTTGTACCACGCCACCAACTGTATCTGCATCAGACTCATTATATCCCATACCGCCCCAAAAACCTTGTGCGCCACCCATCTTTATACCTTCTAATGTTCTTTGACCAAGAGTAGCGCCAGGTTTGGTGATACCACCAGCAAGTAATCTACTGCTATCTAATACTTTTTTTGTGACTTGTGGCCCTTGCGAGGCTACAATTTTTGGTACATTTTTTAAAGTATTTAATATAC
>PVBE011685825.1_pt1 | contig 13197 bp, 11 predicted proteins | sample 1631181 | NCBI WGS metagenome assembly PVBE01 (sample SAMN08397723, study PRJNA350692) | Marine metagenome, whole genome shotgun sequencing project. | isolation source: water | place: Pacific Ocean | collected 2012-04
CTCGCGGCGGATCGAGGCATAGCCTGAGAGCTCCTCGATCGTGCCAGCGCCGACGGCCTCCTCGGCGATGCCGTTGGGATGTGCGGTGTTGATGCCAACCAGGTGTTCGTTCACGCGCGTCAGCTCCCAGCTGTATTTGAGCTTTCGGGCCGGGTTGCGTGAGGGCGAGAGCCATGCCTCCAGCCCTGGATCGTTGAGCCCGATCATGGTGCCCGGGTTGGCGCAGTGCGCGGTCACCTCCAGGCCGCTGTCGAGCACGACGTCGGCGAGGAAGCGCTTGTAGCGGCGAACGAGGGTGCCGCGCATCAGCGGATCCGGAAACTTCATGGTCCGACCCTAGCAGGCCAAAACGGACCTGTCATATGCCCCGTTCGAGCCGCGGCCGCGCCCCAAGTCCTTGGCTTTCGCCACCGTCGTGGCGGCCCACGGTGGCGGGCTTCTCAAGTCAAAACGATTCAGTCGTTCTGACTTTCGGGGCCGCTCCTGTCCGGCTTGGATGTCGGCGGCGCGGCGCGCTCGCCGGTGGCGACCTCCTCGGCGCCCAGCGCGTCCGCGAGACGGGCCGTCGCGCTTCCCGGTCGCAGCGGTTTCTGCTGCGAGGGGTCGGGCGCCCAGCCGGCGAGATGGATGACCTGGAAGGTTGCCTGCACCCGGCCATCGGCGCCGGCGAAGCGTTCGCGGTAGAGCTCGGCGGCGCGCAACAGGGTCTGGCGCCGCGCCGGCGCGCGCCGGCGCATCACCGCCGCATTGCTCTCGCCCATGCGGCGGAGCTCCGCCATCAGCCGCAGAGGCTCGGCGTAGGTGATCGTGATCGTTTCGCCGTCGACCACTGGGAGCGCGAAGCCCGCGCGCTGCATCAGCGCGGCCGCGTCGGCGAGCTCGGCGAACGGGGAGACCCGGACCGAGGCCCTGCCCTCGACCTCCGCCTCTGCCTCGATCAACGCGCGGCGAAGCTCGCCCAATGTGCCACCCCCCAGCATCGCGGCCAGGAACAGGCCGTCCGGCTTGAGCGCGGCGCGGGCCTGGATCAGCGCACCGGGGAGGTCGTTGACCCAGTGCAGGCTCAGACAGCTGATCACCAGATCGAAGGTGGCTGGCGCGAAGGGCAGCCGTTCCTCGTCGGCGGCGAGCGCTGGGCCGGGGGCCCTCGCGCCGCCTGCCGCGGTGGCCGCGAAGGCGGGCGAGAGGTCGCACATGATCACCCGCTCGATCCCCTTGAGCCCGAGGACGCGGCGGGCGAGCCGGCCGTCGTGGCAGCCGAGATCGAGGGCGAGCGGGAACGACCGATTGACATCCTCGAGCCGCTCAGTGAGCTGGCCGGTGACCTCGTCCACCAGGAAGCCGGCCTCGCCGAAGCCGCTGGCGGCTCGGTCGCGGTGGCGGCGCACCGCGCGACGGTCGAATGGCGCCGTTTCCACAGGGCCGGGGAGGGTCGAACTCATGCCTGCCAATATGGCCTGTGTTTGAGGGATATCGAAGCCGTTTGTAAGATGATCCGCACAACCAAAACGCCGAAGCGCGGACCGTCGTCGTCAAACCGGGCCGGGGAATCGCGCTGATGCCCGACGACATCCACGCGATCGAGGTGACCGGCACGCATTCGACGCGGCATCTGCACATGTACGGCCGGGTGCTGGAGACGCTGAATGAGCGGCTCGGCTATGATCTTGAGGCCGGGACCTACGTCGGCTACAACAAGTCCTAATGAATCCGTCGATCCGATGACACAGACCGTCGCCCCCCAGGCCCTCAAGGAGATGCTCCACGACGGCGTGGAACTCGCCCTCGTCGATGTCCGCGAGGAGGGCGAGTTCTCCGAACGGCACCTGTTGTTCGCCGTCGGCCTGCCGCTGAGCCGCCTCGAGCTCAAGGTGTCGGCCCTGATCCCGCGCAAGGCTACCCGCACCGTGATCTGCGACGCCGGCGGCGACCTGGCCGAACGCGGCGCCGAGGCGCTTCGCGCGCTGGGCTACACGGACCTCGCCATCCTCGAGGGCGGGGTCGACGCGTGGGAGGCAGGGAACTACGTGGTCTTCTCGGGCATCAACGTTCCGAGCAAGGCGTTCGGCGAGTATGTCGAGCACGCCTACGGCACGCCCTCGATCGGGCCCGAGGAGCTCAAGGCGATGATGGACGCCGGCGAGAAGCTGGTGGTGCTCGATTCGCGCCCCATCGACGAGTTCCGGAACATGAGCATCCCGGGTGCCATCGACGTGCCCGGGGCCGAGCTCGCCTACCGGGTGCACGACCTTGCCCCCGACGCCGAAACCACGGTCATAGTCAACTGCGCCGGACGAACGCGGAGCATCATCGGCGCCCAGGCGTTGATCAACGCCGGCATCCCTAACCGGGTGGTGGCGCTGAGGAACGGCACCATGGGTTGGCACCTGGCGGGCTTCGAGCTCGACCGCGGGCAGAACCGCCGCTACCCGGAAGGAACCCCGAAGGAGTTGACGAGAGCGCTCGCCGTCGCCGACCGGGTCGCCGCCCGGTTCGGGGTGAGGGTGGTGGAGACGGCGGAGCTGGAGGCCTGGCGGTTGCAGGCGGATGAGCGCACCCTTTATCTGCTGGACGTGCGCGATCCGGCCGAGTACGGCGCCGGCCATCTTCCCGGCTCGCGCCCGGCGCCGGGCGGCCAGCTGGTGCAGGCGCTGGACTATTTCATCGGCGTGCGTGGTGCCCGCGTCGTCCTCGTCGACGATACAGGGGTCAGGGCCACGATGACCGCGCACTGGCTCATCCAGATGGGCCTGGACGAGGTCTACATGCTTCGAGGCGGGCTCGACGACGCCTCGACGCTGGAGACCGGGGACGACGCCCCGCCGATGCCGGAGCCCGAAGGCCCGCCGGCACCGCAACTGACGCCGAGTGAGCTCCAGGCAGTGCTCGAGGCCGACGACGCGGTGGTTCTCGACGTCGGCTATAGCAAGGCGTACCGCAAGGGCCACATTCCGGGCTCGAGCTGGGCCCTGCGCACCCGCATCAAGGAAACCGGGCGGGCGCTACCGCAGTCGGGGACGCTGGTGATCGCGTCCTCGGACGGCCGCCTCGCACGCCTCGCTGTCGCGGAGGTGCGCGCGCTGACTGCGGCCGAGGTCAAGGTGCTCGAAGGCGGGACCGACGCCTGGAAGGCCGCCGGCCTCGCGCTCGAGGCCGACAACACCTACCCCGAGGATGACGCCTGCATCGACGTCTGGCTTCGCGCTTACGACCGCAATTCCCGGGTGGAGGAGAAGATGAACGAGTACCTGGCCTGGGAGATCGATCTCGTCAACCAGATCGGCGCCGACGGCGACACCCGCTTTCGCGGCGCTCCGTCGTAATCCGCGAAGCCACGATGACCGTGGCTTCGCTGCGTCCCTCGAACGCCGGGCGCGGGCCGGCTTGAACTCAACGAAAGATAGCCTGGCCGCGGCGCGACGGTTTCAAGCGGCCACGATGATCTTCGCAGCGCGCCCGCCCGGGCCCTCAACCTGGTGCTGCTGCCCCAATGCGTCAAATGCGGGGCGTTGGTCGACGAGCCCGGCGTGCTCTGCACCGAGTGCTGGCGGAGCCTCTCCTTCATCTCGCCGCCGTTCTGCGAAGCCTGCGGGCTGCCCTTCGATTTCGAGGTCAGCGACGGCGCGCTCTGCGGGCCCTGCAGTTTCAGCCGGCCCGTCTTTCGCTGGGCGCGCTCGGTCCTGGTCTGCGACGAGGCGGGCAAGGGGCTGGTTCTCGCCCTCAAGCACGGCGATAGGACCGACGCGGAGCCGGCGTTCGCACGCTGGCTCATGCGTGCCGGGGGCGAGCTTCTCGCCGAGGCCGACCTCGTCGTTCCCGTGCCGCTGCACCGCTGGTGCCTGTTTCGGCGGCGCTACAACCAGGCGGCGCTGATGGCCGACGCGCTGGCCGGGCATTCGGGAATGGCCCATCTTCCCGACCGCCTGGTGCGCCGCCGCGCGCCGCCGCCGCTCGGTGGGCTCGACCGCAAGGAGCGGCGCCAGGTGCTCCGGCGTGCCTTCGCCGTCAATTCCCGTCACCGCCGCGCCGGCCGGGAGACCGCGTGGCGCGGACGCACCGTGCTGATCGACGACGTGCTCACCACCGGCGCCACCGCTGAGGCCTGCGCGCAAGCGCTTTTGGATGCCGGCGTTAGCGCGGTCGACGTGCTCACCCTTGAGCGGGTGGTCCGGCCGGGCGGCTGACTCCCGTCGCTTGGCAAGCGCTACGATCGACGGTATTAGGAACTGGGAATAGGTTGCAGGGGGAGCCGTCTTATCCCCGTCCCTGGGGTCTCAGCTTGACCGCGGCAACGGCTGTCGGCCGGTGGGGTTGGGTGCGCCTTTCGCTCAGCACAGGGGAACATGGATGCTCGACGCCACACCGACGACCACCGTGGCCCTTTCCCCCAAGGGGGCGCCCGATCTGCCGGACTACTTGGTGACGACGTATGGCTGGGCGTACTTGCAGCCGGCGAGCGTGGTGGTGCTCGACAATCCGATGGTGGTCAGCGCCATCCTCTGGGGCAACTACGCCCGGCTCAAACGCACCGCGCTCGAGGAGGTGGTGCCCGGACAGAACGTGCTGCAGGCTGCCTGCGTCTACGGCGGATTCTCGGCCGACCTCGCCAGGCGGGTGGGCCCCGCCGGGCGGCTCGATGTGGTCGATATCGCTCCGATCCAGGTCGAGAACTGCCGGCGCAAGCTGGCCGGGCTCGATCACGCGTGGGTTCGCCTGGGCGACGCCGCGTCTCCCGGCGGCGGGCCGTTCGAGGCGGTGTTGTGCTTCTTCCTCCTGCACGAGCTTCCCGAGTCCTACCGGCGCGCCGTCGTCGACGGGCTCTTGGCGATCGTCGGCCCCGGCGGCAAGGTGGTCTTCGTCGACTATCACAGGCCGCATTGCCGCCATCCCTTGCGGTGGGTGATGAACCTGGTATTCCGCTGGTTCGAGCCCTTTGCGGCGGGGCTGCTCGAGACCGAGATCGCGAAACTCGCGACCGACGCCGGCGCCTTCCGCTGGCACAAGCGCACCTTCTTCGGCGGCCTCTATCAGAAGGTGGTGGCCGAACGCCGCTGAACCGCCCCGCACGCGGGCGATCCCGGAAGTCTTCGGCGTCCGGGTTTTTTGCAGATGCGAAATCCCAATTATGGCATATGGGTACCAATCGAATCAGCCACTGACCGATAGATTGGCCCATTTGCGTGAGGCGATGGAGCGGATTTTTCCCTTGGTGCCGGTGAGGGCGTTCCAGGTCGCGCAGCAGGCACCTAGGATCGCCTCATAGTCCTCGAGCCCGGTTGGAGAGATAGGACTGGCGGAGGTGCTGCCAGACGTTTTCGACGGGATCGACCTTCAGCGCAAGTCGGCGCGGCGGGCCGAGATGATCGAGCGCGCACGGGGCCGCTGGACCGTCCCTCAGGTCTTCATCGACGGCATCCATGTCGGCGACTTTGACGAGCTTTGCGACTTGTAGGGCGTCGGCAATCTCGATCTTGTGCTCGGGCTCGTCCGGCGGGCCGGTTGAGGCCCGGGAGGTCAAAGCTCCATTTGTATTTTTATGTTTCGTTCCAAACTGTAGAATGAAGGGAGTGGCTCAGGGCAGACTGTCGAGAGAGCGAGGACGGCCAGGTGATTCTCTACGAGCTCAAATGCGCGAACGACCACGTCTTCGAGGCGTGGTTCCGTGACAGCGTGTCGTACGGGAAACAGGCCACCACGCACAAGATCGGCTGCCCCTTCTGCGGCTCGAAGAAGGTGAGCAAGGCGCCGATGGCGCCGCATGTCGCCAAGGGAACGGAGGGCGTGGCGTCGGTGCCCGGCAGCGACAAGGACGAGAACGTCGAGATCGCGCGCAAGGCGCGCCGAATTCTCACCGAGCTGCGCGATCACGTCGAGAAGAACTGCGACTATGTCGGCGAGCGCTTTCCCGAGGAGGCGCGCAAGATCCATTACGGCGAGACTGAGACGCGCAACATATACGGTGAAGCTAGTTCCGAGGAGGCCGACGCGCTCGACGACGAGGGGGTGGAGGTCCAACGCATCCCCTGGCTTCCCCGCACCGACTCCTGATCGTCGGGCTACGCGGATCGCCCCTCCCTGGGGCGTGCGGCGTAGATCATGTAGTTCACCTCCGCATCGCGCCCCAGCCGCCAGGAACCCCCCAGCGGGTCGTAGACCACGCCCGAGAGGTCGCGGATTTCCAAGCCGTGCCGATCGAGACCGGCGCGGAGCTCCGCGGGCTTGACGAACTTGCCCCAGTCGTGGGTGCCCACCGGCAACCAGCGCAGCACGTACTCGGCGCCGATCTTGGCGAAGAGCAGCGATTTCAGCGTCCGATTCAGGGTCGATATGACGAGCGCGCCGGCGGGCGCGACAAGCCCCGCGAGCGCACCCAGGAAGATCTCGGTATCGGCGACGTGCTCGACCACCTCGAGGCTGATCACCGCGTCGAAGGGATCCGCGCTCCCGGCCGCGACCTCTGCCGCCATCACCTCCGGCATCACCGCCCGGTAGTCGATGGCGTGGCCGCCTCGCCGCGCGTGCAGCGCCGCCACCGCGACGTTGCCCTTGGCTGCATCGATGCCGACGACGCGCGCGCCCAGTCGGCTCAGCGGCTCGCACAGGATCCCGCCGCCGCAGCCCACGTCGAGGACCCGCAAATCTGCCAGTGGCGATGGCTTCTCCGCGGCCCGCCCGAAATGCGCGGCGAGGCGATCGCGGATGTAGCGGAGCCTCACCGGATTGAGCTCGTGCAGCGGTCGAAACGGACCCGCCGGGTCCCACCAGGTTTCGGCCAGGGCTTCGAATCGCGCCACCTCCTCGGCGTCCGCGGTGGTCGGATTCGCCGGTCGCGGGCCCGGGGCCTTTGCCGCGCGTGACGCTACCATGAGGGCGTCGGCTCCTCTCTCCAATCTCGGGCGGCGGGCAGGGTTGCCACCGCCGGCTCAAGGAGAGTATGAGTACGCGCGATTTTCAAGGCAACAGCCAGGGTCCCCTCGGAGCCTCGTCAATAGTGCGGATCATCCAGAAATTCGGCGGCTCGTCGGTGGCCGACATCGATCTGATCAAGGCGGCGGCCCTGCGGGTCAAGGCCGAGGTCGATGCTGGCAACCAGGTGGCCGTGATCGTCTCGGCCATGGCCGGGGTCACCGATCGGCTGGTCGGCTACACGAGCCAAATTTCGCCGCTGCACGACGCTCGCGAGTACGACACCATCGTCGGTACCGGCGAGCAGGTCACCAGCGGCCTGCTGGCGATGGCGCTGCAGGCGCTCGGCATCTCAGCGCGCTCGTGGCTCTCCTGGCAGATCCCGCTCCACAGCGACGGCGTGCACGGCAAGGCCCGGATCGAATCTATCGAGACCGGGGAGCTCGAGCGCCGGCTGGACACCGGGCAGGTGGCGGTGATTGCCGGATTCCAGGGGCTAGGACCGGACAACCGCGTGACCACGCTCGGGCGCGGCGGCTCCGACACCTCGGCGGTGGCGCTGGCGGCGGCGCTGCGAGCCGATCGCTGCGATATCTTCACCGACGTCGAGGGCGTCTTCACAACCGATCCGCGCATCGTTGCCAACGCCCGCAAGCTTGATAGAATCACCTACGAGGAAATGCTGGAAATGGCGTCGCTCGGCGCCAAGGTCTTGATGACCCGTTCGGTCGAGATGGCCATGAAGTACCATGTGAGGCTTCAGGTACGCTCCAGCTTTTCCGACGTTCCAGGAACCCTGGTGGTCGATGAGGACGAGATCGTGGAACACGCACTGGTGAGTAGCATCGCCTACAGCAAGGACGACGCGCAGGTGACCCTGATCGGCGTGGAGGACCGCCCGGGGGTGGCCGCCACCATCTTCGGGCCGCTGGCCGAGCACAGCATCAACGTGGACATGATCGTCCAGAACGTCTCGCACGACGGAACCAAGACCGACCTTACCTTCACCCTGAGCCGGGGCGATCGCGAGCGCGCCATGCTGCTCCTCGACGAGCTCAAGAGCGTGCTGAAATTCAACGGGCTTCGGACCAACGACAATGTCGTCAAGGTCTCGATCATCGGGGTCGGCATGCGCAGCCACGCCGGCGTGGCCCTGCGCATGTTTCGCACCCTTGCGGAGAAAGGAATCAACATCCTTGCCATCTCCACCTCCGAGATCAAGGTCAGCGTGCTGATCGGCGAGGAGTACACCGAACTCGCGGTACGGGCCCTGCATGTCGCCTATGGTCTCGATGTCAGCTGAGGCCATTGCCCGAAATCCCGACCTGGAACATCGGGCGAAGGAACACCTGCGCCGGCTCTGGCAGCGGGGGCTGAACCTGCTCGGCACCGAGACGTCGATCATGGGCGGTGCCATGTCCTGGCTGTCCGAGCGCCACCTGGTTTCGGCGCTGTCCAACGGCGGTGCGTTCGGCGTGATCGCCTGCGGGTCGCTGTCGCCCGACGAGCTCGCCGGGGAGATCGCGGCGACGGCGGAGCTGACGGACCGGCCGTTCGGGGTCAACCTGATCACGCTGCATCCCGAGCTCGATTCTCTGATCGAGGTTTGCCTCGGGCACGGCGTCGAGCACGTGGTGCTCGCCGGCGGCCTGCCGAAGGCCAATTCGATCCGGCGAATCAAGGATGCCGGCGCCAAGGTTATGTGTTTCGCGCCGGCGGCGTCGCTGGCGCGCAAGCTGATCCGCCTCGGCGTCGACGCGCTCATCGTCGAGGGCTCGGAGGCGGGTGGCCATACCGGTCCGGTGTCGACCAGCGTGCTCGCCCAGGAGGTGCTGCTGGTGGTGCGCGAGGTGCCGGTCTTCGTCGCCGGCGGCATCGGCCGGGGGGAAGCTATCCTCGCCTATCTCGAGATGGGGGCGGCGGGCTGCCAGATGGGCACGTGCTTCGTCTGTGCGAACGAATCCATCGCCCATCCCGAGTTCAAGAAGACTTTCCTGCGCGCGAACGCCCGCGACGCCGTGCTCTCGGTGCAGCTCGATTCGCGCTTTCCGGTGATCCCCGTGCGCGCGCTCGCCAATGAGGCGACCCGGGACTTCCTCGAAACCCAACGCCGGGTCATCGAACGCTTCAACGCCGGCGAGATCGACCAGAAGGCGGCGCAGCTCGAGATCGAGCACTTCTGGGCCGGGGCGCTCAGGCGTGCGGTCATCGATGGCGACGTGCAGCACGGATCGGTGATGGTGGGTCAGAGCGTCGGCATGGTGACCCGCGAGCAGCCGGTGGCCGAGATCCTCGCCGAGCTCGTCGATCAGGCGGTAGCCGCTCTCGTCGCCCGCGCCGAGCGAGACGGCGGTCGCCCGGCCGGAGAAGACTAGTCGTGCCGCAGGACCCAGCACCGTCTCGGGCAAGCGTCGGCGGCCTGCGCCGTCTTCTCGCTCACGTCCGCGACGTGATGGCCGGGCCGGGCACGGCTCAGAGCCGCCTCAATCAGGTGGTCCGGACCATCGCCGCCGACATGGAGGCCGAGGTCTGCTCGGTCTACGTCATGCGTCCCGGCGACGTCCTCGAGCTGTTCGCCACCGAGGGACTGCGCCCCGCGGCGGTGCGCCAGACCCGTCTCAGGGTCGGCGAGGGCGTGGTCGGCACCATCGCCGCGGAGGCCCGCCCGTACCGGCTCGCGGACGCTGCCGCCCATCCGAGCTTCGCCTTCCGACCCGAGACCGGCGAGGAGGCCTACCACTCGATGCTCGGCGTGCCGATCTTGCGCGGTGGTGTGGTGATCGGCGTGCTCGCGGTGCAGAACCGGGTGGAACGCGGCTACACCGAAACCGAGGCTGAAGCGCTGGAGACCGCGGCGATGGTGCTGGCTGAGCTCATTGCCGGGGGCGAGCTGATCAGCCGCAGCGAGTACATTCCGCTGGCCGGCAGCCCGCTGCGGCCGGAGCGCTACGACGGGCTGGCGCTAAGCGGCGGTTTGGCCATGGGTGCCGCCGTTCTGCATCAGCGCCGCATGACCATCCGCGAGATGGTGGCCGAGGACCCGGAGGCGGAGCTGCGGCGCCTGAGCGGCGCCGTGACCAAGATGCACAGCGCGCTGGACGACCTGATCCAGTCGACCGAGATTGCCGACGTCGGAGAGCCGCGCGACATCCTCGAGACCTTCCGCATGTTCGCCGAGGACGCCGGCTGGTTGGAACGGATCGGCGAGGCCATCGGCACAGGGCTCACCGCGGAAGCGGCAGTGGGCAAGGTGCACCAGGACACCCGCGCGCGCATGGCGCAGATCGCCGATCCTTACCTGCGCGAGCGGCTGCACGATTTCGCGGACCTCGCCAACCGGTTGCTGCAGCAGCTTGCCGGCGAGCACGCCCAGGCGAATCGGAACGATTTCCCCGAGCAGTTCATCCTGGTTGCCCGCAACCTCGGCCCGGCGGAGCTTCTGGAATACGACCGCGACCGGCTCCGGGGCGTGGTTCTTGAGGAGGGCTCGACCACCGCGCACGCGGCGATCATCGCACGCGCCCTCGACATCCCGGTGGTCGGCCGCGTCGGCAACGTGCTGGCCAACGTCGAGGCGGGTGACTTCGTGATCGTCGATGGCGATCATTCCCAGGTCTTCCTCAGGCCCGCCGACGAGGTCACCGACGCCTTCGAGGCCGCGCTGGGCGTGCGTGCGGCGCGGCGCGCGGCCTATGCGGCGATGCGCGACCTGCCCGCGGAGACGCTGGACGGGGTGCGTGTCGCGCTCAACCTGAACGCGGGGCTGTCGATCGACGTGCGCTCGCTCGTCGAAACCGGCGCCGAGGGAATCGGGCTCTATCGCACCGAGATCTCGTTCATGACGCGCTCCGCCTATCCCGACGTGGAGGCCCAGACGGCGATCTACCGCGAGATCATTGACGGGGTCGAGGGCAAGCCGGTGATTTTCCGCACCCTGGATATCGGCAGCGACAAGATGCTCCCCTACTGGGGCTTGCACGGCGAGGAGAACCCGGCGATGGGCTGGCGGGCGATCCGCGTCAGTCTTGACCGCCCCCTGATGATGCGCCAGCAGCTCCGTGCACTGGTGCGCGCCGCCGCCGGACGTCCGCTCCACGTGATGTTCCCGATGGTCGCCCACGTGAGCGAGTTCATCGCCGCGCGGCGCTTGCTCGATCGCGAGGTCGAGCGCGAGCGCGCCGCCGGCCTGGCAGTGCCGGAATGGCTCCGCGTCGGGGTCATGCTTGAGGTGCCCTCGCTGGTTTGGCAGTTGCCCGCGCTCTTGGAGCGGGTGGACTTCCTCTCGGTCGGTAGCAACGACCTGTTGCAGTTCCTCTATGCCAGCGATCGCTCGAACCCCAGCGTCTCCGAGCGCTACGACCTGTTGTCGCCGCCGGTTCTGCTGCTGCTCCGCTCGATCGTCGAGCAATGCGCCGCCGTCGGGGTATCGCTCAGCCTGTGCGGAGAGGCGGGCGGGCGGACGCTGGATGCGATGGCCCTGATCGGCATCGGATTTAGGAACATCTCGATGCCGGCGCCCGGTATTGGGCCAGTAAAAACGATGATCCGAGGCCTGAAACTAGCGCCGCTTGAGCAGTATATGGAGTCGCTTTACCACCTGCCGGATCACAGCCTACGGGAAAAACTCCGGACATTCGCGGTCGATCATGGAGTGATAATTTAAAGAAGCATTGCATTTTATTGATTCTTCTTGTTTGATTGGGCTGCCGATAGGTGCCGCTGGCAGATTGGGCCGTGGGGATAGGGCCGATCCGGCAACGAATTCGTGAATACGCCCATTACTTGCCGAGTCCTTCGCGTGCTTTTTTGCGTGCGTGCGCCGTTGGCGGTTGTAGAATTGCAGACTCTCGTGGGGTTGCGGCAGAAGTGTTGCACGACGGATCGTTCAAATCACGCGACGAAGATGCCATGAGTGGGTGCCCGGAGGCGAGTTCCGGTGTCGGTGCGCTGCTGCGTGCAGCGCGGCTGCGTTGCGGCCAGGAGATCGAGCAGATATCCTCGGTGCTCCGCATTCGCGCGGTCAACCTCGAGGCGATCGAGGAAGGACGGTTCGACGACCTGCCGGGGCCGACCTACGCCGCTGGGTTCGTCAGGGCCTATGCCGATCACCTCGGGCTGGATGCCGACGAGGTGGTGCGCCGCTTCCGCGCCGAGATTGATTCGGTTAATCGCCGTACCGAGCTCAGCTTTCCCGCACCGATTCCCGAGAGCGGCGTGCCACGCGGAGCGCTACTCCTGGTCGCCCTGATCCTCGCGGGCGCGGCGTACGGCGGCTGGTACTACATGTCGACCCAGGGTCTGCATGTTGCCGATCTGGTTCCGCCGGTGCCCGAGCGTCTGCTCTCCGGGACCGCGAACCAGGCTGATTCACCGGCCGCCGAGGCGCTGCGGGTGAAGAGCGATCCCTCGGTCGCCGTCTCTGAGCATCCGGCCCCGGCCGGTGCGCCCGCAACGGTCGTCGCCCTCGCCTCGGTGCCGGAGAACGAGCAGGCCGCCGGCCCGGCCGCGCCGGCACCGCCCGAGCCCTACTCGCGCACGCTTGGCGTCGGCAAGGGCGATACCCTGATGAAGATCCTGGTCAAAGCGGGAATCGACCGGACGGAAGCCCACGGCGCGATCAACGCCATGCGTTCGCTCTACAACCCCCGGCGGCTGAAGCCCGGCCAGCAGCTGGTGCTCAACTTCGCGCCCACGGGCGACGCGGACGGCGACGGCCAGTTCATCGGCCTGGTCCTGGAAGCCAACGTCGAGCGCATGATCCGGGTCTCGCGCCTGGACGACGGCAACTACTGGGCGTTCGAGGAGAAAAAGGCGCTCACTCGCGTTCCCAACGTCGCGGGGGGGAGCATCCGCACCAGCCTATTCGTCGCGGCGACCGAGGCCGGCATTCCCGTCCTTGTGCTGATCGAGATGATCCGCGCGTTCTCTTATGACGTCGATTTCCAGCGCGACATCCAGCCCGGCGACCGATTCGAGGTGATGTACGAAACCCTCGAGAACGGCAACGGAGAGGCGGTGGCGGAAGGCGACGTGCTCTATGCGGTGCTCACGCTGAGCGGGGTCGAGCTGCCGATCTATCGCTATGTCATGGCCAACGGCGAGGCCGACTACTTTGGCGCCAAGGGCCAGAGCGTGCGCAAGGCGCTGATGCGCACGCCCATCGACGGGGCCAGGCTGTCCTCGCGCTACGGCCGTCGCCGGCATCCGATCCTCGGTTTTACCCGAGTGCACCGGGGGGTCGATTTCGCGGCGCCGACCGGCACACCCATTTACGCGGCAGGCGACGGCGTC
>PVBE010369771.1_pt1 | contig 13196 bp, 11 predicted proteins | sample 1631181 | NCBI WGS metagenome assembly PVBE01 (sample SAMN08397723, study PRJNA350692) | Marine metagenome, whole genome shotgun sequencing project. | isolation source: water | place: Pacific Ocean | collected 2012-04
CCCCCCCCCCCTTCAAAGCCCCCGTTCGCCCAAAAACATCCCCCCCCCCCCCCACTGAGCGGTACGCGCTAGCCCCTGCCTCAGATCCCGACGATCTTGATCGCGGAGTGGGCCTTGTAGCGCCGGTTGATGTTGACCAGAAGCGGCGTCAGGTTCTCCACGTAGCCGGCGTTGCTGAGCCCCCCGCCGTCCACGGCCCTCACGCCAGGGACGTTCTCCGCCAGCGCCATCACCGTCTCTCTTGCTTCCCGGCCCTGCCCGCACACCACCACGTCCGAGTCCACCGGCTCGTCCGTATTCATCAGGTCGTGCGCGCTGATCGTCTGGAAGGCGGCAACGATGGTCGACTCCGGCAGCAGCGCCTTCGCCTCCAGCGCCGCCGATCCCTCCGGCACCGGCACGGCCCGGGCGACGCCCTTGCTGAACGCCATCGGCGACACCACGTCCACGACGATCTTGCCTGCCAGCCGCTCCCTCAGCGCCTCGAGCGTCGGCCGCTGGCCCGCGTACGGCACCACCACGAACACGATGTCCGACCGCGCGGCCACCTCGTCGTTGAGGGCGCCGCCGATGGATGCATCCGGCGCCAGCTCCAACAGCTCGGAGGCTGCCTCGGCGGCCCGCGACTCGTCCCTTGATCCGATCAGCACCTGTTCGCGCGACAACGCGAGCCGCAGCGCCAGCCCCTTGCCCTCCGGCCCCGTACCGCCGATGAATCCAATCACCACGATTATTGCAGTCCTTCCTCCCGGATCTCACGGCGGGTACGAGCCTCAACGGTCGGCGATCCGGCTCTCGGCCAACCACTGCGACGCACACTGATCCTCGACGTTCCCTGAGTCCCCCGAAGGGCCTGGGTGGTCGGATTCTGTAACCCTGGTGACCAGTGCTGGTTGGTTTACACGTACCCTGGCCCGGCGCTCAGAAGTAACACCGACCGGTTATTCCTCGGTGGCGGCCCGTCAATCGAGTCGATACTGCCCGATGCCCCATCGGGCGTGTGGGAGGAAAGCCCCCTCCTACCGTTCGTCCTGAGCCTGTCGAAGGACATCCCCCGCGGTCCCGGTCGCACCGAGTAGGCCGCGACGCCAGACCGATCATCCCGAGTAGCCGGGATGCCCATCGGGCGTATCGAGGGAGGGAGGGGTTACCCCGCCAGAGGCCGCACCTGCGGGTCCACCGACAGCCCCTGGCCGCCGTCGTACAGGTCCCACGGCCGGAACGACTCCACGAACTCCTTGGCCTCCTCCAGCGTCCCCATCCCCTTCATTGCACGGCCGGGGTCGTAGCCGAAGGTCTTGGCGAATGCGTCGAACCCGCGCTTCGTCTCTCGGACGCCGCCGATCTCCTCCTCCTCGCCGCCCTCTTCGGTGGCCAGGACGAGTCGCTGCCCTCGTCGGACCTCTCGCCAGTACGCGATCATACCTTCGTTCCCCCCTAGCCGCCGCTATCTGTGCTTACTCACTACTCTACCGGCTACCAGCCCGCCCGCGCAACCGGAGACCGCTCCACACACACGCGTCCTGGACCGCGGTACGTCCCGCAACCGCAACGTCCCCTCCCCCCCTCGGGCGCATCCGGATCCGCCCTTAAATCGGACGGCCGCCCGGGTGCGCCACGCACGACCCCACCGCGGCGCGACCCCTCATTGCGCCACACCATCCCTTTCTCTACAATGACCTCCAGGCACCATCTGATAGGAGAAACGGCTGATGCCCGCCATCGAAACCACGCGCCTGCGAAACGTCGCTTTGCTCTCCCACAGCGGTGCCGGCAAGACCGTGATCGCCGAGTCCATGCTCTTCGCCACGGGGGCGATCACCAGGCAAGGCTCCGTCCAGGAGGGCACCACCGCCTCCGACTACGAGCCCGAGGAACAGCGACGCGAGGCCAGCGTCCAGACCGCGATCGTCCAGTGCATGTGGAGAGACCACAAGATCAACCTCCTCGACACCCCGGGCTACGCCGACTTCCGCGGCGAGGTCATCAGCGCCATCCGCGTGGCCGAGGCTGCGGTCATCGTCGTCGCGGCGCCCTCCGGCGTCGAGGTCGGCACACAGCAGATGTGGCGCATGGCCGATGAGCGGGGCCTACCCCGACTCCTGTTCGTCAACAAGCTCGACCGCGAGAACACCGACTTCTTGCGCGTCCTCGACTCCATATCGGAGACCTTCGGCCGAAAGTGCGTCGCCGTGCAGGTCGCCGTCGGCTCCGAGACAGATTTCTCCGCCGTAGTCAGCCTGCTTGACCCGAAGGCCGAGGCTCCCGCCGGGATGGAGGACCAGGTCGAGGAGGCCCGCGAGCGCCTCATCGAGGCCGTCGCCGAAGCCGACGACGACCTCGCCACCAAGTACCTAGAAGGCGAGGAGATAACTTCAGACGAGATGATCGCCGGCCTCAGGCAGGGCGTCGCCACGGGGGACATCGTGCCCGTCATGGCCGGAGCGGCGACCATCGGCGTCGGCACGAAAGAGCTCATGGACGCCATCGTAGACCTGCTGCCCTCGCCCGCCCAGTCGGCGGCGGTCACCGCCACCGACGCCGACGGCCAGGAGGTGCAGCTCGACGGAAAGGCCGACGGCCCCCTGGCGGCCCTGGTCTTCAAGACCTCCGCCGACCCCTTCGTCGGCAAGCTTTCCTACTTCCGCGTCTACAGCGGCACCTTCAAGAGCGACACCCAGATCACCAACGCCACCAGAGACGAGTCTGAGCGGGTCGGCCACCTCTTCACCATGACCGGCAAGGACCAGGAGCCCGTCGCTGAGCTCGCCCCCGGCGACGTCGGCGCCGTCCCCAAGCTGGCGTCAGCCCTCACCGGCGACACGCTGACCGACAGGGGCAAGGCCCTTCTGCTGCCGAGGTTAGAGTTCGGCGCGTCCGTCTACCGGATGGCCGTCTACCCCGCGTCCAAGGCCGACCTAGACAAGCTGACCACCGCGCTGGCCCGCATCTGCGAGGAGGACCCCAGCCTCCAGCTCACCAGGGACCCCGGCACTAACGAGATGCTGCTGGGCGGCCTGGGCGACGTCCACGTCGATGTAGCCGTAGAGAAGATGAAGCGCAAGTTCGGCGTCGAGGTCCTGCTGGAGATCCCCAGAGTCGCCTACCGCGAGACCATCTCCATACCCACCAAGGTCGAGTACCGCCACAAGAAGCAGTCCGGCGGCCACGGCCAGTTCGGACACGTCTGGCTGGAGATTCAGCCGCTGGAGCGGGGCGCGGGCTTCGAGTTCGACGTCAAGGTCGTCGGCGGGTCCGTGCCCAGGGAGTACATCCCTTCCGTCCAGAAGGGGTGCAGGCAGGCCATCGAGGACGGAGTGCTCGCCGGATACCCCGTCGTAGACCTCAAGGCCACGCTGGTGGACGGCAAGTTCCACCCCGTCGACTCATCCGGCGTGTCCTTCGAGATCGCCGGCAGCCATGCCCTATCCGACGGCATACGGCAGGCCAACCCGACGCTGCTCGAGCCCGTCATGCTGGCCCGCATCACCGTGCCCGAATCCGACACCGGCGACATCATGGGCGACCTCAACGGCAAGCGCGCGCGGATTCTGGGCATGCTGCCCAACGACGATGGGACGACTACTGTGGAGGCCGAGGTCCCCCAGGCCGAGATGCTCCGCTACGCGACTGATTTGCGGTCCCAGACCCAGGGCCGCGGCACCTTCACCATTGAGTTTGACCACTACGACGAGGTCCCCGTCCACCTCATCCCCCGCGTAGTAGAGCAGACCCAGACCCAGGAAAAAGAACGCGCCGAAGCCCGCGCCTAACGGCCGAACTGACTAGCGTTCTATATCGGATACCAGCTTCTCCGGCGACACCCCCAGCGCCCCGGCAGCTTCTTGACGGTCTCCGGTCTAGGTCTAGTCCGGTCGTGTTCGATGTTGGTGATCGTGAGCTTGGAGACCCCCGCGCGTGCAGCGAGCTTGAGAGCCTCATGCTCAAGACAGACATCGTCCACTCCGAGGCCCTCAAAGACCCCGCTCCCGCCGTCAGGCTCAGGGCCGCCAGCGAGGCCCTCGCACTCGGCCTCAAGTCCGGCGACGTCAAGAAGCTGCACCGCCGCCTCGACCACCTCGATAGCGCCTTCGCGCTCTACCGTCGCAAACGCCCCCCCTTACCCTTCGTGAATCAACGGGGGAGCTACTGACCGTGAACGGCGCCATCGCAGGCCGCATCCGCGCCCTCGAACGAACCCTGGTTCTGGAGATAGCCGAGACCTCCGTCCCGTACGTCGTCAACTGCTTCGTAGACGAGTGCTACCCTCCCCTACCTCGAAAACTGCCGCCGCCACAAAACCCAACCCAACCCCGACCACCTCATCAACAACCTCCTTCCCTGGACCACCCACCTTTGACCTTCCCACCTGTCTCTCTTCACCCCTCACTCCTCACCCCATACCCCGTACCCTTCGCCCCCTTGTGATAGACTTGCCCCCCGAATCCAAACACGGAGCAACACCATGAGAGTCGCACGCTACCTGGCCCCCGGAGCCCACGCGCCCGCCGTCGGCATCATCACAGGCACCACCGTTGCGGAGATATCCGCTGCCGGCGACGACCTCGGCGCCCTACTGCTGCTGAACCGGTCCGAGATCGAGCGGCTGCACCACTCCGCCGACGTCTACCGCGACCTCGACTCCCTCAGGCTGCTGCCGCCGGTGGGCAGGCCTGGCAAGCTGCTGATGCTCGCCGCCAACTACCACCCCACCGACGTGAGCAACGAGGTCGACCTGGATGTCGAGACTCCCCAGTTCTTCATCAAGCCGTCCACGGCCCTGCTCGCCCACGACGAGGCCATTCCCCACAACCCCATCGTCGGCGAGCAAGTAGAGGAGATCGAGCTTGGCGCCGTCATCGGCAGGCCCGGCAAGAACATCTCCCGACAGGACGCCTTCGACCACATCTTCGGCTTCACCATCGTCAACGACGTCTCGGCCCGCTCACTGCGCTTCTCCGACCAGCGCTCCAACCCCGACCGCGTCCACTGGTTCGACTGGCTCAACGGCAAATGGCTTGACGGCTACTGCCCAGTCGGGCCCTGGATCGTCCCCACCGAGTACTTCGGCGACCCGGACACCGGCAATCTGAAGCTCACCACCAAGATTAACGGCGAGGTGCGCATCGACTCCAACACCAACCGGATGATCCACCCCGTCGCCAACCAGATCGCCTACATATCCACCCTCTGCACGTTGGAGCCCGGCGACATCATCTCGACCGGAGTAGCGCTGGCCGCCTCCGGCGCCGACGAGAGCTTCCTCCAGTACGGCGACGTAGTCGAGGGCGAAATCGAGGGCATCGGCACCCTCCGCAACACAGTAGGCAAGCTGGCCTAATCCAGGCGCGAAACGCCCTCATAACAATGTAATCCTGGACGAAGTGAAGCCTGTCCCGAGCCCCTCGGGAGACCTGGGGCGGGGAGGTCGACTCACCGCGGCCTCCACCCCTCCCGTTCGTCGTGGAGCGAGGTCTCCGTTCGTGGTGAGCCTGTCGAACCACAAATAGAAAGCAAGACGCCAGCCTTACCCCCGGGGTGGGGCTACCTCAGGCCCCGACGCAGTCGGGGGGCATGGGGGGGGGTAACAACGAACGGGACGGGGCTCCCCACAGCCCGCAGCGCCGCCACGTAACCGGGCCACAGATGAGGTGTCATCCATGAAAGCCGCAGTCTACGCAGGCAACCAGAGCTTCGACGTCAAGGACATCCCGACGCCCGAGCCGGGCCCCGACCAGGTCCTGCTCAAGGTCAAGTACAGCGCCATCTGCGGCACCGACGTCCATACCTTTCTCTACGACCAGGCCCCCTCCGGCATCGTAATGGGCCACGAGTACTGCGGCACCATCGCCCACGTCGGCGCCGACGTCACCCGCTGGAAGGTCGGAGACCGCGTGCTGGGTGGGGGCGGCGCGCCTCTGCCGGGAGCCGGGCCAGCCTTCGTTACTGACCCCCGGTACAAGTACCGCGAGGTCGGCTTCACCGGCCGGCCGCTGAGGGGCTACGCGGAGTACGTCGTGATGGAGGAGTGGGAGCCCGTGCTCATCCCCGACGGCGTCTCCGATGAGGCCGCCTCCCTCTGCGAGCCCTGCGCCGTCGCCGTCCGCGCCGTTAGACACTCCAAGGTCAAGCTCGGCGACAAGGTGGCCGTCCTCGGCGCCGGCCCCATCGGCCTCTTCTGCATCCAGGCGGTCAAAGCAGCGGGCGCGGGCGCCGTCTACGTCTCTGAGCCCGTGCCGGTCAGGGCCGAGGCCGCGCGGAACGTCGGCGCCGACCTGGTCATTGACCCGACCGGCGAGGATGTTGTAGCCAGGCTGGAGGAGCTGACCGACGGCCTGGGCCCCGACGTCGTCTTCGACTGCGCCGGAGCCACGCCCACGCTGGACCAGGCGATGAACATCGTTCGGCGCGATGGACAGGTGATGCTCGTCGCCGTCGCCTGGACGGAGGTCCCGCTCCTGCCCGTCGACTGGATGGCCCGCGAGGTCAGCATCCAGTCCACCTGGGGTGGCAGGCACGAGGACTGGAAGATCGCCCTTGAGCTTCTCCGCACCGGCAAGATCATCGTTGGCCCGATGCTCACCAGCTCCAGCTTCATCCCCCTCGACGACATCCAGGACGCCTTCGAGTCCCTCATCAAGCCCACCACCCAGCTCCAGATGGTAGTGGTCCCCTGAGTCACCAGCGAAATGATCTGTCCCCCCTTTAATAAGGGGGTTAGGGTGATTTGCCCCATGGTGTGGTCAACAGCCCACCGTGAAGGGCGCCGTCACCCTTCGACAAGCCCGTCCTGAGCCTAGTCGAAGGGCTCAGAGCGAACGGGAGGGTCTGCTCCAGGACTGTCGAGGGGTCGGGAAGGCCTAAGCCGAGACACCCTGGACCGCGATGAGATCGTGGAGTCGGACCAGCGTCTCGCTGTTCTCGTCCAGCGAGAAGCCGTCCACCCTGTACTCCGACTTGGAGCTCATGCCGTCTACGGCTCCGTGGTCGGCCGTCTTTCTCACCAGGTCGCGCTCCTCTTCGATCGTCGGCAGCAGGTTGCGGCCCTTCCTGAGCGACATGGCCGCCACCAGGCCGTAGCCTCCCCAGTTGGAAACGCTGGCGATGACCAGCCTCGTCGTCGTCGTCATGCACGGCTTCTCGACCAGGGTCGGGACTGTCGGCACGTAGGCCGACAGGTTGCCCAGGCCGATCTCGTTGCCGCCGTCGCCGATCCCGACCGAGGCTGGGTGGTCGGTGAAGAGGTGATCGACGCGTGCCGTGTACCGGGTGATGTCCAGGTTCCGCATGTTCCTGTAGACTCCCTCGTCGGTGAGGCCGCACCGCTCGATGGAGATGAGCAGCGACGGCTGATGCTCGTTGAGCAGGTCAGCCGCGAACGCCTTGCTGGACGCGTCGTCCGTGATCGGGAAGTCCACGACGGCGTCGTCGGAGCCAAGCACGCCGCTCATCAGCGGTGCCGTATGCAGGTCGGTGACGTAGACGACCCGATAGCCGATGGCCTCCAGCGCGTTGCCGATGGCGATGGCGCCGGGCGGGCCGTCGGTCTCGGGCGCCCCGGCCGTGAGGATGTAAAACCCGGTGACTATCAGCGCGGTGCCCGGATTGTCGAGCACCAGCTCCGCGGCCTGGTCGCAGAAGTCGGGTGTCATGTGAGGCCGGAGGTCCGCGATGCCCCTGCGGTCACGGTCGAGAATGATGTCTTCGATGGTCATGTATAGCGCCTCAGCTTCCACGTCAGGTCCCACCCCGGCGGCACTCGGCAGGTGACCGATCCTCCGCCATACGTGGGGAATCCGGAGAGAGCTATCAGGTCCTTGCTGCCGACAAGGCTTGTTCGACGAACTCGCTCTTGCCCTCAACGTATGAATCGATGTCGTGGGGGTGATGGGCTGCCAGGTCCCGCTTGAGTTCTTCGTACCTGAAAGCCGAGTCGGGATGGCCCCGGAGGTGGTCGCGGAGGGCGAGGTCCCTCCGGAGCTCCTCGCTGTCCTGGGCGCACACGTATAGATGGTGATCCGGCCACTGTCGGCCGGTGCCGTCTCGAGGCACCTCACCGTCTTCTCGGCCGAATTGCTCCCTTCCGGGAATGCCACCGTCTCCCTCGTGGAAGTACCCGATCTCGGCCAGCGTCTCCACAACCGAAGGCAGCGACCTCCGTGAGCCGATGACAATGTCCAGGTCGATGATAGGCTTGGCGGCCAGCCTGGGCACCGATGTGCCGGCGACGTGCTCGATTCTCAAGGCCAGGCCGCCCAGGGCTTCGAAGATGACGCTGCTGAGACCGGCAAAGGTCTCGGGCCATGCAGGGCTGTAGTCGGCGATCTCGATGGTGCGGGTCGTGCCGGGAGGAGTCACGGGGAGAGCCATGTGCAGCGGTCGCGGACGCCCACCGGATCAGAGGACGGCCAGGTCTTCGTCGCGGACGTCGGTGATGAACATGTGGCCCGGCGAGTGGGTGATCATCAGCGGCGGCTTGGAGCTCATCGCGACGGCCTGGGGTGTGACGCCACAGGCCCAGAAGACCGGGACCTCACCCTTGCGGACCTCCAGAGGGTCGCCCATGTCCGAACGGTTGATGTCCTCTATCCCGATGGCGGCCGGGTCGCCGATGTGGACAGGCGAGCCATGCACGGACGGGAATCTGGTCGTCACCTGAACGGCTCGGACGACCTTGTCGGCCGGAATAGGCCGCATGGAGACGACCATGGGACCGGAGAAGACCCCGGCGGGCTCGGTATCGATGTTGGTGATGAACATCGACACGTTGACGCCCTGCTCGATGTGGCGCAGGGGGATGCCGTTGCTCATCAAAGCGTTGTCGAAGGTGAAGCTGCAGCCGAGCAGGAAGGAGACCATGTCATCCCGCCAGTAGTCCACGATATCGGTGACCTCTGCCTCCAGCTCCCCGTACCTGTAGACTCGGTATTCGGGCAGGTCATACCGGAGGTCTGCACCCGGCGCGAACCTCTTCGGCTCCACGGACCCGGCTTCGACCACCTCCAGCAGGGGGCAGGGTTTGGGATTGCGCTGGCAGAACAGAAGGAAGTCGAAAGCCACATCCCTCGGCAGGATGACGAGGTTGGCCTGGACATGGCCAGGGGCCATACCGGTGGTGAAAGTGCTGATCTCGCCGCCGCGGATCAGCGCCCTGAGTTCGACGGGGTTGGGAGGTAGCGCGGATACCTGCATTTTGGGCTACATTATACGCCACCCGCGGCACCGTCAAGCTCCGCCTCCCGGTGACGCGGGGCCCGCTGCGGCCTGGACCCCCTGGAGGGCGAGTCGCGATGAGTGGAGCATCGTCGTTGGGTCGGCGTCAGGCTCCCGAAGAGCGAGAATCGTACCGTGGTGACCATCACCGTTCTTTGCGGCGACGGGGAGGTGGTGGGCGCACTGGCGGCCTGACTCGCGATCTCGTCGCAGCAGCCCAGAATCACGACGGGTGGCCGCCGTACGGTGGTCACCCGTCGCCAGACTCACGGCCTCGCCGCTGCAGCTCGTAAAGCTTGTTGATGGCCTCTAGGGGCGTCATTGAAGATACGTCCAGCGCCATCAACTCCTCCAGCGCCCTGGAGGTGGTTGCCATCAGCGGCAACTGCTGTGCGGGCGAGGTGACGGACCTTGAGCCGGTCTGACCGGCGACACCGTCGGACGGGCGTCCGGTTGCCGCGCCGTTCTCGAGCTCGCCGAGGACCTCCCAGGCGCGGTTGATTACCGCACCAGGCATGCCGGCCAGCCGGGCGACGTAGACGCCATAGCTTCGGTCGGCCCCGCCAGGGACTATGCGTCGCAGGAAGACGACCTCGCCCTTATCCTCTGTCACCGCCACATTGTAGTTCCTCGCCCTGGGCAGGGTGTCGGCGAGCTTGATAAGCTCGTGGTAGTGTGTGGCGAACAGGGTCTTGCACCCGAGCCGCGGATGGTTGTGGACGTACTCGGCGACGCTGCGGGCGATGGCGAGGCCGTCGTAGGTGCTGGTGCCGCGGCCGATCTCGTCCAGCACGACCAGTGACTTCGACGTCGCGTGGTTCAGAATGGCGGCGGTCTCCACCATCTCCACCATGAAGGTCGACTGGCCGAACGCCAGGTCGTCCTGGAGGCCGACGCGGGTGAATATCCTGTCGACCAGGCCTATGATGGCGGAATCGGCCGGCACGAAGCTGCCAATCTGGGCCATCAGTGTAATCAGGGCGACCTGCCGGATAAATGTCGACTTGCCGGCCATGTTCGGCCCGGTGAGCACGATAAGCTGCTGTTCGCGGCAGGACAGCAGCCCATCGTTGGGCACGAAGGAGCCGGGCGGCAGCGCCCGTTCGACCACCGGATGGCGGCCGGCACGTATGTCGATCAGGTCGCCGTCGTCCAGCTTGGGGCGTACGTAGCCGTGCTGGCTGGCGACCTCGGCCAGCGAGCAGAAGACATCCACCTGGGCCATGGCCCTGGCGGTCGCCAGTACTGGGATGGCCGAGTCGGCCAACTGGCCGCAGACCTGCCGGAACAGCGATGACTCCAGGTCGCCGATGCGCTCCTGGGCGTTGAGCACCAGCGACTCGTATTCCTTCATTTCTGGCGTAATGAACCGCTCGCCGCCGACGAGGGTCTGCCGCCGGACGTACTCCTTGGGCACGCGGTCCAGGTTCGTCTTGCTGATCTCTATGTAGTAGCCGAAGACCCTGTTGTATCCGACCTTGAGCGTCTTGATACCGGTCCGCTCGCGCTCGGTGCCCTCCAGGCTCGCGATGTAGTCCTGGGCCTGCCGCGCGGAGCCTCGGAGCTCGTCGAGCTCGGGCGAGAAGCCCTTTCGCATCACGCCACCGTCGCTGACGTTCTGGGGCGGGTCGTCGCCGATGGCGTGGCGCACCAGGTCGGAGACCTCTGTGTTGTCCCTGATCTCGGCGGCCAGCCACGCCACCTGCGGTGCGTCGTCGTCCTCGGTCAGGACCGACCTGAGCTGGGGCGCCGCCTCGACGCTCGTCGCCAGGGCGATCAGGTCCCTGGGCGTAGCCGTGTAGCCGCGCACGCGATTGACGAGCCGCTCGACGTCGGAGACCCGCTCCAGTATCGAGGCCAGCCTGCCTCGACGCAGGGCGCCGCGCTGGAACCACGAGACCGCGTCCAGCCGTCTCTCCAGCGCCTCGACGTCGAGCAGGGGCTGGCCGACCCAGCGCCTCAACAGCCGGCCACCGATAGAGGTCCTGGAGCGGTCGAGCACCGACAGCAACGAGGCCGACGGGTCGCCCCACCGGCCGCCCTCGAAGAGCTCGAGGTTTCGCCGCGTCTGGGCATCGAGGACCATGTAGGAGTCGGTGGAGTAGGTGTAAAGGGTAGTGACCTGGGCCAAGGCCGTCTTGTGATGCCGCCCCAGGTAGTCGACGATGGCGCCAGCCGCACGGACGGCAAGCGGCAGCCCGTCGCAGCCATAGGACTCCAGCGAGACTACGCCGAAGTGGGCCAGCAGGGTCTCGGTCGCCCAGTCAAGGTCGAAGGCGTCAGCCTCCAGGGGGGTGACGCGCGCGCCGGCCTGCTCGGACAGCGCGTCCTGTTGCTCAGGGACGAGCAGCTCGGCGGGCGCCAGCCGCGCTAGCTCCACGTCCAGGTGATCGCGCGGAAACTGGCTGGTGGAGAACTCGCTGGTCGTGATGTCGACGTAGGAGAGCCCGGCCTGCTGCTCGTCGACCACAACGGAGGCCAGGTAGTTGTTGGCCTTGCCCTCCAACAGTGCGTCCTCGACGACGGTGCCGGGGGTGACGACGCGAACGACTTCCCGGTCCACCAGGCCCTTGGACTGGGCTGGATCGCTGATCTGCTCGCAGATGGCCACCTTGTAACCCTTCTTGATGAGCTTGGCCAGGTACGGTTGCAGCGCGTGGTAGGGGATGCCGGCCAGCGGGATGCGTTGCCCGCGGCCCATCTCCCTGGAGGTCAGGGCGATCTCCAGCTCCCGTGAGAGGATGCGGGCATCCTCGTCGAAGGTCTCGAAGAAGTCGCCCATCTGGAAGAGCAAGATGGCGTCTTCGTGCTCTTTCTTGATGCGGAGGTACTGCCGTCTGGCGGGCGTGGTCAAGGCGTTCCCCGGGGGACGGAATGGGCGGAGGATGGCCACATTCTACGCGAGCGGCCGGAGGGAGGGAAACCGTGAGCAGGCTGGCGGCATGCGGACGAAACCGGCAGGGACGGGTTTCATGGTCATGAACAAAATACTTGGTAGTCGCAGAAGCGGCGCTCCCGTCATGTCATCCTGAGGAGTCCACGACGAAGGATCTGGGGAGGGGCCGCATCCCGCGTCGGCGCCGATATGTTGACCGGGTAGCGGGAACCACTTCGCTTCGCTCAGGGAGACAGTTCGGCGAGGTGGCAAACTTATTGGTCAATTACCATCGATCCGCCCCAGCCGGTGAGATCGTGTCCCGGGAGTGTTTGTCGCTAGTCCTGCTTCCAGAAGCGCTCTTCTTCGACCTTGAACCCCTGCGGCACGAGCTTTTCCTTGACGTCCTTGATCATACCCGGGTGGCCGCAGGCGTAGACCAGGGTGTCCTCAGGGGTGAGACTGAACTGGTTGATGTACTTCTGAACGATGTTGTTGACCCGGCCTGTCTCGCCGGTCCAGCCTTTGTTGTGCTCCTCGGCCTGCCTGCTGACAGTGGGCACGTAGGTGATCAGGTCCGGGTTCTCGGCGGCCAGCCGCTTCAGCTCGTCCAAGTAGGTGAACTCATCCTGGTAGCTGGCCCCCTGCAGCACGTAGAAGTGGTGGCCTTCCCGGCCGTTGTGCAGGTAGTCCCGCAGGAAGCTGATGTAAGGTACGACACCGGTGACCGTGGCGACGAGTAGCTGGTTGGGCAGCTTGGACCTTAAGGTGAAAACCCCCTTGGCCCTGGGCCGTATGGTCATCGTGTCGCCTTTGTGCAGGTCCCAGATCAGAGGAGTCAGGTTGCCGTCCGGCGGCGGGACGAGCTCTACGAAGAGCTCGATGTCCTGCTCGTGAGGCGCGGACGATATCGAGTATGCGCGCTCTATCCCGCCGCTTCCTATGGTGCAGTACTGTCCTGCCTTGAACGCGAAGCCCTCAGGCCTGGAGATCCACATCAGGAGCAGTTCGCGCGTGATGTCCTTGCGTTTGAGGACATTGGTGTCCGCCAGCTTGACCGTTTGTCTGTGCCTGAGGGTCGCCAATTCAAGTCACCTCCTATCAGGCC
>PVBE010659907.1_pt1 | contig 13196 bp, 17 predicted proteins | sample 1631181 | NCBI WGS metagenome assembly PVBE01 (sample SAMN08397723, study PRJNA350692) | Marine metagenome, whole genome shotgun sequencing project. | isolation source: water | place: Pacific Ocean | collected 2012-04
AGAAGACATTGCAGAGCGACTCGTCGACCAAATAACGGATTCAGTTCGCTGGGCGCAATCTTGCAGCGAAATGGCAACGCGGTATGATGGGTGTAATTGGCATGAACTCGCTCCAAGTGGCGTACTACGTGGACTCATGCGACGTATTACTCGAGACGTGAAGGTAGAAGCACACAATGAACCGAAGTAAAACAATACAAGCAGTGGCACTTTCTTTGAGCATTGGTTTCTTTGGGTTTGGATGTGGTGGCGAAGAAGAAGTCGTTGAGGCCCCTAAGCAAGAAGTCAAAAAGAGAGTAAAAAAACAAAAGCCCAAACCAAAGACTGTTGAAGAACTTCAACAGGAATTATCTTTTGATTTGCGAATCAAATTAGATGAACAGTCCGCTCCCCGAGATGAAAAAAGCCGCGTTGCATTGTTCGATTTTTTTGATGCAATGCTAAAAGCAGATGCAGCAAAATTAAAAAACTCTCTTTCATTTAGCGATAAGCTCGAACTCGACGCAATGATGAATTCTGGACTTGCGGATTATATGAAACAGGTCTCGCGTGTTGATCTCCAAGTTGGAGCAAGCCCGTCCGGAGACAATTGCGTGATTGCAATTTATGAAATTGACATGGAATACCAAGCGCAACTTTGGTACTTCAATAACGAAGGTGACACGTTCTCTTTTGAATCGGTCTCGACACCTCCAAATTTGGTGAACATTCTTAGCGGTAACTGGATTGCGAGTTTTTTTGACTGGGAAGCAAAACAAGCAGAAATAGCAATGCAACCAGATGCTGGTGCAACGTACATTCTCGCTGGTGACACCGACAAGGAAATAAATTCAGAACACGGTAGTGGGTCAAGCCCTGGTAATACTCCAGCACCAAAAAGTCCTGGTGGTCCAAAAAAACCAGGGTTCTAATTCAATTCGCTAACGATAACTATTGGGAGTCGTATCTATTTCTACTTCAGATGAACAAAAAAATGTACGTGTTGCAATTGTCACAGGCGCAAGCCGAGGCATAGGTCGTTCAATTGCAACACGACTTGCACAAGATGGTTTTCAGGTTGCGTTAATTGCTCGAAACGCTGATGCGCTTACAGAAGTGCAAACCGAAATAGAACAATCTGGCGGACAAGCGAGTTCGCATATTTGCGATTTGTCAGAAACTGCACAGTATGTTTCTGCAATCGAATCCATTGTAGAACAGTACGGACGCCTTGATGTCCTTGTGAACAATGCAGGTATGACACGGGACGGTCTTATGCTTCGAATGACGGAAGAAGACTTTGATGATGTCATCAATGTTAATCTTAAAGCAGTCTTTGCTGGTTGTAAGGCGGCTGCAAGGCCGATGATGCGAGGGCGTTGGGGTCGCATGATAAACATCACATCTGTGACTGGCTTGAGTGGAAATGCTGGGCAAGCGAATTATGCAGCCGCGAAGGCTGGGCTCGTTGGGCTTACTAAGACCATTGCGAAGGAGTTCGGCTCAAAAGGAATTACAGCAAATGCAATTGCCCCCGGTTTTATTGAAACTGATATGACAGCAGTTCTTGGCGAGGAAATACGCAAAGGCGTTGAGGGTTCTGTGCCGCTTCGACGGTATGGACAGCCAGAAGAAATTGCCGCCGCCGTTTCTTTTTTAGCGTCTGACGGTGCTGGCTACATGACGGGACAAGTTCTTGTTGTGGACGGCGGGTTGACCTGCTAAAAGTAGATTTTTGTACGTTGTATACCCCGTTTCAACTCCGTGATATAATGCCGACATACGCGATAGTCGCGGATTTTTAAGGAGATACCTACGATGACCCGTTCAGAAATTGAAGCAAAAGTAATCGATATCGTTTCAACACAATTAGGTGTTGATAAGGCAGAAGTAAAACTAGAATCAAGTTTTGCAAATGACTTGAATGCTGATAGTTTGGATACAGTCGAGTTGGTAATGGAGCTTGAAGATGCATTTTCAACATCCATACCTGACGACAAGGCTGAGCAAATACAAACAGTTGGTAGCGCAGTCGATTTTATCGCTGGTGCATCTGGCGCTGAGTAAGTTAAGGGTCTTCTCATGGCATTTATGTCTCATCGGCGTGTCGTAATAACAGGGCTCGGGGCTATTTCGAATTTAGGTCACGATGTTGAATCTACGTGGTCAGGTCTACTTGAGGGGCGTTCGGGCATCGGTCCCATTACCTCATTCGAGCAAGACGATCGATGGATTGCGACAATTGCTGGAGAAGTTCGTGATTGGGATCCGGCGGATAAACTTGATCGTGGCGAGATAAAAAAGACTGATCGGTTTGCCCAACTTGGTTTGTGGGCTGCTATTGAAGCAATGGAAAACTCTGGATTGGACTGGGGGCAGGGCGATGCGCACCGTCGAGGAGTGGTTATTGGCTCTGGCGTCGGTGGTATCCAAACGATTGAGCATTTTGCAGGAGTACTTCAAGAGAAAGGTCCTCGTCGTTTAAGCCCGTTTACCGTTCCAAAACTTATGTTGAATGCGGCTGCGGGGAACATATCTATTCGATTTGACTTAAAGGGTGTGAATTCCGCCCCAGCAACTGCTTGCGCATCGAGTGGGCATGCGCTTGCTGAAGCTTGTATGTTTATCGCAACCAATCAAGCGGACTTTATTCTTGCAGGAGGTGCTGAGGGTGCTGTTTCTCCTGTTTGCATAAGTTCGTTCTCTGCGATGAAGGCTCTTTCGACAAGGAACGATGAGCCAACACTTGCCTCAAGGCCATTTGATCGTGACCGAGATGGTTTTGTCCTTGCTGAAGGCGCCGCGGTCTTAGCAGTGGAAGAATTGGAGCACGCAAAATCTCGTGGAGCCAACATTCTTGCAGAGGTGGTTGGGTTTGGAATTACTGGGGATGCCGGTCATATTGCTGCGCCTGATGCTGAAGGCGCAGGCGCTAAAGCGGCAATGTCAGCAGCGCTTCGACATGCGAATATTGCACCAGATCAGATTGGCTACATCAATGCGCATGGCACTTCGACTCCACTTGGTGATGCTGCTGAGGTCAATGCTGTCAAAACGTTATTTGGTGATCACGCATACAACCTTGCGATGAGTTCCACGAAGTCATGCACTGGCCATATGCTTGGTGCAGCTGGAGGCATTGAGTCAATTGCGGTTATAAAGGCTATTGTCGAGGGCGTTATGCCACCTACGATTAATCTTGACAATCCAGATGAGGGCTTTGACTTGAATTTTGTTGCGAACACATCACAGGAACGTGACATACAAGTTGCTCTTAATAACTCATTTGGTTTCGGTGGTCATAACGTATCAATTGCACTTGCAAAGTTTGACGGTTAATACCCGAACTCATTTGATGTGACAGGAACTAAAACGGGAATGAAATGCCCGTCCAGTACATGATGCTATCACGCCCGGGATTAGTATCGTACATATTTGCGTTGGAGATATGATGCCATTTTGCACCAATTAACCAGCGAGCATTGTTACCGATATCAAACGTAAGACCAACCCCTGCTTGTGGTGTAAAGTTAAACCGCGAACCTCCGGAGGGAACCTTTTGGCTTGTACGCAGAAGTCCAGCACCACCTTCTAGGAACATTGACCATGTTTCCTTTGCAATAAAGTGCCACCGTAGTTGTAATGTGAAGTTAAACCCTGTTGCGTTTGGGCCAGACTGGTCTATATCCATACCGTAGAAGCCAAGATGGAGACCTAAATCTTGTTCAATAAAGTATTCAAAATCGACACCTAGCGTAGCGAGGGTGTTTTCTGTATGTTTAACATCTTTTGCGTAACCACCAGAGATGCCCCAGCGCCATGTGCCGGTTGTTCCCCATGCAGTAGCAGAGGGCGTCATGGCAATTTTTTCGGTTTGCGTTGTTTCTGGTTCGGGCATCTTCGCGTAGACGGCAGTCGATCCATCAAAACTAAACGCGGTTGCGGCAGCAACATCGATTGGTTGGTAATCAGGGGTTATTGTTGTGAGAGTGAGTACGAGTGTGTGTAGCATGAAATACCTCCCTATTATAATGATCCCAAGGGGATTCGAACCCCTGTTCCCAGGATGAAAACCTGGTGTCCTGACCTGACTAGACGATGGGACCTGAGGCGAAGAATGATACCGCACTCACGACTTTGCCGCTGCGTGTATCCTGTAAAAATGCTGACACTTTCGCTGTTTTTGTGCATTTTGGGACCCGATTACACTGGAATTCCTCCACTGCACGAAAACACACAAATTCGGTTAGAAACGGCGGTTGATGGGCAAGATTCCCGCGGGGAGTCCTTTGCGGCGCTTGTTGAGGAAACTGCTTTGTGGATTCCTCCATTTGATGATGATGCTAGTGCCTTTGACTATGATCAAGCGCTGCGGCAGCCTGCCTTATACCGTGGCTCTCCTGTGCGGATTGAAGGGATACTAGCACAGCAACGACCATTGGAAGGAGATTGGCAGGGTGTACAAGAGTGGTTCGTTCGGGATACGAACAAACGTGTTTATTGTGTGTATGTTGTTGGGCTAGAGGCATTCCAAGATGGTACGCACGTTTCCATGATAGCTCGTTTTTACAAAACGATGGATATGGTGGCTCGCGATGGGCGAAATCGAATGTACCCTACGTTTGTGACTACTACGCATGCGCTTTCTAGTATTGGAACAGTTGCACAACCGCAACCATTTGTTATATTGCTTTCGCTTATTCTATTGGTTGCAGTATTAGTTTTTGTTCTTGTAAGAATAGTGATGCGAAAAAAAGCGAGAAGGACAAGAATACAAATTCAAACGGACGATGTGGTGGAAGCAGTCGGCCAGTGTGCTAGTGGTTTGTCTGATAAGCCGTCACAAGCACTCGCTGAAATGTACGAACAAGTAGAAGGTGAAGAATGAATAGAGTTGCAGTTTCTTTACCGAATCGATCTTATGAAATCTATATAGGTAGTAATTTTCTTTCACAACTTGATGTAATCATGGACGATGAGTTGCTGAGTGCAAAAACAATTTTTGTTGTAGATCGAAATGTCGAGTCAACGCATGCAAAAACAGCGATGGATTCTTTCAAAGGTACAACACACAAGCACGTTATGGATGCAGTTGAGTCACGCAAAACTATGCCAATGGTGGAAGATATCTGGGCATCGATGCTTGCGTTTGGCTGCGATAGGCAGGTTCCGTTAGTTGCAGTTGGAGGAGGAATAACGGGGGATGTTGCAGGTTTTGCAGCGGCTACATTTATGCGAGGCGTGCCTCTGATTCAGATTCCAACAACATTACTTGCGATGGTGGATGCTTCCATTGGCGGGAAAACAGGAGTCAATCTTCCCATAGAATCATCAGAGGACGGCATCGTGCTAGGCAAAAACTTAGCAGGTGCGTTTTGGCAACCCAGAGCAGTATTTGCTGATGTTGCAACACTTGAAACGCTTGATGACCGTCAATTTCGATGTGGCCTTGCAGAGTGCGTAAAGCACGGATTGCTTGGACACCAAGATGTTCTTACTTTTATTTCAGAGAACATAGATCATTTGTTTGCTCGAGATGCCGAAACCTTGATCGAATTGGTAACAAAGAGTGCCGCAATTAAAGCAGAAGTTATTGAGGGCGACGAGCGAGAGCTTGGACTTAGGGCTTTATTGAATTTAGGGCACACGTTTGCGCATGCAATCGAGCCACTGAAAGAGCTTGGGTTGTTCCATGGGGAAGCGGTGTCAATCGGTCTTGTTGCAGCGGCTTCTTGTGCTGAGGCAAGTGGGCGAATTGATAGCACACGAGCAGATCAACTTCGTGCTTTGCTAGTCGACCTTGGGCTTCCGATTCGTTTACCGATACCAATCGATATTGATCGATTGCTCGGTTTGATGCGAGTGGATAAAAAATCGATTGATGCAAAAATTCGACTCGTGTTACCAACAAACGAAGGCGCAGAAGTTGTGGAAAACATTGATGATTCCTCCATTGCACTCGCATGGACATCCGTCGGTGCGACCATGTAGATTTGGGGATATGTATTGTCCGTCTCTCTGTCCTTGGAAGAAGTGTACTCAAGAAATAAAGCCGACAGTTCCGATAAAGAACTGTTGCTTCTTTATTGGAGCCAGAGAGGATTTATGTGCGTACATTTGCAGTTGTGAACCAAAAAGGTGGCTGTGGTAAGACAACCACGTCAATCAACATAGCAGCCGTCTATGCAAGGCGTGGCAAGCGAACATTACTAGTAGATCTAGACCCCCAGTCACACTGCGCAGCAGGGCTCGGTGTTCCAGAAGAACAAATTGAGCATCACATTGGTGACGCGATGATAGCGCAGCACGATGAGAGGCTAAAGAAAGATGCTTATCTCTGGGAAATCACTCGAAATTTACATCTTGCTCCAAGTACGATGATGCTAAGTGCCCTTGAGGCACCCGGTGGAGCTCTACAGACAATGACCGATCGCGATCGTCGACTTGAGAGTTTGCTGTCGCTTTGGAGTTCTGACTTTGATATTTGTGTAATTGATTGCCCCCCAAATGTTGGGTTGTTGACATTTAATGCACTACGCGCTGCATCCGAGGCATTGATTCCAGTTGAGACAGGCTACTTTTCAATCCGCGGAGCCCGAAGACAGCGCAAAACAATTGATGCGTTGATTGCAAGAATGAATAAGCCACTGCCATGTCGGATTATTCCATCTATACACAGACCATCTCCGCTTGCACGAAAGTTGCTTCACTCGTTGCAAGAATCATTTGCACCAGAAGTTTCACCAAAAGTTATTCGTGATCATGAAACGCTTAGAGAAGCGGCAAGTTTTGGTCAGCCAGTTATTGATTTTGCTCCCAATAGTGAAGCGGACCATGATTTTGAAGCACTTGTTTCTTGGCTGGAAGAAATATATACGCCACCTGCGCTACTTGTTGAAATCGCATCGAGTGGAGGTGGTCGAGCAGCAGAACTTGCAAGAAGAGTAGGAACGTTTGCACAGGATGATTCGAATGCCGCCATGCCGCCCTCGCCATCTGTTGTTGGTCGAATTATGCCAAGCAAAGGAACATAATGCCACCGAGTACTGAGCAATACGCAGAGCTTGCTGCACTCTTTACAACAGGGGTAGAAGAGAAGCCAAAGCCGTCGATTGAATTGCTTCTTCCTGCGCATTTACCTGTGCAAGGAAGCCTTTGGCTTGTTCCGTATGCAGGACGAGAGGCGACAAATGGCATGGCAATTCTTGTTCGTATGCACGAAGACGCCGTCGATGTTGCAGCAATAGGTAAAGGAACTGTTGATTTTACTTCCTGCTCCTCAATGGAAGATGTGCTTGAACAAATTGCTTCGCAGCAGGTACATTGGATTGTGCAGCCGCCGACGGATGCTGATCCTACTTCATTGCTTCATTGTGATACAGATAGTGTGACACTGTTATCTGGTGATGACCAAGCAGCAGTTGTTGGTGCATACCGTTTACTCAAGGGCTTAATTACAACCTCTGGCGATCTTGGAGCATTGCCCGCTATGCGCTTAGTTGTAGTAGGGGCTGAAGAGCGTGCGGCAAATGAAGCTGCAAGCAGAATTATTCAGACTGCTCATCATCAACTTGGTGTTACGATTGAAGTAGGCGCTCCATTACCTTCGATGGGAAGTTCGTGTGCGGTTATTTCACAAATTAGTTTTGCACGTTCAAGTAACGTTGTTGATTTGATGGGGAGAATTCGTAATGGCTTTGTTGCCGAAGAAGAGATACCTGCGACACATCGATTTGAATTACCCATCGAAGAACCAATGCATACTGTTGCGGAAGAGCCAATGGTTCAAGAACAAACCGAAATGGAACATGGCGACCAAAAGATGACAACATACACTTCTCATGTTGAAGGGTTGCTTGAAATTACACCACGTTGCCCAGAACATGAACACATTGAGCTGGCAGTGGACACAAAAGGTTGTTTGCATGTGCTTGCAGATGCAAATGATCTGAGGGATGTTGCAATTGTATCTTCATGGATTGAACGCCACCAATCTTTGCTTGAATTGGCGTGTGGTGGCCTGAAGTTCGATGCAACAACTAGGCCTGTTCAGCATTTGTTTACGGATGATGCTGTTGCAGTTGTAGATTTGCATAACAGCGGGATTCGCTTACATCTCCTTGCTGAAGTGAACGTGCAGGGCAACTGTGTCATTTTCTGTACTCCACTCAATTAGACGTTTTTATTGCTTTATTACGCATAGTTTTTGGGGTGTATTTAACGTTTCAAGTCGGGTATCCTGTGCTATTGATGGAATACGAAGAAGTGACAACCGGTCTATGTGTACCTGAAAAAACAGAAAGGTCAAGGCGATTGCATGGTCTTGGTTATGCAGTCATAGCGATTTCTCTATTGATGATTTCCTTTTTTCTGCAGCCGTCATCTTCTGGTATTGGGACACATCAACAACTTGGCTTGCCAACATGTGGATGGATTCTTGCTGCCGATCTTCCATGTCCAACCTGTGGTATGACAACGGCTTGGGCGCACACCGTTCGAGGCGAATTTCCTTCAGCATTTATGGCTCAGCCGCTTGGAGTGTTACTAGCATTCGCTACTGCGATTGTTGCAATTTGTGGATTGGTTACTGCGTGTACAGGGTTCTCGTTCTCATTTTTGTTGTACCGCTTTTCGCCAACGAAAATAATTATTACTATTGCAATTGTTGCAATCGTATCATGGGGGTTTAAGATTCTTTTACATCGAGGTGTTCTATGATTCGAGTTTGTACTGTTATTGCTGCAATCGTTGCAATCTCTTTGAGTGCAGGTTGTTCTGTGTTTGCGTTTATAGGCGCTGGCCGCCAAGCAATGGAAGACCAGATGCTGATTGAAAAGCCAGCTGAATATTCACTTGAAGGATTATCAGTGGCTGTTGTCATCAACACTGATTTGTCACTGCTCTATGAACATCAAGGCATTTCAAATGTTATAGCCGAGGGTGTTGCAGGAAGAATTGCAATGTACGCGAAAGATGTAACAGTCTTGCATCCGAACATCGTTGCACAATGGCAATTTAATACTCCACAGTGGTCAGCCATGCCTTCAACAGAGATAGCGAAGTCGCTAGAAGTTGACCGAGTGATTTATATTGATTTACATAATTACAGCTTGACGCCACCAGGTAATCAATGGCTTTGGGAGGGCTACTGCTCTGCGACGATTGGAATCATTGAATCAGACAGTTATGAAGATGATGGTTTTGCTGATATGTATGATATTCAGGCATCGTTTCCAAGAAAACCAAATTATCTTACTCGTGAAGAAGCCGACAAAGGCACAATAGAGCGTGGCTTATTAGCAAATTTCATTAAAAAGACGGCATGGTTGTTCTATTTTCATGAAGAGCCTAAACACCCAGATCGATATCGACCGGAATTAGAATCATGAAATCATTAGTCGCTATTGTTTTGTTTTTATCAGCTGTAATGCTGCTTACTTCTTGCAACATCGCTTCGGTTGTTGGATACATTGCAACACCAGATCCACAACAGGATGCATTGTTTGAACTTCCAGATGTGAAGACCGTTGTATTCGTAGATGACCGTAAAAACATTATGCACCCAACTCGACTGCGCCATGTCGTTGCTGAAAGAATAACGAATGATTTGTTGACAAAAGAAATTGTATCGTCGATGATTTCACCAAAAGATATATTCCGAGTTAGTGCATCGAGTGATCGTTATGGCGAGCCGATGGGAATGGATAAACTTGGCCAATCGGTTGGCGCGTCTGTTTTGATTTATGTTGAGATTCAATCGTTTTCATTGACGAATGATGGTCAAACAGCAAACCCTATGGCAACTTGTGACGTTCGGGTTATTGATGTGAATAAACAACCGCGATTGTTTCCAACAAATGGGGAATCGTACCGCGTTCGAGCGATAGTGAAGAATATTTCTCCTCATCGTTTGAAAGCAACGGGCGAGGTTCGGAAATTAACAGAAGAACTTGCTCAGAACCTTGGTGACTCTGTGGCGAAATTGTTTTATGGCCACGTGACGGGTCGACTTGGCGAAAATTTGAAACGGAAATAGATCGTGCAAACGCTGCACATCATTACTCCATCGCATTTCACGACTTCTGATGAGATGTTTGGGCTTATGCGTTTGGCCCAGAAGTCTATGGCCGGTGAGCACCGAACAGTCGTTATCGGGAATCAACATGAAGCTTCTGCGTTACGACAGCGAGGAATTCGAGTGCTCGGTTCGATTGATGGTGCGTTGGATGTTTCTAAAACACTTACTGGACGACTCCAACGAATCCTTCTAAGCCGTAATTGCAATAAAAATTTAACTTGTTTAGCGTGGGGGTGGAATGCAGCGGCGATTCTAAGTACTGTTTCATCACCTATTGATACATTTGCCTTTGTCGATGAAGTGGATGATAGCTGCGAGTATGGAAAAAACGAATTGCTCATTATTCCAACTGGCTGGTCATGTTCACAAAAATTAGCGTCGTTAGGAATTGATACGTGCTCTATTGCAGAACCACTGTTAGGAGTTGAGCCCTCTTCAATGGTACTTGACAGGAAGACGGTGTTCGACACTCTGAACATCTCAAGTACAAAGCAGGTAATTGTTATAATTGGAAAGCGAGCATCTTGGCAGACAATTTTGTCGGTGCTTTTCCGGATGGATACAAGAGAGGAAGATTTTGTTTTTGTTTTACCTGCCGAGTACTGTTACTCTTCTGTACTTCGTTCTGCAGTAAAGCAAAGAGGATTATTGCATAGGTTGCTTGATTTGCCAGTTTCCCTTCGAACTCCAGATGTACTAACCGTTGCTACGTGTGCTTGGGCTCCCGAACCAGCATCGTATGACTCTTCGCATTCTGTTTTGGAAATCGTTGCTGCTGCTTGGTGTGACACCCCAGTTGCCGCGAGCGTACGCCATCCAATTTCGAAGATTCCATGCTTTGGAACCCAGATTGCCTGGTATGAGTCAGAATTAGATTTAAGCGGGTGGCTATTTGACGCTATTGAAAACGATACAACCCTTTTACAGAAAAGTGCCGAGGTAACAATGAGCGTGAGATCAATTGCATCTCCATCGCGTTTTATTGAGGGGATACAACTTCGAATGTCAACGCAGTCGGTTATGTGAAGTGGTTTTCGCAGAGGTGCCCTTTGCCTTGCGTTGCCGATGCGTAGGAGGCGTAACTAGTTCATCCTTTGCATTTCTGTTTGGTATTTCTATGTGCGCTGCTATGACTTGTCCCAAATAAAGGCGGCAATCTGCGTCTGGGGAGAGATGTCCTTCAAGTTTGCAATCAAACCAGAGCAATGCGTTTGGAAGTATGGGCATACCGGTTTTCGCTTTTGTGGTTTTGATTGAAAGAAATGGGTCTTCATCTCTTTCGTGCGTTCCGCCAAATAAGCGAGATGCTTGACGATCGTTTGCAGGAACTCTACAAAGCGCGAATGCTCTCGCATCACGAAGAATTGGCTCGATTAATTGACCCTTCGGAATTGCAACGACAAGCATAGGAGGATCCGTACTGCACTGTTGGACCCACTTCGTCACGATGCCATCTCTGATGCCATTGTGTTCACAAGTCAAGACAAAGTTTGCAGCAGGCAACCGTTGTAATGCATTGTGGATGATCTGTGGATGAATGTGAGCGTCAGACATTGTTTTATTGCATAGCGAAAAATCGTTGGAACATGTTGCGCCAACTATACTTAGATTGCCACAGTTATGGGTAAATGCAACGTCCGAGAACAAGCAACTTCACCTTTTTTTAATAAAGTGTTGCAAAATGGGGAAAGGTGGGGTACTGTGGGGGCGATTGGTAATGAAGAACCAGAGCACACACAATGTTATTCACAGGCGAAACAGCACGATCTATCGACGAAAAGCAGCGTATTTCTGTACCAACAGATATGCGGACGGGTTTTTCTTCGGGCTTCATGTACGCATCGCCCGGACCCAGAGGAGTTATTTGGCTTTCGCCAGAGCCCGTTTTCGAGAAGAAGGCAAGTGCAATGGAGCAAACCTTATTCCCAGACGAGGACGTGATGGAATTCGAGCAGATTCTTTTCTCTCAATCCAGAAGAATAGAAATAGACAAGCAGGGGCGAGTTCGATTACCAGAATCTCTCCTAGAACTTGCAAAGTTAACAGGCAAAGCACACGTTCTTGGAGTTGGGGATCACGTCGAGGTGATGAACGAGCAGCAATGGGAAGCAGTAAAAGCCAAACGTTCCAAGTTGCACGAATATATGGCCAGAGCAAGCAAGCAAGCACACTCAAGGAGGGGGTCGACTCAATGATATCAAATACACAGATTTCTTTGACTGAGCAGGGACGCTCGGTTCGCAAGGGAACATGCGTCACGGATGACGCTTATACCTTGCTTGAAATATACGCAGCATACGCTGCAAGTTACGAGTCACGGATGGCTCTTCTGCGAGAAAGTACCAGCACGGAAGCGCGGTACTGATCAAACACGGTTCTCGGCTCTTGATTGGGTCGAGGACTCTTCCTCAAGTCGATCGGACGAAAAGTTCGATCACCTTCCCTTTTGGCCCTCGGCATGACCCACCACATGCCGCGGGCCTTTTACATTCAAAGTGACTGTCACGCTGAAAGTGGAAAGCCAACGGCTTAAAAATACAATGTATGCAGATTCAGGGTGGGGCTGTTTATTCGCTTGAAGCGGGGCGGATTTTGCCAGCAATAGCGGGTCCCGATTTAGCGATTTCAGAGGCAATTTCAAGTCGGTGAACGGCAACTTCACGAGGGAAATCTAAAGCGATTCGAACTCGATCACCTTTAATCGACGCAATTCTGATGATTCCAAGTGGGTCCTTTGGATCTCCAATGACCACTTCTTCACCTTCTCTTCGTGTTATTACGAGCATTTGCGAACCTCCTGTCGCCACTTCCATTTAAGAAATATCGCGCAGCCTGCGCGAACCACCATAGGATATTGTAGCAACTGCACCCGCAAAATGTGAGGATAAAAGCTAAGAACGGTGCGCAACCCCTTGTATATCAATATGTTGCAAAAACGCCTATTCTACGGCTTGAACTGCGCTCACATCTTCAAGTCGTTTTTTGAGCGTTGATTCTATTGTCGACTGCAGTGTCATATTAAGAGAAGGACATCCGATGCATGCACCGAGAAAACGTATTGAAACTACACCTAAGTCGTCTACAGAGACGAGTTCTATATCGCCACCATCTGCTTGAATTGATGGCCGAATCAACTCGA
>PVBE011955292.1_pt1 | contig 13196 bp, 14 predicted proteins | sample 1631181 | NCBI WGS metagenome assembly PVBE01 (sample SAMN08397723, study PRJNA350692) | Marine metagenome, whole genome shotgun sequencing project. | isolation source: water | place: Pacific Ocean | collected 2012-04
GACGCATTTCTTCTCCCATTGGAACAACTTCAGTCAGTGGTGTAGCCTCAACTTCAGCATCAAACTTCATAGCCTTAGCAGCACGAGCAGCCTTACGAGCCTTGCTTCGTGCCTTAGCACTTAGACGGTGTTTAAGAGTTGCTGACTTAGGACCTTCACGGTCAGTTCTGCGAGTATCGGTGATAACTGCATCATCGCCTTCAGCAGAAATAAATGTATCTTGGGGTGTGTAACCGCCTTCCACTCCAGAAGGATCGTATTGAACATTGGCTGTGCTGTAACTTTCAGCAGGTGGGTTAGCCAGATTCGGGTCTGAGATTTGGAGAGCAACGGATGTTGGTGCTGCTTCTGCTTCTGCAGAGAATCCTTCATTCTGTGGGTTTTCGGTTAGTGGACGAGATTCATCGTAAGAAGATGGAGTTGGTGCGACCGATGTTGGGTCTACGAACTCTGCTGACTTCTGATTGATAACATCGCCAATTTCGCTTTCTAATTTGTTTATAGTTTCCAAGATATCCTTCTCCTCGTAAATAAATGTGTTAATCAGGAATGTGCCGGGGGTTGTGTTTGCGCCAACGGCTTCCAACTGTGACATATCGGTAGCACTTGGGTCGGCTTCCCTCATAGTAATGGTATCAGTTCCATCAGTAACAACATAGGGTGGACTTTGGCCGCCTTCGTCGTAAGTTCGCATTTCAACCATACCTTGTCGGTTTGGTCCACGAACCTTAACGGTGGTGCCTTCGTCACGAATAGCAAGTGGGGTGTAACCATGGTTGTCCACACGGGACTTATGGTAGAAAAGAGCACATCGGTAGAGTTGGTTACGAACCTCTTCCGGCAATCCATCATACTGGTTCTTCTTCAAAATCCAGACGTTATCATAAAAGTTCAAAGTATCATTTTTTGATGATGCATCGAAGCCCCAATAGTCTTGGGATAGAATATATACACGCTCTCGGGATTCTGCCATATCAATTACTCTCCTTCTTAACTATTTATAATTTACTTATACTCTCCTGAGCATAATTTCAAATCCACCACTCTGAGGAATGGCTTGCACAGTGGTATCACTATGTCTTAAAAGAGTGTGTGTGCGACTCCACTGATCCAAAGAAGCAGTGGTTCCATCGGGACCAGTGTAACTGGCGTTAACGGAAGGGTCTAAAGCAAGTTTGCCCAGACGACCATTATAGTTCTCTTCACCAGATTCACGAGAAAGGCTACCAAATCGGTTAGCACCTTGTTCGGGTGCATCACTCACAATAAATGGTGCATCAACCATAGAAACCATGTAAGGCATATCTACAAACGCTTCAGGTGGTGGCTTAGGAACTCCTAATGCACGAGGCGAGTAATTATAAACTCCAACGCCGGGGGTTTGGGAGATTGGGACTGTCGGGTGACGAACTTTAGTATAGGAAGGTGGTTGACCTGTGGAAGTTAAATAAGGTGCTTGACCCGGTGCTTCTGATTCAAAGGAACGGTGTCCGGGCATTTCAGCAGCCAATTCTTTAGGAACGTATTCTTGCATAGGGTGGCTACGACGATTCATATCTGCCATCAAATAATTTTCTTCAGCACCCATAAGATCGTCATCACTGTAACCCAAGTCATAAGGATTTTCGTAAACGGCTTGAACGTCAATAACTCCGGGACCCCAAGGTGCATCGTTAGCAACCATGGTGGTGTGTTCCAAGTCAAGGAACTGGTATCCCATAAAGGCTTCAGTCAAACCAACTGGAATTGTATCCACGGTTTGGCCACTTCTCTCAATCTGCATTTCTTCTAAATCAGCAGCAGACCAGTGAGCAGGTGCATTAAACAATTTACCGACAGGAGTGGACCTAAGTGCATAAGCAGTTCCGACTATCGCAGCGGCCCCTGCAAAGAAATAACCTAATGGGCTGAATCGCATGGTAGTAATTCCTCGTCCCGACTATTTATACTTTAGGTTTGATTCCTTTTTCCAGAAGGTCTAAGGTAGTCAACATTTGGTTTATTTGTTTTATCTGATAATCCGTTTGAGAAGTGCGTCCGAAGTTTAAACTACCATAGATATAATTATATCCGTTTTCTATAGCATGTTGTTTCTTAGATGAACTTACGTCTTGACTACTATACATCATTTTGGGAATAGAAGTTTTAACTGAATGGGGTAGTCCTAACACACCCCAGCCTTGACAAGTTTTACAGATTCGGTTGGAACTTCCTCCTTTACCATTACATTTATTACAATGTTCAATCTCAAAGGTAGGGAGGTCAGGCTCAAAACCTAAATCTTTCATAGTCTTTTCAAAATCAATATACTCTAAATCAGTGGGTATTTTTCCTAAACGATTTCCCGATCTAAAATCAGTGGCAGGATTAATGCGACCAACAAGGCTTAAAACCTCGTAAGCATCTCGTATTTGTTCTAAACCTCTTCTGATAAAAATAATAGTTTCAGGAGTTAAAGTTTCATAAATCTTTCGGGATTTATCATATTCTTCTAAAGTATTTCTAACTGTATTATGATAGTTCCATAAACCCTCATAATAAGACTCCAGTATTCTGCGGACATCATCAGTTCGGAAATCTAAATCAGAAGTTACTTCCCAACCAGATTCCTCTAATAGTCTATCTATCATTTTATTGGTTCCATAACTACCATAATATTTTTGTTGCCAAATATCTTGTATGCCAAAAAGACGATTAACTTTCATTTTAGTCCAGAAACGAGTAGAATAGGGTAAACTTTTCCATAATTTTTTCATACCTCTTGAATAGTAAGAAGTTTCTTTGAAAAGCAAATACAATAATCCGGCTGAACCTAATTTTCTGGTAAGAAGGTAATAAGCACGGAGGGCGTGAGCATAGTTAGTTCTATCACTGGGATCCATGGTGCTCAATTGATTTTGCTCAGGTAAACCTTTCCACCGACGGTATCTCCCATGGGTGGGATTGTCATACTTTGGAGAATCAACTTTTTGCATATTAGGGTGGGATTGAATGGTGGCTGCGGCGTGAAGTTGAGTTGCTAAATCTGTGGACAAGATGGTGCTGACGGATTGGTTAAACAAACTTTTACGCAAACGGGCGTAATTGGCCTCGGGGCTGGAACCAGCCAAACACTCATAAATATAATCATTATAATCATTAGTTAAATCTACTAAGTCACCATAGTTTAGATTTTCACTAATCCAAATTGCATATGGTAAAACAGTGCGACGATATTCATAATATTTACGCTCACCTTTAAGGCTACGAATAGAAGTTAAAGATTTTTGAAGTCCTGCAAAACAACGGTCCAAACCATCTATCCAATTGATAATCATGAAATTACCTCCACAGATAATCAGCAAATCTTTCAAAGCCATTAAAGGGTTGATAACCTTGTTGCACCCCACCATATTGTAATTCCCTAAGTTTATAATCTGCTAAATTATTATCACCTACGGGGTGTTTACGAACTTGATTACCCAGATAATCTCGCAATACATTTCGGTTAAAGAACATTTCATAATCTAATTCATTCGGAATAAGTTGGGTAGGATAACCATAATCCATGGTATCATATCCTAAGTCTTGATGGTTTAGAGCCACGAATCCAGCGTTAAACTCTTCGGCTTCTAATCTTTCACCAGCATTTTCACGAACTTTTCTCCATGCGAAGTCGTGACGAATAAATATAAGTTCATTCAGATCTTCTGTGGTTTGAAGTTCTTTACCGCTAACAGGTTCAATCCAGATAACATCTGCCGTCGTCGGACGAACACGATAAATATGTGCAGTTGTTAAATGTCCTGCATTTTTGCCGGGGCGTGAGACCGATACTACGTCACCGGGTTCCCAATCACGACTTAACTGTTGATATTGACCAATTTTCTTGTGAGCAAATTGTTTAGCAATATTTATTTCTGCTTGTGGTTTAGTATAATCAGATTCGGGAGCAATTCTTTCTCGTAACAGGGCTAAATTGATGTCACGAGCCTGACGGTCTTCACGAGCCTTATAATAAGCGTTAAGAATAACCGGATCAGATATTCCTCGTTGGGGTCGGTCGTCAATTAAACCAGATAAATCAGGACCATTACGAGTAGCAAATGGAATATTGCCTTCAGCATAGAACTCTAAATAGGGTTCATAGGCAGGATGAATATCTTCTTGATGAATAACAGGAGGTTCTCTAATTCTAAGATAATCTGTAGCATCATCAAACCGACGAATTAAAATTAAATCTTCATAATTTTCATAAGATTGCTTTTGGTTTTCCCAAATAACTCTAACTCTATCAAAATCTACATCAACAATGGTGCCGATAGAACCATAACCTTCAATAGCAATTGAAGTGACCTTATCTCCTAAGTTCCACTTCATAGACCTCGCCTGCCAATAAATATACCAGCAGTCAAAACCAAGCCGCCGAATACAATAAGACCCCAATAATCTTTAACAGCGTTGTTAATAGCATCTACGGGCGACATTTTAATTTCGGCTGCATTAGCATTAAAATTATCTCGGGCTTCTGCCCTCCAATCTACTTCTACTGGACGAACCGTAACTGCTTCGGGAGCAGATTCTGGAACTGGGTGAACTTCAGGGGCAAATGGTGAAGCCGCTAAATCCACACCTAACTCAGCCAGAGTGTATTCAGTTTGAGGAACTTTATTACGAAAAGCCGATGACGGCATAAAAACACCATCAGGAAGAACTAACCCAGATTCACGATCTTCTTGTGAACCTACATTAGAGTCACGACGGACGTAACCATCAACCATGTTAGTAGGCATAATAATAAGTTACCAGTGCAACTATTTATACTTTGGTCTCAAGGGTTATACCAATCGGTAGAAGTATACTCTTTGTAATTCTTAGGATTAGTTGCCCACTGCATAGCCGAAGGATATGGCTGGAAGGGAACATTTTTAATATCTCCATATGTTTGAATATCTACGAATGGCTCCCAAGGATTATTGGAAACAGGTGTAGGATAGTTATCTGGATTGGGGATAACCATGCCGGGGTGAATAGTGTTAGCGAAAGTGCGACCTTGACCACTGATGTTTTGAGTAAACTGTGGGAAAATTACGGTTTCAGCACCCATGATATCTTCAGAACCTTGAACTTCCACAGGGTTAAGGTGGTTTACACTGTTAGAAGAACCTGACATAGATTCATTCATTTCAGAGTTAAACAAAAATTGTTCTCGTTGTGGGTAATTAAACCAATCTGCTAAATCGCTGACTTCTTGAGCCGCCGTATTTTCAGCACTGGATTCTTCTTCAACCGCCGGGGCAGAAAAACCAAAAAAGGAACGAACACGATCCATCATGGAAGGTTCAACAGTTTCCTTGTCTTCACAACCACACGACATCAGTTAGCCCCCTGTAAAAACGAAGGGGTGCCGGTAATATAATCAATCATACCTGATGGACTTGGGTCTGGAACTCCACCATAAAGATGGTTTAATTCTACATTGGCCACGGCTCTTTCTTGAGCATTAGTCATAGCCATGTTAGCAAAAGGAAGTGGACGAGTAGCAACGCCATCAATATCCATCATTTCTGCGGATTTAGATTCAGAAGCGAGTCCAACTACTCCCGCAACATATTTAATGCCGTGGTATGCCAGTGCTAAAGCACCAATGCCAAAGCCAACCATCATAACAGAACCGAATATTTTATCATCGGTAGATAGCGGTTGCCCTTTCATAGCCATGGAGATTCAACCTCAGTTCATACCGGGGCGGAACTCCCAATCTTGGCTCTTGACATAGGGTTGTCCAGTAACCTTAAGATCGGTTGCACCTGCAATTCCCAACTTGCGAGCAAGTGGGGTGTCAGGAACAGGCTTGTCGAGTGTTCCGTAGCCACGGTCTGTAAACCATGATTGTCCACGGGAAGAGTTCTTCTTAGTTTGACCAGCGGAAGGAGTCCAAGCACCTACACGGTCACCATCTTTGTAAAGTTGAGAACGACCACCAGTTTTCTTTTGACCGATACCAGTAGTTCCTTCAGAGATTCTACGAGGTCCTTGCTTAGTGTTTGACACTTGAGCACGAACTTTCTTGCTGGCTTTCTTCTGCTTCCAGCCGTCTTGCTTGTATCGCTTGACACCCTCACGGATACCATATTTTGATACATATCGCTGAACAACAGTCAGCATACCGGCTTTCTTTGTGGATTTCTTTGCTCCTCGGAGATTGGATGAACTTCTGTCAGTCATAATAATTTCACCTTTGTGGTATAAGTTATATCTTTGTTCTACTATTTATACTTTTGTAATCATTCTAAGATTCATTGTTCGTCAGCGACAACTGAACCATCGGATTCATCTTCTTCGGCTTCATCATCTTCTTCAAACTCAGCACAAACAGTTTCAAAGTCTAATTGGTGTTGATCATCATTACTATCGGAAGTCCAAACACCATATCCCCAACCAGAAAGCATACCGATTCCAAGTGGGGCTAAAGCCATCCAACGATTAAAAGTAATAAATTGAGAACTAATAAATAAAATACCTGTAGGAACTAAACCGCCAATGACTCCATAAGCGATAGATTTATTGAGGTGAGCCTTATGACGCTCAGAAATATATGCAGATACTCCGAGTGAGCAAGTTCTACGGGCTTCAGCCTCAGTCTTGGTTAGCACCATGTAGTAAAGTTATCAACACAACTATTTATAGTTATTGAAATCAAAGGTGACCGTGGGCTTTTGCGCCTTCAATCATCTCAGCAGACATATCTACAAAGGAAGTAGGTGTCATAATCATACTCTTACCGAAAAGCATAACCAATCCGCTACCAATTGCGACAGTTCCGAGAACCTTAAGTGGTGTAACTCCACCGAAGAAAGGTAGTTCACCGAAAGTCATGCTACCGAAAGCATCTTTGTTAAAGAAAGGTAGTGGACCAGAGAACTGGTGTAGACCGATCAAAGTTAGAGTTGTTCCAATTACGAGTTTGTTGCTTAAGAAATCTGTGACTGCATTCATCATATTATCATATCCTATGTTTTACTATTTATATTTTTGTTTTATCAGAACGGGCTGTGTAGTGCAGCGTTAGCACCGAAAGCACGGCCAATTCCAGTTCCGAAGCCATTACTGTTTTCTGCTCCGAAGCCACCTAAGTCAGAGTTTCGCACTGGTGGGGCAACGTGTTTTGCCTCCATGCGGATCTTCTTGGGTGGATTAATACTGCGAACTACCTTGTTGTGGTTCAACATAGGTTGTGTAGATGCTGGGATAATTGGTCGCTCTCGGATTGGCATACGAGTGCTGGAAGCAGGAACATTAAGTTTAGGTGCGCCACTGAACATAGCACGAGGGTTGCTCGGACGGATTGAAGTTCGGTCTACTTCAAACGCAGGTGAAGCACCGAAAGTTTCAGTAGGTTGGTGAGCGTTAATCTTAGGCATAATTTGTTCTGCCTTCATACGGTTCATGTGAGAAACATCTGGACCGAAGTTTTGGTCACCATAAATCTCAGCAGTGTGAGATGGGCGAGAGTATTGTGCTTCAGGAGTAAGTCTTTGTCCCATAACTCCGTAAGCCGAGAGATCGAAATCTGCATCACGGCCACTGGCTAAAGCACTAAGGTCTAACTTAGGCATAGTAGAAATAGCAGGTGCTGGGCGAGGCATGTTTGGAACAACACCTTGTCCATATCCGCCACCGCTAACCATAGCAGCCATATCCATAGAAGTAGTTGGAGGCACAACGAAAGCAGGCATATTAACAATAGGAGCACTTGGTCGTGGACCAGCCTGTGTCAAACCTTGACCCATAGCATTACGAGCAGGAAGTGTATCATTAACCAAACTAACTTGTGGAAGTGCTGGCATATTAGGGCTGTATGGGATGTCTGGAAGGACGGTATTCTTTCCGATTGTTCGTGCCATGTTAATTACTCCTTGTTTCAACTATTTATACTTAACTTACTTCATCAAAGAAGAAACGGCCATAAATGCACCGACTCCTACTAAACTTAATCCTAAGAGATTCATAAGGTTTGAACCACCTGAACTGTCGCCTTCTGCAGCCATGGTATCTTCTTCACCTTGGTCTTGTCCAAAGTTCTGACCGTCAGCATCTCCGCCTTGGTCACCAGTTTGTCCTTCATCTGCACCTTCAGGGGTGTCAGTTTCAGGCTTCAAGTCTACTACTTCTGATTCTTGAGTAGCGTCTTGAGGGGATACCATTTGAGTCATTGGGTCAGTCATAATATCACGGTTAGTGTTCATGAAAGCACGGACAGCATCGGAGTTACGTTCCCAAGAGTAGTGATTTACTACAGTATTAGGATCAATAATCATAGGTTCGTTGAAAGGGTGCATAAGAAATTATCGTCATGACGACTATTTATACTTTGGCACACAATGGGCTAATCCCAACGTTGAAGTAGCATGAGTTCTTCAGTAGTTAAGGTCTCGCCACGCATTAGTTTTTTCATAAGTTCGTCCACCTTTTTGGCTTTAGGATTAGGAAATCCGGGGTGTTGTGGTTGTGGTTGACTGGGTGCGAAAGGATTGGCTTTAGCAGGTGGATTACCTTGAGGATAATAATTATTGGGTGTGTTAGTAGTAGAATAAGGTTGAGCACGGGCAGGATTACCAAATGGATTAGAAGGAATCATAGGATGGTAATAATCATCATGGTTTTCTTGAGGCCGGGGTGTGGTGACACGTCCTCGGGGTGGTTTCTCAATGCCGGTAATAAGTTTACCTATGCCAGTAACAGGAAAGTTGATAGTTAGGCTACCTTTAGTAACACCATCAGACCACCAACGGAACTTCGGTCGGAACTCACCCCATGGAACATACCACTCGTCGGCTTCACGAGGATGTTTATCGGTATGATGTTTTAAATATTTATTATCATGGCACTCAGGAAAATTAGGTTCGGCTTGGGCGTTAAACAATCGCACACCTGCACCCAGTTTAGGTCTGCCTGTTGAACTTCCGCCCCCATTTACTCGGAAATTGGCTCCGTTAACTCCGGGGGCAGCAGGAAGTAACTCCATTTCAAAATCTTCCCACTTAGGATTATCATAAGGACGACAAAACATTAAATTACGTTGCCATCGGGTAGGAATATGTAAGTATTCTTGTCTTTGTGGTGACCATGCAGTATAGATATCACCTTGTTTAACAGGTTTCAAAGGTCCGCCTTTTGCAGCACAGTCAGCAGTATGGTTCCAAATTGGAACCCAGCGTTCAGGAATAGCAGTAAACTCATAACTACCGACTCCAAAGATTTCGTCATCAAAAACTGCGAGTTGGGAGTTCTTGCCCCGATCTGGGGCGATTAAAGAACGAGTCCTACCATGTTTCTTAGTAGTGGGTCGGATGTAAACCATAGCAGCAACATCACTTTTAATAAACCATTCTTCTTTAGAGGTTCCGTAATGTTGATTAAACTGCATATCGGATAAATCCCGAAGATGGCTTGGAAGAATGCCTCTTCCAGCAATATCGTGTTCTAAACAAATAATGTCACCAGCGTCCATCAGGAACGATTAGTGGATACGACCTATGTATAGTTTTAGTTAGTGGATAAACCACGGTAAACTACATAACTCAGAGTTCCAGCAACTACTAAACCACCAACTACAATGCCCGTAACCATCAGACTACCGTCTTTTTCTGGTTCGGGTGGCTCTACTTCGACATCATATTCTACTTCGGGTTCGGCTTTGGCTTCAGCATCCCAACTCATAGTATTAACTAATCGTGCCGGAGGTAGATTCATCTGGGAGGGGGTTGCAGGGGGAGGGGTTCTCCATGATGCTTCGGCAGCCATGGGTGTTTGATGATTTGGATTGACATCTACTTCTACGTCTAACGCTGCTAAGTCTTGAGGCGAAGCGATAGGATTTTCATCGTGGAACTTCAGCCGAGAATCTTGGATGTTAACGTTGTGTCCTTTGTGTTCGGTCTTACGGTCTCCACGGATTTTACCAATGACTACATATCCTCGGTCACGATAGAACTCGGGTGCGTAAGCAATAACTTCTCCTTTACGGGCTTTAGCGATACCATCCAGCATACGCTTAATGGTTTTCTTATCAGTTCCAAATGACAATTGATCGTCGAGAGCCTTGAGGTCACGAGCGTTGATAACGTTGTGAACAAGGTAGATAGAGGCTTGAGATAAGGCTTCCTTGCCTACGCCCGCAGGACGCTGGGAGATAAGTGTAACTCCATAACCAAGAGCACGGCCTAATTTACAAAGACGAATAATAGGGTCGGCTGAACTTGGTCTTCCCATCTGTGGAATAAAGTCTTGACATTCTTCCACGATTGTTTGAATACCTTTACCAAGTGCGGCTTCTAAAAGGGCTTCACAATATTCAGCAATCAATTCTTGTTGCTTCTTGAGTGGCAGTCCCGCCAACTTAATAATAACTGAGTTAGAAGTAGTCTTCAGAGTTTCTACTAATTCTTTCATGTTGATGGTCTGTCCCAGAGTGGGTTTGAGTGGCACGACACCGGGCATTTGTTCAGCCAAGTGTCCGTGAGCGTCCAGAGCGTCAAAACAAACGAATTGTAATCCTAAACGAGCAAACTCTTCCATCAGCACCGCCGCAGTCCAAGACTTTCCGCTACCACGCTTGCCAGTAATAAACAGAACCTGCGAGATAAGTGAATCATCTCCGTAGGCAGAGAAATGAATATCTTTACCTAACAGGACACGATCCTTGGGGTCCTGTAATTTCTCTTGAGGTTTACCCATAGATATAACTTCCCTGCACAACTATATGTAGTTTATGGTAAATAAATCTATTTAGTCATCTGTGCCATCTTAGCCATACCGCCACCTAAACTGATGGCAGACTTGTCACTGGTGGAATCTATGGCTTCAAACAAACCGGGGGCTGGGTTGATGTTTTTACCGTGCACTTCATTGAGTCTACGGCTGAGTTCAGCCATGCCTTTTTCACCTTGGGTTTTACTGTTGATATCTGCGATAGCAATATAGAAAGTAGGTCCATAGGCTCTTAACACTTCATCACATGATTTACCATCGCCACGACCGGCATCAGACATAGCAGCATTGAAAATATAATCTCCATTTTGGTCCCACATATCAGTGATAACAATAGTAACGGCTTTATCTATACCTTGTCCTTCCATTCCACGAATACATTCTCGGAGTCCTGAAGGAATGTTGGTTCCACCACGAGGATAGAAAGGCAAGTAACCGAAACTACGACCACTGTAATTTTGTCCCATATCATAAGAAGTAATATAGTCAATAGCATCTTGATGCTGATAAGATGGACCTTTCCAGAGAACGTTGGGATATGACTCAAACTCATAAATGGCGAAAGCATCGTCACCGAGTAGACATTGTTTCAACATAATAGCAGTGCAGATGCGGGCTACTTCCCACCGACCAAAAGTATAACCTTTCCATGAAGCAGCAGTGGCACCCATGGAACCAGATACATCTACAATTACATTTACCATAGTATTCTTTCCTTGTTTACCTCGTGGGACACGGGCTTGAGCAGCAGTAACAGGTGTAGTTCCGGGCAGGGGTAGTGGAACGAAAGTAGGATACTTAGCACCCTTCATACCAGAAGAAGGATCCCAAGTGGTAGTGCGTATAGGTGCTAATGGTGTTCGGGGGGCTTTTGGTTTCTCTACTAATGGAGGTGCAATTTCCTCGTAGAAGGCTCGTAATGGATTTTGAAAAGCAAATGGTTTTTCTTCAGCATTACAATCTCCAATAGGTTCTAACCACACGAAAGGGTCTTTTAGTTTATTAACATCTATTTGACTCATAGTATCACCACATTACCCTTTGCTTCATTCATCTTACGACTACCTTCTTTGTCAGCAGGAACGTGCATCCAATTCCAGAAACCGGGGATTAAACCACTTTGGCCTGTTTGTTCAATAGCCAATTCATCCTTAAATGCCTCTAAAGAATATTGACGAGGTTTGGGTGTTTGGATTGGGAAATTATCCCTATGTGCTTTAAGTTGCTGGGCTTGTGTCTTTTCATCTGGAGCATTGTCAATGATTTTCTGCATTGTTGCCAAATAATTACTTACAGCGGTGGGGATATCTTTCAAAGCAGAACTATCTTTAATTCTAATTTGTCCTTTGCCTTTGCGGAACATTAACACGGCCATGCCGGGGTAATAAACACCACGATCGTAAGCATCTTGTAAATCTTTGCCACCGCCAATTAGTGTCCAATCACTACTGGGATAAGGAGTTAACTTCTTTTTATCAGGGGCATGTCTTGAGGCTATGGATTTTCCACGCTTATAGATTTTCTCACAAGTTTTACATTTAATGTAAGCCAGTCTTCCTTCGCTGGGGTCATCAATATGGCCTAACGAAGTAATGTCATGCAAAGTAATTCCAATTTGTCCACCATTGTTAGAAGTCACAGTAGATAAACTACCTGTATGGAAAGGATCACAGATAACGTGAGTTCTATCATCACACCATTCGTAGCGGCGAGCCGCATCTAAAGTAGGTGGTGTGGTTTGAGTGCGGGGGTCGTAATTAGGTCCGAAGATGAAACGAGGATAAGTGACAGGTGCGTTAAGTGGTGTGTTAGGATTAGCAGGGTCACGATAACTACGACAAGGGACAGATTCATCTACCCAACGATTTTTACTATTTTTGAAAGCGTGTTGAGCACGACCTTCAGCAATCATAAAAGTAAGTCCACTCCATGTAACTCCAGAGCAAGGTCCGGTTTGGGTGGCACCTGCTTGGATTTTGGCCTCTAAACAAGTGACACCATCGCCCATGTAAGTTCCCTTAGAAGCAATACAAACATCTTCGGTAGACATCATAGCAGTTCCGTTTGGTAATTGACAACAACCTTGTGGGGGTGGGGTGGTAGGTGTGTTAGTCTTGTTTTGAGTAGATCCGTCAGGCATCATGATAGGATCATATTTACAGGTAATGCCTAATGATGAGCCTCCGCCGGGGTCTTGGGTGCGGATTTGGTCTAAAGAAGTGGGAACAATAGCAGAAGTATGGATACCTGCCAATGATAATCCAAAACGATAATCATCGCTGTCTCGGGAATCTAAATAAATAGCCCAAACAGGTTTATTACGAATGGGCCTGCCAGTGACATCTTTTGTAGTTAAGAACCCACCATCTTTTTTAGCAGAAATAACTAATTTTTTACGAGGGAAGAGGAAAGGTCTACCGCCCACGCCTTTAAACTGTTTGAAA
>PVBE011688517.1_pt1 | contig 13195 bp, 17 predicted proteins | sample 1631181 | NCBI WGS metagenome assembly PVBE01 (sample SAMN08397723, study PRJNA350692) | Marine metagenome, whole genome shotgun sequencing project. | isolation source: water | place: Pacific Ocean | collected 2012-04
GATGAAGAACTCGTCGAACCATGGAGAGCGCGGTGCCCCATTCGCCGTCTTGAAACATGGCTCTGTAAGCGCGGACTCATGAGCGAAACGCAGGCGAAAGAACTTCGGGACACCTGTGAGGAAGAGGTCCTGGAGGCAAGGGAGAAGTTCCGCGTCGAGGCCAAGGCCCGGCCCCGCGAGATTTTCGATCATCTCTATGCTTCACTACCGCCGGAACTTGAGAAACAGCGCATGGAGTATCTTCGCCGCCTTGATCGAAAGGGGGTGGAGTGATGGCAGAGTTGAGGATGGTCGAGGCACTCAACATGGCTCTTGACGAAGCCCTTGCAGGAGACGAACGGGTCTGCCTTCTCGGGCAGGACATCGGCGTAAACGGCGGCGTTTTTCGGGTGACTCGAGGTTTACATGAGAAGTACGGCGGCGACCGAGTCATGGACACGCCGCTTGCCGAGTGCGGCATCATCGGCACGGCAGTTGGGATGGCGGTCTACGGTATGAAGCCCGTTGCGGAAATCCAGTTCTCTGGTTTCACCATGCAGGCGTTCGACCAGATTGAACAGAACATGGCTAGAATGCGGAATCGCACACAAGGCACATACGAGATCAGCATGGTCATGCGGACACCCTACGGCGGCGGCATTCGGGCTGTCGAACACCACAGTGAGTCTCGCGAGGCGTACTGGGCCCACACGCCCGGACTGAAGGTCGTGATCCCATCCGGCCCCCGCAACGCCCGCGCACTTCTCGCATCGGCGATCGCGGACCCGGACCCGGTTATTTTTTACGAGCCCAAATCGATCTACCGCGCATTTCGCGAGGAAGTCCCCGAAGAACCGGAGACAATGGAGATCGGTCGGGCGGAAGTGGTGCGGTCCGGAACTGATCTCACGATCATCTCCTACGGCGCAATGATGCGGCCGGCTCGCGAGGCGGTGGACGATCTCGCAGAACTGCACGGCATCGACGCGGAACTCATCGACCTTCTCACTGTGTCCCCACTGGACACGAAGACGCTGGTTGAGTCAGTGACGCGCACCGGCCGCTGCATCGTCGTGCACGAAGGACACCGTACCTGCGGTATTGGTTCGGAGGTCGTGGCAAGGCTTGCCGAAAGCGACGCTTTCGAACATCTCACTGCGCCGATTCGTCGCCTGACCGCTCCCGATCTGCCCTATCCCTTTCTGCAGGTGGAACAACACTTCCTGCCGGATGGCGACGAGATTGTTGGCGCCAGCCGCGAACTCATGGATTGGGCCTGACTGCAATGACTGCCTTCGACAAGAACCAGTTCACATTGCCGGATCTCGGCGAAGGGGTGCATGAGGGTCAGGTCATCTGCATCCATGTGAAAGAAGGGCAGGACATCAAGGAAGACCAGCCGCTGATGGAAGTGGAAACGGACAAGGCCGCCGTCGAGATTCCATCTCCCGTCACCGGCAGAGTTGAGACCGTTCATGTCGCGGAAAACCAACTTGTGCACGTCGGCGATGTCATGATCACCTTTGCCGGCGGCAAAGGCACCACCGAAGCCCCGCCGACCGCGCCGCAGGCAGTATCCGCTCCCTCATCCTCAAGAAAGAGCTTGGACCGATCCGCCGGAGTGGTCGGCGCATCGCCGTCCGTTCGACGCCTCGCTCGAAAACTCGGCGTAGATCTTTCGGCTGTTCAAGGAACAGGTCCCCGCGGGCGAGTGACGAGTGCTGATGTGGAGTCCGCAACGAACCCCGACAATTCGCCCCCAGACACCGCGCCACAGGATAAGCCACCCCCGGACGCGAGACCGCCCACAGAAGCCGTACCGGCCGACGACGCCTACGGACCGGTTCGCCGCGAAAGACTCTCCCAGGCGAGGAAGACCATCTCACGGGTCATGCAGACATCGTGGCAGACCATTCCTCACGTCACCGACTGTAACGACGCCGACATCACCGAACTCGACAAGCAGCGACGGGCGTACACCGACACGGATCATCCGGAGCGGCGATTGACGACACTTGCATATGTCATCCGCGCCGTGTGCAACGCCTTGCAGGAACACCCGATCCTCAATGCCCGCATTGATGCGGATCGAGATGAGGTCGTGTACCGCGAGTACATCAACATCGCCGTTGGTGTCGAAACTCCACGCGGCCTGGTCGCGCCGGTGATGAAGAATGCCGACCAACTGGACCTTGGCGACATTGCAGACCAACTCGCCGCAATGGCAGCAAAGGCTCGGGACGGCTCGTTTGGGATAGAGGAAACGCGAGGCGCGACCTATGTCATTTCAAATGCCGGCGCCATGGGATCCACCAGATACTCAACTCCCATCATCATGGCGGGGACAGTGGGCTGCCTTGCACTCGGGCGGGCCCGGGAGATGCCGTGGGTCGTCGAAGGAACAGTCGTGCCGCGGTTGATCCTTCCGTTGAGCCACTCCATGGATCACCGCCTCGTTGACGGCGGGAGAGAGATCCCCTTCATCGAGCGGGTCATCGCGGATCTCGAAGACCCGCGGTAGAGTGCCCCCATGGTTGTCGGAGAGTTCTCACAAGAAGCGGATGTTGTTGTCATCGGCGGCGGCCCGGCAGGGTATGCAGCTGCGTTTCACGCCGCAGATCTTGGCCGAAAGGTGACGATCGTCGACGTGCGGGGAGCACTGGGCGGCGCATGTTTGCATGAAGCCTGCATTCCAACAAAGGCTCTGCTGTTGGGAAATACGGAGGTTGATAAGACCATTCGCTGCCTGAGCGGTGGCCTGGCTGCGTCTGCACGAAGCCGCGGCGTGGAGGTCCTGACGGGTATCGCGAGATTTCTCAGTTCACGCGAAGTGCAGGTGGCAGGGGATGATGTCGCCAGACTTCGCTTCAAACGCGCAGTAGTCTGTTGTGGCAGTGCGGCGGCGATTCCACCTGCCTTTGCGGAATGTCCCCATGCGATGACTGCATCACACCTCGCATCTCACCCGCAGGAAGCAACAGGCCAGATGGTCGTGTTTGGTTCGTCCGCGAACGCCATCGAAGCAACCGCAATCTGCCGTGGCCTCGGTGCAAAGGCAACACTGGTACACGACCAACCGCTTCTTCCAGAGGTACCGAGACCACTGGTCGATTCGCTTGTATCAACCTGTGGAATCGATGTCGTGGCGGGCAACGCACAGGATGACCACATCCAATCCGCCGACCGAATCGTGTTGGCGTGCGGCCGCGTACCGGCACTGGAGGGGATCGATCTTGCTGCCGCCGGCGTTACTTGCTCAGGTGACGGTTGGATTGAAGTGGATGAGCGATGCACAACGAGTCAGGCGAGGATCTTCGCCGCAGGGGATTGCACCGGTCCACCATTCTGGGCGGGGGTGGCGCTGCGACAGGGCAGGGTGGCGGCCGAAGCGATCGCCGGTGGTGACGGGGCGTGGGAAGCACTGGCGGTGCCAATCGTCGTCTTCACCAATCCCGGACTGGTGTGGTGCGGAGTCCTTCCCGATGGAGATGACGCCACGTTGGTGCTGCCTTGGTCCTTCAGCGGCCTTGCCGTTGCTGCGGGCGAGGCGAACGGTGCCACGATGATCTGCTGGGATCGAGAGACAGGTACTCTGCTGGGTGGCGGCGCGGTGGGTGCAGGGGCTCCGGAGATGGCGGATGCCTTTACGATTGCAATTGAAATGGGCGCAACATTGCAGGACCTTGCAGATATCGTCCCCGCACACCCCACTCGGAGCGAATTGTTGGGCGAAGCGGCCCGCGCGGCACTGCTCGTGTGAGCGATTTACTTTCCAGCGGCTTTCTTCGTGTCGTAGCCGACTTCGGGTACACGCTGTGCAAGACGAGATTCGTCGGCAGAAGACAGTGGCGGCACTTCCGACCCGGTCGCAAGATGTCTGCTGGCGAGATGCTGGTAGATCTCGGTGCCACGGGTCTTCCAACCGATTTCCGTCTCTGAGAGTTCGCGAATCTGTTTCGCTGGTGCGCCCGCCCAAAGTGTGCCGGGCGGAATCTCCGTGCCCTCGCGAACGAACGCCAGCGCCCCGACGATGCTGTTCTCGCCGACCTGAACATCATCCATCAAGACCGCGTTGATGCCCACCAGTGCATTGCGCCCAACACGGCAACCATGTATGACGGCACCGTGACCGATGTGCCCATTCTCCTCGATGACGACATCCTTTCCCGGGAAACAATGCACGACACATGTGTCCTGAAGATTTGCGCCTTCTCGAAGTTCCAGTCGAGCGATGTCACCACGCAGTACTGCGCATGGACCGACAAGGCATCTGTCGCCGATGATGACATCGCCGATCAAGACGGCCGACGGATGTACGAAGGCACCCGGATGCACGACTGGCGTGATGCCCTCGTAGGTGTAACAGGGCATCAGGTAACAGCCTCGTCAACCGGTGCGGGAACTGGAATGCGACTGGCAACAAAGCGGAAACGATCCGACACGAACGCTCCATCACACAACGTTGCATTTCCAGCGGGGTTCATACCGGAAGCGTGGAAGTCGCTGAAGGCCGCAGATTGATTCACCCAGATCTGGCCCGACAGGTTGCAGGATGTCGCGACGCCCGCGGCGGTCAGTTCATCGGCCGCGTGGTCCAGTACATCCGGATTGCGGCTCCACACCGCGGCGGTCAACGCGCCCTTTGAGCGGGCAATCATGGAAGCCTGCTCAATTGCACTGTGCGTGTCTTCCACTCTGACGATGTAGACAATCGGGCCGAATACCTCACGCGCGTACAGGCCGATATCGCCTTGTTCGACCTGCAGGATGAGCGGCGTGGCTGTTCTTGCCTGCGGAAACCGCTCGTTGTCGATCGGCTCCGATGCCCGCAGGACAGTGGCACCCTCAGTCGCGGCATTGCAGACGCGGTCAGCGGTTGCCTCTGACTGCACGGCGCCGAGAACCTCGGCGGCCCTTCCCGGGTCGGAAACAAACCAGTCCACAGCCTTGACGATTGCGCCGGATATCTCGTCGAAGGAAAGGTGTCCTTCCGCGGTGTCGATGCCGTCCGTGGGAATGTAGATGTTCTGGGGGGTTGTGCACATCTGTCCCGAATAGAGACAGAGCGAAAACGCGATGTTGCCGGTGGTGTCACGGACATCCTCACAACTGTCGAGGATGATGGAGTTGACGCCAGCCTTCTCGGTGTAAACGGGGCGGCTTCCAGCATTGGATTCGATCCAAGTTCCAAATTCACTTCCGCCGGTGTAGTCGACGATGCCGACCTCATCCCGCACCACGAGGTTCTGCGCAATCGGTTCGTCAACCGAATCGCATGCGAGGCAGATGAGGTCTGGATGGATGCCCGCCTCTTTGAGGACCTCTCGTGCGATCTCTACTGTGATCGCGAGCGGCAGGACTGCGCCCGGGTGGGGCTTGATGACCACACCATTGCCGGTCATGAGACTGGCGAAGATTCCCGGATAGCCGTTCCATGTAGGAAAGGTGGAACACCCGATCGTAGCGGCCACGCCGCGAGGGACCACACGCCACGTCTTTTCGAGCGTCACCGTCTCGGTCTTCGAAACCCGTTTGGTCCAGGTTGCCGAAGCAGGACATCGGGTCATTTCGCGGTAGGCCCACGCGACGGCTTCGAGTCCCCGGTCCTGAGCGTGCGGGCCGCCGGCTTGGAAGGCCATCATGAATCCCTGCCCAGTGGTATGCATGACCGCGAAGGCAATTTCGAAAGAGCGGCGGTTCAGGCGGTGGAGAATTTCCAGACAAATGCCCGTTCGAGATTCGATGGGCGTGTGCCGCCAGTTCTGGTTCATTGCGTCTTGCACTGCGGGAAGGAGAACGTCCAGATCTGCGCGGGGATAGGAGACACCCGTCTCGATGCCATATGGCGACGATTCGGTGTCGATCCAATCGATCGTGCCCGGCTGGTCAGTCGGGAAAGGTTTGCCCAAGCGGTCCTTCCACGCCCGGAGCCCGTCCTCGCGGGCCGTCTCGCCGTAGATCTTGCCACTGGGAACCTCGGGATAGGGCGACCAGCACTCCCGGGTTTCGCAGGCATGCAGTGCCCCCTCGAGCGTCGCGCGATGATCTTCAAACCAGTCCTGTGACATGTCCGTGTCTCCTGTTAGATGGGAGACATTGTAGTTGGGAGCCTTCGGAATAGCCCCTCGGAAGGGTACAATGTGCGATCCCCCGATGAGTTCCATCAATCGCCAACCACGCAAGATTCGAGGCGGCATTCGCCTCAAGTGCAGTACAGACGATCTGCATCGCCATCCACCATCGGCTTGGGTGCTGGAGTTCATGGACGAGTGGATCGAGCCGACGCGCCGCGTGCAGGGCTTCACCTATGCGGTGGACGGCCAAGTACGCACGATCGATATTCACAGCGGCGGCATTTCCGCGACCGTGCAGTGTGCCCGCGAGCGACCACATCGCGTGGTGATTGAACTGCCGGTGATGTCCAATGAACAGTGGGTGACGGTCGCGGAGCACATGGCTCGCGAAGCGCGGATCGCCGCGCGTCTCGCCGCAGGTCGCGTACCAGCGCAGTTAGCCGGCGTGTTCCGCGAGTGTGGTCTGTCACCGATCGGCGATGCATTGGTTGCGACGTGCAGTTGTCGAGCGAAACGGCCCTGTTTGCATGTAGCGGCTGCGTTGTATGTCGCTGCCGAGCAACTCAATGCCGAGCCGATGCGGTACTTTGGCCTCCGCGGCACAAATCTAGAGGACTTGTTGCAGAAACTGCGGCAGGCTCGGACGTTGGAAGCGCAGGGTCATGCGACCGCACATGCGGGGATTCGCGGTGATGACATGCCTCCTTCGCCACCGCTCGACACCTGTCTGGACAGTTTCTGGCGATCGCCTCGCTCGCTGGATGAGGTCGAACGGGAGCCGATGCCACCGCACCTTCCTCATGCACTGCTTCGCCGACTCGGTCTCTCACCCATGGCCGGCAAGTTCCCCATGGCCGGCCTTCTCGAAACCATCTACGACGACATCTCCAACCAAGGCTGATTCTCGCCCTTCCGCCCCCCCCAACACTATGAAGATCGTTTGCGGTCAACGAAAAACCGCCGGAAAAGTGGCAGTCACAATTGGAAAGGAAGGGCGGGGCGATGGACTTGTCGGTGAGGGACCGATGGGTTGCTTGCGTTACCGGACCGTCAGATTCGGACGGATAGCACACAAGTCGCCGCTGGAACCCGCCGATACCGCAAGGACCGAACGATCGGAGCATCAATCATGAAGAATCGCCGTGACACCGCAGACCGTATCCGCCCCATGCTTGCCGCCATGGAGCGTTCCATCGACAAGATTCGCCAGAGGCGTTGCACGCCTGCCCCGGCTCCGGCGTGGACAGGGTCGTCGGAGGGGACGACCTCGTCGACATCCGATGTGACGATTGGCAGCTCAAGCCCAACGGCGAGCGGCAAACCCAAGGCCCGCGCGAAGTCCGCATCCAGCTCGTTCTTCCGCGAGCGCGATGAAACCTGGCGAAAGGCCGGCTAAGTACTCAGTTGCCCAGACCGCGGCGGCGATCACGCAGCCGTCGCGACTTGCCCACGCGATCGCGAAGGAAGTACAACTTCGCACGCCTCGCGTCACCACGCCGAACAACTTCAAGTTCCGCAAGCCGGGGTGAATGCAGCGGGAACACCCGCTCCACGCCCTCGTTGGCGACGATGCGGCGAACGGTAATCGTCGCGTTGATACCGCGGCCCTTGCGGGCAATCAGGACGCCTTGGAACACCTGAATGCGTTCCTTGTCGCCCTCGATGATCCGGTAGTGGACATTGATGGTGTCACCGACATCGAAGGCGGGGAAGAAGCCTTCTGGCTTGAGCTGGTCAGCGACGACTGATTCGACTGTTTCCTGTGCACTCATTGGGGTCTGTTCCTTTCGTTCCCGCAGTGCGGGGTGACTTGCGTCGCTGCGCAGGGGTCACACTTCCTCGTGTTGAAGCAGGTCCGGTCGGCGCTGTTGCGTCCGCTCCTTCATCTGCTCCATTCGCCATTGATCGACGGCACCGTGGTCACCGCCGAGTAGTACTTCCGGTACACCGCGGCCCATCCAGGTTCGCGGCCGCGTGTAGTGCGGGCAGTCCAGAAGGCGGATGCCCTCCGTACCCCGCTGGGCAAATGAATCTTCCGCCGCCGACTGTTCGTGACCGAGCACCCCGGGGAGCAGCCGGGTGACTGCATCGGTCAACAGCATCGCCGGGATCTCACCACCACTGAGCACAAAGTCGCCCACGCTCAGCTCTAGCGGTTCAAGTTCATCAATAACACGCTCATCGACTCCCTCGTAGTGCCCGGCAATCAACAACAGACGCTGCTCATCGGCCAGTTCCTCGACCCGTTTCTGCGTCAGGCGCTCACCCTGAGGTGAGAGCAGAATCCGGCGGGCCGGTCGTTCGTCTTCTTTCTCAGCCGCTCGCACGGCATCGTGCAGAGGCTGGCACATGAGCACCATGCCCGGACCGCCACCGAATGGACGGTCATCCACTTTGTTATGCGTATTGTCCGCCCAGTCGCGAATGTTGTGCAGAACAATCTCGACATGTCCCGCTTCCTGCGCGCGGCCAACGATGCTCGTATCGAGCACTGGCGGGAAGGAGTCTGGAAACAGTGTCAGGATGTCGATCCGCATGGCTGGGCCCTGGTTCGGTCAGGCGAGCTTCTTTCCAGGCGTCGGCTCGATGCCGTTCTTCTTCAGGAGGGACGCGACTGTTCGCGAAGGCTGCGCACCGACGCTGAGCCAGTAGTTGATGCGATCTTCCTTGAGGCTCACCTGTTTGTCTTCGGGTGCGATGGGATCAAACCAACCGAGTTCTTCGATGACTCGGCCGTTGCGGGGGGCCCGCCTGTCCATTGCATTGACCCGGTAGAAGGGACGATGGCGTCGTCCCAGACGCTTTAGACGCAGTACCACCATGGGGCCTGCTGCTCCTTTCTCGCTCGTCTCGTTCCCAAAGCGGGAATCGGTGCTCCGTGGGACGTGTCCCGGACCATCCGGGTCATCATCGTGCGGCGGCACTTCGCGAGCGACCTTGCGAACCGCGGATGATAGCGGAAAACGCGTTGGGGGAGGGTATTCTCCTCGACTGTATATCCCAGATCAGCCTTCCAACCCGCCGCAGGGTGGTGAGCGCCCTGTCTTGGTCACTCGTACTGAGCGTGATGGTGATTCTCTGAGGCATCGCCTTTTCGCGGTCCATGACCAAGGCAGCGTACGGCGAGTTCGAAGCGGCGCTCGGCGCGCTTGCTCTCGCGGCAGTGATAGGCGCACTGGGCTTGGATCAACTGGCGGTGCGGGCTCTGCGTTCCTCGGCCTTTCACGGAACATGGGAGGAAGGGCGTGGATACCGGCACCTTGCGCCGCGGATCATCATTGGCTCGACCATTGTGGCGTGTGCGGCGCTGTTGGCCGCGCACGCGCTGATCTACAAGGCGACCACGGTTCGTGCGAGTACGGCTTCCGGTAGCCGCATGTCAGCTGGTGATCGGTGCATGTGGCGGTTTCATGCTCTCCGCGTTTGGTTCGGCGGGATATGCCGAGGCGCACGGCACGCTTGTCGTGCTGCTCATCTGCGGAGCAGTTGGCGTGGCCGGCATGGTCCTCGGCGGGCACTTTGCAAACGACTTGCGAATCTCCCCACACCTCGCCGTCGCACTCGGCCTGATCTCGGCGTACCTGTGGTTATCTACCTACAAGCCAGCAATGGCGGCCGCGAGATTCTGAGCGGCGTCAAAGAGCGAATTGCCGAGGCCTGAGAGGAAAACCACCAACAACAACGCCATGCCGAACAAACCGGCCTGCGGCCGCGTGTAGAGCCTGGCGATGGCCGGCGACAGCGCTCGCAACACCGTCGAGCCGTCAAGCGGAGGAATCGGAATCAAGTTGAACGCGAAGAGCACGATGTTCAGATAGCCGCCGACAAACAGAAACGCACGCAACTCGCCCGTCGCCCCGAGCCGGATGCCCGCCAGCGCAATCAACGCAAGCACGACATTCATCGCCGGCCCAGCCAGCGACACGAGAATTCGCCCCAGACGACCATGCCGAAACTTGCTTGGGTTGATGGGCATGAGGCCCCAGGCGATGCCGATGAGCAGAAACAGCACGATCGACGGTACTCCCATGTGCACGACTGGATTGACGGTCAACCGCCCCAACTTTTTCGGCGTGTCATCACCTTCGGCGGTCGCCACCCACCCGTGGGCCAACTCATGCAGCGTTATTGACGCGATGACCCAGAAGATCCACGCGACCAGTTCGGTCGCCCGCCCCTGCTGCCAGAGTTGATGGACCCACCAGCCGCTCACTTCGCCTCGCCGTGTTCTTCGAGGGCATGACGAAGTTCTTCAACACTCGGCAAACCCTGCGGCCAGGTGCGGCATGAGAGCGCTACGTTTGGACCCGGGGTTTGGCCGAGCAAGTCGCTGCCGTCAATGAGGATCGTCGGTGCCCCCCATCGCAGGCGCTGATCGCCCGGCGGCAGGGTGGTGAGATCCACATACACCACCTCCTGCGAGTCATCGACCGCCTTTGCCAGAGCCGACCGCAACTCCCCTGTATTGGGACACCCATCGAAACCCAGCAGTTCGATCTGCGGATTGCTCACGCGGGAGGCCCCGCAGGCCACCAAGATAAACGTGAGGCCGATGAAGGTTTGCCGGTGCACATGGCGTATCCTAATCGGAAGACATGGACGCCTCCGACCTGACAGCCCGAACCGACGAAGAGCTCTTGACCGCCCACATGGACGGGGATGCCGGGGCATTTCCCGAACTCGTAGAGCGTTATCGGAATGATCTCCTCCACTTCCTGATCCGCTTCATGGGCGGTAGGGCGGCCGCAGAGGACGTGTTTCAGGAAGCCTTTCTCCAAGTTCACATTTCGAGCGAGTCATTCGACCCCTCGCGGCGATTCAAGCCGTGGCTTTTCACGATTGCGGCGAACAAGGGGCGGGATTGGCACCGTAAACACTCAAAGCGGGCCATGGCGTCACTGTCCATGGACGTGGGGGAACAGGGGGAGGGAAGCCGGTTTGTCGATCTCTTGGATGGCGACTACGAACTTCCCGATGTCGGTCTGCTCGAAGGCGAGCAGGTTCAACAGGTGCGGCAGGCGGTGGATCACCTGCCACAACACCTTCGCGAGATCCTTCTGCTGAGTTACTTTCAACGCATGAGTTACCTGCAGATCGCTGACTCGCTGGACATACCCCTTGGCACGGTCAAGAGCCGGCTGCACTCAGCCGTCGCGGCCTTCGCCAGGAGTTGGCAGGAAACGACCGGAGAGGCCGCATGAGCGGAACAGGCGACATGTACCCACACCTTTGCAAGGCCGATACCGAAATGCTCGACCGACTTGTCGATGTGGGGTTTGACATCGACGAACTGGAGGATCTGTCAAGCGAGGATCGCCAGCGCGCCCGTGGCGTGTTGCAATTGATGGGACTCCTTGACTCCTACCCGGTTGAGAACGCGGACGATGTACTTGTGGACGCGACGCTCGCCCGGATCGATCAGTACGAGGCGCGGCGCGGTGCGAATCTTCGCATCGAGACGCATCAAGTCGACGCGAGCGATCGCGGTTTCCGATTCAGGCTACCGGATTTCATCGCGGTGGCCGCAGTCATTCTGATCGGCGCGGCGATCATCATTCCGATCATGCAGGGACGGCGGGCCGCCAACATCGACAGCCAATGCGCCAACAATCTCGCCATGGTCGGCCATGGACTGTCAAACTTCGCCGGTGACAACAACGGAAGGCTACCGACGACCTCGGTGGCATCACTGGGCTCGTTCTTCGGTGGCGCCACGCCGGATCGCCTTGATCTCTCCCAGTTGGAAGAGCAGGGGTACTGTGAGGAACACCATCTTCTCTGCCCCGGCCACGGTGGCGAAGGCGGAGGGTTCAGCACGCAGACCCAGACGGACGATCGCTGGAATACGCCTGGGCTGGTGTTGGTCGGCGATCGAAACCCAGTGCTCGATGCCGTACTCAGCGGCACATCATTCGATCCGATGACCCAGAGCCGAAATCACCGCGGTGATGTCCAGATTCTACTGAGAATCGACGGATCCACGCTTCCGCTGCGAGATAGACCGATCCTCTCCGGCGACAACATCTGGATTCTGGATCGCAAGGACGACCGGATCGACATCTTCCTCTCGCACACCGACCGTTGACAGTCGGCGGCGTCCTGTTACTCTGTGCGGCTCGGAAAGCAGGATCCATGTCGAAACAGAAGCCAAACAAGGGATTGTTGAAACGCGTCCGCGTGACCGCCAAGGGCAAGGTCCGCGTGCGAAAGGCCTTCGGCCGCCACCTTCGCAGCCACAAGGGCAGCACGACGCTTCGTGGGTATCGACGACCCGGCTACACCTGCGCGGCCGACCTCAAGCGCATGTCCGCGATGCTCTGCACGCGGCTGACCCGCGGTACTTCGACCGCAAAGGCAAAGACCGACTGACACACGACATGCCTGGCGGGTGCAAGCGTCTCCTTGAGGGACCTCCGACCATGGCTGAAACAAGGAGCAGATCATGCCTCGTGTACGCAAAGGCCCAGCGCGAAACCGCGCCCGAAAGAGACTTCTACGAGCCGCTCGCGGTTACTGGGGAACAAAGAGCCGGCATAGGCAGCAAGCCAAGGTGGCGATCACCCGCGCCGGCCAGTTCGCCTATCGCGACCGCCGAACTCGAAAGAGGGATTTTCGTCGTCTCTGGATTACACGAATTACGGCCGCGTGTCGAATGCGCGGTACGCGGTACAGCCGGTTCATGAACGGCCTGACGCGAGCTGGCGTATTACTCAATCGCAAGATGCTCAGCCAACTGGCCATCGAGGATCCTGCAGCGTTTGATGCGCTGGTCAAGGTGTCCGAAGCCGAGACGGCCGCCCAGGCTGCCGGTTGAGACGCTTTCTCACGCAGGCGATCCGCAATTATCGAACGACCGGCGCGGTAGCGCCGTCATCGCGCAGGCTTGCAAGAGCGATGGCGGCCGGTATTCCTACGAAAGGCCGGCGGCGGATTCTCGAAGTCGGTGCTGGTACGGGGGCGTTTACACGCGAGATTCTTGGTCGGCTGCGCGGTGGAGATGATCTGCACATCGTGGAGCTCAATGGAACGTTCTGCGAGGCGTTGGAAGCGGGCAGGCCCGTGGACGCGCAGGCGGTGCTGGTGGGGGCCCGAACGAAGCACCTGGGCAGCTCGGCGTTGCGGCAGACCATCGCGCCGCGGCC
>PVBE010875827.1_pt1 | contig 13194 bp, 13 predicted proteins | sample 1631181 | NCBI WGS metagenome assembly PVBE01 (sample SAMN08397723, study PRJNA350692) | Marine metagenome, whole genome shotgun sequencing project. | isolation source: water | place: Pacific Ocean | collected 2012-04
CGGTCTTAAGTCGGGGCATACGGCGGAATCCGGCTCTGGGCTTGCGGCATCCGCCGTCCAAGACGGTCGACGGTTGATTCTTGTGGTCAATGGCCTTAGCTCGGAGAGCGAGCGCTCGAGAGAATCGCAACGCCTCTTGCGTGCCGGCTTTCGGGACTTCAACAATTATGACTTATTCCAAGGCGGCGACATTGTTGGTAAAGCCAACGTTTGGCAGGGCGCCAACGGCACTGTGGATCTCCAGATTCAAGATCCCTTGACTGTCATATTGCGCCCCGAAGACCGTCGCGACATGAAAGTGACGATCACTTATAGGGGACCCATTCCGGCGCCCATCACCGAGGGACAGGAAATCGCCGAATTGCGAGTCATAATTCCGGATTCTCCCGACATCGTGCGGCCGCTTTATGCTGGGAAAGACGTCGGATCGATGGCCATATTTGGCAAGCTAGCGTCAGCCGCGATCCATCTCATCACCGAGCGCCTGTCCAGCAGTTCCGTTGATTCTCCCTGACGTTCCCAGCTACAAAGGCGCATGGCGTCGGATCCAGAATCAAAAAATTGCGGCAAGTTCATCACGTTCGAAGGCGGTGAGGGTACGGGTAAGAGCACTCAGGTCAAAGCCCTTGCGCAGAAACTGGAAGAGCAGGGGATTGACGTCGTCGTCACGCGAGAACCTGGCGGCACGCCAAGCGCCGAATTGATCCGCGATCTTCTCGTGACAGGGGCACCCGATCGCTGGACTCCTTTAAGTGAAGCGCTGCTCAATTATGCGGCCCGCCATGAGCATCTTAAAAACCTGATCCGCCCGGCGCTTGCACAGGATCAATGGGTCCTCAGCGATCGATTTGTGGATTCCACCTTGGCCTATCAGGGAACCGCCGAAGGGGTGGGATATGACACGATTCAAACGCTTTATCATCTCGTCGTTGGAAGCTCAGGTCCCAACCTAACGTTTATCCTTGATCTTCCAGTGGAAGAAGGACTCAAGCGAGCCGAAGGCAGAGGTGCCTATGAAAACCGTTATGAAAAAATGGGCGTTGCATTTCATGAGCATGTTCGCCAATCCTTCCTCATGGTTGCCAAGCGGGAACCCCAGCGCTGCGTGGTGATCGATGGAAGTCAGCAGGTGGGCGATATAAGCGCCCGGATTTGGAACGAGATAGCGGCCCGATGGGGCAATAGTTTCAAAGGGGATGGGTCATGAGCGCCGACGCCCTAGAGAGCGACCGTTTGGGCGAGTGCGCCCATCCGCGAGAGACTTATGAACTTGTCGGTCATAACGCGGCGGAAGCGTCGTTCGCCAAAAGCTGGCGGTCTGACCGGCTGCCCCATGCCTGGCTCATTGCCGGACCTCACGGGATCGGCAAGGCGACGTTTGCGTATCGGGTCGCACGAGCGCTCTTGCATTATTCAGATGGGCCACCGGCACGCGGCAATCCGCTTGACATCAAACGTGAAGCGCCTGCCGCCCGACGCATTCAGCAACAGAGCCACGCCAATCTTTTGGTTTTACGCCGACCTTGGGATCCGGCGCGAAAAAAAGCCAAGACTGTGCTCACCGTCGATGAGGTGCGCCGCATTGCGGGGTTCTTCGGCATGTCGGCAGGCGAGGCGGGCTGGCGCATCTGCATTGTCGATACGGCCGACGATATGAATGCAGCGGCGGCAAATGCACTTCTAAAGACACTCGAGGAACCGCCTGAAAAATCATTACTTTTGGTATTAGCCAATGTGCCGGGAAGATTACTGCCGCCGCTCAGGTCGCGCTGTCGCCGTCTTTCCTTGTTGCCACTCAATGACGCAAAAATGAAAACCGTGCTGGCTGCCTATGTGCCCGATCTGTCTCAAGCCGATCGAGACTCACTGATCGAGATATCCCAGGGCAGCGTTGGCCAGGCTCTGTTGCTGGCTCAAAAAAATGGTTTGGAAGCCCATAAGAGCTTGCTTAGCGTATTGGACACGTTGCCGGATTTGGACGATCGCGCGCTGATGGTACTGTGCAATTCCGTAGCGCAGCGGGGCGCAGATCAGCTCTACCACTTCACGATTGAATTTCTTGCCGATCATATTCGACGGCAAATCAGTGAAGCCGCGATAGACGACGAGTTGAAATCGACGGGTACGCTTGGGCGATTCATGACGCCCGCCACCTTTGAACGCTGGGTTCGCGTGTGGGAAAACCTGCGTCGACTGCAAGTCGCAGCCGACGGTCTCAATCTTGATCGAAAACAGACACTTATGCAGATTTTCTTCCAAATGCGAGAAGCTTGCTTGGATCAGTGCGGAGTCGGGGCAGCGTAACGCGATGCTGATTGATAGCCACTGTCATTTGGATTTTCCCGACTTTGCCGACGAATTGGCCGCCGTCGTCGAACGGGCGCATGAGGCAAAAATTAATACATTGCTGACGATCTGTACGCAGGTCACCAATTTTGACCTAGTACGCGCGATTGCTGAGCGCTATGACGGCATCTACTGCTCGGTGGGTATTCATCCGCATAATGCCGCCTCGGAGCCTGAGATCAGGCCGGATCATCTCATCCAGATGGCCAGTCATCCGAAAGTTGTCGGCATTGGCGAAACGGGCCTTGATTACCACTACGATTTGAGCCCACGCGACCGGCAACGAAAGAACTTCCGAACCCATATCGAAGCGGCGAGGGCTACCGGCCTGCCGCTAATCGTCCACAGCCGGGAGGCGGAAGAGGATACGGCTGAAATCTTGGCGGATGAAGTGGGGAAGGGCGCCTTCACCGGCGTCATGCATTGCTTTAGCTCTAGACAAAAGCTCGCGACGGCGGCCATCGATTTGGGCCTCTACATTTCCATGTCGGGTATTGTCACATTCAAGAATGCGAATGAGTTACGCGAGATCGCAAAAGATATTCCCGACGACCGATTGCTCGTCGAAACCGACGCGCCCTATTTGGCGCCGGTGCCGAGGCGGGGCAAACGCAACGAACCGGCGTTTGTCACTCATACAGCCGAAAAGGTTGCGAAGCTGCGAGGCGTGACTCTGGAATCCCTTGCGGTCATGACAACGGACAATTTCTATCGTCTGTTTTCAAAAGCAGTACGCCCGGCGAAAGTTGCAACCTCATGAAGATCACAATATTGGGCTGCGGTTCGTCCGGTGGTGTGCCGCGAATAGGGGATGTCTGGGGCGATGCCGATCCAACAGAGCCCAAAAATCGCCGCCGCCGCTGCTCCATCCTCGTCCAACAGAAAACGAAGACAGGCTCGACAAATGTCCTTGTCGACACGTCCCCCGACTTGCGCGAGCAGCTGCTCGATGCCAAGTGCGGTGAATTGCACGGGGTGCTGTATACCCACGAACACGCAGACCAGCTCCATGGCATCGACGACTTGCGTATGGTAGCGATCAACATGCAAAAACGGGTTGACGTTTATGCTGACGCCTCGACGGCAAAGGTGCTGCGTGAGCGCTTTAGCTATTGCTTCGAGCAGGCGGACGATAGCCTATACACAGCCATATTGGAATTGCACGATATGGCCGCACCAGGTGAGGCCCTCGTGATTGACGGCCCGGGCGGGGCAATTAGCGCCGTACCGTTCCGGCAAAAGCACGGTTATATCGAGTCTCTGGGCTTCCGCTTCGGGCCCCTGGCCTATGCTGCCGATGTGGTGGCGCTGCCGGAGGAGAGTTTCGAGATTCTCGGAGGAGTCGAATTCTGGATTGTTGACGCGTTGGGCTATCGGCCCCATCCGACCCACGCTCACTTGGACTTGACGCTCCAGTGGCTCAAGCGCGTCAAACCGAAGCGGGGTATACTGACGAACCTCCACATTCCGATGGACTATCAAACCCTCAAGAACCAATTGCCGCCCGGCATAGAGCCCGCCTATGATGGCATGGTGATTAACTGTTAGGAGCAACATATGTCTTTTGCGGAAGGCGCCGAATAGTCTCAAGGATATTTTGACGCCTATTGCCCCCTGTCGTCAGACTGGCCTGCCAGTTCTTTCGCTCTTTCGACATAGGCTTCCGGGTCAGCATTTTTCCCCAGCTTGAGTTTTCTGTCACTCCATATTCCGACGGTCTTTCCCAGATGCTTATCTGATTCAACCTGATCAAGCGTAAGTTCGGCGAAATCGGCGTAGGTCACCAATCGGTCATCCGGCGTGTCCGCATCGCCATCGTCAGTTATGACGAGCTTGAGGTCACCGGACGGCGGCGCTGGCTCGGGAGCCTCGACCCCTGTCGAACTGGCCATGATCAGTTTCTGATTGCCTTTTTTTCATTGCTTTGATGAGATTTGTTGCTGTCGTCGACAGCAAGTCAAATTCCATCACCTCAGTTGTCGGATCAAACAGCCGCGGGCCGACCTGTTCAAGAATCTGCCGACAACCATCGATATCGTTAAATGCAAACACATGAGCTTTCTCCCGGATCAGCACTGTTATTAAGTCTGTACTGGGCCTTTGTGTATACTCTAGGTCTGTCTATATTTTCCATAATATTTATTATGCGACTTAATGCTGTGGCAGCAACTTAGTAATGTCCCACTCCGGCAAGATAGAAACGTCCAACTTGGGGCCTTTGCGGAGGTCCAACATAACAAGACGGGACGTGGGTGATGGCATTCTGCGCAACACGGCGATCGAAGCGTTCCGCCACTGCATTATTTACCCGTTACGATATGCCATACCTGGTCACGCTCAGGATCCCAGGCCGTGTATGTTTTGCCAATGGTATCATCGTTACCAAGAGCCTCAACTGTCAGGCGGGCTGTCTCTGCGCGGCTGATGAAACTAAACGCTTTACAATCCTCGGTCAGTTTTGCAGCCCCTAATATGGGCCCATTGGTCAACCCTCCGGGACGAATGATCGTGTAATCCATACCGCTTTTGCGAAGGTGTTCTTCAGCTTTTTCTTTTAGAGGTATGGCTTCCATACGCCCGCGGCGTGCCATCACAGGTAAACCCTCGAAGGAAGTACCGGTTCCTATAACAGTAACAAAGAGAAACCGCTCAACACCTGCCGCCTCGGCAGCATCAATTATGTGACGATTGCCAACCCAATCGGGCCGCTTGTTTGGGTCCATTTTAACTTGGCCCAGAAGCAGGGAGGTAAAAAAGTTCCGGCCTGCAGGTAGATCACTGGATGATGTGCCAAGGGTCGAGATTACCGTGCGGAAATCATCAAAGTTGACCGCTGCCTGCACTTGGCTTTCGATCATCGCATCGCCGATGACTTGTTTCACGCCAAGAGCATTTAGGGCATCCACGTTCGAGGTCTTTCGAACCATGACCGTAACGTCTTCGCCATGATTCAAGAGAAGTTTAACGATCTCAAGTCCTGTAGCGCGGTTGCCCCCTATGATCAGAATCTTACCTGCAGGTGGATCATACGCACTCGCCTCAATGACGGGCTTCGGCGTATACCAAGCCCCACTCATGGCTGCCAAATACACCACAATAAACACTACAAACGCTGCAACTAAGCCGCCCGCAATACGAATTGCCCACTTCATTAGACATCTCTCCCTCAGATACTCATTTTCAACCACATTTCTACGCCGGAAATTTTGTTAGATTAATTGGCCACAAAACAGGTCGTGCCCACCGTATGATAGCTAGCATAACCGAGACTCTTATGAATTCACGCTCCATCTCCACCCTCCTCGACATCATGGCTCGCTTGCGGGATCCCGAGGACGGCTGTCCGTGGGATGTTCAACAAACCTTCGAGACTATCGTGCCCTATACGCTCGAAGAGGCCTATGAGGTAGCCGATGCTATTACGCACGAGGACATGGACGGCTTATGTTCCGAATTGGGTGACCTCCTCCTCCAAGTCGTTTTTCATGCCCAGATAGCCGCCGAGGCGGGGCATTTTACGTTTAACGACGTGGTCGAGGCGATTTGCTCCAAGATGGTGCGACGCCACCCCCATGTCTTTGCGGGTGCCGAGAGCAATACGGTCAAGGCGGTCAAAGAGCGCTGGGAAGCAATCAAAAACGACGAGCGCCGGGAAAAGAACGGCAGCGTGCTCGACGACGTACCGCTCGCCCTGCCGGCGCTTAGCCGCGCCATGAAGCTGCAAAAACGTGCAGCGCAAGTTGGCTTTGACTGGCCCGAAAACTCAATGGTCCTAGACAAGATTAAAGAAGAAATCCTTGAACTGTCTGAAGAAATCGCCGGCGGCCAAAACACCGAACGGATCGAAGAAGAACTGGGTGATCTCTTGTTTGTTCACGTGAACTTAGCGCGCCACTTAGCTGTCGATCCTGAAGCGGCCTTGCGTGGTGCCAATGCAAAATTTATCAACCGATTCAAGCGTATCGAGGAATTACTTGAGGTCCAGGGCAAAACCCCCAAGGCCTCAACGCTGGAGGAAATGGACGAGCTCTGGGATCAAGCCAAGGCGGAGGAAAAAAGCAAATAACCGGTTTTCTGCCCCTGGACCCCGACTTTCGCTGAGATGACTCCTGTGGGGATATTGCAACGCCGGACTTCTTCTTTGCCATCAATCCTGGACAGGCAGGTGCTAACGACAGCCGTCATCGGCTCTTTACTGAGTTGCTAGCCGGCCAGCGCTGGTGGCCTGACGTAGTCAACGATGGGCTATGCGTTCAAGATCAGGTCCCCTTAGCTATATCAACAATGACTGCACCATCGGGCACCTTGATAGACGGTATATCCTGATTATTCTCCGGCCCAAGATTCAGGGACGACACATCCATTATATACAATGCAAACCCGCGTGGGGTTTCTTGGCGTGTGAAGACCATCTTCTTACCGTCCGGCGAAAGGGAGGGCAGTCCGTCGAAACCCGGGCTGTAGGTTAACCGCATCGGCTCACCGCCCGCGAGATCACCGAGGAACACCTCCCAGTTGGTGCCGTCCACCACTCGTACAAATACGTAGTGGCGACTATCCGGTGCCGGATAGGGCGCCCAGTTCATGTCGCGGTCAAAAGTGCGCTGCGTGAGGCCCGTGCCGTCATGCTCGATCGTGAAGACCGTCATCGGGGTAATCCAGCGTTGGCGGCCGCCCGATTTCTGCTGCTTACGCAGCTCGTTCTTCACACTGCTTTGCCACGCGCGGAACATAATGGTTTTGTTGTCCGAAAGGTAGAAGGGCGCGCCCTCCTGCAAATCTTCGGTAAAGGTGATCTGCTGCTCGTCAGTGCCATCCGGCCGTATCCGCCAGAGATCCATCTTGCCGTTAGTCTGCCGGCCAAACACGATCCACTCGCCGTTTGGAGAAATCGAGACCTCCGCATCGTACCACTTGTTATTCGTCAGGCGACGGACGTTCTTGCCTTCGAGATCCGAAATATACAGCTCCGCACCTCGCGGATAGTCGACATCGTCGAACCAATTGCCGAGCGGCATATCCATATTGTCGCGGGTGGACGTCCACACAACCTGTTTCATGTCGGGGAAAAAATAGGAGCAGGCGTCCTGGCCACGATCAGTGATGCGGCGGCTGACTGTGCCATCGTCAGTAAAAATATAAGTCAGCGCGCCACCGCTCCCTCTGCCCTCCCCCTGTTGGGCCAGCGGATCATCCAACTGAGCAATGAGATGAAAGCTGTCGGGGGCATAGTAGGCTTCACCGCCGCTCGGCAAATTTGGGATTTTCCAGACCGGCAACTCCGTGCCTGCTTCGGTTACGACATCTGCCTGGGTTGCAGGTTGCTCCTGGGCGAATGCGGAGGGTCCCAAGTAGGCGGTGAGCACGGCGAACAGCGCGAACCCCAGCGTCATGTGCCAGGCTGTGACGTTCCGGGTCATGTTGGATTCTCCTGATTCTTATTACTTATTCGTATGATTTACGGAGGAGAAAAACAGTAACACGGTTGAGAGTCACGAGCCCACATTTTTCACAACAAGTTCCCAAAACAGGTTTTGGGCCGCGCTCATTATAAAGTTACTCTAGCCTAAGTTACAAATTTACTAGTGACGTAGCTGATCGGCCATGACCCAAACTGCTTGGCAAAGCGGCCGATGTCGGGGGCGGTTATGCGCAAGGTCAGACGTTGCCGGCCATCCTCTGCGATGGTCTGTTCCAGAATTTCTCCATGGCTATGGAGCCAAGCGAGCGGGGCGCCCTCTTCCGGCCCCAATTCGAACTCGACCACTTGGCGCGCGGTATTGAAGATCTCCGCCAGGCACGCGGTGAACGCGTCGAGCCCTTCGCCCGTAATCGCAGATACTAATAACAACTTGGGTGTGTTTTGAGTATCCGCGCGGTTGCCATTCTGACGTCGAACGCCATTGGCGAAATGCTGGTGCGCGTCGTCTCCGAGCAGATCGGCTTTGTTAAGCATTTCGACAAACGGCCGTTCGTCTCGTTCATCAATGCCCAATTGGAGTAGAACGTCCATCACGTCGTGGCGATGAGCCTCCATATCCGGGTCCGAGGTGTCGCGTATATGGACAATGATATCTGCCTCCAAGACCTCTTCAAGCGTTGCGCGAAACGCTGCAATCAGCTGGGTCGGTAGATTCGAGATGAAGCCCACCGTGTCTGACAATATGATCTTCATGCCGCCCGGCAGTTCAACCAGCCGCATGGTCGGGTCAAGTGTCGAAAAGAGCAAATCTTCTTCTAAAACATGGGCTTGTGCTACTTTGTTGAAAAACGTTGATTTGCCCGCATTGGTATAACCAACGAGCGCAACGATCGGATACGGGAGGCGTTTTCGGGCCCGGCGCTGCAACGCGCGTGTCTTGGTCACTGTGGCCAGCTCACGCTTCAGTTTGGTGATCTTTTCCGCCAGGACGCGACGGTCGGCTTCGATTTGAGTCTCGCCCGGGCCACCCAGAAAACCGACGCCGCCGCGCTGACGTTCTAAGTGGGTCCAGGAGCGCACCAACCGCGTACGCTGATACGTCAAATGGGCGAGATCCACCTGCAACCGCCCCTCCCGCGTCTGAGCTCGCTCGCCGAAAATTTCCAAAATGAGCCCGGTCCGGTCAAGCACTTTGACATTCCAGGCACGTTCCAAATTGCGCTGCTGAACCGGCGACAACGGACCGTCGACGATCACCAGTTCAGCGTCGTGCGCCACAATGTCTCGCTTAAGCTCGTCAACCTTGCCCCGTCCGAACAAGGTTGACGGCCGCGCCAGCTTCAAGCGCACCAACTTTGCGTTTGTAATGTCGAGATTGATCGCTGCTGCAAGGCCGCAAGCCTCTTCAAGAATCCCTTCGGGCGCCCTTGGGACGCCGCGCCTCTCCTCCAGGGCCGCAGCTTTTGGTTTCGACCACACCGGATGAAGGACGATCGCCTTAGTGCGGTGTTCGTCAGGAAATGTGTCTTGAACCAAAGTTGCTGACCTAAAACACTTTACAGGTTAGTCCTGCTGTGCCGCCTCTGCCTCAGTTTCCGGTTCGAACAGTTGAACCGGCTCTGACGGCATTACAGTTGATATGGCATGTTTATAGACCAATTGGGACTGTTCATCACGTCGCAATAATACGCAAAAATTATCAAACCACGCGATCTCGCCCTGGAGTTTCACACCATTAACCAAGAATATGGTTACCGGAATCTTTCCCTTTCGCACCGCATTGAGGAAAGTATCTTGAAGGTTTTGTTTTCTATCGTTTGACACGCCCTTATCTCACTTTTGTTGTATGGCCGTCTCTACTTATTTCGCTTCACCAAAACTTCACACAAAGTAGTGAATCGGTTGCAATCACTACACGTATTAGATGACACGCACGGCACGCCCTGCAAGTGGTAGTAGGCTGATTTTTTGCGATTAGCCGTTCAATTTAGGCGCTTTTTAGCGTGATGGGCGATTCGGCGGGCTTCTTGAAGATATTCCGCCCTTAATGACAAGGCCATATCGCCGGGACAACCGTTTCCGATCCAGTCACCATCGATCTTGACCACGGGCGTCACGAACGCCGTTGCGGCCGTCATAAAGGCCTCGCGGGCCTTTTTGGCCTCGTCGACGCTGAACGCCCGCTCAATGACCTGAATGCCCCGCCGGGCCGCAAAACCTATCACCACCTGCCTCATAATCCCGCTGAGGATTTTGTTGTCGATGTGACGGGTCACTAAACTGCCATTTCTATCGACAATCCATGCATTTGTTGAACTGCCTTCGGTGATACGGCCCTGGACGTCCACCAGCCACGCTTCACAAGCGCCCACCTCATGCGCCCGCTGCTTGGCCAAAATGTTGGGTAGCAGCGCAACCGATTTGATGTCGCATCGGGACCAGCGAATATCTGGTATGGTGGCCACGGCAACGCCCGCCTGAGCGCGCGCTTCAATGGTATCGAGATCATGAGGCTTTACCGTCACGATCAGGCTAGCCGGAATGTCGCCCAAAGGAAAGGCGTGATCGCGTCGGGCCGTTCCCCGCGTGATTTGAAAATACAGAATTCCATGGCGTAAACGATTTCGGGCCACGACTTCTCGCAATATGAGTTGTAACGCTTTTCTCGAGACAGGCTGTTCAATTCTCAGTTCTGACAACGAACGCTCCAGGCGATCAAGATGGGCTTCCTCGTCGAGCGAGGCCCCATCGAACACCCCACAAACCTCATACACGCCGTCGGCAAACTGAAATCCTCGATCTTCAATATGTACGGCGGCTTCGCTGTGGAGAACATACTGACCATTTACGTATGCAATACGTGACATGAATGAGGGACTTTCAATTTCTTGTTGGTCTTCAATCTTCTTTACGATTGCCAATAAGAGCGATTAAAAATTGGTAATAGAATAAGTATTTCCACGCGCCCCATAATCATAGCCATGGATAGTACGATTTTAACCGCAGCCGGCATGTCCACATAGCTTGCCGTCCGCGCTGTCGTGAAGGCGAGCAACGGCCCCATATTCGCGAGCGCAGCGGCGGCCGCGGAAAAAGATGTCAAATAATCGAAGTCATACAGGGAAACAAATAACGACGTAAGCGCGAGGACGATGACAAAAGAAACGAAATAGACCCATATTCCCTTAAATTGAATCTCCGCAACCGCGCTCACTCCATAGTAGACGCGCGCGACGCTATGCGGGTGAGCCAGCCTCGTTAATTCGGCCAAACTGTGACGAAAGAGCAAAAGTGCACGAACAATTTTAAAGCCACCTGCCGTAGAGAGCGCCGACCCTCCGAGCAAAGCGATGGCCAAGAGTAAGACCGGCGGCACCGAGTCCAGCATTTTGCCGTCGCCAATAGCGTAGCCGGACGTGGTCATAAAGGAAACTGTGTAGAAAAATGCGCTGAAGCCGTTCGGCGGGGGGCCTTCTCGCCAAAGGATCGCAATCAACATGACGAGCACTAAAAAGCCAATGCCAAAAAAGTAAACAACTTCCGGTTCGTTACGGTATTGGCTCAGCTGCGCCTTGCCCACCTCCGCATGAAGCGCAAAATTGAGGGCACCCACAATCATAAAGATGGTGACGATAAAGGAGGCGCCGTTGCCAAAGACGCTGAGCGTCCCATCTGTTGTCACATAGCCCCCCGTTGAAATGGTCGACAGTGCTAAACAAACCGCCTCAAAAAGCGGTATGGAAAGGCCCAAGCACACAAAACAGGCAAGCGTCAAAACCGCGTAGGTGGCAAACAACGCGCGCGCAACTGGCGCCAGTCGATGCAAGAGTGAACCTGTATCAGCCGCGGCGACAACAGGCCGAAATACCGGGAGGCCCCCAAAGCCTACCGCCGAGAGAACGGCCACCGCCATCAAGATAGACGCGTATCCGCCGAGCCATTGCAAAAGGGATCGCCAAATGAGGATCGAACGAGGAAGACCTTCTACAGACTCAACGAGTGTCGCCCCCGTCGTCGTCAGCCCCGAAACGGCTTCGAAATAAGCATCGGTCGGCAACTCCAGCGTATCGCCCAGCAAATAGGGCAAGGCACCAAAGACCGGCAACAGAAACCATACGAGTAAGATGACCAATACGGCCTCCCGTAAATTCAATTTTTGCGCCGAACCCCGCGATCCCAATATCAACGTACCGGCAAAAAACCCCGTGACGCCAAACGATACGCCAAAGGCGGCGACCTGACGGCCTTCGCCGCTGGACAGCGCAGTCAGGATTGGTATCAACATGAGCAAAGCGATGGCGCCCAGCACGACTCCGAATATGTAAAGCGCGTTTGTGTAGGGCATGAAGATGTCTAATGTGAGTACACGGGGTGCTTTGTCACAGTCCACTCAGCTTCTAAAAATATTCAAGGCTGACACGGAACATCTGCTCAACCTTAGGCACCATATCTCGCAGAACAAAAATGACGACCCGATCACCAATTTCGATTTTGGTGTTGCCGGTCGGGCGAATGAAATCACTGCCGCGCACCACAGCGCCGACAATAATCCCGTCAGGAAGATGCGACTCGCGCAACGGTTTACCTATAAGCGGTGATGTTTCCAGCGCTTCCGCCTCTATGACTTCCGCCGCGCCCTCGCGAATGGAATGGAGGCCCTTGATTCGGCCCCGGCGCACATGCTGTAAAATGGTGGACACCGTTGTGGTGCGGGGATTGATAAAAGTGTCGATGCCGAGTGTTTCCAATAACGGGCTGTAATTCTGATTATTGATCAAGCACAGTGTGCGTGAGGCCCCTGCCCGTTTTGCCAAAACCGACGCCAATATGTTCGTCTCATCATCATTCGTGAGTGCGACAACGGCTTCCGTTTCTTGAACACCGGCTTCTCGTAAGATATCTTGATCCAAACCGTCGCCATAGAGCACGACCGTTCGGTCTAGTTCATCAGCAGCATTCTCGGCTTGCTCTTTGTCGCATTCAATGACCTTGACCTTCACGGCCGACTCTTTTTCTAATTGTTGGGCGACATAAAGCCCAATGTTTCCTCCTCCGATAAGAATGATCCGTCGCGCCTCTTGCTCGTCGTGTCCGAAAATATCTAGTGTGCGCCGGACATGCTCTCTCTTTGCGACGAAGTAGACGTCATCACCATAAAGCATTTGATCGGTGCGCTTGGGAACAAGGACGTGGTTTTCCCGTGCGATGCCTACTACGACGGCGTTCAGATCGGGAAATAACTCCGTCAATTGATTGAGCGGCGTGTTGACGATCGGGCAATCTTCATTGAGATGAACGCCGACAACTTTTACTAGCTCATCCACAAAACTTACGGTCTCGAATGCTCCGGGGGTTGCCAATGTTTGCAAAATTTTCGTGCCAACTTCTAATTCCGGCGAAATAATCACATCAATCGGCATGTGGTC
>PVBE010166159.1_pt1 | contig 13191 bp, 6 predicted proteins | sample 1631181 | NCBI WGS metagenome assembly PVBE01 (sample SAMN08397723, study PRJNA350692) | Marine metagenome, whole genome shotgun sequencing project. | isolation source: water | place: Pacific Ocean | collected 2012-04
CCCGCGTCCTGCGCTTCGGGGTGCTCCTGCGGCAGCTCAAGCGCCTGTCCTTCTGGCGGCTCAACCTCATCAGCTCCGTCGGCTACATGGCGATCATCGTCCTGCCCCTGCGCCTCGGGGAGTTCGTTCGCCCCTACCTGGTCACCGAGGACGGCGTGAGCTTCTCGGGCGCCCTGGGGGCGTGCGTCGTGGAGCGGGTCATCGATGGGCTGATGGTCTGCGGGCTGCTGTTCGGATCGGTCGCCCTTGCGGCCGCGGCCGGCGTGGCGATCCCGCCCAGCATCTACGTGGCCGGCGGGCTGGCGCTGACCCTGTTCGTCAGCACGTTGGCGGTGCTGCTGTTCGCTCGCTGGAAGCGCGCCGCCACCCTGCGTGTGCTCCGGCTCATCGGGGCGCCGGTCTCCAAGGGCCTGACCGACAAGGCCCTCGCCCTGGTCGACGGCTTCCTCGACGGCGTCGCGTCGCTGCCCAACAAGCGGCTGGTCGTGGCGCTGTTCGGCCTGACCGCCGTGTACTGGGGCGCCAACATCCTGGGGCATTGGTTCCTTCTGAACGCCGCGGGGGTCGTGGGCCCGGCCGGCCACGACCTGGGCCTCGCGGACGCGACGGCCATCATGGCCATCCTTGCGATCGGCATCATCCTGCCGGCGGGACCCGGGTTCACGGGCAACTTCGAGGCCGCGGCACGGCTGGGCATGAGCCCGTTCGTCACCGCCCAGGTGCTGCTCACCCGCGGGGCCGCCTGGACCCTGCTCATCCACAGCATCACGCTGCTGCTGCAGGCCGGGCTCGGCCTGGCCTTCCTGGCCACGGGCCAGGTGTCCTTCCGCCGGGCGATCGCCGCCCAGCCGGGGCTACAGGGAGCGGATCAGGCGCAGGACGGACAGAGCCCGTAGAGCTCCATCCGGTGGTAGGTCAGGGTGTAGCCGTGCTCTTCGGCGATGGCGTCCTGCAACGCCTCGATGGTGTCGTTTTCGAACTCCACGATCAGCCCGCAGCGGGTGCAGATGAGGTGGTCGTGGTGCTCGCCGTCGGTGAACGGCTCGTAGCGGGTGAGCCCGTCGCCAAAATGCCGGGCCTTCGCCATGCCGCAGTCCACGAGCAGCTTCATGGTGCGGTAGATCGTGGCGTGGCCCACGCTGCTGTCGACCTCGCGCAGCTCGGCGTGCAGCTCCTCCACCGACCGGTGCCCGCCGAGCTGGCAGAACATCTCGGCGACCCGGGCACGCTGGCGGGTGGACCGATAGCCCTTGTCCGCCAGGCGGGACTGGAACTCCTCGGCGAAGGTCTCGGGTGCGGCGTGTCCGGTCATGTGGCCTACAGGATCTGGGACCTTCCGGCCCCGCGTCAATGGCGACGCAGCGGGTCGAGCAGCGCCGAGACCAGCCGGGTCGGATCGTGGTTGAGCTCGTCGGCCGACAGTCCGAACCGCACCTCGGTGCCCGTTCGTGAGCACAACAGGGTGCCCCCGAGCCAATCCCAGACCGCCAGGAACGCCCCCAGGTTGGACCTGTTTTCGACCCCGTCGCCGTGATGCAGCTGATGCTGGGCGGGGCTGATCAGCAGGTGCTCGATCACGGCGGGGTACGCCACGCGGACGTGGGTGTGACGCAGGTTGGCGCCGAGCACGTTGAGCGACAGGACCGCCGCCGGGACCCCGAACAGCTCCATCGGGCCCGCCGTGCCATGGCTGACCCAGGCGAACGCCCCCCCGACGATCCCCAGGACGAACAGGCTGCGGCCCGACTGGGCGATCTGCTCGAACGGGTGGATTCGGTACAGCGTCAGGGGGGTGAGCACCTGGGCCGAGTGGTGCACCTTGTGGAACCGCCAGAGCGACGGGATCGTGTGAAACACGCGATGCACGCAGTACCGGCTGGCGTCCGACGCCAGGAACAGGGCGACGCTGTACATCCCCACCATCCAGCCCCCCCCCGGGGGCGCTGGGGGCGCGCCGACGGTCGCCCACAGACCGGTCACCACCTTCACCGCGAGCCAGGTGGCGCCTGCGAGGACGCCCGCCAGGAGCAGCACCCGCAGGGACGCGCGGACGAACACGAACTTGGCGTCCAGCACCGACGAGGGGTGGGCCAGGGCCGCGGCCGCCCGGCGCGGCGACGGCCGGCGGCGCGTCGCGATCCAGTCCCACCCGACGGCGATCACCAGGGCGCCCAGCAGCGCGGGCCACCACAGCCGCTCGGCGGGATCGGTGACCAGGCCCAGCGGCGCGAGGGCGATCTGCACGAGGGGGTCCGCGCTCATGGCCCGAAGCTCCGTTTGAGGCCGACGGTGGCCGTGATCGGCTTGCCAGGTCGGGATCCGAAGGGCCGGCGGGAGGCGACGTATTCGGCCCCCAGCGCGTTGTCGAGCTTCGCGTAGGCGACCGTGGAGTCGCCCAGGAACAGCGCCAGCGCCACGTCCACGACCGTGTGGGCTGGCACGCGCAGGTGGGCCTGGACGTCACCGGCGCCCGCCTCGTCGCGCATCTCGCCGGTGTAGGTGGCGGTGGCGTCGAGCGACCAGCCCAGGGTGGCGACCCCTATCGAGCCCGACGCGCTGTGTTGCGGCACGTAGGGGAGCTCGTCGCCCTCGTCGACCTGCCCCCATTGCCCGAACGCCGAGCTGAACGCGTTGTCGAACCGGGCCTGCGTCAGGGTGTACGCGGCGGCGCCGGTGAGCTGGAACCCGCCCGGGAGCGGATGTCGGCCACCGCCCGCCGCCTCCAGGCCCCAGACCGAGACCTCCCCCCCGTCGAACTGCTGGCCCAGCTGATCGGCGGGGCAGCCCACCGACGACTGGGTGCAGGAGGCGGTCAGGTTGTCGTAGTCGTTGAAGAAGCCGATGAGCTCCCCGCTGAGCCGACCCCCTGCGGAGGCGTAGCGAAATCCTGCCTCGTAGCTGATCGATCGCTCGGGCGCCGCGCCCTCGCCCGAGGCGGGCGACACCGGGCTGAAGCCGCGGTGCACGCCGGCGAGGGCGCCGAGGCCGTCGGTGAGCTGGTAGTAGGCGCCCAACCCCGGGATGACCACCGTGTACCGGTGCTCCCGCTCGTCATCCTTGAAGCGATCCTCGAAGGTCGAGGCGATGTTCTCGACCCTTAGGCCGGGGGTCACGAACAGGCGCTCGGTCAGGCGGATCTCGTCGGCGAGGTAGCCGGCGAGGGCGAGGGTGCTCGCCGTGTTGTCCGCCGTGGCCGCCGTGGGCTGTCCGTCGTCCTCGAGGGCGCCGGCGGTCATCCACGCGCCCCGGTGGGAGTGATCGCGCACGATGGAGTCCTGGTGCACCCGGATCCCGGCCTCGATGTCGTGGCCGATCCCCTGGCCGCCGCCGATCCTCCATCCGCCGACGGACTGCACGCCCTGGGACACGAACGTGCGGTCGTTGGTCCCGATGAGCAGCCGATGGGTGGGGTCCGATCGGTCCGAGTCGATGGCGCCGCGCAGCAGATCGGAGTAGATCGCCCGACGGCCGCCTTCGGGCAACGAGGTGACCCGCCGCAGATCCGGCGCGCCGTCGCCGTCGAAGCCGTCGAGCTTGCGCCAGGCGCGGTCGAAGTCCTGGCGATAGGCCGTCGTCTTCACTGCGAAGTCGTCGCCGACCTCGACGGTCCACCCCAGGCGCACCTCGCTGCGCCCCCACTCCATGAGCCCGAGCTCGCTGGCGGCGTAGCGGCGGTAGGGGTCCGCTGCGAAGTCGTCGCCGGCCAGACCCAGGTAGGTCTCGTGGGACTGCTCGCCGGCCTGGCCCAGGCGCAGCTCCAGGCGGTGGAACACCTCGGCGTCCGGGTCCGAATCCCAGCGCAGCTTGGCGGTGCCCTCGGCCTTGCCGAAGCCCGTCGGCCCGCCGCCGGGCAGGTGCTTGAACCCGTCCGCCGCCAGGAGCACGGCCTCGGCCAACCCGCCCCATCGCTCGCCGCCCCAGCCGACCCAGACGTGGGCCTTGCGGAACCCGGCGGATCCGCCGCCGACGTCGACGCTGCCTTGCTTTCCGAGGGGCACGCCCCGGCTGACGAGGTTGACCGCGCCGCCGATGGTGTTGGGCCCGTGGCGGATGCTCGCCGGGCCCTTGAACACCTCCACGCCGGTCATGCGGCTCAGCAGGGGGAAGTAGTACGCCGCCGGCGCCGAGTAGGGCGCTGGCGCGAACAGCACCCCGTCCTCCATGAGCGTGACCTTGGCGCTGCGGTCGGAGCTGGCGCCCCGCAGGCCGATGTTGGGCCGCAGTCCGTACCCGTCCTCGGTGCGCGTGTAGACGCCGGGCGCCTTGTCGAGCACCCGGTGGATGTCGTCGTGCTTATAGGTGTCGAGCTCCTCCTCGCCGACTTCGTGGGCGGCGCCCGCAACCCGCGCCTTGGCCTGGCGGCCCCCGACGATCCGCACCGCGTCGAGCACGGGCGGCGGCGGATCGGCCGCAGCGAGGCTCGCCGCGCCCAGGGCAGCGCACAGAGCCAGGTGGCGCCGGGCAGGTCTAGTCATTGTCACCGGCGCCCTCGTACGGCAGCGTCAGGGACAACACGGTCAGGAACGGGCCCTTGAGCATGTCTGTCGCCTCCTTGAGCGCGGCGTGGGCCGCCTGCACCGACGCCGCGTCAGACGTCACGGCCGTGGCCAGGTCGCCGGGCACGCCCTGCAGCGCGGTCGTCGCGGCCTGCAGCGCCGCGGCGAGGCTGCTCCCGATGGCGGAGGCGCCTCGCTCGGCCAGCAGCGGATCGAACGCGGCGGCCAGCGCCGCGCCGGCCCGGACGTTGGCCAGCAGGTGCTCGAGGCTCCGGCCCCCCCATCGCGACTCGACCGCGGTCGGGCACGTCGGCGACGAGCAGCCCAAGATCCCCGCGGGCTTGGCGAGCTTGAGGTCCTTGGACACGAGATCCAGGTAGAACAGGGCCCGGTACACGTCATCCAACGCCCGGCCGAAGTCCGGATAGGGCGACCTGGCGCCGCCGGGGTCGGCCAGCGCGGTCCCGAAGTCGCCATCCTCGGGGTCCCACGCCGCGAGCAGCCGCTGGGCCGTGCGGTTGAGCTCGCCGGCCACCGCCACCGCGTAGGCGTCGCGGCGCGCACGGACCTCCTCGGCCCCGAGGGCGTCCCACCGGCCGTCCTCACGGATCGCGATCTGCGGGGTGCAGATCGTCTCGTCGGCCGGGGCGAACAGCAGGTAGTCCATGGCGTCGAGGCCGTAGACGTTGACGTGCTCCGCCTCGAAGAAGTCCGGGGCGAGGTAGCCCTGCTCGACCACCTCCTGATCGATGCGGCAGGGGTTGCTCAAGGGCCACGAATACGCCTCGTCGCCCAGATCCTCGCCGCCGATGACGATGCCAGCCTCGCCAGCCGGGCCGATCCGAAGCACCTCGAGCTCCTGCCAGACGTCTGACGCATCGCGCCAGGCGGCTCGAAGGTCCTCGCCCCGGGCCAGCTCCAGCTCGCCGGCCCGCGCAGCGAAGCGCTCGACCGCCGGGCGGACGACGTCATCCGCGACGGCGGACAGCACGGCGAGGGTGCCCGCGCTGGCGACCTCGGGCGCCGGGTCCTCGCAGCCGGCCGCGGCGACGGCCAGCGCCGCCGCGACCGCCGTGACCGTCCCGGTGCGGGCTACCACCCTTCCACGTTGGCGGTCTCGAACGCGTAGGCGGCGGTGAGGAGCGCGCGGGCCTCCAGGAGGGCCTGACGCCGGTCCGCGAAGTCGTCGGCGCCGGGGAGCGCCGGCGCCTGGCCGAGGTGGCGGTGCAGGTCGGCGAACGCCGCGTCGGTCACCGGCGACCGAGGCGAGAACTGCAGCCCGAGCGCAAACCCCTTGAGCTCGGACCAGTGCTTGGCGTGCCCGGCGAAGGAGTAGTCGTCGGTCCCAGCGGCGTCCATGTCTCCGATCACCTCGTTGATGTAGTGGACGACCGTAGCCGAGATTGCGAGCTCCCAGTTGGCCACCGCCCGATCCCGCGCCAGCCCCAACGCCTCCTGCTCCGTGTCGGTGAGCTGAGCGCCAGCGTTGGCGATGAGGGTCCGTCCGTCCAGGAAGCCCAGCCACGCCCCCGACATGAAGTCGGTCCTGGCCCCCTCGGCGCTGCCACGGTCCCGCTTGGCGGCGTTGACCGAGTGGCCCCAGTTGAGCTCGGCGGCCAGGTCGATGGCGCCGTCGCCGTCGGTGTCGTGCTGGCCCGTCGCCCAGCCGTCGCGCCCGCCCTTTCCGGCGGCCTCGTCCGCCGAGTAGTCGCCGTAGTTCCGGGCGGCCCCGAAGTACCCGAACGCCTCGTCCCAGGCGTGCTCGAGCGAGGTGTACGGCGTCCCCTCCTTGTCCGGCTCAGCGTTCTGCTCGTGCAGCCCCTTGTCGGGCTCGGAGTCGTCGAGGTAGTCGTCCGTCCCCTGCGAGAACGCCACCGCGCCCAGCAGGAACTTCTGGATCAGCTCGGCGTAGTCCAGCCCTTCTGGCGAGACATCGGCGGACTCGATGGCATCTCCGCCCGGGGCGGCGCCCTGCGCCCCGTTGGCCCGTCCGATGGCCAGGGCCTCGACCGCCCCAAACCAGGCGTCGACCAGGGTGCTTGGCGTGGTGACGCCGTCCGCCGTCCAGCCGACGAGCTCCGTGGCCCAGTCGGCGTGCTGGCCGGTCGGGTCCGCCCCGGCGATCTTGCCGCTGAGGTCCTTGCCGGAGGACACGGCGTTCCAGGTCGCCTGGTCTGCGGCGGGTTTCGTGGTCTTGCCGTGCTCGAGGTCACCGGCGACCTCGGAGTCGAAGCGGTAGTAGAAGTCGAGCTCCGCGACGACGTCGCCCTCGGCGGGGGTCAGGGACCCGTCGTCGATGCGCGCGGTCAGGCCCTTGATCCGGTCCTTCAGGCGATCGATGAGCAGGTGGCGGGCCACCTGCCCCGAGTAGGAGACCGAGCTCTCGCCCTCTACGAACCGGCTGTTGAAGGCGTAGGTGTCGGGCCGCTCGATGGCACCCCCACCGGCGCCGTCGGCATCGTCCGAGGTGTCGCCACCGCACGAAGCGCTGGTCGCACCGATACTGATAGTAATAACCGACATCAAAAGCGATCTGACGAAGGGGTTCGTTAGGTCAGGGAGGCGCATGGCTGGTTCCTCTCTAGCTTCGGAGGGAGTATTCGAACGGGATCTGGACGGCCTGGGACCTCCACAGCAGCTCCCCGGGTGGGGAGGGAACCGTGCCCAGCGCCGCTACAGCTTCTTGCGCGGCCTCGTCCAGGATGCGGTGACCCGAGGAGCGGGCCACGCGGATCTCGATGATGCGGCCGGCGTCGTTGAGCACGATCTCGAGGAGGACGGTCCCCTCGAGCCCGGCCCGGCGTGCCCGCCGTGGGTAGCGCTGGATGCGCCGGAAGTACTTGCTCAGCCGGCCGATGTAGCCCCGACGGATCCCGGCGATGTCGGGCCCGGGCTCGTACTCCGAGGAGGCCACGGTTGCCGGGTCGGGCGTCACCGCGACCGGGGTCACGACCGTGGACACCGCAGGCCCCTCGGGCCCGTCGGGGGCCGCCGAGGTCACGGCCGCCACCGTGATCTGCGCCGTCTCGCCAGGTGCGGGCTTCGACGCGATGACCACCGGCGCGGGCGCAGCAGCGATCTTCGGGACCTCGATCGGCGGCGTGACCTTCTTGGCCACCACGGGAGGCGGAGGCGGCTTGCGCACCGGCCGGCTCACCCGGGGGCGCTCGACCCGCTTGTCGAGCGGACGCTTCACCTTGGGCGGCGCCACGGCCAGCCGCACGCGCTCGACCTTGACCTCCGGCTCGCGGGCGGGCGCCGGGAACTTCGCAATGACGAACCGCGCAATCCGCTCGCTCGCCTGCGCGGACGTCAGCTTGGGCTCGGGCGGCAACGACATCGTGTAGCCCATGAACGCAAAGTGCGCGGCAAATGACACCACGAGCGTCCGTGACAGCAGGTTGGCCCACACTTGGGCAAGTGGCTCGCGCACAGATCCCGTCATCTGCCTACAACGATAACGATACTCGCTCTCAATTTCAACAGATTTCTTTCGGATTCGTCGGGCGCGCTCGGCGACGTGCAGCCAATGCCCGACGGACGGGGTGGACGGAGGCGTCGGCTGAGCGGGCGATCGTGCCCGTCACCCGTTGATTCGGAGGGGGGGTCGGGTTAGGCTGCCGCGTCTGCCGGATCGTGTGGCTGAAGGCGGTGCTCACGGTCTGACAACGACACTGCACGAACACCGGCAAGGCCGCGGTATTGGCCGACGAGGCGCCCCACGTGGACCAGGACATCCGCCAGCTCGAGGAAGCCCTCGAGGAGGACCCGCGCGACGGTGACGCGCTGGACCGCCTGGAGGCGGCGTACATCGAGGCGGGTCGGCTGGACGACCTGGTGGACTGGTTCGAGTCGTGGACCAGCCGGATCGAGGACGAGGACGCCGCGGAGGACGCCTGGCTGGCGCTGGCCGGCAGGCTCGAGCGCGCCTCCGAGGCGGCGGTCTCCGACGACGACAAGCGCAAGGCCGGCGAGCTGCTGTACGCCGCCGGCGAGCTGTACAACCTGCGCCTGGGTCGCAAAGACAAGGCGATGCTCTGCTACCAGAAGGCCTTCAAGGCCGACGCGGGCATGAGCCACGCCCTCGGGGCGGCGCGCACCATCTACATGGAGCAGGAGTCCTGGCCCATGGTGGTGCGGCTGTACGAGCTGCAGCTCCAGGTCACCCGGGACGCGGACCGGCGGATCGAGCTGCTGTACGAGATGGGCCGGGTGCTCGCTGAGGAGATGAAGAAGCCGGACGACGCCGCCATCGCCTACCGCGAGGCGCTCGAGCTCCGGCCCGAGTCCAGGGAGATAGAGGAGGCGCTCAAGTACGTCACCTCCGTCCAGGAGAGCTGGAAGGAGATCGTCGACCGGTACGAGGCCGAGGCCGAGGCGGCCACCAACGACTCCCTGTCGGCGTCCCTGTATCTGCGGGTCGCCGAGATCCTGCTCAAGGAGGACAAGGACAACACCCGGATCGACGACGCGCTCAAGCACTGCCTGGCCCGCGACCCACAGAACCCCAAGGCGTTCGCGCTCCTGTCCGACCGGGTGGGCGCCGACGGCGATCCGGTCGAGTACCGGCGCATCCTCGAGTCGCAGCTGCAGGCGGCGGGCAGCCGCGAGGAGAAGCTCGAGTCGCTCGTCGGCCTTGCGAGGCTCGCGACCTCGACGGGCAACCGGGAAGAGGCGGCCGAGCGGTACCGCGAGGCGCTGGCCATCGAGCCGGGCCGGGTGGAGGCGCTGCACTTCCTGCGCGACGTGCTCGGCGAAAGCGACGACTGGGACGAGGTCGTCGGGCTATACGACCGGGCGCTCAAGCTCCTGCGCCGGGGGCCGGACGAGGTGCGGCTCCTGGTTGAGTTGGCCGAGATCCACCGCCGGCAGCTGGGCGATCTCGACACCGCCGAGCGCTACTACCGCCGGATCAAGCTCAACGATCCCCGCAACTCGGAGATGCTGGGCTTCTACCAGGACTTCTATCGGATCCGGGAGGAGTGGCGGAAGCTCCTGACCACCCTGGCGAGCCTGCAACAGCAGGAGGAGGACATCGACGCCCGGGTGCTCCTCGGCTTCGAGATGGCCGAGATCGCCGAGGAGAAGCTCGACAACCTCGACAAGGCCATCGACGTCTGGAAGGGCGTCAGCCGCATCGCGCCGAAGAACCCCGAGGCGCGGACGGCGCTCAAGCGGCTGTTCCAGAAGACCCAGAAATGGAACGCCCTCCTCGAGTTCCTCAAAGAGGAGATCGCCGCCCTCGCCCCCGAGGATCTGGCAGGCAAGGTCGAGCTGTACGAGGAGATGGTCCACATCTATCGGGACCAGCTGCACCTCGACGTGATGGTGATCAACACCTACAACGCGATCCTGCAGATCGATCCGTCCAACGCCCAGGCGCTGGACGCCCTCGCGGGCCGGTATGAAAAGGCCAACCGCTGGAACGACCTCATCGGCGTCCTGCAGAAGAAGGCCGATCGCATGGAGGCGCCGGACGACCTCGTCCCGCTGCTCCATCGCATCGCGTCGCTTTGGCTCGAGCGTTTCAGCAACCAGGGCAAGGCGATCCCCGCTCTCGAGCGCATCCTCGAGGTGCAGCCCGACCACCGCGAGGCCATCGACGAGCTCCAGCGGCTCTTCCAGGCCCGGCGGGACTGGCGGCGCCTGCTCGAGGTCTACGAAAAGGAGCTGGATCTCCTCGCCCCCGAGGACAGCGCCGGGCGCCTCGAGGAGATGGCCGGGATCGCCCAGGACCGGCTCAAGCTCCCCGAAAAGGCCATCAGCCTCTGGGAGCGCCGCCTCGATCTCGCCCACGGCGACCTGCCTGCGAACGTCTTCCACGCCCTCGACGGGCTGTACACCAAGACCGCCCGCTGGACCGACCTGGCCGGGCTGCTGACCCGCCGTCTGCAGGCCGGACCGGAGGAGGGCGACCGCCTCGACACCCATCGCCGGCTCGCCGAGCTGTACGACGAGCGCCTCGACGATCCGACGGAGGCGATCAACCACTGGCGGGAGGCCCTGGACCCTGCCGGCCCGGACCCTCGGGCCGTGTCGGCGCTCACCAAGCTGTATCGCTCCCAGGCGATGTGGGACGACCTCGAGCACCTGTACACCGGCCGCGACGACAGCCGGGGCCTCATCCGCGTGCTCGAGAACTCGGCCGACGACGCCGTGGAGCCGGGCATCCGGGTCCAGCTCGTGCGCCGCATCGCCTCCCTGTCGACCGAGTTCGGCGACGAGGGCCGGGCCATCACCGCCCAGGAGAAGCTGCTCGAGCTCGAGCCCGACAACCCCTCGGTCGCCCGCGACCTCGTCCCGGTCTACCGGAGCCGGGAGCGCTGGCCCGAGCTGGTCCGGATGTACGAGGTGCTGCTCGAGCACGAGGACGATCCCCGCCGGCGTCTCGACCTGATGAGCGCCATCTGGAACGTCTACGAAAAGGAGCAGGGCGACTCGGCGGCGGCGTTCCGCTGGTGCGGCAAGGCCTTCCAGGAGTCGGCCGACGAGGAGGTCGCCGGCGAGCTGGAGCGGCTGGCCGATCGGACGGACAACTGGGAGGAGCTGGTCCTCATCGGCAAAGACGTCGTCGAGCGCATCGACGACCCGGACCGGCAGGTGCGCCACTACCTGCGGCTGGGCGACGTCTGCATGAACCGCCTGGCGTGGGTCGACGACGCCATCACGTACTTCCGGCAGGCGCTGACGGCGGACGCCGAGTGTGCCCTGGCCATCGACGCCCTGGAGCGGCTGTTCGCACGCGCCGAGCGCTGGGAGGACCTGGTCGACATCCTGCGTCGCAAGGCCGACCTGGCCGTCGACGAGTCGGACCGCGTCAGGATCCTGTTCCAGATCGGCGAGCCGCTGGAGGACATCCTCGACCGGCCTGCAGAGGCGGCCTCCACCTACACCCGCATCCTCGACATCGACGGCTCGGAGCTGTCCGCCCTGTCTGGCCTGGAGCGCCTCCACGACCGGGCAGGTGACTGGACCGCGGCCGCCGGCGTGGTCGAGCAGCAGCTCCGGCTCGCCACCGACGACACGACCCGCACCGATCGCCTGTTCCGCCTGGGCAATCTGCACGAGGCCCACCTGGGCGAGCCCGGCAGGGCGCTCGAGCTGTACCGCGAGGTGCTGGCGCTGCGCCCGGGCGACGAGCGCACGGTCATGCGGCTCGAGGCCATGGTGGCCGCCGGCCACGACCCCGTGCCCGCGGCGCGGATGCTGGAGCCCATCTATCGGCAGGCGGAGCGCTGGGACAAGCTGGCCGACGCCCTCGAGGTGGCGCTCGTCGACAGCGAGGACCTGGCCGCCCAGGTCGAGGATCTCAAGCAGGTCGCAGACCTCTGCCGCCACCGCATCGACCAGCCCCGCCGCGCCTTCGACGCGTTGCTGCGGGCGCTGGATCTGGTCCCCGAGGACCGGCGGCTCTGGGACGACCTCGAGACCCTCGCCTCGGACCTGGAGGCCTGGGAGGATCTGGTCGGCGCGTTCCATGGTGCGGTCGACGCATCCGGGCTGCTCGGTGAGGACCAGGTGGCCCTCGCCATCCGCCTCGCCGCCATTCGCGAGGAGCGGCTGGGTCAGACCGACGAGGCGGCCGCGGCCTACGAGCGGGTCCTCGAGCTCGACCCGGACCGGGCCGGCGCCTACGACGCCCTCGAGTCGCTGTACACCCGGATGGGCCGCTGGAACGCCCTCGTCAGGACCCTCGAGCGCAAGGCCCTCATCGTCGAGTCCGACGCCGAGCGGCTGACGGTCCAGCTCAAGGTCTGCGACCTGTTCGAGGAGGTCCTCGAGGACCACGAAAAGGCCGCCGAGTCCTACCAGCAGGTCCTCGGCATGCAGCCTGGCAACCTGGTCGCCCTGACCGCCCTGGAGCGCCTGTACTCGGGCGCCCATCGGTGGGCCGCTCTGGCCGACATCCTGCGGGCCCAGATCGCCGCCCGGGGCGAGGGCGACGAGGTCCGATCGGCCAGGTTCCGCCTGGGTCGTGTGCTCGCCAGCGAGCTCGGCGAACACGTCCAGGCGGTCGATACCTGGCGTGAGGTCCTGCAGACCGGCCCCCACGACGAGGCCACCACGTCGCTCGAGGGCCTCATGCAGACGCCCCCCGAGAGCCTGACCGATCGGATGTCGTTCGTGCGACGGATCACGGAGGTCCTCGAGCCGGTCCTGGAGCGGGACGAGCTCTGGGCACGCCTTGTGCCGGTCATCGAGACCCGCTTCGAGCTGGCCGAGGACCCGGTGGAGCAGGTCGAGCTGCTGCGGCGGGTCGCGACGCTCAGGGAGGTCAAGTCCGACGACCCCGAGGGCGCCTCCGACGCCCTCGGCCGGGCGCTGCTCATCGAGCCGGGCGAAGCGGGCGTGCGACGCGAGCTCGAGCGGCTGGCCGAGCTGAACAAGAGCTGGCCTGCCTACCTCGACGTGCTCAAGGAGGCGGTCGAGCGGGCGGACGACCCCGACGTCCGGCTCGCCCTGCTCCGGCGCTCTGCGGAGGTGGCCGACGAAGAGCTGGGCGCCGGTGCCGAGTCCGAGCTGCTGTACCGGCAGCTGCTCCAGGAGCAGCCCGGGGACCGTCCTGCCCTCGACGCCCTCGAGCGGCTGCTGCGCAAGCTCGGCAAGCACGACGACGTGGTCGCCGTGCTCGAGCAGAAGGTGGAGGGCGCGAGCGAGCTCGCCGAGATCCAGGGGCTGCTCCACGCCATCGCGG
>PVBE010462010.1_pt1 | contig 13191 bp, 11 predicted proteins | sample 1631181 | NCBI WGS metagenome assembly PVBE01 (sample SAMN08397723, study PRJNA350692) | Marine metagenome, whole genome shotgun sequencing project. | isolation source: water | place: Pacific Ocean | collected 2012-04
TGGTGAAAACGCCCCGGGCCTGGGGAAATTTTCTTTCCTCTTCCTTGACGTGCCGCTCCAGGGTAATTCCTTTTTCGAGTTCGGCCTCGGCCTCGGCCGTTGCCGCTTGTGGACTCATGGTCTCCGCCTCATTTCGGGAGAGGGTGGTGGACGAACGATATTTTAACACAGACCGCCAAAAAACGCGGCGTCGGCCCTTATACGGCGACGACTTCCTTTTCCATGGCGGTGGAGTAGGAGCCCGACCGCGCGGAGCCGTTGCACTTGGCGCGATGATACAAAACCTTTTGAGCGAGGGGGACGTTCGAGGCCTCGCCGACCCAGGCTTTCAAGGCGGGGGCCTGAAGGGCGCGTCCGTAGGAGAAGCTCAGCTCCCAGGGGTGGGGGCCGGTGGCGTTCAACGCGTTGAGGCGGGCAGTAGCCTCCTCGTCGGTCTGTCCCCCCGAGAGGAAAGCGATTCCCGGAACGCCTTCCGGCACGGCGCTCCTCAGGCAGCGCAGGGTTTGCTCGGCCACCTCCTCCACTCCCGCCCGCGAGGGACAATCCTTCCCGGAGAGGACCATGTTGGGTTTGAGGATCATTCCCTCGAGGAGGACCCGTTGTTTGGAAAGCTCATCGAAAACGCATTTGAAGGTCGCCTCCGAGGCTTCGTGGCAGGTTTCGATCGAGTGACCGCCGTCCATGAGGACCTCGGGCTCGACGATGGGGACCAGGCTGGCTTCCTGCGACAGGGCCGCGAAGCGGGCCAGCGCGTGGGCGTTGGCCTCGATGGCGTAGGAGGTGGGGAGCCCTTCGCCGATGTTGATGACCCCGCGCCATTTCGTGAACCGGGCACCGAGGCCGTAGTACTCCTTCAGGCGATCCCGGAGGCCGTCGAGGCCCTCGGTCACCGTCTCTCCGGGAGCGCCGGCGAGCGGTTTCGCGCCTTTGTCCACCTTGATGCCGGGGAGGATGCCCAGCCCGGCGAGCAGAGTGGGAAACGGGGTTCCGTCCTGGGCGCTCTGGCGAAGCGTCTCGTCGAAGAGGATGACGCCGCTGATGAAGTCCTCGACGCCCTTGGTGGTGAAAAGCATCTCCCGGTAGGAACGGCGGTTTTCCTCCGTGGAAGGGACATTGATCGAATCAAAGCGCTTTTTGATGGTTCCGTCGCTTTCGTCCGCGGCGAGAATCCCCTTGCCGGCGGCCACCATCTTGATTGCGTTGGTCTCGATCTCTTTTGTGCTCATCGCCCCGCCCCCCTGCTGGATAAAATGTCAAGTATCCGGACTTCGGACCCTTAAGATATTAATATAGGATTGAATCCCCCCGAACGGGCTGGAATTCTAACAAATCTTCCTCCGGATAGAAACATTTGGAGAAAAAGAAATAGCCTGAATTTCGCGGCATTTCCTCCCCTTCGCCGGGGGTGGTGCTGAGGCCGGATCGGGTTATCGGCGAAATAGTCTATATTCTCCGGGCGGTATCTGAAATCGGGGTGACCCTCCGCCAAGGGGCGGAGGGGCCGGCGCGCAAAGGCGGTGTGACCCAGCGCCAGGGGGCGGTGGGGCCTGCCCAGTCTGATGGCGGGATGTCTGGATGGCAGGAGGGCGGCCGAGGATGAACAGGAGGTTTTGGGCGCCAGCCGTCTGGCGGATACCGGCATTTTATTTCTTTCATTTCTTTGGCGTTGGCGTCACCCTCCCGTTCCTGAACGTCTACTACCATTCGGTTGGAATCACGGCGGCCCAGCTGGGTTACTTGAACGCCGCTGCCAGGATATCGACCTCTCTGGTGCCTCCGCTGGCCGGAGCGCTGGCCGACAGGCTGCGCCGGTGCCGCGAGATTATGCTCGTCTGTGTGGCGGTGAGCAGCCTTGCGGCCCTGAGCTTTTGGTGGAGGGGCGGGTTCTGGTTTTTTCTTGTGCTGATTATCTTGTATTCGGCTTGCCGGGGCGCGATTGGCCCCATCGCGGAAAATGTCTCTCTCCGGCAAATCGAGGCCAGCGGCGGCGAATACAGCCGCCTTAGATGGTGGGGCTCGCTGGGATTTATTGTCGCCGCCCTGGTGGTCGGAAGGCTTATCGAGGTGCATTCGATCAGCCTGATGTTTCCTGTCTTGTTCGTCAGCGGGATGTTCCTGATGGGCGTGGTCGGGACCTTTCCCGGAGAATGGGAGGGAACCCAATCCGACTTTCGAGGCAACCTGGAAGAACTCCTGAAGAATAAACCGCTGATCAATTTTTTTTGCGCCGCCGTTTTAGCCGCGGTGAGTTCGGGGCCGTTTGGCCTTTATTTCAGCATTTATCTCGGCCAGCTTGGTTCGTCGGCATTAATTATCGGACTGGCATGGACGGTGGGCGTTGTCAGCGAGATTTTCTTCTTGTGGTTCGCCGGCAGCATTCAAAATCGAATCGGGCTTAAAGGGATGATAGCCACGGGGATTTTTGCCTTGGCTCTCAGGTGGGAGTTTACGACCTGGACCACGAATATCTCTGCCCTGATAGCGATTCAGGCGCTTCACGGCCTTACTTTCGGGATATACCACGTCGGGGCCATTCAGTTTGTGGACCAGATGAGCGGCAAGGCGATCAAAAACACGGGCCAGGCGCTGTATAACGCCGCCACTTTCGGACTCGGTTCAACTGTTGGGGTGTTGCTGGCCGGATGGCTTCTCCCCTCCCTGGGATTTATCGTGTTGATGCATCTGAGTGCGATATTGGCGCTAATCGCGGGGGTTTGGTTTGTCGTATCGACGAACATTCGACCCGCCAAACCCCCGGCGCCCTCCGGTTCTTAACGCAAAGGGATATTGCGGGAGGTCCGATTTTGGTTTTTGAAGCAAGACCGCGACGCCGCCTTTTTCGCCGGGTCTGGATGAAACATGTTGAATTCTTTCGGCTTGTGCGCTTATCGGAACGCTTTCCGAGGGCTCCCCTTCGTCGAGCCACACCTCGAGCACTTCGCCGGGCTTCATTTCCTCGAGCGCGAGTTTTGTCCGCACCCATGTCATCGGGCAAATTTCTCCCAGGAGGTCCAGGGTTTTATCGGGCTCCATTTCCGCTCCATTCTTCAAAGTTTAGAGTTGATAGCGTGACCCATGGGTGATCCTGCCATTTTTTTGACCGGAACCGGAACCGGCGTCGGAAAAACGGTGGCGGGCTGCGCTCTTGCGCTCCGGTGGGCCTCCGAGGGGCGCGGCCCCCGGGTTTTCAAGCCGGCGGAATCGGGGTGCGAATCCAAGGGCGATAGCCTTTATCCGGCGGACGCCGCGGCGCTCAAGGCGGCGGCGGGCGACGTGCGGCCCCTCGATGAGATTTGTCCTTATCGCTACGCGCTCCCGATGGCTCCGGCGCACGCGGCCGAGGAGGAGGGAAACCCGCCGGACATAGCGAAAATCGAGGACGCCATCAGTGAACTGCGCTCCCGGCCGGGTCCTCTTCTAGTCGAGGGAGCGGGAGGGCTTCTCGTCCCCCTGGGGCCGGGAGCGCGGATGAGCGATGTGGCGCGGCGGTGCGGGCTCGATATCTTGATCGTGGCTCCCCTGGGGTTGGGTACGCTCAACGACACTCAAATGACAGTGCGGGTGGCCAGGGACGAGGGGCTCGCCATCGCCGGGATTATTCTGAACGATTTGACCGGGACGGAATCCCCCTCCGCGCGGCGGAACCCCTCGGCCATCGAAGAGCTGTGCGACGCGCCTTTGCTGGGTGTATTTCCGCATATCTCCGGACTTGATTCGGAGATGAAAAAAAATATGGAAGATGGGTCAACGGCCGCCGGCCGGCTTCGGGAGGCGACCGCCGGCGCCGGCTGGGACTCGATCGGGTGATGGTTCGTTAACTGGCGGCTCCGGTGGCCGGACCGCTCAGAAAGTGACCTCTCAAACTGGTGATTTGCTCGGGGCGGCCCATGGCGTAAAGGATATCTTCCTCGCCGATGGCATAATCCGCGCCCGGGTTAAAAGTCATTTCTTCTCCCTTTCGGGCCGCCAAAATATATACGCCGGTTTCCTGACTAATCTTCGAGTCTCGAAGAGAGAGCCCCACCAAAGGAGAGTCCTTGGGAATCTTGGCCTCTTCAAAATCCCAATCTTTCGAGGTGTAGCCCGTGATCGTGTCAAAAAAATTCGCCAGCTTGGGCCGCAGGACGGATTCCGCCATTCGAAGGCCGCCCATCGTGTAGGGCGAGATAACACGGCTGGCGCCCGCGTCATGGAGTTTGGGAATCGCGCTGTCCCAGGCGGCCCTCGCTACGACGAAAAGGCCCCTGTTCAGCCGCCTGGCGGAAAGGGTGACAAATACATTTTCCGCGTCGGTGGGCATGGAACTGATGAGACCGACGGCCCGCTCCACCCCGGATTCTATGAGTACGTTGTCATTGGTCGCGTCTCCGACGACTACGGGGATGTCCTCGTCGATGAGTTGCGCGGCTTTTTTCGGGTCGTTTTCTATCACGACGTATGGCCGATTCTCCCGGCGAAACTCACGGCATATAACAAATCCGATTCGCCCGTATCCGCAAATGATATGGTGCCCGCGTAGTTTATGAATTTCGCGCACTCTCTTTCGCCTCCCGAAAATTTGACGGACGCGCCCCTCGATCATGATCTCGGCGATTCCCGCCATGACGTAAAATACAGCCCCGACACCCATGATGAGGAGCGCGGCGGTGAACATTCTCCCCGCCGGACTCAGCGGCCTGACCTCCTGGTAGCCGACGGTCGTGACGGAGATGATGGTCATGTAAAAAGCTTCGTCTAGCGGCCACCCCTCGATCAGGGTGTATCCGACCGTTCCGAATACGGTGATTCCAAGAAGGATTGCGCCGAAATAAAAAAAATGCATGGGCTGGCTTATCTCCCCGATCCGGCAGGAATTTGGCTACACGCATAATATAAGGCCAGATAGAGGGATAGCGAACTCTGCGGAAAAAACCAAGTCAATCCGAAGGATTTTGGGGCGATTGTCAGCTCTTCTCGAGCAAGGAAAAAAGATCTTCGCCCAGTCGGGTTCGGGCCTCGTCCAGAATAGGCTTGATGGCCTCTACAAAAGCCTTGCGCTCGGATGAAGTCAGGTCGACAACGTTGACGCCTTCTTCCTCGAGTTGGACGCGAAGCGCCTTTTCCTTGGATAGGGCCAGGTCGCGCTGGACCTGGATGGCCTCTTGGGCCGAATCCCGGACGGCGAGCCGCACATCTTCCGGCCACGAGTCGAAGCTTTCTTTGTGAATGTATAGACCCCGCGCCCCGAAAAAATGCGCGCTCATGGTGATGTGATTGTGATGGTCGGTCACCCCGTAGGTGACGGTGTTCGCCAGGGGGTTTTCCTGGGCGTCGACATCGTGTGAGACGATCTTTTCGATACCCTCCTTTAAATCGACCGGAACGGGAACGGCTCCCAACAGCTCGAAAGTTTTGATGTGAACCTCGTTGGGCTGGAGCCTGATGCGCATACCCTCGAGATCGGCGGGCGATCGCACGGGGCGGAGCAGGTGGACAGCTGGCGAAATCCATTGTCCCAGTAACCCAGGACGCGGTAACCGATGCATTCCTCCGTTTTTTCGGTGAGATATTTTCCCAGCGCGCCGTCGAGGGCGGAGTGGGCGCTTTCTTCATTTTCAAATACAAAGGGCAAGTCGATGATTTCGAGTTGATAGAGCTCGGGAAAAAGATTCGTGAGGTAACTGGTGGAGAAGTAGCACATGGTGAGAAGGCCGCACTCCACCATCGAGAGAAGGTCGTCCGCACGGTAGCCGAAATCGAGAATGTTCCAATAAACATCGACGTCAACAGCGTTACCCAGCCGTTTTTCGAGGGACTCCTTGAAATGGATCGAAGCCTGGCTGTGGGTGGAGTCTGGAGGAGAATATCCTGCAAGCCGAATTTTGATTGGTTGGGTCATGGGGAATCCTTTAGTAATTCGAGTAAAATTCAAGACTAGCACATGAAATATAAAGCGTAGTTAATCCGAGAAAATTACGTAAGATATTGATAGTAATTCGATTGTACCATTACTTGCGTTATTTGTTCTCTTTCTGTGAAGAATAACATCTCTTGACGCCTTTTTATCTATTGGGCATGGTTCGTGTCCAGAATTTCGGGATCAGGCTCAGGCATCTTGGGAGAGTAAAAGTATGGCAACGCTTCAGGAACAACTCTTTGTTCAGGTCGCTACCCGCTCGTTGAATCAACTGGCCAAAAATTTTCAAAAAAAGTACGAACCCAAAAAGGGAGACCGGTTCAGCGTTAAAGGAATCACCTATGAAATCGGTCCGCCTAGATGTGTGGACGATTGCATTCGGTTTGAGATTAGTAGCAAAATTCCGGGTGACGAATTTACGTCCGGATATAACGAATCGAAGTATTTCAAGGAAATCGAAAAAGTTTGCCAAAAATCCTCCAAAAAACCCACCTTCAGCGATATGGAAAACATTATCCGGGAAACGCGCGACCAGGAACGCAAAGAACGCGATTACGTGAAGTTGGCTTTTCAATACGAAAAAAGTGAGCTTTACGATGAAAGCGAGATTATAAAAGAAGTCGAGGAGTATTCAAAAAATCCTGACAAAGAAGTTCCTCCCTCCATGCCGGGCGCGAATACCATCGCCGCCAGGCTGATTTTGAACCGCCTTGAAGGAAAATTGCTTGAGTCGGCGAAAAAAAATATCGAGGATCTCATCAAGGCGAACGATTCCGTCCGCTCCGGACTCAAGAAACTAAAGGGAAATTAATATTCTCCTCCGTGCCCATGGCCCCGCCTCTCGCAATTACCGGATGCGCGGTCAGAACACCGCTTGAGCATATATCCAACGCCCTGATCCTCGTGGATCGGGGCGTTGTTTCTTATGTAGGGCCTATTGGCTCGCGCCCGATACCCTCCGATGCGGAAATTCTGGATTTGGGCGGGCTGTTGGCCTGTCCCGGTTTTATCGACCTCCAGGTGAACGGCCTGGATGACAACGCGGTGATGGCCGCCGAGGCCGCCGGCGTTAGAGGGATGGCCGCGGAGCTGGTCTCGCGCGGGACCACATCGTTTCTTCCCACACTGACTACATCTTCTAAAGACCATCTTTTGGCCTCGGCCTCCGCCGTGCGCCAGGCGTGGGAAACTCTTGAAAAGGAAAATACCCCTTCGTCCTCGATTTTGGGCGTACATCTCGAGGGTCCTTATTTTTCGAAAATGATGGCGGGTGCGCATCCGCCCGAACACATCCGGCCGATCGATCTCGAGGAGATCGAACGAATCGCGGAGGCCGCGGGGGGCTGGGGGGAGGAGGGCCGACCGGGGCTTCGGCTGGTCACGCTCTCCCCAGAGCTCGATGGCGCTCCCGAGGCGGTCCGGTGGCTTGGCGAACGCGGCGTCCTGGCCGCGATGGGGCATACGGCGGCCTCGGCCGATAGGGTGGAAAATTTCCTGTCCGCCGGAGGGGCGTTCGCGGTCCATGCCTATAACCGGTACGGCTCGCCCGGAGAGGCCGGCTCTCCGGAGGCGAAGCCTCCCGATCACCGCTCCCCGGGCCCGATGGCTTCAGTGAGCTCGGACCCCAGGCTGATGGCGGGCATCATCGCGGATGGCGTCCACGTACACCCGGAAATCGTTTCTGAATTCATCCAAAAAAAAGGCTGGTTCCGGACGGTTCTCACTTCCGATCTGGTGTCCGGCGGAGGGCTTTCAGGCGAGGAAAATGCCCAAACCTCTGGGTTTGCCGTTAAGCGCGGGGGTATTTTGACCGGAAGCCGCCTGTCCGTCGGGGAGATGATCCCGCTTATCAAAAAATGGCGCCGGCTGGACGATAGCCGCATCCTGGCGCTTGCCACCTGGAACCCCGCCAAACTCCTTGGATCGCCGGGGAAAAGAGGCTGCCTACGCCCGGGGGCCAGGGCGGACATCTGTTTCCTCGATCCGGACTCCCTGGAGGTATCGACCGTGATGGCGGGGGGTGAATGGGTTTCGGGCTCCCCGCCCCATGGATGATTTGAAAAGAACTTTCATGTAAATTTACGATAGATATTCCTCTCTCGTCCGTCTGTCCAGGAATTTTTTCTGAGTGGGCGTTTCATGTTCGACTTCCTTTTTTGCAAAGCGCTTGTATACGACGGAAGCGGCGCGGATCCCTATATCGGGGACTTGGCGGTCGAGGGGGATATCATCGCCGAGGTCGCTCCGGTGGGCGCTCAAAACGCACGCCGCGTTATCGACGCCGAAGGCCTGGCCCTGTCCCCCGGCTTTATCGATATCCACGGCCACTCCGATTATTACCTCTTGATGAACCCCACTGCCCAGGCCAAGGTTCGTCAGGGGGTGACGACCGATGTCGGCGGAAATTGCGGTTATGCCGCCGCTCCTATCGGCGGGGTCGAGCTCGAAGAGCGCCGCTCGTATTACCGCGATCAGTTCGGCCTGGAAATCCCCTTTTCGCGGCTTGACGAATACCTTAGCCATGTCGAGGACATCGGCGTGTCGGTGAACTACGCCCCGCTGATCGGACACAATACCGTCCGCGCCACCGTCATGGGGGGAAGCGAGCGACCCGCGGGGCCGGACGACCTCGACCGGATGGATCGCCTGGTCGACGAGGGAATGCGGGAGGGCGCGTTCGGTCTTTCAACCGGCCTGGTTTACGCCCCTGCCTGTTTCGCCGATCGCTCGGAGTTGACGGCTCTCTGCCGGACTTCCTCGCGGCATGGCGGTTTGCTCGCGACCCACATGAGGAGCGAGGGCGCACAACTCTTGGAGGCGATAGAAGAGGTTATCGAAATTGCCCGGGACGCAGCGCTTCCCCTTCAAATCAGCCACCTTAAAGCCGCGGGAGAGAAAAATTGGGATAAACTGGATGCGGCATTCGAGTTGATCGAGGGGGCCAGGTCATCGGGCCAGGACGTCACCTGCGACCGCTATCCGTATATCGCCTCAAATACCCATCTGAGTGCCCTGCTGCCCGATTGGGTCCATAATGGCCAGCTGGAGGAGAAATTGGCCCGGCTCCGCGACCCTGCGATTCGGGGCCGGATTCGATCCGAATTAATGGAAACTTATTCGGCTCGGGATTATTGGGATCGCGTTTTGATTAGCCGGGTCCATACGGAGAAAAACCGTTTTTGCGAGGGGCTCACCGTGGCGGGATTCGCCGAGAAAAGAGGAGTCGATTCACCGGAAGCCATGATGGATCTCCTTGCGGAAGAAAAGCTGTCCGTTGAAATCCTCATCTTCATGATGAACGAGGAAAACATGCGCCGGGTTTTGAAGAAGCCCTATGTTATGGTCGGCTCGGATTCCGCCGCTTTAACCCATGAGCCCCCTTTGGGTTCGGGGAGGCCCCATCCCAGGAATTTCGGTACGTTTCCCGCCGTGCTGGGGAATCTGGCGAGAGACGAAGGGCTGATTTCTTTCTCGGAAGCGATACGAAAGATGACCTCCGCTCCCTGCGATCGGCTGGGGATAACCAACCGCGGAAGGTTGGCGGCCGGAATGAAGGCCGATCTCGTCCTTTTCGACCCGGAGCGGATTTTGGATACTGCGACTTATGATGAACCCGTTTCCTACCCCGCCGGAATACGGATGGTTCTCGTGAACGGTGAGGTTGTCGTCGAGGACGGAGAGCACACAGGAGCCCGCCCCGGCCGGGCGCTCCGCAAATGGGATTCAAAATAATGGGCCTTTATTCCTCTCTATCTTTGGTTGGCGCGATGGCGGTTAGTGCGCTCATCGCCATCTGGTTGTTCTACAAGCGCTCGCACAGGGATGATTTTCCCGAGGAAACCTGGGATCCGTACTTTGACAAAAATGAGACCGGCGGCAAAGGGGAGCCCGAAAGAGAGATCGATGATATCTCCGAGGAGGCCGACGAGGCGGGCTTGGAACCAGCCGGCGAGGAACTGGTCGCTCCGGTTTCCACTGCGTTGGCCGATCGGATTCAGGGGCTCAGTGAGGGGCCGCCCTCTCCGGAAGAGAACGCCGACCCCGTCTATGAATTCGGAGATAGCGCGAACCCTGTTCCTGAATTTGATCTTGGTCTGGATGATCAGGTGGAACAGATTGGCGGTGACCCTGTTTCTCCGAAAATTATCGAAACGGCCGATCTCCCCTTCGCTCCCGATGAGGCGGAGGGCGATTCCCCCGCAGCTGGGAGCCCGATTGAAACACCGGCTTATTCACAAAGCGAACCGCCGGGTTTTGGCGGCCAGCCGGGTTTAAGTGGAGAGACCGCCACCGCTCCTCCGGGCGCCCCGTGGTGGGAGGGGCTTCCTGCCCCCAAGGATGTTTTTTTCCGGAGAGGTGTGGCGGAACTGATGGGGGTGACTGTCATCGATCCCCCCCCGCGGGCCGAGGCGGGCCCCGGGGAGGCTTCGGTTCCCGAGGCCTCTATTCTAGAAGCTCCGGCTCCCGGGGCCTCAACTCTAGAGGCTCCGGAGACCATCGGTGTGCCAGCCGATACGGCGGCGGGCTCCGTTGCCCCGGACGAGGCGGGTGAAGCCGTGGAGCCGCCCGCCTCGGAATTTGCCGGGGCGTCTCCCTTCGGGGAGGAAGAATCGGAAACGCCGCTTTCCCTTGAGGAAGAAGTCTTCGAGGAAGATGAATCCTCCGGCGAGGGGCTCGCCCCGGAGGAGCCGGTTTCTTTGTCTGACGAATCAGCTCCCGCCCCTGAAATTCCGGCGGCGGATGAGAGCGATGATTCTTCTTTCTCCTTGGAGTCTATCTCCCTGAGCGATGAGCCGGACGAAGCCCCCGTGATGTACGAGCCCGAAGGCGAATCCGCTTCCGCCCCGGCGGAGGATGAGGAAATCTCGCTTTCATCCCCCGCCGACAGCGAATCCTCCGAAGCGATAGACAACTTTCTTTCGCAAGCGGAACCGCCTTCCTCCGCGTCGGCCGGCCTCGTGGAAGATGAGATTGAACCAGCACCGGAGGCCGATGGGGAAATATCTCCCGAACCGGAAGATGAAAGTTATTCGGACTTGGGGGAGTCCGAGGAAATGCCCATGGCTTTCGATCTCGATGCCGGGGGACCGGATTTCATCGAATCCGATGAACCGGTGCAAGAGCTTCCCGATGGCCTCGAAGACGGAAAATTCGAATCCAGGGAGCCGGAGGAATTTTCTGAGACTCCCACCGGAGCGGAAGAGGAATCGCCCTCCGGGCCGGGGGAGGAAGCCCCCCCCGCCGGCCTGACGGAAAAAATACCCGAAGATCCCGCCGAGGCGACCCTTGATTCTTCAGAGCTTGAAGAAGAAACGGAGCTTGAAGAAGAGCCCGCCGAGGCAACCCTCGATCCGGGGGAGTTCGAAGAGGAACCCGGGGGCGCAGACGGCGAACCCACCGAACCCGAAGAGATATCAGCGGGGGCGGTTCTCGATCCGCTGGAGATGGAAGAAGAGTCCCCTGGGCGGGCAATCGATTTGGAATCGTTTGGGCCCGAGGCGGAGGAGCCCGCCCCGGAGGAGCCCGCCTTCGCTCAGCCAGAGGAAGCGCCCCCGGATGAAGCCCTGCCCGCCGCCGAGGCGGAGGAGCCCGCCCCGGCGCCCGCCCCGGAGGAGTCCCTTGATGTTTTCTCCGTTCTCGAGCAAGAGCGCGCCGAAACCCCGAAGGCCATGCCACAGGAATCCATTGGAAACGCGGCCCTTTTTGAGGATTTTGGTGACGAGAGAGTGGAGCCGGCGGCGCCGGAGCCCCTTGCCGCCGAGCGGGCCGCCGAGCGGGCTGGGGCTGGAGCCGATTCCGAAGAGGCCTTCAGTGAAGAATTGGTTTCGGAGGAAATCGCGGCCCAACACGGAGAAACCGGAGCGGAGGCCCCCTGGGAGGAGAAGCTGCCTGTTGAAGAAGCGCTGGAACCGGCCGCTCCCTCCGAACCGGCCCCGCCACCTATCCCTCTTTCGGGTGAGTCGATGCCCGATATGGTGCGGAATTTTGTCGCCGACTGTTGTCCCGACGAACTTCTGCTGATTGAAGAAGAGTGGGATACCCTTCCGGCTGGCATCGATAAAATCGCCGCCGCCGGTTGGAGGGATATACAGGAGCGTTTGGAATCGCGCCAGGAAGTCGGGGAGGAGGAATTTCTTCGAATCGGCATACTCGAGTATTTGATGGGCGATCATGATGCGGCTTTGGCTCACCTGAAAGAATCGCTTCGGCGGGCAAAGCGTATGGCCCCGGTTTTAAATGCGCTTGGCGTAACCAGCTTTGGACAGGGGAAAATCGACCCGGCGATTTCTTACTGCCGGGAAGCGGTACGGGAGGCGGGACCGGACTTGCGGTTGCTGGTTGCCATAAATCGAAATTTGGCGGTCCTCTACCAATCCAAGGGTGAATTCGGGCGCGCGGCCGAGGCGACCGCTTCCGCTATCAAATTCGTGGGCCCCGAGGGCAGCCCTCGGTTGCTGGCGAACCTTCATCTCCGGGCGGGGCAGTTGTTCCGGAAACTCGGGGACGCCGAAGCCGCCAAGCATCATCTTTCCGAGTCGGCGCATCTGTTCCTTCGCGAGGGAGACGATGCCGCGCGAATCAGGTCGCTTGTGGCGCTCGCCGCCGCGCAGACGGGTTTAAACGAGGTTGACGCGGCGCTCAAGAATCTAAACGAGGCGGCCTTTATGTGCCGGAGGGTGGGCGACAAGAACGGAGAAGCCCTGGTGATGGGGCAGATGGGAATCGCCTATTCCGCCCAGGAGCAATACACCAGGGCGCTTGAATATTACGAGAATGCCATTTCCCTCAACAAGGAACTTGAAAATCGCAAGGGAGAAGGGGCCAATCTCAGCAACATCGGGAACATTCATTATTTCAGGGGCGATCTCGACGAGGCGCTTTCCGCCTACGAGGAGGCGCTCGTGATCAATAAAGAGCAGGAACATCTCATCGGACAGGCGACGATTATGGGGAACCTGGGAAGAATTTATCTCGAGCAGGGCAGGGTGAACGAGGCGATCGAGCGGCTGAACGAGTCTCTGGAAATATTCAGGCCTTTTGCTGCTGCAAGCCAGATTGAAAATATCCGGAAAATGCTTGACGAAGCGGTTCGCTCCCGCGATCAATAATTGGCCGCTACGAATTTTTTTTTTGTTTTCCGCCGTTTGTTTTGTCTAGAACCTATCCCAGAACCTGTTTTTCCGCCCTATAATTACGCCATGTACCGCCCACGAAGAAGGAGCGGAGCACGTGGCATGGCATGGAGTGACCGACGCGCAATGGGAAGAGATTCGGGTCCACCTGCCCAGGGCGAA
>PVBE012753226.1_pt1 | contig 13191 bp, 12 predicted proteins | sample 1631181 | NCBI WGS metagenome assembly PVBE01 (sample SAMN08397723, study PRJNA350692) | Marine metagenome, whole genome shotgun sequencing project. | isolation source: water | place: Pacific Ocean | collected 2012-04
CCCAAAAACCCACGTCCCGACACCGCAAAAGGGGACACACCCCAGGTGTGACCCCGGACATGACCCTGGGTGTGACCCTGGGTGTGACCCCTAGCGGATGGTGCCGGTGGCGGGGGAGATGGTGACGGTGGTTGTAGCGTCGCCAGATTGCAGCGTGACTTCGGCATTCTCAGAAAAGTTGGCGAGCCCGCCATGGTGATCGAAGGTCACCGGTTCGCCACTGCTTGTCGATGCATGCACGCCATCTGCCGGACGGCCGCGCCCCTCGCCGAATCGCAAGGAAAGTGGTTCGTCAGTAAACGCGTCGAGCAACGGCGTGTCGGGGGCTGCGCCATCAGAGATGATCCAGCCGCCGCCGTCATCATCCAGACGCAGCGAGATGCTATCGCCCGGCCGTGAGATCGCCAGAATCTGCGCGTGCTCAAGATCACTGATCAACAGCCGCTTCGCCGAATCCAGACCGACCGTATCCCAAGACCCGAATCCAGAGACGGCTACTGCCGACACAACCGCCAATACCGCGACGGTGATCATGAGTTCCATCAGCGTGAATCCGGTGCGCCTCATTGCATGTCCCCACTTGCCACCGTCCACGCGCCGCTTCGCCGCGCCTTCCGAAGCATATTTTCCCAGTGACGAATATCGGATCCGTACACGAGCAGGAGATAGATGACATCGTGGGGCCGCGCGGTTGGCTCCGTTCTCCAATGCGGGGAGTTCCAGTCATTGTCATCGTCATCCTGATCAAGCGATTGCAGCAACTCAGCGATCGTTGCGGGATCCAGATCGGTGAGTTGATCCAACGCAGCGTGAAGATTGCCGTACTCATCGAACATCGGGCTATCCGAGTCGACATAGCCGCCGTTGTCGAGCAGGGGGTCATACAACAACCGCGAAGCACCCCTCAGCGTCACATCGTCGGCTGCGATACGCCCGCAGATCGTCGTCGCTCCGGATGCCTCGACACTGCTCGCCGGTGCGTAGATCTCTGCTTTCACCGTTGATGCGCCGCCAATATTCCACTCAGCATCTTCTCCAGTGCCATAGAACTGCACACGCTGCGGATCCATCCAACTCTGGCGGGATCCACTTGCATCGCCCACATAGGAAGAGAGAATCTGGAGGTCGCCGCCGACATATATCGTCAAGGACGCATCTTCCATCAGCACGACTTCCGTTGCATGGAGTTCGACATCATCATGCACCTTCACCACAACATCACCGTGAATCTCAACCCGATCAGTTGCGCCGAGATGAATCTCATCGACCTCGTATATGCCACCTTCGATCCGTGTGGGCTCGGATTGCCATGGTGAAGAATGACGGCCACGGGCGAACCATGATGACCAACCATGGCCACTCGTCTCATGATCGACCTGTCGATCGGTCTCCCAGGATCGTCCAGAGGAAGGGGCTGTCGGTGCGTCCGGAAAGCGTGGCGTGTCAACAAACTCTTCCTGCGGTATTGCAGAAGTGGTGAGCATCGACGATGCAGTCTCATCCGCATGCAGAACTAGGTTCGATCTGGCACCGGGCCGCACCACGACCGACATCGGACTGTGAGAAAGCGTGCCAATCCGCATCGGTCCCACATTTGCACTCAGAGGCGAAGCCGACCATGCCGCCACGCGTGCTGCGCCGTTGATCTCGATGGACGACGCTGCGAAGATCGCGAATTCGCTGAGATCGACATCTACCTCGTCCTCATCCTCGATGATCGTGGCCGTTGCCACCGCCGTCTGCACCAGATCGTCGACAGAGGCGCTGACCGTGATCTCCACCTCCGTCGTTTCCTCGGTCGGCGGCGCATCGGTCTCCGAATCGATGACGGTGATGGACACGGTGCCGGTTCCAAGCGAGATGTCACTTGCGACTACGCCGTCCACATGGGATGTTCGCCAGTCCGAATCGGTTTCCAGAATCACAACAGCCAGATCAAGCCCTGACTCAGCAGCAACGCGCGCCCTCGCTGCAGCCTCGACATTCACACCAATGGCGATCGAGTTGTCGCGGCTTCCAAAGTAGGCAAGCGCCATGCCACCGGTGATCAGAATGGCCACCATGACGAGCATCATCGCGATTCCGCGTCGGGATGGATTTGCTGCGTTCATGAAGTCAGGCCTGCGGCGGCTGGTGGAGTCGAATCGTCTCGTCCACAAGCGCCTCCGTTTGATTGGAGGTTGTCGTCTGCAATGTGAAGTACGCGCCGAGCCGTTGCGACGCAAGCGGTTCACTTCCCTCGGCCCAGAATGTGCAGCTGTCCACGCCATCAACAAGTGGAAGCACTCCGATGAGATCCTGCGCGGAGAGCCCATTCAGCAATGCGGCGTAGTCCGTCATGGCCGTGCACTCAATGTCAGCCGCATCGATCATTGACTGCGACCAGTTGTCCGGAAAGTCGACGAAGTGAACCGCAATCGTCTCATCGCTGGTATCAAATCTGATCCAACGAACTTCCGATGCATGTACCGTTCCACTCTCACGCGAGTCCTCGAACCACAACGCCAATTCACTGTCTTCGTTGCTCAAGAGGCACCGCGAAGGAGCGATGTATGCCCCGAGTCGCACCTGTGACATGGCCAACCTGACGGCCGACTTGCGTCCATCATCGCGGGATGTCAGTCCGCCGGAGACCGCCACCATCATGGTGGCGATCGCGGCGCCAATCAGCGCAGTGATGCTGATGGCGAACATCGTCTCTAGAAGGGAGAGTCCGCGGCGATTCATGGCTGGGGCTCCGGGATGAATCGCTCCAGCGTCGCAAGAGCGCGTCCATCATGCAGCGAGGCCACAACAGTGACCGACCGCCCCGTGACCATCACTTCCAGCTCGGGAACCTCGATCTCAGCCTCTTTGACGGAAACGGTCCGTTGCAGTGCAGCCCAATCGCCCTGCATGGCGTCGCCCCACGGATCGAGCAGACCGTTGCCCTCTTCGCCATACCCGTCCCAATCAGACAGGGTGGCCCATGGTTCGCTCGCCACACGGGCCATCAGTGACTCCGCTGCCACCGACGCAACGATCTGCCTTCGGGCCTCGATGCTCTGTTGCTGGGCTGCAACAATTGCTGAGGTCACGCTCGCAACTGCAAGGGTCAGGAGACCGACGGCCATCATGGCCTCCAGGAGCGTGAATCCGCGTCGAACATGTCCTTTGGTGCCGAGAGAGTGCATCGCTGTATAACAATCGAAAACTCCTCCCTGCATCTCCTTCACGAGACAAAGAACGAAGAGGGATCCACGACTTTGACGCCTGCATCCTCGGCAGGGTCACCCCATCCTTCCAAACAGAGGTCCGATAGGCCACCGGGGGAGTGGTAGTGGCGTCTGATGGGCATCACGGCGATAATGCCCACCATGCCGTGGCGGCTCTATCGCTACATGCTCGGCGATGTATTGAGGCAGTTCGCCATCACGGCGGTCGTCCTTGTGGTCGTCATTGCGTTTGGGGCGGCGGTCAAGCCTCTTGCCAACGACAGCCTCCTCTCGCCGCTTGATATTGCGAGGTATGTCGGGCTGGCCATCGTACCCATGCTCCAGTTCGCGCTGCCCTTCGCAGCCGCGTTTGCAGCGACGCTCAGCCTGCACCGCATGTCGCAGGACAATGAGATCATCGCCATGGCCGCCGCCGGGAGTTCGTATGTGCGGATACTCGCCCCGATGGTGGCGTTGGGCGTTGCACTGACCATCACGCTCGCGGTTCTAACCCAGTGGATTGTGCCGAGATTTGTGGGCATGATGGGGCAGGCAGTAACGCATGACCTTCCGCGGCTTCTTGCGAGATCAATCCAGCAACACACGCCATTTGTCCAGGGGGATCTGGTCATCTGGGCAGAGGACATCATCGTCGTGCCGGGAGGAGAGAACGGTGGCGAGCGGCTTGGATTGGAGAAAGTCGCGGTAGCCAAGTTGGACAAGTCCGGCCAACCCATCATGGATCTCACCGCAAGTGCAGCAGTCGTGGATGTGCGTCGAGCGGATGGTGTGACCACCGTGTTCGTGGAAACGAAGAACGCCGTGTCATGGGAGCGAGAGTCCGATGGATCTGGCATGCTGCACGGTGCGGAAAGGGGGCAGTTGACCGACCCCGTCTCCCTGCCTTCCCTGACGCAAGGGAGGCCATCGTCGCTGACCCAGCCACAACTCATGGATCTGTACGAACATCCTCGGGAGTACGCGCAGGTCGCACGCGATGCAGACCGACTCGCCGATGTATTGCGGCATGACGTGCTTTGGACGCGCATGAACGAAGTGCTGCAGAGCGGGCAACCGCTCACTCTCCGCGCCGCGTCAGGCGGAAGAACATTCGAGGTGTCCGCCGATGGGATCGCTGGCGGGCGACTGCTCGGATCGGTGCAGGTCACGATGCGCCACAAGACGCTGGACACCAGACTGCTGCAACCGCGCCACGCAAACCTGCTCGCCGACCCCTCTTCGCGAGGCCGTGTGGAGGCCGTGACGCTTGTCATGAGAGATGTGCGGGTCGAAGGTACGGAAGGCGGCGACAACCGACGCGATGAGATTGCCCGCCCCGATCTTGTCCCCGTGAACATCGGTGAACTTCCACGTGTTCCGACGGAAGTGGACCGGCTCCTTGAAATGGCCGGGCCATCCGAGGATCAAAGGGTGGTCGCATCTGTGAAGTCGGTTCAGTCGGCACTGACATCCATGCATCATCAGATCACCAGCAGAATTGCCCAGCGATATGCGCTGAGTCTGTCCGGGATCTTCATCGTCCTTCTCGGTGGAATCTTTGCGATCCGGCTGCGAGAACGACCGCCTCTTGCGACCTATCTTCTGGCATTCCTTCCCGCAGTCATCGACCTGTTGCTCGTGTTCACCGGCGGGCAGATGGTCCGTGACGGCAGCGTGGCCTCTGGGTTCATTGTGATGTGGTCCGGCAATGCCGCGCTGTCTGCGCTGGTGCTCTGCCAATGGTGGAGGCTTCGAACAAACTGATGAAGCGCATCTACTGGTACATCATGAAGCGGATGATGATCAACTTCATCCTGTTGTTCACAATCCTCTTTCTTCTAGGTGCGTTGATCGATCTGGTCGTCAACCTCGACGAGTTCGTCAAGGTCGCCACGATGTCTGCTGAAGATGAGGGCTGGTGGTCCAAAGCTGTTGCCATTGTTCAGGTTGGAATCGGGTTCGAAGGGCCGCGTGTATTCCAGATGTACGCCTACCTGTACGGACTGGTCGCCGTCGGTGCAATGGGGTTCACACTTGCGCAGATGTATCGGTCTCGCGAGTTGGTGGCGATCATGGCTGCGGGCGTTGGACTTCACCGTTTGGCGGTGCCGCTCTTTCTCGTGATGACTGCGCTTGGCATCGTCCAGTTGGCGAATCAGGAGTACATGCTCCCCCGCGTCGCCCCACTTCTTCTCCGTGGACATGGCGAGTCCGGAAGCGCGACGGCCGGAGGATTCCGCGTTCCGTTTACCCCCGATCGCCGCGGCACACTCCTGTTGGCAAGGGAACTCGACCCCGGCAGCGGAACTTTGATCGACCCCTCGTTTCTTGAGAGAAACGAGAGTGGGCGCATGATTCGCAGGATTTCTGCTTCTCGCGGAATCTGGACAGAAGATCCCCCCGGATGGGCGCTGGAGGGTGGAACGGCAATCGCCATTGCACTCGACGAACAGACGGGTGCAGTTACGCCGTCGCCACCTGTACCCATCAGCTTCTACGCAACTGAACTCTCTCCCCACCTGCTGACGCTGCACAGATACGGCCAGTATCTCGGCATGCTGAGCATGTCCCAGTTGGACCAGATGCTCGATGTCGCTGGGACATTCGATGGTCCGCTCCTTCGCCGCCATTGGTACGCACGCTTTGCGATGCTGCTGCTGAACATCCTGTCGCTGCTGATCGTGATTCCATTCTTCCTCACCCGCGATGTCATGTCTGTGGTGACGCGGGCGATGTGGTGTGCCGGGGCAGCCATCACGATGATGTTTGGCGGCGCGCTGACGATGATGCTGCCCATGCCCGGCGTTCCGGCAATGGTCAGCGTCTTTCTACCGGCGGTGGTCTTGTTTCCTATCGCCCTTGTACGGCTCGCGAGCCTGCGGACCTGATCGCAGTGCGAACAGCTTCGTCGTAAATCGACACATCGATCGCACTTGATAGCCGATGGGCGAGCCTTTCCATCAACACCCGTTCCTGCGCAAGACGGGCAAGGCGTCTTACTTCAGGTTCGATGTCCGCAAGCGGTGGAGCGCTCTCCATCGCTGATTCGCCGGTCCGCTGAATCATGACCCAGCGACCGTTGACCAGCATGGGCGGCGATACACCCATGCTCGGCAGGGCTGCAAGCGTGGTACGGATTGCCTTGGGCCAGGCGGGGTCAGCCTGATTGATAGGCTCCACCAGACCACCGCGGTCACGACTTGCATCGATGGAGCAGCGAACAGCCACATCGCTGAAAGCCGCACCACCGCGGATCTCCCGGGCGGCCGAAACGGCGTCCTCGCGGTTGGCGGTCACGATGATCCTTGCAGGTGTGCGGGGACCCCATGTGATGTCGTACATGCCCGCAATGGCGGCGGGAGTGACCTTGACATCGCCTTGCACCAGTTTGCGGAGTCCGGCGCTTCGCCGGAGGAGATCATCGGCTCGATTCGGTCCCAGTCCGCGGCGAGCGAGGAGTTCGTCCAACATGGCAGGCGGGGAATCGGCTCTGATCGTCTCCAGCAGGATGAGCCGTTCGGCGGCCAGGTCCTCGGTCTTGAGGTGAATGCCTTGATCGCGAAGCGCCTGCTCCACCGCGATCGAGAGGGCGAGATCGTCAATGATTTCGCTTCCGCTCGCTTCAAGCAGCCGAGGCCACAGGTCGGCCTGGGTGATGCGGTCATGACCAATGAGGGCCAGAGGGCGTGCCGCCGGCTCGGCGATGGGCGCCGAGGCGGGTGCTTCAGGCGTGGTTCCACAGCCCTGAAGAGAAACCGCCACAAGGGTAGACAACAGGACTCTCATGGTTCGACAAGAGCATACCTCCTTCCTGTTACCGGACCACAGCGGGGGAGTATTGTCGAAGTCACGCCCATCCTGCCGATGGCAGACGGACCACGGGCTGTGAGCGTGACCCCACAGGGTGGTATTGGGAACAGGATGTTCGTCCGCCGTTGGAATCGGCGGGAACCAAGGATTGGAAGTTGGGTCACCGGGAAAGCACGTTTCATGAATGTACAGACCACGCGATTCGGACTGGTCGAAGTCGACGAGAGCCGCCTGATTCGATTCCCCTCGGGGTTGCTCGGGTTCTCCAGTTACACGCAGTACGCTTTGCTTCAGCCGGATGACGACGGGCTGTTCTACTGGCTCCAATCTACCGAAGCTCCCGAGTTGGCATTCGTCGTGACCGACCCCGCCACATGGGTTCCGGATTACCAGGCGACGATTCGAGACGAGCAGATGAAGGATCTGGGTATCCGGGATCTCGACGAGGCTCAGGTCTTCGCAATTGTGAACAAATACGATCGGGCGCTGACAGTGAATCTGCAGGGACCGATTATCGTGAATCTGAACAATCACAGGGCCATGCAGCTGGTGCTCGCCGACAAGCGATGGACGACGCGACAGGAGATTGTCCATCTCGCCGCTGAGCAGAGAGTGACGGCCTGATATGTTGTTTCGGCGGGCTCAGGGAAGGGCTCGCCAGGCGCTCCGGCGCCGAATCCAAGGAAGGATCCGAACATGCTGGTGCTGTCACGGCATCGAGATGAGACGATCATGATCGGCGACGACATCGAGTTGACGATCGTGGACATTCGGGGGGACAAGGTCCGAATCGGCATCAAGGCGCCGTCCGCGGTGCCGGTCCATCGGAAGGAAGTCTACGACGCCATCCGGCAGGAAAACGAGCAGGCGACATCGCTCGACGATGCAGATCTTCGCTCTGTCCGCCCGCCGCGTGTTGCTGGCATGTAGCGTCGCCGGTGGGTCAGGCGTCGGGCCAGAGCAGTGCGCGGGCCCGACGCTTTCCGTCCTCAACGCCCGGCTGATTGAACGGGTCAACGCCCAGAAGATGGCCGGCGATTGCCGTTGCCCCTTGCCACAGGGCGATGAACGCGCCAATGGACTGCTCATCGAGCGCGGGGATCGTTATCGTGTAAACCTGCTGATCGGCGCTGAGAAGCGACTCGGTTGTCGCCGTTCGCTCGGCATCGAGTACCTCTGCAAGCGAGGCGCCACCTTCACGGCCCGCCCAGTCCTCAGGCAACGGCATGGGATCCGCATGTGTGGCAATGCTGACCATGCCAATCACCTTGTCCGGTGGACCGTCATGCCAGAGTTGCAGTTGACTGTGCTGGTCCGCAGTGCCAAGTGCGGCGACAGCTGTCGGCCCAACCCGCAATCCGTTGCTGTCGACTTTGCCCAGTGACTCGCCCCACAGCTGCACCCACCACTCTGCGAGTGGTTTGAGCATCGCGTGGTACGGCATGAGGATCTGCGTATTTCTGCCGCATTGCATGGACGCAACCAGCAGCGATGCCAGATCAGCCGCTGGGTTGTCCCGCACTCCTGTACATGCCGCGTGCATGTCGGCAGCGCCTTCTAAAAGCGCTGCGAGGTCGATGCCGCAGAAAGCTGCCGGAAACAGACCCGCTGGCGTCAATGCGCTGAAACGCCCGCCGATGTCTGCGGGGATCGGCAGCAAGTTCCACTGCTTGGCGATCGCCGCATCGTGAAGCGTGCCCCTGTCGCCTGTGATCGCGATGACGCGGCTTGCATCAGGTGAGAGTCGCTCGCGAACGGCACCGAGAAGGGCAAGCGTTTCAAGCGTGGTTCCAGACTTTGACACCACGGCAACTGCGCTTGCTGCATGCGCCATCATGGCCCGCTCAACGGAAGCCGGGTCGATCGCATCCAGTACGGTCATGTTCGAGTCGGGTGCCAGTGAGGATTGCAACGCGCGCGTGCCGAGGGCCGATCCTCCAACGCCCAGCACCAGCAGGCTCGACCATGTCTTGCATAGGCGATCACACAACTCGCCCACCACCTCAATGGTGTGGTTTCGAAGGGGTTCCTGCCACGCCCCAGCCCAGCGGGAGGCATCGAGTTCTGCGGCGTCGACAGCCCTCGCCATCACGTCGTCGGTTGTGAGACGCGACGCTTCACAGGCGGAAGTGTCAATTGAAATCCTGCTCATCGCAACGCCTCATCGAGGTCGTTCAGGAGGTCATCGCAGTCTTCAATGCCAACGCTCAATCGCACGAGGCCGTCGTCAATGCCCAACTCCGCCCGCACATCCGGTGGGACAGAAGCGTGGGTCATGATGGCCGGGTGCTCAATGAGCGACTCCACGCCTCCAAGGGACTCGGCGAGGCTGAAGATGCGGACTTTGCCGAGGAACTCCCTTGCTGCGTCGATGCCGCCGTCCAAGACTGCCGTGATCATGCCTCCACCGGCCGGCGCATCACCCAGCCGCATCTGGCGGCAGGCGAGTTCATGTTGTGGATGGCTCGGGAGACCTGGATAGATGACGCTGCGGATACCGGCATGGGCTTCGAGCCACTCCGCGATGCGCTGCGCACTCTCGCAGTGCCGCCGCATGCGCAGCGCGAGGGTCTTGATGCCGCGAAGCACAAGGTAGGAATCAAAGGGTGACAACACGGCGCCAACCGAGTTCTGCACAAATCGAATACGCTCGGCCAGTTCGGCGTCGCCAGTGGCAAGAACGCCCGCGACGACATCGCTGTGGCCGCCGAGATACTTCGTTGCAGAGTGCATCACGATGTCAAATCCGTGTTGCAAGGGCCGCTGCAGCACCGGGGTAGCGAAAGTGCTGTCGCAAGCGGTGAGGATGCCGCGTTCTTGACCGATGGATGCGACGGCGTCCAGGTCGACGAGTTTCAACATTGGATTGGTTGGTGTCTCGACCCAGATGAGGCGCGTACCGTCTTCGATCGCATCGTTCAGTTTTTCCGCGTCGGTGAGATCCACGAAAGTGAACCGCAGCCCCGACGACTGCTCGCGGAGGTGGCGGAAGAGGCGGTGGGTGCCCCCATAGAGGTCGTCCATCGCCACCACATGATCGCCGCTGTCGAGGAGTTCAAGCATGCTGCCGATGGCGGCCATACCGCTGGCGAATGCGAAGCCGCCCCATGACGCGTCATCGTCGTCGCCCAGCGTGGATGCCTCCAGCCGCGCGACGCATCGCTCCATCGCGTAACGCGTGGGATTGTGACTTCGGGTGTACTCGAATCCGGTGTGGACGCCCGGTGACTCCTGTGCGTAGGTGCTGGCCAGAGAGATTGGCGGCATGACCGCGCCGGTCACTGGGTCGGGGTGCTGTCCGGCGTGAACGACTTTGGAATCGAAGTGGGTGTGATCCATGGGAAGAGATGGTTCTCAGCGGGGAAGTTGCCGCCGCAGGTGGTTGATGAAATCGATCTTGGTAATCAATCCGTGGAACGAACCGTCATCGCCTACGACGATGGCGACCTTATCCGCTGCGAAGAGCGGGACGAGTGCTTCAATCGGGTCGGAAGGCGTCAGGGTTTCGAGTTTTCGGGTCATGAATTCTGAAACGGGTCTGGAGAAACTCTTGGGATCATCGTGCACACCTATCAGGATGTCGCTCTCGTCAAGGATGCCGACAACTTGGCCTTCCTCATCAAGCACCGCCATTTGGCTGATGTCATAGAGCCACATGGTTTTGATGGCTTGCAGGATGGGGAGTTGAGGCGAAAGGGTGTGATCTTCCGCAGCCCCATGGCGGCGAGCGATGAGATCCCGCAAATCCCCGTGCTGGGGACGGTCGATGAACCCTTGGTCAAGCATCCAGAAGTCATTGAACATCTTGTCGAGGTACTTCGAGCCGTGATCGCAGGCGAAGGTGACGACTCGCTTTGGTTCCGTCTGTCTGCGGCACCAGCGAATCGCGGCCGCAGTCAGCGTTCCCGTAGACGATCCTGCGAGGATTCCTTCGGCGTGCAGGAGGTCGCGGGCCGTCTCGAAACTCTCAGCGTCTGGAATCCACATGGCCTCGGTGACGAGCTTGAGATCCGTGATCGGGGGTACGAAGTCCTCGCCGATTCCCTCGACGAGCCACGCGCCGGGTGTGATTGTCTCCCCATCGTTGATCAGCGGTGTCAGCACCGAACCTTCCGGGTCGGCCAGGATGATTTCGATGTCGGGATCCTGGGATCGCAGGAATCCGCCGACGCCGGTCACTGTCCCACCTGAACCGATGCCCATGACCACAGCGTCGATGCGGCCATCCATCTGCTGCCAGATCTCGGGCCCGGTTGTCTCGCGGTGGGCCCGAACATTCGCTTCGTTGGCGAACTGGTTGGTGTAGAACCAGCCGTTCTCGCGGGCCAGTCGCTCGGCGATATCCTGGTAGTACTCGGGGTGTCCCTTTTCGACATCGGAACGAGCCATGACGACCGACGCGCCCATCGCCCGCAGGTGAGCGATCTTGGACTGGCTCATCTTGTCTGGGACGACGACCGTGGTCTGGTATCCCTTTTGAGTTGCGACGAGTGCCAGTGCGATGCCGGTGTTGCCAGCGGTTGCTTCGATGATCCGGCCGCCGGGCTGGAGCAGGCCGTCCCGCTCTGCCTGCTCGATCATGGTGACGGCGATTCGGTCCTTGATGGACTGCCCGGGGTTCTGGGACTCCATCTTGAGGAAGAGTTCGCATGGCCCGGTGTCCGTGGCGTGCAGTTTGAGCATCGGGGTGCCGCCGATCATCTCCAGCACGCTGGTGTGCGTTGTGAGCGATCGCGGCGTCGTTTCCGTCATGACAGACAGTGTATCGGGGGTCACACCCCAAGTGAGACTCCAAGGGACTCCATCCCCTGTGTCCTCCGTGAACTCTGTGGTTTCGTCTGGGATTTCGGGAGGCGTGACCTTGGGTGTCCCCCCCAAAAAAGACAGGAGGCCGCGTCGCTGACGCGGCCTCCTGTCGGGAAAGGAATCGAATCTGTTCTACTCAGCCGTCACCGAGCATCGTGCGGCCCTTGACGCCATCGATGTCGTGCGTGAAGCCGGACCAAACGGTCCAGTCCTGCGAGTTGCCGGCGTAGTAGCCATTACCGCCGTCGCCGCTGTCACGGTGCCAGAGACCGCTGTCGGTACCCAACTGACCAGCAATCTTGCGGTCTGCCTGCTGGGCCTTCTGAATCTCAATGACCGCGACATGACCATCAGCGAAGGAGGTCACAGGGGCGGACTTGTAGGAGTGATTGAAGTGGTATGGCTCGCAGCCGTCGAAGCAGCCATCGCCAGACATGAACCATGTGTCATCCATCTGGTTGCTGCATTCGTTGCCAGGACGATTCTGCAGCCAACTGTGCTCCATGAGCCAACCCTTCAGGTTCGGGTGCTGAGCCTGATCGAGTGTGGAGGGCTGGAAGCCACGGGGGGTATCCATTGGATCGGTGAAGGTGATGTTGGCATCTTCGTCATACGCATATACGGTCGCGTTGTACATCATGCCCGGGGAGATGACGTAACTGGACGGTGCCATGATGAGGTTGGAGGTCCACAGCGGCGTGGTTCCCCAGTGCGGAGGAGCGCCGGTGGGCGGGCAGTAACTGTCCGGCAGTTCGAAGCAGGCTTCGAGTGCGGAGACGACGGCCGTATCCTTCGGAGCGAAGTAGGCCTTGTGCAGTGGCTTGGAATCCATGTATTCCGCGCACTGCAGAGCATTTGGATGCCGCCATGTGCCGTAACCAGGTTTGTTGCTTGATGTGTTGCCCGATGTGAAGGCGTAGGGAGCTACACCGTCCACGCTGTTCAGGAAGGCAATGGAACTGCCCATCTGGCCAAGGCGGATGCCGGGGTACTGGGCGTAGTTTGGATCAACGTTGTAGTTGTTTTCCGATGTCCACTGTCCGATGGCCGACGAGCAAGTCGTTCCGGTACGGCTGCCCGCGGAAAGGTCGTGCGGTGCGGAAGTGAAGTGGTCGCCGTTCCAATCCGACTGGTAGTTGGTCATTGCGACCGTCACCTGGTGCAGATTGCTCTTGGACTGAGTTGTGCGGGCGGTGTCGCGGGCCTTGTTGACGGCCGGGACGAGGATGCCCACGAGCAGGGCGATGATGGAGATCACCACCAGCAGCTCGACGATTGTGAAGCCTCTTGTCTTGTTGTGAGCCATGGGATTCGATTCCTTCTGTTGCGCTACTGGACGATACGGGAGACCCTGCCTCGCGGCTCCCCTTTTCTGTATAAA
>PVBE013002556.1_pt1 | contig 13191 bp, 5 predicted proteins | sample 1631181 | NCBI WGS metagenome assembly PVBE01 (sample SAMN08397723, study PRJNA350692) | Marine metagenome, whole genome shotgun sequencing project. | isolation source: water | place: Pacific Ocean | collected 2012-04
CAAGGTCGCGCCGCCGTTCCGGATGGCCGAGTTCGACATCATCTACGGGGAGGGCTGCTCCCATCAGGGCGCCCTGCTCGACCTGGGCGTCGAGGCCGGCATCGTCGACAAGTCCGGTTCCTGGTTCAGCTACAGCGGCAACCGCCTGGGCCAAGGCCGGGAGGGCGCCAAGTCGTTCCTGGCCGATCCTGAGAACGCCGCGCTCGCCACCGAGGTCGAGGACAAGGTCCTGGCGCACTACAAGGTGAGCCGTCTGACCGCCCGTCCGTCGGCCACCAACGGTCAAGGACCGCTTCCGAAGCCCGTCAAGGCGGCAAAGGGCGGCCGGGCAGGGCGGAGCTAGCTCCGTTTCTGGTTAGACTGGGTCCCGTGACCGGGTCTGCCCAGCCACCTGCCAGGCGAGTCGGCGGCCTCGCGATCGGGGCGCTCCTGTCCTCGGCCTCCGCCTGGGCGCTGCCGGTGGACCAGAGCGCCGAGGGGATCAACGACGACGCCCGCCTGATCCTCGGCCTGCCCTCGAAGGCCATCGAGGGCGACGAGCGCACCCGCTGCACCATGCGCATCATCGTGGGGAGCGAGCACGTGCCGTTCTCCCATGGCGACCAGGTCACCGTGGAGGTCATCGAGGACGACCCCCTGGACAACGACGAGCTGTTTCGTCAGGTGCTGGCCGTGACGCCGCTGGAGGTCGGCGGCGGCGCCTTCGATCGGGTCGTGGACTGCTCCGGGGCGTTCGGGGAGGACGGCGGCGACAGCCTGGAGGTCTTCGCCAAGGCGCTGGTCGAAAAGGACGACTGCGGCATCGGCTGTCGTCAGGACCGGCCTGTGACCGAGGTCCTCGAGCTTCAGGTGGTGGGCGACGACGGCAGCGAGGAGCTGGACGACCAGGCGGCGGGGGCCACCGAGGTCGGCGAGGGCGACGTGGGGGAACGGGTCGCCATGGACCAGGACTGGTATGTGTTCCGAGCCACCGACGGGGTCCGGACGATCATCGACATCATCCACCGGCCTCTGGGCGGCGAGCTGGTGGCCTGGATCGAAGGCAACCAGGGCGTCGTGGAGAACCGGCTGCGCCCGACCGCCGAGGGGGGCCGGCTGGAGGCCGATCTGTCGGATGGGATCTGGTTCATCGTCGTCAGCCCCGCCCGCGCCGAGGACCCCAACTTCTACGATCTGCGGCTGGCCGCCCGGCCTCCGGATCCCCGCTGTACGCCCGGCGAGGTGGTCAGCGAGCCGTGCGGCGCCTGCGGCACGGTGGACCGGACCTGTGACGCCGAAGGCCAGTGGCCCCCGCTGCTGGAGGGCGACTGCCAAGGGGAGGGCGAATGCCGTCCGGGGGAGACCCTGCAGGGCGCATGCGACCGCTGCGGCTCGCGGGAGGACGTCTGCGACGACCAATGCGCATGGTCCCGTGGCGCCTGCGCCGGCGGCGGCGAGTGCGACCCGGGCACATGGCAGAGCGAGGACTGCGCAGACGATCCGGCGGATCCGGCGGCGGGCTCAGGGGCGGCCGGAGTGCGCTCGCGGGTGTGCCGCGACGCCTGCATCTGGAGCGCCTACGGTCCCTGTCGGACCCCCGACGACCCAGGCGGCGCCTGCACGCCCGCGTCGGAGGACTGCGCCGACGGGGTCGACAACGACTGCGACGGCGCCGCCGATGGGGACGACCTCGACTGCGCCGCCGAGCAGGCCGGGGGCTGGCGGCTGGGCCTGTCCGACCCGTGCGAGCGGACCAGCGACTGCGATCCGGACCCGGCCAAGGGCCTGGAGTGCGTCGGCCCGCCCCAGCACCCCATGTTCGAGGACGGCTACTGCGCCCAGGTCAGCTGCGTGTTCCCGGAGGCCTGCGCAAGCGCAGGTGGCGTCTGCGGCGTTGCGTTCGGACAGGTCTGGTGCCTGCGGCCCTGCGTCGTCCTCGCCGACTGCCGCCTGGGCCACCACTGCGCCACGCTCGGCGAGTCCGCCGCATCGGGCTCTGCCGATCCCGTGAAAGCCTGCGTGCCCGTCTGCAGGGGCCACGCCGACTGCCGCCGAGGGCCCAAGACCTTCTGCTCCCCCCGCTCCGGCCGCTGCGAGTTCCCCCCGGACCAGCCCCCCGGCACCTCGACCTCCTCCGGCTCAGACGACGACGGGGGCTGCGCGGTGTCTGTGACCCGCGCAACCCCCACAACGACCTGGCCTGGGACCCTCGGCCCCTGGCTGCGCCGCTGACTCACCGACCGGGCGTCACCGGACCGACTGGGTGGTCAGCCGAAAGCCGCCGCTCGAGCGGCCGTAGCCGTCGACGAAGATGAAGTAGTCGCGGTTCGCGGCGGCGTTGAACTCCAGCAGGGACCGCGTGCCGTCGCCACCGTCGTCGTCGCAGGCCAGCTCCGTGGCCACCCGGTCGCAGGTGGAACGGACGTGCAGCAGGGTGTCGAACGACGAGCCGTTGGTGTGCACCCGGACTCGGCCCTGGCGGCCGGTACGGAAGCGGAACACCCTCTCCGGGGCGTTGGCCCCGCCGCAAGTGCCGCCATGGGTCGCCGGCTGGCCGGCGGTCGAGCCCGCCTGCTGGCCGAACCCGATGAGAGTCGCAGCGGCGCAGCTGCCGCCACCGCCACCGCCACCGCCTCCGCCTCCGCCTCCGCCTTGCGCCTCGCAGACGTCGTAGGAGGGGTGGAAGCCGTAGTCGGCGCCGTTGTTCTGGCTGCAGACCAGGCCGTTGTCGCACTGGCCCACCTCGCAGTCGCCCTCACCCACCCCGCAGGGCCCGCACTCGCGGCAGTAGTCGACGTGCCCGTTGGGCAGCCGGCAGGCGCCGCCCCCACCTCCACCGCCGCCGCCGCCGCCACCACCGCCGCCGCCACCGGCCGGCGCCTCGCAGACGTCGTAGGTCCGGTGGAAGCCGTAGTCCGCGCCGTTGTTCTGCGCGCAGACCAGGCCGTTGTCGCACTGGCCCACCTCGCAGTCGCCTTCGCCCACGCCGCAAGGGCCGCATTCGCGGCAGTAGTCCACGTGTCCGTTGGGCAGCCGGCAGGCCCCGCCGCCTCCCCCGCCGCCGCCGCCACCGGCCGGCGCCTCGCAGACGTCGTAGGTGCGGTGGAAGCCATAGTCCGCGCCGTTGTTCTGTGTGCAGACCAGGCCGTTGTCGCACTGGCCCACCTCGCAGTCGCCTTCACCGACGCCGCAGGGGCCGCAGTCCCGGCAGTAGTGCACGTGCCCGTTGGGAAGACCGCAGCCCTGCGCCGCGAAGACGAAGGTCTCCGGGTCCTCCCAGTTGTCCTGGGCGTAGGCCTCGTTGCGCACGTCCCGCGGGGCGTAGATGTTGTTGTAGGCGGAAAACCGACCGGCGAAGTACCGCAACTCGAAGTGCACGTGCGGCGTGCCGTTGGCCGCCCCCGTCGAGCCGACCTGGCCGATCTGGGTGTGGCGCTGCACCGGGTCGCCGATGCCGACCAGCGGCGGCCCCTGCATGTGCAGGTACAGCGAGTACAGGTCCTGGCCGTTCCTTCCGGCGCCCGGGTGCCGCACGATCACCATGTAGCCCAGGGAGTTGAAGTTCCGGTCGCCCCGGTCGGCGATGACGTCCTGCACCACGCCGTCGGCGGCGGACCGGATCTCCGCCCACCGGATGTCCTCGCCGGGGAAGTTGGCCCGGTCGGTGACGATGTCGACTCCCAGGTGCGTGCGCTGGCCCCAGCTCGGGAACGTCAGGTGCCGGTAGGCGCCCACCATGGCCCGATGGTCGGGGATGACGGTCCGCAGGGTCTCGCCGTTGAGCAGCTCGGAGTACAGCGTCTCGCTGGCATGGTCGTGTTCATCCACGGGCTGCTCCTCGCCCGCTTCGCTTGGGTTGTGCTGCCCCTCGACGCCGCCACAGGCGACGAGGATGGACAGCGTGGGGGCCACGAAAAGGCCCAGACGGGATCGACGATTGCTCATAGTGCCTCTGCGCCCTCGGGCGCGCGCTCATGCGCCGTCGGCCCGGGCATCCCCGGGCCGCGGCATCGAGGCGACGCCCCGACGTCGGGAACGACGGGTCCGCAGGGGATGTCTGACAACTGCGAGGCGAGGCTTAGGGGCGCCTTCGCTGGGGCGAGCTACCTCTCCAGGCGGTACTGCATGACCAGGAGCTGGTCCCGGAGCGCCACCGAGGTCTTGAGGTCCGGCCCCCTGGGGTTGACCAGCAGCTTGCCATCGGGCTTGCGCACGCCCAGCAGGAGCGACGGGTTGTCCCCATCCCGCCTACGCGCCAGCCACCGCACGGCTTCGGCGAAGGTGTGGGGCTGGGCGGTCAGCTCGGGCGGCGGCGCCACGAGGTAGACCTCGTTGGTGTCGTCGCTGACCCGAAGCAGCTCTTGGAACAGGGGCACGAACGCCGGATTCTCCACGGCCTGGGCGAACACCCGGTACAGCAGCTCCCGGGCGCAGACCGGCTCGTCCACCTCTGCGCCGCGCAGGACGTTGACCTGCCGAGGGTCGACGACCTCCGCCGAGATGTTGGGCCGGACGAAGGGATCCATGGGCTCCAGCATCCGCTTGACCCGGAGCGCGAGCAGCAGGGTGTGGCTGTCCGGGTTAGGCCGCGTGTGATCCGCCAGGATCACCACCGCCCGGGCCGACTCGATCGACACGCGCTCGAGGGCGCTGGAGTCGTAGGGGGCCATGGGCAGCACCGTCACATCCTCGAACACGTCGCCGGCGCCGAAGCGGATCGGCTGGTCGGTGACGATGACGACCGGGGTGGTGGCGCTGGCGACGCTGCGTGCCGCCCGCAGCTGCTCGAGGAGCTTGGGGCCGTCGGCGTTCCAGTTGAGCACGACGACGTGGGGATGGGCGTCCTTGATCGCAGCCATACCGGTCATCGAGCGGCACTCCACGGCGATCGCCTGCGCGCCGACGTCGGCCTGGCTAGGCGCCACGGAGGACTGCAGGAGCGCCTGGTCCGGCGCCTTGTACGCCACGGTGATCAGCGAGTCGTCCGCCCGGATCTTCCGCTCGGCGCCGCACGGGTTCACCTCCAGCCGGCGGCCGTCTCCGGCAGCGGCGAGGGCCACGAGCACGACGGGGTTCATGTCGTCCACGACCACCGAGCGGGCGTGTAGGTCGGCCACCGCCTCGGCGAACGTCAGCCCCTCAAGGCCCGGTGGGGGGGCGATGGAGTAGACCTCGACGGAGTCGTCCGACCAGTGCAGCAGCTCCTCGTAGAACAGGCTCACGTGGGGCGTGATCGCCGTCTGGGCCAGCAACCCGAGCTCGAACCCGGTCTCGGTGCCCACATCCTGCACGCCGATGGCGAGCATGTCGCGGCCGCAGTCGTCGTTCTGGATCTCGGCGAGGATCCGCGGCGGGGTCCCGTCGGAGTTGAGCATCATGCGACGACGCACCTCGATGCACGCCGTCGCGGTGAGCGCGTCGCTGACCGCGGCGTCGTCGCTCGCCCGAAGCACGATCACCGCCCGCGCCCTCGACACGCAGGCGCGGCTGAGCGTGGCGCTGTCCGTCACCGCGCCCTCGATGGCGTGCACCCCCGGGTAGGCGGAGATGAGGTCGCGATCGACCGACTCGCCGACCAGGACGATGGCGCGCCCGGGGGCGTCGTTCAACGCCCGCCGTATCTCCTGGACGATCACCTCCGCCGTCGGCTGCCAGTTGCAGATCACCAAGTGGTCCGTGAACTCCATCTGTCTCTCCGATGAAATGTGGCGCCGGATGATGTCCTCCAGGACGCCCTTCGAAAACGAGCCGAACACGTACAGCAGGCCGCCCCACGAGCAGATCTGGATGCTCACGGCGAGCAGGCGGCCCTGGGTGGTGAGAGGGAAGACGTTCTGGTCGTTGCCCATCGCGACCAGCACGAACGCCCACGCCAGGAACTGCCGGAAGTCCATGCGCCAGAGGCCGGTCTGCGCGTCCAGGCCCCCGGCGATGAGGTGCGCCTCCTCGGAGCTCTTGATGAGCCCTCCGGCGACGCAGGTCCACGCCGCGATGGCGAGCACGACGGCCACGGTCCACACGTGCCGGCCGATCCACTCCTCGAGGCGCTGGTTGCCGTGCAGGATCGCCGTCGCCCAGCGGTCGTAGTTGCCGCGCCGCCAGTTGAGGAAGTGCCCCGCCGTCGCCAGGACCGCGCCGGCCAACGCGATCCAGGGGACCCACTCGAAGAAGGGCGAGTGCACGACCAGCTGAGCGCCCGACAGCCCCGCCCATAAGAGCACCGTCGGGACGATGAGGTTCAGGGGGTGGTGCCGGGTCCAGTCGAGCATGCGACCCATGAGCCCACCGCCAGGCTTGGCCCAGCTGTGATACAGCCCCATCCGCCAGCTCACGATGTGCAGGAGGAGCAGCAGCAGGCAGGAGACCGCCGCAATCGTGACGTACAGGTACGGGTTGCGGCCCATCTTGCGACGGATCACAGACGGATGCTCGGGGACCGTCAGCTGCTCGAACACCTTGCGGCCCCCCGGGTCCACACCCCGCAGGTCGTCCCGCGTGATGCCGGCGTCCTCCGCCATGAGGGCGATGAGCAGGTCACCGACCTCCATTGGCAGGCGGGCGTTGGCGACGACCAGCGTGTCCACCGCAAGGGTCGGGACCTTGGACCCATCCGGGAGCGTCAGCGCGGCCTCGCGGTACACCGGCCGCGCCAAGGAGACCTGTGCGGTGAACGAGGAGTGCAGCGGCAGCACATTCAGATCGCCGCCCGGGTTGGAGCGGGCCTCCTGGCAGTCCGCCTGCGAGACGACGCGGAACGCAGCGTCGACCTTGTCGAAGGCGAGCTCCTGCAGGGCGTCCCGGCCTTGGGAGCTCTTCAGGCGGATCAGCTCGGTGCTGTAGACCCGCCGCCAGAAGGACTCCAGGTGATCAAACGTGAACGCCGAGCCGCTGCCAGGCAGGCCTGCGCTGATGGTCTTCACGCTGTCGAGGGACTTGAACTGGGGCTGGGCGAGGACGCACGGATACTCCGTGAGGACGGTCCCGATGCCTCGGACGGAGCGCGTCGCGCCCAGCGCCTGGGCCTCCTGGGCGGCGGTCGCACCGGCGACGTCGGCCTGCACCAGGCCGATGGAGTTCCGATCCGCCCGGACCTTCAGATAGTTCTCGAGGGAGCCGCTGGTCTCCCGCGGCCTGAACGTGAACTGCTCGCCCAGCTGCTCCTGGGCACGCCGAGCCAGCTTGTCGGCCCAGTCCCAATAGCTCGTCCCCTCGTCCGCGGCGTAGATGGTGACCACCGGCTGCGAGATCCGGCCCTTTTCGGGCTGGGCGGAGGCGGAGGGGAAGCTCCAGGCCTGTACGGGCTTGACGCCCTTGGGGGTCTTGGTGGTCTTGGCCGCCTTGGCGGCTTGCGCCGCGGCCTCCGGGGAGTGGGCGCAGACCATCGCCGCCATCCATACGGCGCCGGCAACGCCGGCCGACGGCAGGCTCCGCCGATGCACGCGTCTGCGGATGGTCGGCTTGGCGAACGTCGAGGTGCCCTCCTCTTGCTGTGGGCCGACCTGGGCGGCCAGCGAGGGCGAGGATGCCCCTGCAGCCGCAGACGGGGCAAGCGGGGGGCGGGTCAGGGGCCGCGGTGCAGCAGGGCCAGGAGCTCGGCGGGCGCGGGGGCGTCCAGGGTCAGCCGCTGGCCCGTCCGCGGATCGGTGACCTCCAGGCGGAGGGCGTGCAGACCCATGCGGGGCGCGGCGGCCGCGGTTCCGAAGCGCTTGTCGCCGACGACGGGGTGGCCGAGCCAGGCGAGGTGGGCCCGGATCTGGTGGCGGCGGCCGGTGTCGAGCTTGACCTCGAGGAGCGCCCGGTCGCGGCCCGTGTCGAGGGTGCGGAAGCGGGTCCGGGCGTCCTTCGAGCCGGTGCGCCGGCCGACGTGGACCTGCAGGCTGCGGTCCTCCCACAGCGGCTGGTCGATGACCCCCGCAGGCGGGTCTGGGTGGCCCAGGACGATGGCCAGGTAGGTCTTCTCGGCCGACGCCCAATCGCGCTGCATCGCCTTGCAGACGTCACGAGACGTGGACAGGAGCAGCACCCCGGAGGTCTCCCGATCCAGGCGATGGACGGGCCGGACGGTGGTCCGCGGGCCCCGGCCCGACAACGAGCCCCGGACCATCGCCAGGGCCGTGCGCTCGGTGTCTTTGTCGGTCGACACCGACAGGAGCCCGGCGGGCTTGTCGATGGCGATGAGGTCGTCGTCCGCATACAGCGTCGTCAGCCCCCGCTGCCTGCCGGCGGGCGGGCGGCCGTCGGCCTTCGGGCGTACGAGCACCTCGTCGCCCACGGACAGCGGGTGGTCGTGGGCGGTGGTGGTCCGGCCGTTGACCTGCACACACCCCAGGCGCAGCCGGTCCTTGAGCTTGCCGCGGCTCCAACCCGGCAGGCGCGCCTGCATCACCTCCAGCAGGCCACCGGGCGCCTCAACGCGCAGGCGATCGGCCATGACCTCCTACCGCTTTCGGTCCGGGCGGTAGCCGCCCTTGCCGCCGCGCGTACGTCGGTCGTCCCGCCGCCGACCCTGTCCCCCCTTGCGGGTGGCGTCTGCGTCGCCCGTACCGATGCGGTGGATGTCGCCCGACTCGACCTGGGCCCGAGCGCGGCGGGCCTCGATCGCAGCCTTCGGCGGGCGGCTGGGGATCAGGCAGCCGTTGCCGTTGCCTATGAGGTCCTTGCGGCCAGCCTTGCCCAGGGCCTCGCGCACGTAGAAGTAGTTGTCGGGCTTGAAGAACTGCAGGAGCGCCCGCTGCAGCTTGCGGTCTCGCAGCCCCCGGGCCACCGGGACCTCCTCGCCCGTGAGCGGGTTGATCCCCGTGTAGTACATGGCGGTGGCGACATCCATCGGCCCCGGGATGAAGTCCTGCACCTGGTCCGGCCTGTAGCCGCTGCTCTTCAGGAACGACGCCAGGGTGATCATGGCGTGAAGGTCCGACCCCGGGTGGCTGCTGATGAAGTAGGGCATCAGCTGCTGGCTCTTGCCGGCCTTGGCGCTGGCGGCGCGAAAGCCCTGCACGAAGTCGTCCCAGTGGGTCTGCAGCTCCGGCTTCTTCATGCAGTCGAGCACGCCCGCATCGACATGCTCCGGGGCCACGGTCAGCCGACCGCTCACGTGGTGCGCCGCCAGCTCGTCGAGGTACTCGGGCGACCGCGCCGCCAGATCGATGCGCACGCCCGACGCCACGTGCACCTTCCGCACGCCGTCGACGGCCCGCGCGCGCCGCATCAGGTCGATGAGCGGGCCATGGTCGGTGCCCAGGAGCTTGCAGGGCTTGGGGTGCACACACGACAGCCGCCGGCAGGTCTTTTCGACCTCGGGCGCCATGCACCTCATCTGGTACATGTTGGCGGTGGGCCCCCCGATGTCCGAGACGATCCCCCTGAAGTCCGGTTCCTCGCTCATCCGCTCGATCTCCCGAAGGATCGAGCCCTTCGAGCGCGACTGGATGATCCGACCCTGGTGGGTGGTGATCGAGCAGAAGGTGCAGCCGCCGAAGCAGCCGCGCATGATCTGCACCGAGTGCTTGACCACCTCGTAGGCCGGCACCGGCTCGCGGTACGCCGGGTGGGGCTTGTGGGTGTAGGGCAGGTCGTGGATGCGATCCAGCTCCGCCTGGTCCAGCGGGAGCTGGGGAGGCGTCTGCACCACGTCGCGGCCCCCGTGGCGCTGCACCAGCGTGGCGGCGTTGTGCGGGTTGCTGTTGAGGTGGATCCGCTTGGTCGCCCGGGCGAAGGCGGCCTTGTCGTCCCGCACCTCCTGCAGGCTCGGCAGGCGCTCGACGCCGTCACCCTGCAGCGGCGCCTCCTTGCCGCCCATGGCATAGACGACGCCTCGCAGATCTCGCATGTCGGCCGTCGTCCCACCCCGGGCCAGCCGCCGGGCCACCTCGATGATGGTCGCCTCCGCCATGCCGTAGACGATGAGGTCCGCCTTGGCGTCCAGCAGGATCGAGCCCCGGACCTTCTCGCTCCAGTAGTCGAAGTGGGCCAGCCGGCGCAGCGACGCCTCGACGGCCCCGGCGATGACCGGCACCCCCTTGTAGGCCTCCCGGGCGCGCTGGCAGTACGCCAGGGTCGCCCGATCCGGACGCAGCCCGATGCGGCCGCCCGGCGAGTAGGCGTCGTCGTTCCGGACCTTCTTGTTGGCCGTGTAGTGGTTGATCATCGAGTCCATGTTCCCGGCGCCAACGCCGAAGAACAGGCGCGGCCGGCCGAACTCCCGCCAAGGCTCGCACGACCGCCAGTCCGGCTGCGCCAGGATCGCCACCCGGTGCCCGGCCGCCTCGAGCACCCGGCCGATCACGCCGGTGCCGAAGCTGGGGTGATCCACGTAGGCGTCGCCTGACACGAGCACCACGTCCACCTCGTCCCAGCCTCGCGCTCGGACCTCCTGCGCCGTCATCGGCAGCGCCCGCCGGGTCGCAGCGGTCATCGGAGCTGCGGACCTGGGGATGGGGCGGACCGGTGGCCCGCGCGGGCCGGATGGGGCGGGTTGTGCAGGGCGTGCCTCCCCGGCAGGGTGGGCGCGCACACCCGCGGGAGCAAATCGGTTGGCGGGAACGTGCGATCGCGCCCGGGTCGGCCGGGGGGATCGGGCGCGAGAGATCGGTACACTGCCCCGTCGTGCGCCGAACCGTGCCCCCGCCCCACCCCTGCGCATCGCCGCCCCCGGGCCGCGCCCTGGCGATCCTCGCGCTCCTCGCGCTGCCGAGCGTCGCCAGCGCGGGCGACGAGGTGGGACGCGCCGTGGCCGCGGTCGAGGGCCTCGGGCTGCACGTGCAATCGGCGGCCCGGGACGCAGACGCCACCAGGGTGATCGCCCTTCGCCCCGCGGCCTTGGACGAGGTCGCCGAGGAGCTGCTCCTCGAGACGCTCATGGGCGCCATGGCCGCGCAAGGCGCGCGCTCCGGCGTCCGGCTCCTGCTGCGAGGGGACGATGGCGTCGCCCGCCCCCTTGGCGGCTTCCAGGGGACGCAGCCGCCACCCCGACCCGAGCCGCTGCGGCGCAAGGCCTGGGGCGCGCCGGGCTCGATGGCGGGCGCGGGCGCGCTGGCGGGCCGCCGGATCGCCGTGTCGGCCGGCCATGGCTGGATCCCGGATGGCGAGGGCTGGCGCACCCAGCGCAGCCGGCATCAGTGGGAGGGTTGCGGCGGCTGCCGGGGCGTGACCGAGGACTTCCTGACCGCCGAGATCGTCAGCCGACAGCTGATCCCGCTGCTCCAGGGCATGGGCGCCGAGGTGGTCGCCGTGCGCGCCCCCGACCTGTCCGTCGAGCCGCCCCTGTCGCTGGACGACGGCGACGAGGGCCACCAAGAGCAAGGCGCCTGGGCGCCGGGGGTGAGCGAAGGAGGCTGGGGTGGCGACTACCGCACCCTGGCGGACGACCAGATCGGCGCGGCCTCCTGGCAGGCGGACGTCGAGGTCCCTGGACCGCGCCGGGTGGCCGTGCGCTACCGCCACGGCGACAACCGGACCCCGTTCGCCCGCTGGGTCGTGGAGCACGCCGGCGGGGTGACCGTCGTGCCCTGGGACCAGCGAAGGATCGGCTGGGGGTGGCTGGACCTGGGCGCGTTCTGGGTGGGGCCCGAGCTGGGGCTGACGGTGTCCGTGGAGCGGGAGCGAGGCGAGGGCTACCTGATCGCCGACGGCGTGCTCGCCGGGGGCGGCGCCCACGAGGCGAGCGGACATCCTTGGTGGCAGATGGGCGCCGCCGTGTACTCCGCATGGTCGGCGGCCAACCCGGAGCGGGTCACCGGCGGCGACGTGACCATCCGCCCGCGGTACGCCGAGCACATGGGCGCCGACCTGTACCTGTCCGTCCACGCGAACGCCTCCGGCCGGGCCGGGGGCTCGTCGGCCAGCGGGCTGTCGGTGTACCGGTACTCCTGCCGGCAGTACGCCGACTTCTCCCGGTCCGACCTGGCGCTGGAGTGTGACGATCCGCCCGGGTCGGCCCGCCTCGCCGACCTCGTGCAGGCCGAGGCCATGGCCCGGATCCGCGCCGACTGGGATCCGGCGTTTGTCGACCGCGCCGCCCGGGTGGCCAACTTCGGCGAGCTCAGAGCCCTCGACGACGCGCCCGGGGTGCTGGTCGAGACGGCGTTCTTCGACAACCTGGGGGCGCCGGCGGGCGATCCGCCACCCCGCATGCCCGACAACCAGAGCCTGCACGACCCGCGCTTCCGGGAGGCGCTGGCCCTCGGGCTGGCCACCGCCGTGGCCCGGTTCTGGACCCCGGACGCCCCGGCGCCACCGGACCGGCCCGACGGGCTGCAGGCGACACGCGAGCTGTCCTGGCGACCGGTGCAGGGCGCCACGGCGTACCGGGTGTACCGGGCCTTGGTGGACCGGGCCTGGGACGACGGCCAGGCGGTGGATGCTCCGCCCGTGGCGCTCGACGACGAGCTGGCGCCGCCCGGCCGGGTGGTGGCGTTCCGGGTCGCCGCCGTCAACGACGCCGGCGCGGGATTCCCGTCCCAGGCGGTCGTGGTGCTCAGGCCGCAGGTGCCGGCGGATGGCGAGGGTGAGGGCGAGGCGGCGACGGCGCCGGGGGGCCTGGTGCTGTCGGCGTACGACCGCCGGGACGCCTGGGTGCAGGACGAGGACAACGACCTGTCGTACGCCGTCGAGCATGGCCACGCCTTGGCCGCCGGGGGCCTGGCCTGGTTTCACGGCGCCCTGGACGAGGTGGTGGAGGCCGGCGACGTGCAGCTGGACGCCTACGACCTGATCGACTTCGCCGCCGGCAAGGACTCGACCGAGCACTTCGCCATCTCGCCGCGAATGCGCTCCCTGCTGCGGTCTTACGTACAGGACGCAGGTGGCGCCTTGCTGATCACCGGGGAGGAGATCGGCTGGCAGATGGTCGAGCGCTCCGACGACCCGGCGGAGGCGGAGTTCCTGAACCAGGTGCTGGGGGCGGAGTACGTGGCCGACGACGCCGAGACGGACCGGATGGGCGACTACCTGCTCGACGACGGCACCCAGGGGGTCTTCGAGGTGCGTTATCCCGACGTCTGGGCGGCCTCGCGAGACGACGCCCGGGAGGTCCTGGCGTACCCGGACGGGCGGGCGGCCGCGATCGCGACGGAGCGAACCTGGCTGATGGGGGCGCCGCTGGAGGCGGTGGTGCCCGCGCAGGCGAGGGCGGCCCTGGTCGCGGAGATCCTGGAGCATCTGCTGCCGGCGCCGGTCGAAGAGCCAGAACCGGAACCGGAACCGGAACCGGAG
>PVBE010765344.1_pt1 | contig 13190 bp, 12 predicted proteins | sample 1631181 | NCBI WGS metagenome assembly PVBE01 (sample SAMN08397723, study PRJNA350692) | Marine metagenome, whole genome shotgun sequencing project. | isolation source: water | place: Pacific Ocean | collected 2012-04
CAGGGTAAAACACCTTCCATTCTTTCTGTTTCTGCATTAAAGGCTTTACAGAATTCCATAATGTTAACACCTTTTTGACCAAGTGCAGGGCCAATGGGTGGTGCTGGCGATGCCTTTCCTGCTTCACATAACAATTTTAACGAACCTGCTATCTTCTTCATTTACATCTTTTCCACTTGATTGAAATCCAAATCTATAGGAGTAGCTCTTCCAAAAATTTCAACCAATACTTGTACTTTTCCTTTTTCAATCTTAACTTCGTCTACCGTACCTGTAAAACTCTCAAACGGTCCTTCGATAACTTTAATTGATTCTCCTTTTTCGAAGACAACTTTAGGGGTCGGTTTTAGCGTGCCCTCTTCAATTTTATTCCTCATCTTGTCTATCTCCATTTCATCAACTGAAGGGACGGAGTTTGGCTCAAGCTTACCATTATTTATTTTTCCACCAACAAAACCTATAACTTTGGGTATATTTTTTAAAAAATGCCAAGAAACTTCATCAAGTTTCGTCTTCACGAGAATATATCCGGGGAAGTATTTTTTTTCTGATATTTTCTTTTTTCCACCTTTAAGCTGCTCTTCTATGGTTTCAGTAGGAACAAGGATGTCCTTTATCAAATCTGGGCATTTATCCATTCGCATCTGATCGTGAATATACCGACGGACGGTGTCCTCAGATCCTGTATTAACATGAACTACGTACCATTTATCCGACATTCTATCATCCACCCAATAAAAATTTCGTTACTGAAGAAAAAATAAAATCGACCAACAACAAAAACAAACCTAGAATAACTGTTACCAGAAGAACGCCGAGTGTCGACTTTACATTATCCCTCTTATTTATCCAAGAGATTTTACCTAATTCTGATTTAATATCATCAAAAAACTTCATAATCTTAACTATATCACCAAAACAGGGGTGGAGAGTCTCGAACTCCCGACCTACGGTTTTGGAGACCGTCGCTCTACCAGCTGAGCTACACCCCTACTTTGTCTCCTTATGAATACAGTGCTTTTTGCAAAACTTACAATATTTTTTTATCTCTAATTTGTCACGTTGCACTTTTTTGTTCTTTCTATAGTGGTATCTGCCCTTTCCGTCACATCCAGTACATTCAAGTGCTACCACGATTATATTGTCTCCCATAATACCTATATCCTTTGAGTAAAAATCATACTCACTTTTTCATTAATTAAAAGCCCAAGAGCGGGATTGAACCGCCGACCTCATCCTTACCAAGGATGTGCTCTACCACTGAGCTACCTGGGCGAAAGCGGGAAACGGGACTCGAACCCGCGACCCTCTGCTTGGAAGGCAGATGCTCTAGCCAACTGAGCTATTCCCGCATCTTAAATATGGGGATAGATGGATTCGAACCACCGTAGGCTTGCGCCGTCAGATTTACAGTCTGATGCATTTGTCCACTCTGCCATATCCCCAAAAGCTGGCGAAGGGATTTGAACCCCCGACCGGCTGATTACAAATCAGCTGCTCTACCACTGAGCTACGCCAGCAAAAACATATCGCCCCGTATATTAACATAGTAGATTACTTGTTTCAATTCAGGCCAATAGCCTGCTAAGAAAGGACCGTTGCGGTTATATCGGCCTCGACAATTAGCTTATCGTCTTTAAATGCTTTTGTTGATATTTTAAAAATATTCAGCTTCTTTTTAACCAAAGAAGCTTCAATTATCAAAGTATCATTGGGTAAAGTTGGTGCCTTAAATCGTACATTGTTTATTCCAACCAACGCTGGATCCTTGCCTAACGAAGAATCTTCAAAAGACTTATATATAAGGATGCCTCCAACCTGAGCCATGGATTCAACTATAATTACACCAGGAACTATAGGCCTACCCGGGAAATGTCCTTTGAAAAAAAAGCTGTCATCTTTAAACATAACCTTAGCTTTTATTGACTCACCTTTTTCCAAATAAAAAACTTCATCAACAAAAAGAAATGGATCTCTGTGGGGAAGGTATTTTTGTATTTCTTCTCTGTTTAAATTCATTGGGGCTATCTATTCATCCTCTCTAGAACCTTATCTGTTATATCTAAATCTGGATCAAAAAACATTAGACCAGGAGATGTTTTGCTAAAGACCAAATCGTATCCCAGTTGTTCTGCTACAATTTTAACTTCCTTCATTAACGACCTCATAATATCTCTTTGGAATCTCGAATCAGCAATTTTTACCTCTGTCTCAAAATCTTCGCTCTTCCTTCTTAGTTCTGCAGCCTTATAAGCAAGCTCCTCTTCTTGTTCATCTCTCGATTTTTCATCCATAACAAGTTTTTGTTCATTATACGAATCTCTTTTAGAATTAAACTGATCACGTAGCTTGGACAATAATACTTGTTTCTTTTCTATATTTGTTTTTGCCGATGTAAGATATTGTCTGCCCATTTTAGATTCACGCAGAACTCTCTGGAAATCTACAGTAGCAACTTTAAGTTGCTTCTGCGTTATAACACGTGACCTATCCTTTTCTTTATCTTCCGCCGCAATTAGGCTCACCGAAGAAAAAATCAATATTAAAACAATTAAAAAAAATCTATTCATAAAAAACTCCTAGGTTGTCATTGATTTAGAAAAGGGACCCAATAGAAAACTGGACCTCGAATTTATCCTCTCCCGATCTTTTTTTTCCAACAGGGAAACCAAAATCAAGTTTTAACGGACCCATCGGCGATATCCACCTAAAACCAAAACCTGCATCTTTTCTCATATCAATTGGATTATAATCTATATTTTTTGTTTCGTCATATGTTTCCCCCACGTCAACAAATAGTATTCCTTTCAACCCAGTTTCTATAGCAATTGGGTATAGATATTCCAAAGAAGAATAGACATATTTATTACCGCCGATTCTCACAAAGTCTCCATTGGTTAAGTATCTCCTAGGTGAAACTCGAGCGTGCTTATAGCCTCTTAAGTTGCCTGGCCCTCCAAGGTAGAATCTTTCACCAACCACGTATCTATTTTCTACATCTCTAAAATTTATAAAAGCCCCTTCTAGCGTATAGCCCAACGTGTGGTTTCTTTTAATTTCGTAATATTTAGATAAATTGGCGGTATATTTAGTAAAATATAAATTGGCTCCAAACACTTTGTTCGACTCTTCTACGTTAAAACCAGTAGTTACTCCTCTTGTAGGATCCACAAAATTATCTCTTGTATCATACAAAATACCCAAATTTAACGAACTAATTCTATCATTGCCCGTTTGAAATATTTCATTTGCAGCAAGTTTCAAATCGTCAATTGTTATATCTTCGTACCTATAAGCTATATTCGCAAAAGTCCAATAGTTTAGAGACTTGCCGAATTTAACTCGTCCCCCCCAAGAATCTTTATCGTAATCTATATAGTCGTATAGTCTTTTAAAAGCAACCAAACCAAGTTGATAGGAGGTATCAAGAAAATAAGGATCCACGTAATTAACAAAAAAGTTTTTACTTAGTCCTCCTACGCTTGCGGAAGCTCCCAAACTTTTTCCATATCCAAATAAGTTATTTTCTTGTATATTGACACCCAATAGAAGAGTTTCAACGGAACTGTAACCACCAGCTATGCTGAAATATCCGGTCGCTTTCTCTTCGACTTTCACATTTAAATCAAGATAGTTAGGCTTGTCCTTTGCCGGTTTTTCATCAATTTCTACGCTCTCAAAAAAACCTCTTCTATTAATTCTTTCTCTTGATGCTTTGATTTCCGTATAAGAATAATCATCATCTTCGTTGATTAGCACTTCCCTTCTGATAACCTTATCTCTAGTTCGAGTATTCCCAGTTATGTTAACTAAATTAATCTTAAATTTGTCTCCTTTTTCTATTACATATTCAACATGAATTATCTTTTGTTCTTGATCTTTCTTGATATTCGGATCTATATTTGCAAATGCATAGGACTCATCCCCATAAAGCGTATTAAGAGACTCAATATCCTTATTTAAAAGCCGAGCGCTAAAATACTCTGAATCATCCAAGGAAAGGTGGTCAAAAATATCTTTTTCGTCTTTTATCAAATCGCCCTTTAAGGAAATCAGGCCTCGTTTATACCTATAGCCCTGATCGACTTTGAACAAAGCTTTGTATCCGTCTTTTTCCTCAATGTATTCAATCTTAGCTTTATCAACTTTTACATCTACGAAACCTTTATTCAAATAAAATTGCTTTATATTCCCCTCATCTAGTTCAACCAAGTCCATAGACAACCTACCCCTGCCCGTAATTGGAGAAAAGAACCATTTTGTCTTTGTTTCGATTTCCTTTAGCAAGTTGTCTTTGTAATTCTCGTCAACCCCTATAAATTCAATTCCCTTAACATACCCTCTTCGTCCCTCGATAATTTCTATCTCATACTGTATCTTCGATTCCCCTATTGGCACAATGCTGTCTTTAACTATCACTTTGTTGAAACCTTTATAGAAATAGAGCTGTTCTACAATAGAACGGGTTATTTCGAGCTTTTTTCTACTGATTATCGTACCTTCGGTTAAACCAACAACTTCCCTTATGTCTTTTAAAGAAACCGCGTCATGACCTTTCACTCTGAAGTCTGCTAGGATTGGATTCTCCTCAAATCTGAACAACAAGTCTAATCCCTTATCGGTTTCCGTTACAATGATATCTATTTTGTAAAAATAGCCTGTTGAATAAAGATTCTTAATATCGTCTTTGATTTTTTCCTGGTTGAAATTTTCTCCAACTTTCGAAGATAAGTATTCTTCAATTTTATCTTTTACGATGATTTTATTTCCATAGAATTCGATACTGTTAATAACAGACTCGCTTCTTATGATTTCCTGCTTTGATTCGACTGATTGCACCTCGTTTGTGAAACAAGAAAGTAAAAAAATACTAAAAGCGAATAAGATTAGAATTGAATTTTTCAATTTAGTTTTCCATCATTAAGTTCATAGATTGTTTTCGTTTTAGTGTAAACCTTATGGTCATGCGTTGCCATTATTATAGTTGTTTTATTTTTATCATTCAAATTAACCAGATATTCAATTAAATTTAAAGCATTACGCTCATCAAGGTTCGACGTAGGTTCATCAGCAATCAATATTTTGGGATTCATAATTAAAGCCCTACAAAGCAAAGCCCTTTGGCGTTCCCCAGACGATAAGCTAATTGGTTTTTCGTTTTGCAAATCAACGATATCTGTAAAACGTACCAGTTCCTGCAGGTTCTTCTCGATGCTATTTGAATTATTATTTATGTATGCTGGCAGGAGAATGTTATCTCTTATCGTCAAACCAGGAAGCAATTCGCTCAAATTAGACATTACTCCAATCTCCTTTCTACAATTTGTTAAATCATTATAATTTGAAAGGATGGTTCGATTGTCCCTTCCGAGAAACCAGTAATCCCCAGATGTTTGATTCGATATAAGAGATAGTATATTAAGTAAAGTCGTCTTTCCGGAACCCGAAGGGCCCACTATAGATACAAAATCACCTTTGTGAATCTTGAGTCGTACCTCATCAAGAACTGTTTTTGACCCATACTGTTTACTTAGCTTGTTGGTTTCTAAGAACATTTCAATAATCCCTTTTAATCAATGACTCAACATTTTTGCTAAGTAGCATATAAGATGGCAAAAAAGAAGAAAGCATTACCGTTAAAACGGCGAAAAGTATTATATATACATAATAGGTCGCCGAAAAAACAATTGGAAAACCATCGATGCCATAAAAAGATAAATCGATTGATAAACTATTAATTATATTAGTTTGAGCTAGCAACAGAATCGTTGCAGTTGCAAAGAACGTGCCGATAGCTATCCCCGCTAGTCCTACTAGTAGGCCAATGCAAGTAAAGATTTTAATAAGAGATGATTTTTTTGATCCTAACAAAATTAAAGTGCCTATTTCGTTCTTTTTTTGAGATATGAGACTTACCATGTTCGAATAAATTGTTGTAGCCGAAATAATAATCAAGAACGAAAGAAAAATGCCCAACGATATTCTCTCCAGTTTCATCAAATTAAAAAGGTTAAAGTTGCTTGATTGCCAATCAATCACTTTGTGTTTTAAATTTTTAAATTCTTTGACTATTTGATTTAAGACAATTTGAGAATCAAAAGGATTGAAGAGTATGATTTCAATAAAACTTTCATTTTTTCCAATGAAATTTTCTTTATTTTTATTAAGCGTGTATAGCCTGATAAAGTTTCTATCCGAACCATCCGAAATACCAACGATATGTGCTTCAGTCAATCTGATCTTAGGTTTTTTATTACTAAAGTCTGGAATAAGCAGTTCTATTTTGTCTCCAACAAACTTGTTCCGCCTAACAGAGAAACTCTTTTCGACAATTATTGGGATTTGATTTTTAGTTTGTACCAACTTCTTTAAATTTAATTTTGGAGATATCTTCTGAATCGAATTGAAATCATCGACGCCTTTAATTTGAATTACGCTAAAGTCTTCATTTAAAATTATCCCTGAGTATGCCTCAAAAGTTTTTTCGAATGACTTGATTTTACCAAAGTGGCTAAAATCATAGTCCTCATTTGTACGAATAACAATGTGCGGAAAGCTTTCGATAATTCTTTGTTTGACCTTGACATCAAAACCTTTCATGACGCATAGAACAACAATTAATGAAAAAACTGATACAGTAATTGCAGCTATAGAAATAATGGCTGGAACCAAGTTGTCTTTTGAACTAAAAAGACTTTTAAAATAACTCAGAACCAGTAGATTTTCATACTTCATTCATTCCTCATATGAGGAAATAATATCACTTCTCTAATGGATGGGCTATTTGTTAACAACATGACTAGTCTGTCTATTCCTACTCCTGCACCCGCGGTTGGTGGCATACCATATCGTAGAGCATTAATATAATCAGCGTCCATATCATTGGCCTCTTCGTCGCCCTTTTGCTTTAATTCAATTTGCTTGTTAAATCTATCAAATTGGTCATCTGGATCATTAAGTTCTGAGAAGGCGTTTGCAATCTCTTTTCCGTGTATAAACAGCTCGAATCTGTCAGCAATTTGTTTGTTAATATTGTTTCTTCTCGCTAACGGCGATACATCCACTGGGAAACCAAAAACAAAAACTGGATTAACCTTGTTAGTTAGAAATTTCATTTCAAATAATTCTACTATCGCTCTTCCAGGCAAATCGAAATGGTTAATTTTAAGTTTGTCGGCTTCTTTGAGAATTTTATCAGTTTCAGACAAGACATCATAGCCAAGTTTATCAGATAGCCATTTAATCATATCCACTCTTTCCCATGGACTATTAAAATTAATGGAGTCATCTTGATATATCAATTTTCTATCGGGAGAAACTAAATCTACGCAGCTTGCAATTAGTTCCTCTACTAAATTCATCATCTTTTCATAATCAGAATAAGATTGGTAAATCTCAATCATTGTAAATTCTGGATTATGTTGTGTAGATATCCCTTCATTCCTAAAGTTTCTTCCAATCTCAAATACTCTTTCTAACCCTCCTACTACGAGTCTCTTCAAGTATAATTCTGGTGCTATTCTAAGAATCAAATCCATATCAAGAGCATTATGGTGAGTTCTAAATGGTTTTGCAGCGGCCCCACCTGCAACACTTTGCAGTATGGGCGTTTCGACTTCTAAGAAGTTTTCTTTGGACAAATAATTTCTAATGTTAGAGATTATTTTAGATCGTAACAAAAATATTTCTCTAACTTGACTATTGGAAATAAGATCCGCATACCTTTGTCTATACCGTGTTTCAATGTTAGTTAAGCCATGCCACTTTTCAGGTAAAGTATTTAACGATTTGGTAATTATCATGATATCCGAGGCCTCTAAAGATAATTCGTTTGTTTTCGTAAAAAAGCATTTCCCTTCAATTCCAATAAAATCTCCAATATCAACAAAGTTCTTAAAAAAAGCCATCTTGTCCTTACCAGCCGAGTCGTTAGAGATGAAAATTTGAAACTTTGTCATATTGTCTACTATTTTAATAAACGCGGATTTACCAAAACTCCTGATAGCAGTTATGCGGCCAACTACTCTGTAAACTAAATTGTCAGGTGCAAAATTGGAATTATCATGGCCTTTGTATTTCTCAATAATTTCATTTAAGGGGTGAGATGGAGAAAAAGTGTTGTCAAATGGATCGATACCTTGTTTTCTTAATTCTGCAATTTTTTTTCTTCTTTTCTCTAGGTATTCATTCTCAGTTACCATATTCAACTTCCCTATGAAGTAATTTTATTAAAAAGTACAAGCACAATGTCACTATTATACTACAAGATAAGAACATAATTTCGAAAGAATAGACTTCCGCCACATAACCATAAATAATGGAAAATAACATTCCACCAAATGTAAAAGAGACGCTGCACAACGAAAATGCTTTCGTTTTATTGTTTTTATTGGAAAAATTTAAGGCAAGGGAATAAATGGAAGGATATACAAGAGCATGAGATAATCCGAATAAGACTCCGGATACAAACAGAGTCCAATAATTAAAGGATTGGGAAAGTAAAAAGATTGAAATCCCATACAATATGAACGCATATCTACAAACAAAAATTTCTCCATACTTATCAGGAACCCAACCAAAAAACATTCTCATAATTAGGGCAACACTCGTGTAGGCTACAAAGAAAGTTGTAATAGGTAGTACGCCTAGAGATTGTGCAAATACCACTCCAAAATTTAGGCAAGTTAAAAAGGATCCACCAAGTAGAACCATAATTAAATATAATAGTATTAATTTTTTGTCCTTAAAGGTGGTTAAAAAATCACCTTTTCCATTAATATCATTACCATTTTGCTTCTTCGGGTGAAGCACAGAAACCGTAAAAAAAGATAAAAAAGCAAATAGTGCGGTGCTAATAAAAAAATCATTATAGGAGAAATGTTTAACGACTTCGATTGACACAGTTGGCGCTAAGGCGTGATTAATTATTGTGAACACACCAAAGAAACCGAGTGCCTGGGTTTGATGCTGAGTAGGAGTATCCTCCGCGATTAAAGTTCCGGCGGAAACAAAATAAAGAGAGAAGCAACAACCTTGAAAAAATCTCAATAACAAATATGAATAGTAAATCTCATCAAAAAAAAGGAATCCTAAATTTGCAACTGCTAGTCCGAATGACCCAAGTAGAAGTAAATATTTTTTTTGATACATATCCCCCAAGATTCCTGAAAGTGGGGTAAGCAACAAAGTGCTCATGCCAGCTAAAGACATTACAAGCCCTACGTCAAACTCACTTCCTCCTAGCTCCATTACTCTTACCGGCAATATGAGATAAGCGTGATAAGAATAAAAAAAGAAAAAAGCTGAAACGGTAATCAGAATAAAATTTTTGGAAAACTTCAATGTGATTTTAGACTAGAATTAAATACCGTCCTCCCTCCAACAATAGTTCTTACGACTCTACCTTTTAAATTAAATCCATGAAACGGAGTATTTTTACTTTTTGAGTACATAGTGGATTTATCGATTTTGTTCTTTGCATTCATGTCAAATATAACAATATCTGCGATAGAACCTTTCTTGAGAGATCCTCGATTTATATTGATAATTTCGGATGGTCTTGTCGACATCTTGTAAATTAAATCTGATAACGAGATAATTTTTTTATGGACGAGGTTTAAGGAAAGAGGCAGAGCAGTTTCCAGACCAACAATCCCAAATGGCGCTTTTTTGAATCCCAAAGATTTCTCTTTCTCTGAATGAGGTGCATGGTCGGTTGCTATTACATCTATAACATTATTTTTCAGACCTAGGATTATCGCTTCTACATCTTCTCTAAATCTCAAAGGGGGATTCATCTTATAATTAGCATCGCAATTTTTAATATCATCTTCTGAAAGTGTAAAATGATGAGGTGTTGCTTCGGCTGTCACCCTAACACCTCTATTCTTTGCGTCACGAATAATTTCTACCGACTTTTTGGTAGTTACGTGGCAAATATGCAAATGAGAATTAGTGGCCTCCGCGATGCTAATATCTCTTAATATACCTAATTCCTCAGATACGTTTGGAATTCCCTTTAGAGAGTATTTTTGGGAAAACTTTCCTTCATTCGCAACTCCATTCAAAGAAAGAGAAAGGTCTTCACAATGAGAGATCACAGGAATAGATAACTTCTTTGCAATTTCCATAGCTTTAAATAAAAGGACAGGGTTCGTTACGGGAAACCCATCGTCAGAAATTCCTACACATCCACTTTGAATATTAGATTTAATCATGGCTAGTTCTGTACTTTTTGAGGATTTAGTTATTGCACCTATGGGAAACACGTTGACAAGTAAACTTTTTTTTGCTTTGCTGACAATATAGTCCGTAATCTTCGGATTGTCATTAACTGGTTTTGTATTTGGCATACATGCAATAGATGTAAAACCACCCGCAACAGCTGATTGGGAGCCGGTTTTGATTGTCTCTTTATATTTGAATCCTGGATCTCGTAAATGTACGTGTATATCGACTAGGCCAGGAGCGACTATAAGATTAGTTGCATCAACAACTTCGTTAAAACCATCCTCCTTTGAGATGTCGCTTGAAGTTAGTTTCTCAATTCTTTCTTTATTAACAATTATATTAAGATGTTTCTTCGTTTTAGATGAAGGGTCCACTACTAGGCCATTTTTGATTAGAATCCTCATTTGAAAATCTAACTTAAAACTCTTTCCAAAAGAATTTGTCTACACCAAACACCAAATTGAATTTGATCGAAATACTTAGCACGTGAATCCTTATCAAACTCTACCGGAATTTCATTAGTCCTAGGAAATGGGTGCATAACAATTGATCTTTTTGGTATTAAATTTAATTGATTCATGGTTAAAGAATAATCATACAAACTGCCTCTCTCCTTTTGGACTCGCGTTACATATAAAACATCAGTATCTTGTAGAACTTCATTGACATCTTGGGTTTCATAGTAATTTTCTGGAAAAGGATTAGAAAACTTTAAATGTTCTGGGCTAACAAAATTGAAATGATTATTTTCGAATCTACCCAACAGTTTTACCAAACTTTTAACAGTTCTTCCATTTTTTAAATCTCCAACCATGGTTACCTTTAAATTGGACAATTTTTTGTTGTTATGATAATAAATCGTAAAGCCATCAAGAATTGTTTGAGTGGGGTGCTCACCATCGCCATCTCCAGCATTGATAACAGGAACTCGACTGACTAAAGATGCTCTCCTGGCGGATCCATTATCCGTATGTCTCATGACAATCACATCGCTCATCGTGGACATAGTGATTATCGTATCCTCCAACGATTCTCCCTTGGCAACACTAGAAAATTGGACGCTATTTATTGGGATAACGGCTCCACCAGATCTAGTCATAGCGCTATAGAACGAAGACGATGTTCGCGTAGAAGGTTCGTAAAAAAGATTAGTTAAAATCTTTCCTTTTAATTTATTGTTACCAGTACCTTTATTAGACATTGCTTCTTGCCAGAGGGAATACAGAAAATCATTGGTTAAGTCATCAATGGATAAAACATGCAACATCTAATTTAATCCTTTATTCAATTCTATTAAATATTCTCCCAAATCTAATTATATCTTTAACATTTTTAAAATTATTATTCCATGAGAAATGAACCAGAATGGCTTTTCCTATTATGTTCTCTCTTGGAACAAATCCCCAATATCGACTATCCTTGCTATTATCCCGATTATCACCCAGAACAAAATATTGACCTAATGGAACATTGATTTCCGCTTCTAAACTAAGACTGTGCTTGTCGTACATTACTTTTGCTTTTTTATCCATAAATTCGTTAATGAATACGATATGATCCTTGTCGTCAAGGCGATATTTTTCGTCGGTAATATAAGAAATCTTCTTTGTATTAATATATATATCTCTGTTTTTTATTATTACCTTATCTCCTGGTAGTCCGATTATTCTTTTTACATAATAAATTGAGCTTAATCCTATGAATCCACCATTAGAACATTCAGCCGCTCCGTCATCTAAGGGATAACGAAAAACAATAATGTCCCCTCTTTGAAGAGTCCGGAATTCGTTTATCATCTTCGAGCTAGAGCAAGGGAGGCCCAAACCATAGCTAATTCGATCCACCAAAAGATGATCTCCCACCAAAAGATTTGGATACATGGACTTTGAAGGTATTTTAAAAGGTTGAATAAAGATATATCGTACAAGAAGGGCAACAACCAATGCAAAAAGAATTGACTTGGCAGTTTTTATAAAGTTAAATTTCGAAGGCTTATTCGGACTCATTTTTACAATTTGTTACGCTAATATAAGTTAAAATCATACTGATTATGTTTTGTATGCATTAGTCTATCCACATTATTTATATCCGGCAACAGATTTAAATCATTAATGATATTAGATAAATGGTTTGTATCTTGAACTAACATCTCTATGTAAATCGATGATCTGGTCAACGAAATTGGCTTTGCATTGATTTTAATTATATTCGAATCGTGCTTTGCTATGGTGTTTGATATTTCAGATAAAATTCCTGGTTTGTCAAAACAAGTTACTTTTAATATCGTAGGTGATTTTGAACGATACGTCTGATCCCATTTGGCTTCAATTAATCTCGATGAATCAACTTCGAGTATTTGCTTGCAAGAGATACGATGAATCGATATACCTCTGCCAATAGTTATATAGCCTATTATCTCGTCACCATATATAGGCGAGCATGATTTACAAAATCTAACCATAATATTATCATTGCCACCCACTATAATAGCTTCATTTGAATCTAGTATTTTTGATTCACGATCCAATACCGATTTATTTTGTACATTCAGATTAAAGTACTTAAGGATTTCTACAATATTGATTTTCGAAAGAGAATAACGAACAAACAAATCATCCAAACTTTTTATAGATTTTTCAGCTGCGAACTTCTTCAATTTGTCTACAACGTCCTGCTTGTTGATATTAAGTCCGTGTTGAGATAATTTTTTTCCTAAAATATCTTTGCCCATTTTTAAAGATTCAACGGACAGCGCCTTCTTTATTGAATTTCTAATTCTTGTTTTTGCTTTTGAAGTTACTGCGTATTTCAACCAATCTCTAGACGGTTGTCTGTCTTTCTTTGTAATTATTTCAATCATGTCTCCACTTTTTAATTGGTAACTTAGAGGTACAATTCTACCATTAACTCTTGCTCCAGAACATTGATTGCCAAGGTCAGAGTGGATTGAGTACGCAAAA
>PVBE012214196.1_pt1 | contig 13190 bp, 6 predicted proteins | sample 1631181 | NCBI WGS metagenome assembly PVBE01 (sample SAMN08397723, study PRJNA350692) | Marine metagenome, whole genome shotgun sequencing project. | isolation source: water | place: Pacific Ocean | collected 2012-04
CTGGGAACGGGCCAAGGATGTCCTGGATGCCGAGCCAATCCTGACCCGCGACCTCGGAGAGCATGCGCTGCGGGGCATCCCAGGCCGCGAGCGCATCCACGAGGTCCTGCCCACTCCCCTGGCTCACCGACGCTTTCCACCCATCAAGACCCTGCGCATTCGTCAGACCAACCTGCCCATACAGACCCACCGCTTCATTGGGCGGACCGATGAGTTGGGGGCTATCGATGAACAGCTCAGAACCGGAGCGCGACTCATCACGCTCCTGGGTCCCTCCGGCGTGGGCAAGCGGCGTCTCGCCATCAAGCTTGGACGAGATCGCCTCGAGTCCTACAGCGGAGGTACCTGGATCGCTGATCTGAGTGAGGCGCAGGATCTGGGGCAGGTCTGTGCAGCGATAGCAGCAGCTCTGGACATGGCGCTCACCCAGCCCGACCCGGTGACTCAGATAGGCAATGCCCTGCTGGGCCGGGGCCCCGTCTTGCTGCTGCTCAGTGACCTGCACACCGCCTCGACCCATGTGGTCCAGGCCATCGACACCTGGCTGTGCCGCGCACCGGATGCACGGATCCTGGTCACCGCCACAGCGCCCCTGCTCCATCCAGATGAGCAGATCCTGCCCCTGGATCCTCTTCCGCTGGACACCGCCGGTGCCCTCCTGACCATGCTCGCCGGGAGAACCTCGCTGGATGCAACACTCATCGCCCGTGCCCTCGACGGCCTCCCGCTAGCCATCGAGCTGGTGGCTGCACAGCTGGCCCTCAAAGATGCGGTCGATGTGGCCCGAGCGCTGATCGATCGCCCCCCAACACCCGGCTCCCCGCCAGCCGCCGCAGCACTGCGGCGAGCCATCGAGGTCGCCGTCGAAGGCCTGGCCCCCCAGGACATCCAGGCCCTCTACCGCCTCAGCCTCTTCAGCGGGGGCTTTTCCAGCCAGGCAGCCAGAGCGATGGGCGCGGCCTCAGCGCTGGAGCGACTCATCGACTTTCGCCTCCTGAGGGGCGCAGGACACGACCGCTGGACCATGGTACCTGCCATCGCCGAATACGCCCTGAACCGCCTGGCCTCGAGTCGAGACCAGCTCATGGCAGCGGAGGCGGCCCACGGCGCCTGGGCCACGGAGCTGACCAACCAGGCAATGGCCAGGCAGGACCGGCAAGCCCTGGTCTCAGAGAGAGACAACCTCCTTCAGGCCAATGTGCGCGCTGCAGACCGGGGAGACGGCGTGACTGCGGGCATCACGGGGGTTGGCCTGGTGACGGCACTACACTGGATCGGGCCAGCCCAAGCCGCACTCTCGGTAGCAGACAGAACGCTGGGCGTCGATGACCTCTCACCGCGAGCCCGAGCCGACCTCCTGCGACTGAGATCTCTCAGTCAGCACTTTCTTGGCCAGCAAGAGGCAGCAGAGTCGGATCTGCTGGAAGCCGAGACCCTCGCTCGCACCATCGATGACCCAACCGTCGCCGCCGAGGTGTACCTGGAGCGCGGGCGACAGCAAGATGATCGAGGTGCCGTGAAGCTGGCTCTCGTAGCATTTCAAGCCAGCCTGGATGCCTTCCACGCCTGCAAGGACCCCGGAGGAGAGGCGCGGGCAATATCGGCCATGGGAAACCTGGGCGCCAAGCGCGGTGAGACCGAGTACGCCCACCGACTCTATGTCTCTGCCCTCGCGCAGCATCGGCGAGCAGGAGATCCCACGGCAGAGGGAGCTACCCTGAGCAATCTGGCGATTCTCACGACCATCGCTGGAAGGCCAGCAGAGGCCCGAGAGCTCTTCCGGGATGCGCTGGCCATCCACAGGGCGCAGGGCGATCGCCGGGGAGAGGCTGTGGTCTTGGGCAACCTTGGAGATCTCTACCTGCAGACCGATGAGCTCGAGATCGCCCAGATCCACCTCAAGAGCGCACTCCTCACCGCCCGGGAGATCGGAGACCGGCACATCCAGGGCTGCTTCCTCGGATCACTCGCAGAGGTACATGCGCAGGCAGGGCGCCTTCCACAGGCCCGGAGCTTGATGGCCCGCGCCGAGCGCCTGCTGCGCGAGATTGGGGATAGCTATGAGCTCATCAAGCTCATCTGCCGGCGAGGTCATGTGGAGCTCCTCGGGCACTACCCCAGGCGCGCCGTCATGTGCCTGGACCAGGCCACCAAGCTGGCGGAGGGCCTCAGCCTAGGACTGGAGACCAAGCCCCACCAGGCCATCGCAGAGCTCACAGAGCGACTCGTGGAGATGGGCCTCGAGGACGGCGAACCACAATCCCAAGGATGAAGCACAGGGCAAAGAGAGCCCACCCGATGAGCTGTAGCCACCCTCCCCGATGAACGACCTCGGGCGCGAATGTGTCGAGAGCCACAAGCGCCGGCCATGCAGCATCTCCACTCGCTGACATCCGGAAGATGAGCGGATCCTCGGTGCCGGCGACCGGGTCTACCTGCCCCGTCCACAGCTCCGTCCACTCCCCATCTTTGACCGCCAATATGGACATGGCGAAGTCGCCCTGCACAGGCCCCTTCCAGCCAGCCATGAGCAGTCCATCCCCCGCCCAGCCTCCCGAACCACCGCCATCGCGAAGCTCCAGCTTCTTCGGCTCTCCGCCAGCGGGATGGAGCCGAACAAAGTACCGCCCGGAACCCAGGAGTGAGGGCGGAACCGACAGGCCAATCCGCGGCCGCCAGTTGGCCACGGTGGTCTGCCCCGCAGCGATGGCGCTCGCCCCCTGCGGAGAGGGGATCGAGGGATCCGGTGCGACACCTTCGGGCAGCTGGAAGATCCGCACCTGACCATCATTGTGGCCCTCCTCCGGGCGAAGCTCCTCGAGTTGACCCAGCGCCTCCTCGACGCGGTAGTTGGTGGTCGGATGCACCAGATCCGGGTGCCAGGTCACTGCCGAGAAGCCGAGTCCCGAGAGCCGCTCCCAGGCCACAGACGCATTCCCTTCGAGCACACGTGCCCCCACCCAGCGCCCCAGCAAAGCCCTCGGGCTGCTGGAGGCAGGCACTGTCACACAGTCATCCGCGATGGCCTGTCCGTGGTCCACCTGGTGCAGACAGCTCATGGCACTCAGCCAGCTTTCGACCTCGCCATTGGGGTTGGTCCCTTCCGGCAGAAACTCGAAGATCGGACCCTCCGCCAGCCCGAGTGCAGCCGGCGCGGTCGCCAGCCGAGAGACCTGGCGGAAGGGAAGCCCCACGCAGAGGAACACCTCCACAGCCAGGACAAGGAGCAGCAAGCGAGCCCGCCTGCCCACTCGGACTGCGAGGGCCTGTGCAGCCAGTGCTCCGATCACCCCAGCTACCAGATTCCACGCCCATGCAATCCGCCCAGGAAAGCGAAGGTAGCTGCCCCCCGGCAGATCCCACACCCACTGGAAGGGGGAGGGCAGGACCGGATCCGATGGGCCCAGGCCGACCACGAAATGGGGTCCCATCGCGAGCACCAGCGCAAGAGTGCCGCTGAGCACCAGTGCCCGGCGCCGAGGATCAGGTCCCAGAAGTCGCCCAGAGAGGAGCACCAGGGTGAGCGCCAGAGGAGAGAGAACCATGGCCCAGGAATGCCCCACCCGGTCGACCTCCGCAGAGGGCAGACCGATAGTGGCCATCGAGACCGACCCCATCCGCAGGGTCTCCGGGGAGGCATAGCCAGCTACCACCTCCGCATCGCCGGTAAACAAGGAGAGGTAGGCAAGCCCCACCGGCAGCGCCACGACAAGGAAACCAGCGAGTACCGGCAGAATCGCTGCTCGACGAACCCACAGGCCACCCATCAACATTCCAGTCGCCAGGATCGCACCAGCCAGCCCAAGATAGCCCGTGGTCAAGAGCGACACGGAGAAGCACAGTCCCCCCAACACCCCGTGTCGCAGACCTCCTTCAGGAGAGGTGGCCCGCCACAGCGCCCAGCACATCAGCGGCATCCACGGATTCAGCACATGGTAGACGTGGCCCTCGAGTAGAGCACTGGCGGCCAGACCCGAGAAGGCGAAGACTCCTCCTGCAATCAGACTCCACGGACGGCGGGCACCCATCGCCTGGGCCAGCGAAGACGCCGCCCAGGCACTCAGCGCCACCCCAAGGATCCCAAGCCACGCATGGAGGCGAATCGCATCCATAAACTGCAGTGCTGCTGCGATGGGCAGCAGGGTGAAGGAATCGATGGTGCTGTACTCCGCCCCGAGCGGCCAGCATGTCAGCGGATCCGTCAGCCCGCTGAGCAGGCGGGGTGCGGCATGAATGGTCCAGATGGTGCCCTGTGTGTCGAAGTGACGGCCCACCAGGCGACCGGGACCTGCCAGCGCAGCCGGCCAGGTCCACAGTAAGGACAGTCCCAGCCAGAGTGCAGGCTCCCAGATGGCTGGGAAAGACCACCCCGCATCCCCTAGACCGGTCTGGAGCACGCCCCGACCCCGGCGCACCAGACCCAGCACCAGCACCAGCACCAACAATCCCCAGGCAGCGCTGATGACTGCGAGCCCCTCGGTAAATTGCGCCACCTTCGGTGCCAGCTCTGTCCGGGAGAGGCGATGAGCCGTACCCGGAGGAGGGCCGGTGAGTGCAAAGTGAAGCGTGGAGTCCCCCTCCGCAAGGACCTCACTGCCGCTGTGGATGAGCCAACTCTGATTGTCCGGGCCTACCGCACGGATCACAACCCCGACCACAGCCACAGGCGCCACCGAGAACTCAGCCTTCCAGTGTCCATCAGTGTCCTGATGCAGGGGATAGGCATGGCGCTCTCCGCCAGCCAGGATCTCGCCCTGAAAATGCCAACCAATCGGCTCATTCGGTCCGGAATTCACCGCTGTCAGCTCAATGGTCAGTGTCTGACTCGCCAGCGCCGAAGGAGATCCAAGCCAGGCCAGCAGAACAAGCAACAAGGTCGCCAAGCGGCCCGCTAAGCTAAGATTCAGCCCATGCGCAGACCCACCCCCTCCCGACCCAGACGCACGCTGTACGGGCTGCTCGTGGCTGGGTCCCTGGTGGGTCTGGTAGAGATCGGCCTGCGGCTCGGCGGCGTGGGTCCTGCCTATGACTCGGACCGCATGTCCCAATGGCAGACCACCCCGGACCTCGTGAACCGGCACATGCGCGGAAGCCGGGAGCCTCACGACTTCCTGCTCAACACCAACGCCGATGGCCTCCGCACAGCTGCCAGCAGGGGTCGGGAGGAGGGGGTCTTTCGCATCGTGCTGATGGGAGACTCCAATGTGTTTGGCTGGGGCATTGGAGATGAGCAGACCCTCGCCGCACGTACCCAGGCTGAGCTGAGGACGCGCAACCTGGGAGTGGAGGTCATCAACGGTGGACAACCCGGGTACTCCACCGCCCAGATGAGCTGGCTCTTCAATGAGGTGATCCGCAGCTACCAGCCGGATCTCACGATCCTCTTTTTGAGCATGCACGACCACAACCGGGTGCTCGTCTCCGACAAGGAGTCCTGGCGCGGCGCAAGAGGGCCGGCAGCGCACCTCCGCGTGTTCCTGGCCCGACGATCCCGGATCTACGAGGTGCTGAGGCGCCGGCTGTACACCGGTTCCCACCAGACCCAGGTCATGCCCGATGACACCGCCGAGGGGGCACGAGTCCCGCGAGTCTCTGACGAGGAGCGAGGAGAGCTGCTCGGGGAGATACGGACCCAGGCCCAGGAGTGGGGTGGGGTGATCTCCCTCGGTCTGATGCCGGACATCGCCGACCTTCGCCAGGGCCCCGGCACCCACCTGGCGACCCGCATGGGCCAGGCCTGGGCAGAGCGATGGTCGACCCAGGCAGGCACCCGGATGTTCAACATCCGCGCCTGTTGCCCAGGCGGCGGAGAGTCCCTGGTCTTTCCCTTCGACCACGGACATATGAACGCCGAGGGCAATGCTGCTGCCGCCGTTGGCCTGGCCAACGCTATCGAGCAGGCGCTTCCCTGATCCCACTCAGTCCTCCAGCTTGATGGTGATGCTGGGAGAGTCCCGGGAGAGCGGAGAGGTGACCAGCTGCCCGGAACTATCGGTGACCTCCACGGTGAGTTCATCGAGATCTACCCGCATCATCAAGCGAATCGTAGCCGGCTGCATCATTCGAGCGGACCCCACAGGCCGACCGTCCGGGTCTCGGACCACCAATTTGTAGGTGGCCCGACCTCCCTGGACCGAGATGAGGACAGGCCAGCCACCACCAGGCGGCGGCCTGGCCATGGGAACGTCAGCGTGGGAAACGATGTTGTCATCATCGGATGGCCTGGGGTCCTGCGCGCCCGAGGGCGCCTCCGGCCTCGGTGGGCCCGCCTCCGCCATCGCCTTGGCCCGTTTCCGGATGGCCCGCTGTTCTTCCTCGCTGATGTCGAAGAGGTACCGCTGCGAGGAGCCCGCCCCGTCATCATCGGTCCAGACGGGCGGGGGGTGGTCCTCGATGGCATAGGGATCGACGGCGCTTGAGACTTGTCCGAGCAGCGGGTTGTCCGGCCATCCTGTAGCGATCAATGCATCAGCGAGGGCCTCGGCCATGCGCCGGTGTCCCTCTTTGGAGGGATGCATCAGATCGATGAGCAGGTTCTCGACCTCCATGCCCGCCTTTATCTGCTCCTGGAACACCTCTCCTACATCCACCACTGGCTGGCTGTGGTGCTCTCCGAGGAGGCGGAACGCCTGAAAATACGGATCCCAGGATGGCGGCGTGGATGTGTCGATATCGCCAGAGAGCATGAAGGAGTTGGTCGGAATGACGTACGCACCGCCGATGCCCCGGCTCGCCGCTTCTCGCACCAGACCATCATGCAGCGCGATGAAGCGGCTCAGCGGGACCCGCCGGATCTTGCCCTCTGGCCAGCCCTTCTCGCCCCGCCACATGATGATTCGTCCGCCTTCCTCCGTCTCTGGACGGGAGAGCTTTGCGGCCAGCAGGCGCATGGCAGCAGAGTGGACCAGGGGATTGAACTGAGCGAAGCGCCGAGCAGCGAGCAGGTCCTCGTCCCGGAAGGTGTCCCAGGTGTTGTCGCTCCACAGGTTGCAGTAGACGATGAGCGTAGGTTCGAGATCCCAGCCCTGCTCATCCATGAACAGCTTGTGCTGGGCGATGCTGTAGCCAGCGACTCCAGCATTGATGACATCCACGTTGATGCCCTTGTCCCGAAGGATGCGTGCCAGGTAGTGCGTGAACACATTCTCATCGGAGACGAGGAAGCCAAAGAAGCTCGAGTCTCCGAGCGTCAGAATCCGCTGACGCTCCGCGGGGCGAGGGAGGACCGGCTCGTCCCCCCGCAGCCCGTGGGAGTTGATTCGGGTGGTGATGTCCTTTCCGTTCGCGCGCTCTCCTTCCTCCATGCCCCACAGCCGGGTTGGGTGTCCTGTCTGAAGCCCCCCCTCAGCCGAACCCGGACCCGACCACTGAGGTACCTGGGGATCCTGGGTGCGGGCCCACAGCTCAATTCCACCGAGCAGCACCACGAGGACGAGCAAAACCCACGGCCATCGTCTACGTACTTTAGAGCCTTCCGCTGGCATTTTCGGTGCGTGGTCCAAGGGTCTGCCTCGTGCCGCCCCGGGCGCGCAACCTACAATACCACGACCCTTCCCTCGGAGGACGAGTGCGCCACTGGGCAGTCATCGCTGCGGCCTACCTTGTCGGAAGCCTGATCTTCCTGTGGCCCATGCCTTTGGCGCTGGACACCGCCATCTGGGGGGACCGGTTCGATGCCTGGACCACCATCTGGCTCATCGGCCACCTCGCCGAGGGTCTTCAGGCCGGTACGCTCAGTGCAACCACCACCGAGATCCTCTACCCGCTCGGCTACAGCCTGTGGTCCTTCGGTCACATGGCACTTCAGGCCATCGGCGCGGTGATGGTGCTGGCAGGAATGAGCGTAGTGGCGGCCTACAACACCCTGCTCATCGGCGGCATCTGGACCTCTGCCCTGGCAGCACACCTGCTGGGCCGGGAGGTCGCGGGCTCCCATGTGGCCGGGGCTGTGGCAGGCATCACCTTTGCCACAAGCCCCTACCTGTATGCCGAGGGGGCTGCGGGCTGCATCGAGCTGGTGGCAGCGGGGCTCCTTCCCATGCACGCCTGGAGCCTGGTCCGCCTGGTCCGCAGCCCCACCTGGCGTCGCTGTGGAGTCTCAGCCGGCTTGCTGGCCATCATCGGGCCCTTCAACTGGTACTACACGCTCTTCGCCGGAGTCTTCGGGCTGGGGTTTTGTGCCTGGCAGGTCATGGCAGCCGGGCCCAGGATCCGCCAGGCCGACCGAGCACCCTACAGACGCGCTGTGGGGCTGGTGTTGCTCAGCATGGCGCTGGCCGCACTCATCGATCTTCCGCTCATCGATGCTGCACAGCAGGAAACACCGACCCGACCCACATTCTCTGCGGAGCTCTTCAGCAACCCGCAGGCCTGGGAACGCTCCCAGCAGATTGCTGATGGTCGGGCACCCATCGAAGACCTGAGCATCAGCCGCCTCGAAGAGCTGGATGCGATGCAGGTTCACCTCAACAGCACCACACTGCTCGGCCTGATCGATGCCCGCTTCTCCGTGAACCCGCTGGGCATCACGCCAGGAGGCCTGGCCTATGCGGTGGGCTTCATCGGTCTCTTGCTCGGTGGGAGGAGAACCCGGGGATGGGCACTTTTGGCACTGGCCTTCACGGTGCTCACGCTCGGACCCTATCTGAACCCGGAGGGAAGCCTGAGCCTCTCTCAGGACAAGACCCACTTCCCGCTTCCGTATGCATGGTTCTACCTGGGTGTTCCCTTCTTCTCCAAGGCCTACAGGCCCTACCGATTTGCCGTGATTGTGCTGCAATGTCTGGCAGTGATCGGAGCCATCGGGACCGCGGCTCTTGTGCGCCATTTCGGTGCCAGGTGGGTGGGCACAGGGGTGCTCATTGTGGGGCTGCTGGGCTTCGCGCAGCCCCACTGGGCCGGTGATGTGCCTGCCGAGCGCATCCTGCTCGATGCCCAGGCGCCAGATCTATACGCCGAGCTTGCCCAGGCACCTGAGGGTGCCGTGATCGAGCTGCCTCTTCATTACCAGCCAGTCAGCATCGCCACGGCCCAGCAGCAGACCTGGCAGCTCGATCACGGCCATCCGCTGCTCAACACCAACCAGCTCATCCGCCGCCCAGACCTGCTGGCATTCCAGGGCCTGGTGATGGGAAATTCATTGCTTCGCAGCCTGGTGGACCTCGGCAGGGCCAAGCCCCCACTCTCGATCTCCGATGCGGATATCGACGCGCTCAGAGAGCGTGGATTTCGATACCTCGTGCTCCATGACCAGATCACCGGAGATGCCCAGCACCTCGCAGGCGAGCGGGCCTGGGCGGACCTGGTCAGCGAGCCGGCCCGCTCCATGCTGGAGAGCATGATGGGAGAGCCCATCATCCAGACGGCCACAGGGCGCGTCTACGATCTGGCACAGGCAGAGCTGGTAGCAGGGCGCACACGTACCTGGACGGGGCAAGACTTTCGACTCCTCAAGCCACCCTTCGACACCGCCGAGACCGGCTTTGTGCTTCACCTCGAGCCCGCTGGTGAGGTGGAGATCACCGAACAGCACGCCACACAGTTCTCCTTGTGGGCTCGTCCAGGCAAGGACAACTCAGGCACGCTGGAGATCCGGATCTATGCAGACGGCAAGGTGCGGAGTCAGCCCATACCGCTGCTGGACAATATCTGGCAGTACACAAAGATGGACATCAAGGCGGATGGTCCGGTCCGGATCGCGTTGGTGGCCGGTGAAGACGGCACCAGCGTGGCGCTCACTCGTATGCAGGTGCGCCGATGAGACCCACTCTTCGACTGGTGCTGGGGCTGATGGTCATCGGGCTGTGGGCCATCTGGGTGCAGCCCAGACTGAGCCACCAGCTTCTCCAGGCGCGGGCCAGGCGGTCGACCACCATCTCCATCCCCACCTTGACCATGGCCTGGGCGGACCTCGACCAGCGAGGAGAGACACTCTCCATCTCTGCAGAGGAGAGAGCACGGATCGAGAGAGAATCAGCGGCCATCAGCGAGATCTCCCTGCTCGAGGAGCAGCTGATCTCCGCCATCTGGGCCCAGATTCCAGACCCATCCAAGCCCGCCGCACTCAGTGCCGCCCGCGCCAACACCGAGCCTCCACCCCTGTTCGATCCCCGATACGTAGACCCATTCGGTCCAGCCCTCATTCAGGCCGTGATCGAGTCATATGGATACCGTCGTCTCAGCGCGCCCCTGCCTGATGTGCGCGCATCCATGTCCATCCGCTCCCGACCTGAGCGCATGACCGCTACCCGATGGTTGGTGGAGAGAGGAGATCTCACACCAGACGCCGCCGCCCGGGTGCTGGATGCTGCACTGCGGCTCACTACCACCCAGCGAGACCGCGTGGCCCGGGAGCGGAAGCTCTCGGCACAGCTACCGCAGGGGCTTCGAGATCTGGCTGCCCGGATGCACGGTGAGGGTCGACACCTGGAGAAATGATCAGCGGTCCAGGCGACGCCATCCACCATCTTCGAGAAGAGCCCACCGATCCGCCCCGCCTCGGATCTCCTCATCCGGCGCCACCAGACTCAGCGACCAAGCGAGTCCATCGAGCTCCTCATAGAACTCGACCAGTGGTACCGGACTCACCGACGCATCCGAATGGAGCTCCACTGGGTTGAAGAGAATTACGGCCACGGGCGGACCTGGGGAACGCACCAATCCCCCGACCGCATCGAGCACATCAGCCATGGCAGCAGAGCGAACCGTGTAGACCGCGTGCCCGACATCGAGAGCTGGTGGAAGTGCGGAGACGCCCACCAGGACCAGTCGGCGGTGTCCGGAGAGGTGAGCCACGAGACCTGGAAGCACCGCCACGGGGTCCGACACCTCGAGTGCAATGGGTACGCCTTCTGGCCGGGGACCGACGCGCCCGAGGCGCGGGGTGCCCACCGGCTCCAGCATGGGCGGGACACGGTATGTGCGGCGACGGGAGAGGAAGACGATTCCCAAAATGGCGCCAAGCGCCAGGCTCAGGATCTTCCAGGGTCCGCTCTCTGGCGGCGGCGGTGGCGGTGGCCGAAGCATGGGGCCCTGGGACGGCGGGCCCACCACCGCTTGCCCCCCAGACATGGCCTTGCTCGCCCGCTTGGGGAGGACCTGGAGCGCAAAGGGCAGTGTAGACGGCGGATTGGTCTGGGAGATGTCGATGTTGGCAAAGCGGATGCCGGCCCCCCCGGTCATCTTGAGCGTGACAATGTCCCGATTCTCCCCATCGGGCTCTCGAAGCGCGAAGGTGACGGCGAACTCGCCTGCGCTAGCAGGACCCGGCAGGAAACCAGAGCAGATGAAGTAGCCATCGTTGAGCTTGTCATCGAAGAGGGTGCCATCATCTCGACAGGGGTGTTCCGCTGCCTGATTTCCCACCTTGATGAGCAGCATGGGGGCGCCTTGTGCGGCCGCGCTGTACAGGCGGGTCAGCAGCACCATGCCCGGGCCTGCCGGGGGACCATCGGAGGCATGTTCTTTCTCTTGTGGATCCAGCTCCACCCGAACCCCGCTGCCCGTCTTCTCCAGCTCCACCCGGAGTCGGGGGGCGTTGATGGGAATGGAGCCCACGCGAAATACACCGGCATCGGTGGCCAGCGCTGCCCATAGCTCCGCACCCTCTACCTGAAGTTCCTTGCAGGTCCACACCCCATCTGGGGCCTTATCGGGAGGCTGACCGTTGTCCTGACAGCTGACCTCATGGACACCAGATCCGCCATCCGAGAGCACGATAGCGGACTGGGCCTGGGTGAGGCCGGTCACCGTGAAGTGCACCGAGGCGGCTTGGGCCGAGGCCAAGACCATGAGGAGTGCAATCACATCAAGCTCGCTCGATCAGTCGCCCGACGGCGGCTCGCCTGGCTCGGTTGGGTCTCCACCCTCCCCATCTCCCGGTTCGGGATCTCCTCCACCACCCTCTCCGGGGTCCACGGGGGTTCCACCGCCGCCTACAGATAGCGAAACATCAAAGGCCACGTCCGTATACACGGCGTCCCCGTCCACATCAAAGGGATTGTCTTCCGTACCCGCTTCTCGGATGGTCTCAGTCTCGATCTTGGCCAGCAGACCAATGCGTGGTGCGGCATGCTCGACTGTGATCTCCACTTCGATCTCGTAGTCCACAGGTGTGTCGAGCGCATCGGGACAGTCCACTGTCCACTCTCCGAGCATGGTCCCACCTGCGGTGTGATCAACCACACCAGTGCCAGGATCGAAGTCCGACCATGCCCAGGCTGAGATCTTGCAGACCAGAGAGGTGCTCAGGGGGTCCGTGGAGGTCAGCGTCAACGTACCGGAGACAGTGAGAACTCCCCCAGCCCAGCCCGTATCCACGTCGGTGTCGGTATCCGTATCGGTGTCCGCATCGGTGTCCGCATCGGTGTCCGCATCGGTATCCGCATCGGTGTCCGCATCGGTGTCCGCATCGGTGTCCGTTTCCGTATCGGTGTCCGTATCGGTGTCCGTATCGGTGTCGGTGTCCGTGTCCGTGTCGGTGTCGGTGTCCGTGTCAGAATCGGTATCGGTATCCGCATCGGCATCCCCCTCGATCTGATAGCAGTTGCCATCATCTCCCCTGGTGAAGCCTTCCTGACAGGGAGGGAGTCCCGTGTCGGAGTCCGACGGTGTACGCACCTTGTGCTCGCATCCAAGAAATCCAACCCACAGGCTGGCAAGCAGTAGACTTCGCATCGCTGCCTCCTTGGGCACACCTTAGCAGGCAACGCCCATGACCGACCGACTCAATGGACGTGATAGCCTCCAACTGCTGATCGCCGGAGATCCCATGCATCGCTCACATCCTCTCACTCTCCTGTTTGCCCTTGTCTGCTTTTTTGGCCTGTCGGTCCAGCCGGCACTGGCAGGTGTAGGTGTCGTGGTTCGCCTGGTCTCCACTAGTGGAGCCCTGGAGGGCGATGTCGGCGCTTCCATCGTCAACACAGCCGGGACCGAGGTGGCATTTACACTCCTCGACGATGGAAATGCACCCGATGTGTTTGCGGGCGACAACCAGTACAGTGCGGCCGGACTCCTCGACGGGCTCGGCGGAACCGTGTTCCTGACCGTCAACGGAAAGAAGACCGAGGCAGGAGAGGTCGCCTGGCAGGATCAGACCACACCCCGGGATCTGGTGATCACGATGGGGGAGGGCATCCTCACAGTCGAGACCGGGGTGGCAACACCCGTGGACAACCTCGCCGGTGAAC
>PVBE010027688.1_pt1 | contig 13189 bp, 12 predicted proteins | sample 1631181 | NCBI WGS metagenome assembly PVBE01 (sample SAMN08397723, study PRJNA350692) | Marine metagenome, whole genome shotgun sequencing project. | isolation source: water | place: Pacific Ocean | collected 2012-04
AAAGAAAAAAAAATATTTTATAATTGATTTAACTAAAAATAATAATTTTAAAAAAGATAAAAATTCTTATTTTATTAGTATAGGAAAATTTGGAAAAATTCTTGAAATAATCAAAGAAAAAAAATGCAATAGAGTATTATTTGCTGGAATAATTGAGAAACCTAAAATTTCGTCACTTAAACTTGATCTTAAAGGAATTTATTACATTCCAAGAATTATAAAAGCTGCAAAATTAGGTGACGCAGCAATATTAAAAGAATTAATTAAGATTTTAGCCGAACATAAAATAAAGGTTATAAAATTAAATTTTTTTAATCCTGAATTAACTTTATCAAAAGGAAATTATGCGAAATTAAAACCTAGTAAATTTGAAACTTTGGATATTAAAAAAGGTATTAATTATTTAAATAAATTAAATACACTCAATCATACACAAGGTATAGTTTTGAGAAATAACAAAGTAATTGGTAAAGAAACGTCCAGTGGAACAAAAAAGATGCTTCAGACAATAAAAAAAATAAAAATTTTTGGTGGTATGTTGGTTAAATTTCCAAAGAAAAAACAAGATCTTAGAGCAGATTTACCGACCGTAGGTTTGGAAACATTAAAAGATTGTAAAAAGGCGGGTATTAAAGGCATTGTGTTAAAATCAAAGGAAAATATCATTTTAGATAAAAATAAATGCATAAGTTTTGCCAATAATAATAAGATGTTTATTACGGTTAAATGAAGAAAATATTCATATTAACTGGAGAGGCATCAGGAGACAAACTTGCTTCAACAGTAATATCTAAGATTAAACGGATTAATCCTAATATAGAATATTTGTGTGTTGGTGGATCAAACCTTAATGATTTAGGAATAAAATCAATTTTTGATTTAAAAGAAATTACATATATAGCTTTTACAAGTGTCTTATTTAACATTTTTAAAATAAGAAATAGAATTTATAAAACTGTAGATGAAATAATAAAATTTAACCCTGATATATTATTTAGTGTAGATAGTCCCGATTTCTCATTAAGAGTTTCTAAAATTGTAAAAAGAAAAAATCCTAAAATTAAAACTATACATTTTATTGCGCCAAAAGTTTGGGCGTGGCGAGAGGGTAGAGTAAAAAAAATGAAAAAATATCTAGATCATATTTTATTATTATTTAAATTTGAAAAGAAATATTTTGATAAAGAAAGCCTTTTAAATACATTTGTTGGACACCCTCTGTTAGACGAAGAAATTAATAGTAATATACAATTAAACAATCTCATAAGTGATAAAAAAAAATATATATCTTTATTTGCAGGTAGTAGAGAAAGTGAAATTAAAATTCTCACACCTATACTTTTTAAATTTATAAAAAAAATGAATGATAAAGAAAATGATTTTAATTTTATTTTTCATTCCACTGATAAACTTAAAAATTATTTAATTAATCTACTAAATAAAGAAAATATTCCTAATACTGAAGTTATCTCAGATGATAAAATAAAAAATGAAATATTAAAAAAATCAATTTTTGCAGTTGTTAAATCTGGTACAGTTTCTCTTGAAGTGTGTAAATTAAATATACCTTCTATTATTATCTATAAGATGAATTTTATTAATTTCTTTATAGCTAAGCTATTTTTAAAAATTAAATTTGTAAATATGTTAAATATTATAAATGATAAAGAAATTATTCCTGAATTAATTCAGAAAGATTGTAATCCAGATGAAATATTTAAATCTGTATTTTATTTTTTAAAAAAACCTGAGTTAATTAAAAAACAACTATCAGACATAAAGTCAACCATTAATGATTTAAAATCATCTTCAACATCTTCAGAAGAAGCTTCAAAAATTTTATTAAATTATCTTGCTTAATCTTTTTTGAACAACTTCTTTTCCTAAAGATATAATTATATCATATATTCCAGGTCCAAATTTAGAGCCCGTAAGTGCTATTCTTAATGGTTGACCAACACCTTTAAAATTAGTTTCATGATTTTTTATCAAATCATTAATTATTGCTTCTAATGTATTTTTTTTTATTTCTTCTAGTTTAGATATTTCAATATTAAAATCTGATATTATTTTTTTTGCTTTTTCATCAATTAGTTTTAAATCATCAGCTTTAAAATTGACTTCGTCAAAAATAATATATTGTGAATTATTATAAATATCCTCCAAAGTTTTTGCTTTATTTTTAAGAAATATTAATGATTTTTTTATTTTCTCTTCCTTATTAGGATCAGTTTTTTCTTTACATAATTCGCTATATTCATTTAAATGTTTAAATAGATCATTTTCATCTATATTTTTAATATAGTGCTCATTCAGCGATAAAATTCTGCTCATATCTAATTTTGAAGGTGATTTACCAATACCTTCTAGATTAAAAAACTTAATACTTTCGTCTAAAGTAAATATTTCTTTATCTTTATAAGACCACCCAAGTCTTAAAAGATAGTTTCTTAGAGCATCGGGCATTATACCTATTTTTGAGTAGTCATCTAAAGTTGAAGCATTGTCTCTTTTAGAAAGTTTTTTACCTTCTATTGTATGTATAAGAGGTATGTGTGCAAAAGAAGGTAGATTCCATTTCATAGCATTATATATTTGAATTTGTTTAAATGTATTTATTTTATGATCATCGCCTCTAATAATATGAGTTATATTCATTTGATGATCATCTACAGAAGCCGAAAGATTATATGTAGGACTTCCATCATTTCTTAAGATTACAAAATCTTCTATTGTAATATTTTCTATTTCCACATTACCTTGCACTAAATCGTTTAAAGAGGAAATGCCTTCAGTTTTACTCTTAAACCTAATGACAGGTTTAGTATCTTTATTAGAATCACTTTCTTCTAAACCTCTACACTTTCTATTATACGTATAAGGAAGTTTTCTTTGCTTGGCTCTTTTCTTTTGTTCTTCAATTTCTTTAATAGAACAATAGCATTTATAAGCATTACCTGTTATTAGTAGTTCTTCAGCAACTTTAATGTGATCATTAATTTTTGACGATTGTATATATTCATCGCCATCATGATTTATTCCAATCCACTTTAAAGAATTAATTATTTGATTTTTATATTCATCTTTTGATCTTTCTTTATCCGTGTCCTCAATTCTTAAATAGAATTTTCCACCTTGGTTTTTTGAAAATAACCAATTGAATAAAGCTGTTCTTACACCTCCTATATGTAATGGACCTGTTGGTGATGGAGCAAATCGAGTTGCTACTTTTGACATCTAAAATGTTTAAACTATTTTATTGAAATTTTCTATATAAAGAAACAAGTATTCCTTGAATTTTAACTCTATCTGGACCAAAAATTTTTGTTTCGTAATTTCTATTAGCACTTTCCAAAGCAACTGTCTTGCCTTTTCGTCTAATTCTTTTTAGCATAGCTTCGTGATCATCTATTAATGCTACTACAATTTTTCCGTTATCTGCAGTATCTGTCTTTTTTACAATTACAGTATCGCCATCATTAATACCTGCTTCAATCATAGAATCACCTTGAACTTTTAAACCAAAATATTCTCCATTTTTTTCTACATTACTTGGCAGAGGTATTCTGGACACTTCATTTTGAATAGCTTCAACAGGAGTTCCTGCAGCAATATTTCCTAAAACAGGCAAATCTCCACTATCACTTTTTTTTGAATTTGTGTCATCCAATCCACCTTTTATGACACTGGGAGAAAAACTATTGTAAATATCATTAGCAGAAGCTGCTTCAGGTAATTTTACAACTTCTAAAGCTCTTGCTTTGTGAGCAAGTCTTTTAATAAATCCTCTTTCTTCTAAAGCGCTAATCAATCTATGAATTCCTGATTTTGACTTAAGATTTAAAGAATCTTTCATTTCTTCATATGAAGGTGATATCCCAGAAGATCTCAACTTTTTGTTGATAAACAAAAGCAGATTTTTTTGTTTTTTTGTTAACATAGAACAAATTAAGTACATGTATGTTCTACAAAAGTTCTATAATTTTAACAATAGATAAAAAAGTCAATAAATACAGTACTAAATTAACTATAAAACAGAGAAAATATTATTTTTATCTAAGTTTTTTAAAAGTGATTCACCAATTAAAAAAGTCTTAATTTTAGTTTTTTTCTTAATTTCTAACAACTCTTCCTTATTCTTAATTCCACTTTCAGAAATTAAAGGTTGATCATGGTTAATTAATACATTGTAGATATCATAAGTTGTGTTGATATCTGTTTTTAATGTTTTTAAATTTCTGTTGTTAATACCAATTAATGCTTCGGTATAATTTAGTGATTTTTTTGCTTCTTCAACCGTATGCACTTCAACTATTACTGTCATATTTAGGTTTAATGCCTCTTCATAAAGTTGATTAGCTTCATCCTCAGAGATCCCGGCAAGAATAATTAAAATTGCGTCAGCACCATAGCTTTTGGCAAGATGAACTTGAAATTTATCAAAGAAAAAATCTTTACACAAAATTGGTAAATCTATTTTTTGTTTAATTCTACTTAAATGAATGAAACTACCCAAAAAAAAATCTTCTTCAGTTAAAACAGATAAACATGTTACTTTATTCGATTTATATATATTTGCTATATCAACTGGATTGTAATCATTAATAATAACACCTGCAGAAGGACTTGCCTTTTTAATTTCTGCAATAATTGAAATTCTATCTTGATTATAATTATTTATTATTTTTTTTTTAAAATCTATAAAAGTGCTATTTTCTATAATTTTTTGAGATAATAAATCTATACTAATATCTTTTTTAAGATTATTTATTTTGGTTTTTTTATTGTCTATGATTTTTTTTAAAATATTCTCAGACATTTTGTAATGATTTTAAATGATTGTAAGTTTTTCCTGTTAAAATATACTCTCTGGCTTCATTATATGAATCTTTAAAATTAAATTGTTTTTCCATAACAACTAGTCCTGCGGCAGCATTTAAACAAACAGCTTTTGAAAAATCGTTATCTTCACCTTTAAAGATATCAATCATTTTGTCAGCGTTAAATTGAGCATCATCACCTAATAAATTTTCAAATTTATCTGCATTCACATTTAATTCCTTAGGATCAATTACTAAATCTGATATTTCGTTATTCTTCAATTGCATAACATTAGTTTTGGCATAAGGAGAAATTTCATCTAATCCATCTTCACTATTTATAATCCAAGCAAATTTAATATTTAAATTTTTTAGTGCATTTGCAAAAATTGTTAGTAATTTTTTATCAAAAACTCCTACTACTTGGCGTTCAACAAGGGCAGGGCTACTTAATGGACCTATCATATTGAATATTGTTCTTTTGCCTATTTTTTTTCTTGTTGGTCCCACATATTTCATTGCACTATGATAATTAGGAGCAAACATAAAACCAAAATTATTATTATTTATCTGTTCTTCTATTTCATTTGGTTCTAAATTAATTTTAATATTTAATGCCTCTAAAACATCTGCTGATCCACATTTTGAAGAAACAGCCTTATTTCCATGTTTAGCAACTTTCTCTCCCATGCTAGCTAATAGTAATGCTGAAGCAGTTGATATATTTAGTGTATTTTTACCATCACCACCGGTTCCACAAGTATCTAAGCAATTTTTAACATTAACTCTTTTAGATTTATTTCTTAATACATGAACTCCACCAGCTATTTCGTCGGAAACCTCACCTTTTGACGATAGTAGTGTTAAAAAATCAAAGATTTCTTGATCAGATGCTTTTCCTTCCATTAATATTTCGAAGGCATTTTTACTCTCTTCAAAATTTAAATTTTCCTTATTTTGTAATTTTTTAAGAAACTTATTCATTTTTCCTTTATAAAATTTTTTAAAATTTTCAAACCATATTTCGTTTTAATACTTTCAGGATGAAATTGCACTCCATGAACACTATAATTTTTGTGTTGAATACCCATGATTGTACCATTTTTAGTTTCTGCGGTAATTGACAGATCTTTTGATAAAGTTTTCTTATCTACAATAAGGCTGTGATATCTAGTAGCTTCAAATGTTTTAGGGAGATTTTTTAAAATTCCTTTTTTTTTAGAAATTATTTTACTTGTTTTCCCATGAACCAGATTTTTTGCTTGAATTATTTTTGATCCAAAAACTTGTCCAATTATTTGATGACCAAGACAGACACCAAGGATAGGAATTTTCTTGTAAAGTTTTTTAACTATCTTTAGACAATTTCCAGCTTGGTCAGGATAGCCTGGACCGGGAGATATAACTATTTTATTGTATTTTTTTTTGATTATTTCAACAGAATCTATCTTGTCATTTCTAATTACATCTACATGAGAATATATTGATAAATAGTGATAAAGATTAAATGTAAAACTATCATAATTATCAATTAAAATTGTTTTCATAAAGTTATTCTAACGCTTTAATTAAAGCCTTAGCTTTATTTACAGTTTCATTAAACTCATTGATAGGTTTGCTATCAGCTACAATTCCAGCACCTGATTGAACAAAAAATTTATTATTTTTAGAAATTGCCGTTCTTAAAGCTATACATGTATCAAAATCACCATTTGCTGAAAAATAACCAATTCCGCCAGCATAAACTTTTCTTCTAGTGTTTTCCAATTCATCAATAATTTCCATTGCTCTAATTTTTGGCGCCCCAGAAACTGTTCCAGCAGGAAATCCAGATAATAGCGTATCAAATTTTGTAAATTTATTATTAAAAGATCCTTCAACATTAGATACTATATGCATCACATGAGAGTATCTTTCAATTTTAAAACTTTCAGTAACTTTAACTGAATTTATTTTAGATACTTTACCAGTGTCATTTCTTCCAAGATCTAAAAGCATTAAGTGTTCAGACAATTCTTTTTTATCATTTAATAAATCTTTTTCAAAAAATAGATCTTGTTTTTTATTTTTTCCCCTCGGCCTTGTTCCAGCAATAGGTCTTATTGTTATTTTATTATCTCTTAATCTTACTAAGATTTCGGGGCTAGCCCCAATAATTTGAAAATCATTGAAATTAAAAAAATACATAAAGGGAGAAGGATTTGTTTTTCTAAGCTTTTTGTATATTTCGATTGGTTTTTTAGTTAATTTACACTCAAATCTTTGGCTCAGAACAACTTGAAAAATATCGCCAATTTTAATGTATTTTTTTGCTTTTTTAACATTGTTTATAAATCTATTTTTCGAAATGTTTGATTTTATTTTTGATAATTTGTTAATATTTAGAGGTGAATTCGGATAATTATAATTTGCCAAAAAAACCAACTCTTCTATTTGTTTGTTAATTAGAGAGAATTTTCTATTGAAATCAATTATTTTTTCATCTTTAAAAATATTTACTATAAAATATAATTTTTTTTCAACGTTATCATGAATAATATTATTTCTAGGTCTTAAAATTCTTGAATCGGGGATATTTAAATCGTTTTTTGTGTTATTTGGAATTTTCTCAATATATCTAATAATGTCATAAGAAAAATAACCTGATAAAATTGAACTTATTGACGGTAATCCTTTAGGTATATCAAAATTAAAATCTTCAATAATTTTTTCAATATTTTTTTTAGGATTTCCTTTTAGTTTTATTGATTTATTTTTGTAAAATAATTTGCAATTATTATTATTAAATTCCCATATTTTATCAGGATTCCTTCCAAATATTGTATATCTTCCTTTTATAAAACCTTTTTCAACAGATTCAAAAACAAAACTATTTTTTTCAATTAAAAAATTATTTATCAAATTTTCAATTTCTTTTTCACCATCAGTTTTAATTGAATAATATATAATTTGATTTTTTTTTTTTAAATATTCAGATTTGAACTTGCCTAAGCTTATATTAAGCATTTATTTAAAATTATTTTTTATTCTGTCTAAAGTATTTTCATATACTTTAACTTTATATTTTTTATTTAAAGATAAATCATAAGAACTATAGATTTCATCTATTATTTTACTATTAGATTTTACCAAATATTCTTTATTATTAATGTCATTTTTAGATAAATTTTCAGTAAAAATATTATTTATTTTTGCAAGGAATATCTTGTTATTAGAATCAGTTATTAAAAGAAAACTATTTATTGGTAGCGAATAGATCAACTTAATTGACTCTTTGTCGAATACTTTGTCATCGTCTAGAGAGCTTATAATTATATTTTGTATATTTTGAAGACCATTTGATATTTTTAAAAATTCATCTTCATTTAATTTTTTATCCTGAATTTTTTGAAATAAATCTTTGTTATATTCATATTTTTTCTTAAGAACTAAATTTTCTTTTACTCTGTTAATAAAATTTAAGTCAGTTTTACTAGGTAAGATTTTCTCTATCTTGGAGATTTCAAATAGAAGATAATAATCATTTTTATCAATCAATTGAATTTTATCATCATTTTTTTTTTTGTAAATTTCTTTTAATATTCCATCTTCATCATCATCATTATTATAATTATTAAAATATTCTAATTTTAGATTATATTTTTTTTGTATATCTCCGATATTAGATCCATTTAAAATACTATTCTCAATATCATCAATTTTTTTAAAAAATTCTTTATTAAATTCATCAATTTCAATTAAATTTGAAGGTGTTATTTTAGCATATGAAAAGTCTATTAATTCTTCTTTAAGATTTTCTTCATTATCTTTAATAAATTGATCAATTTCTGTTTCTGATGTTTTTGTATCGTAAACAGTATCTAGATTGAAATAATCAATCTCAACTTCTTTAGTTTTATTAATATACATCTTGTTATTTAAAAAGTAAGGAGATTTTATGCCTCCTCCAACATAATAAAATAATTTTTTCTTTAGTAATTCATTTTTAAATCTTATTTCAAAATCTGGAGCTGCTAAATTATTTTCTAATAAAAATTTTTCATATTTAATTCTAGAAAAATTTTTTTTATCATCCAAAAAAATTTCATTATTTTTTATTTTGCTTGCCAAAGTTTTATCTGATATCAAAATATTTAAGTCATTGATTTCCATATCAAGCAATTTCATTGAAACTATTTTAGATATTGCATTTTCTATAACATTATTATTTATATTTTTTTTTATATATGAAGCATCCATCCTTGTTTGATTGATGTATTCCATAAAATCTTTAGTAGAGATAGTTTTATTATTTATTTTAGCAATATTATTTGTGTTGCCACCGCTAAAAACACTGCCCATTCCCCAAAATACAAATGGGACAATAATTATAGCTATTAAAACACCAGCTAATTTTGAATTTGAAAAACCTCTTAATTTATTTAACATATTCTTTAAATTGTTTATTTATTGAACTATAAAAAACAAACCTATAAATTAAATTAATCTTTATGACAAATAATAATATGTATTTTGTTGCAAATTGGAAAATGTATGGAAATAAAGCGGATATTGATAATTCCACATCTTTAATAAGTCTATCAAAACTCAAAAAATACAAAAAACACAAAATTATATATTGTCCACCTTATACTTTGCTTAAAACTTTTTATGATAATATAAAAAAATCAAATATATCTATAGGAGCTCAGAACTGTCACTCAAATTCTGATTATGGTGCTTTTACAGGATCTATAAATGCAAAATTAATTAAATCTACTGGAGCAAAATATATTATTTTAGGACATTCGGAAAACAGAAATACTGGAGAATCTGATTTAATTATAAATAAAAAAATACACTCAGCGATAAAAGAAAATTTAATAATAATTTATTGTATTGGTGAAAAATTATCTGAGAAGAGAAAAAAAAATACTTACAAAGTATTAAAAAAACAATTAACTAAAGGCTTAAAAGGAACTAAAAAATTTGAAAATATTATAATAGCATATGAACCTGTTTGGTCTATTGGCACGGGTATAATTCCTAAAAATTCAGAATTAAGTAGAAATATAAATAATATTAAAAAAATTTTAGCTAAATTGAAAAAATCAATAAATACCAAAATATTGTACGGAGGTTCTGTTAATCCCAAAAATGTAAGGGAACTAGCTCAAATAAAAGAGATAAATGGTTTTCTTATTGGAGGAGCATCTTTAAGTGCAAAAAAATTCATTGATATAATAAAAAAATCAATTAATTAGACCTCGTGGAAAATACAATATTAATTATAAATATTATACTTGCTATAATTTTGGTTATTTTAGTTTTGTTTCAAAAATCTGAAGGAGGAGCACTTGGTATAGGTGTTTCCCAAGATAACTTTATGTTTTCAAGATCAGCTGGTAATTTTTTGACAAAAGCAACAGCAATTGTTGCAACGTTATTTATACTTTGTAGCTTGACTTTAACAATACTATCAAGAAGTGATTTAACCCCAACAATATCTGTAATCGATAAAATCGAGGAAAATACAGATGATGCACCAAAAGTTCCAGAAGATAAAAATTAATACTTTTAATTTTTTAATTATGTGGCTATAACATAATTCCATGGCGCGATATATATTTGTCACTGGCGGCGTGGTTTCATCATTAGGAAAAGGATTATCATCAGCTTCGCTAGCCTATTTATTAAAATCACAAGGTTATAAAGTTAGAATAAGAAAAATGGATCCATATTTAAATGTTGATCCAGGAACAATGAGTCCTTTTCAACATGGAGAAGTCTTTGTAACAGACGATGGAGCTGAGACCGATTTAGATTTAGGTCATTATGAAAGATTTACAAATATATCATCAAAAAAATCTGACAACATTACAACAGGTCGTATTTATAGTGACATAATTAAAAAAGAAAGAAGAGGAGGTTATCTTGGTAAAACAGTTCAAGTAATTCCACATATTACAGATAGAATTAAAGAATTTATTAAGAAAGATATTTCAAATGAAGATTTTGTCATATGTGAAATTGGTGGAACTGTAGGAGATATTGAGAGCCTTCCATTTGTTGAAGCAATAAGACAATTTTCAAATGAACATGGAAAATCAAAAACATTATTTATTCATTTAACTTTTGTTCCTTTTTTGAAATCTTCTGATGAAATAAAAACAAAGCCAACCCAACATTCGGTTAAAGAATTAAGAAGTATAGGTATTCAGCCAGACATAATTATTTGTAGATCTCAAAAGTCAATACCGTTAGATCAAAGAAAGAAAATATCTTTATTTTGCAATGTTCCTATTCAAAATGTAATTGAAACCGTTGATGTAAGAACAATTTACGAAGCACCAATTAGTTTTTTTAATCAAAAACTTGATAAACAAGTTTTAAGTTATTTTAAATTAAAATCCAAAAAAAGAGCAAATTTATTACCATGGAAGAAAATTACAAAAATTACTTTAAATACAAAAAAGACAATTAATATTGCAATTATTGGAAAATATGTAAATTTAAAAGATGCTTATAAATCTTTAGATGAGGCGCTTACACATGGAGGCATTTCAAACAAAATTAAAGTAAATTTGGTGCGAATTGAATCTGACAAGCTAAAACCCAATCAAATAACAGAAAAACTTAAGAATGTTTCTGGATTATTAATACCTGGTGGATTTGGTAAACGAGGAACAGAAGGAAAAATTTCTGCAATAAAATATGCTAGAGAAAGAAAAATACCATTTTTAGGAATATGTTTTGGAATGCAAATGGCAATTATTGAATATGCACGAAACAAACTAAAAATAAAAAAAGCAGGCTCAACTGAATTAGATATAAACTGTTACCCAGTGGTAGGTTTAATTAATGAATGGAATAAAGATGGAAAAATTATCAAAGGTACTGATAAAGATTTAGGTGGAACAATGAGATTAGGCTTATATGAGGCTAAATTAAGAAATAATTCTGCCATAAAAAAAATCTATAAATCAAATTCAATTAAAGAAAGACATAGACATAGATATGAAGTTAACAACAATCTTAAAAATCAATTTGAAAGAAAAGGATTAATTTTTTCAGGAATGTCACCAGATAATAATTTACCAGAAATTATAGAGCTTAAAAATCATCCATGGTTTATAGGCGTTCAATTTCATCCAGAATTTAAATCTAGACCTTTATCACCGCATCCATTATTCTCTTCATTTATTAAGGCAGCAAAATCATTTAATGGAAAATAAAATAGTCAATTGTAATGGTATAGAAATATCAAACAAAAATAGAATTTGTTTAATAGCTGGTCCTTGTCAACTTGAAACCGAACAGCATGCTATGGACATGGCCGGAAAAATTAAAGAAATTGCATCAAAATATAGTATTGGATTTATTTATAAAACTTCTTTTGATAAAGCCAATAGAACTAGCATTAAAGGAAATAGAGGAGCAGGATTAGAAAAATCTTTACCTGTATTTGATAAAATTAAAAAAGAATTAAATATTCCAATTCTAACAGATGTGCATAATGAACAACAATGTTCTGTTGTAGCGCCTCATATTGATGTTTTACAGATACCAGCATTTTTATGTAGACAAACTGATTTATTAATAGCATCCGCAAAAACAAATAAAATTATAAATATAAAAAAAGGTCAATTTTTAGCACCATGGGACATGGTTAACGTTACAAAAAAAATATCTGATTCAGGTAATGATAATATTTTAGTAACGGAACGAGGTGCAAGTTTTGGTTATAACACTTTAGTATCAGATATGAGATCAATTCCTATAATGGCAAAAAATGGATATCCAATAGTATTTGATGCAACACATTCAGTCCAACAACCTGGAGGCTTAGGAGAACAAAGTGGTGGTCAAAGAGAATTTGTTGAATACTTATCTAGAGCAGCTACAGCAGTTGGAGTAGCGGCTATTTTTTTAGAAACTCACCAAGATCCAGATAATGCACCTTCAGATGGACCTAATATGGTTCCATTGAATAAATTGGACGCATTAATTAATCAAATAGTAGAAATTGATAAATTAATTAAAAAATAATTAATGAGCAAAATCACCAAAGTTATAGCAAGACAAGTTTTTGATAGTAGAGGAAACCCAACGATTGAGGCTGAAGTTTTCTCAAAAAATTTAAGTGCATCTTCTATTTGTCCATCAGGAGCATCTACAGGAACTTATGAAGCTTATGAAAAAAGAGACAAATCAAACAAAAAATATTTAGGAAAAAGTGTTTTTAAACCTGTCTCTTTTATAAACAAAGAAATATCTAAAAAATTAAAAAATCAAAATATCCACAACCAAGAAAGAATAGATCATATTTTAATAAAACTAGATGGAACTAAACAAAAAAGTAAAATAGGTGCTAATGCTATACTAGCTAT
>PVBE011556018.1_pt1 | contig 13186 bp, 11 predicted proteins | sample 1631181 | NCBI WGS metagenome assembly PVBE01 (sample SAMN08397723, study PRJNA350692) | Marine metagenome, whole genome shotgun sequencing project. | isolation source: water | place: Pacific Ocean | collected 2012-04
GCCATCTGGACCGCCGGCGCGATCCGGTGGAGGTCGCTGGGGATCAGGCCGGTCGTGGTCTCCAGGAAGCCGTAGAGCACGTGGAACCCCAGCTCCCGGTGGTACCGCACGTCCCCTATCCGGTGCGGGTGGGGGTTCGGGTTCGTATAGACAAGGGAGCCTCCCTCGATGAGGCTCAGGGTGTCGCCACGGTGCTTCCATTCGTCGATGTGCGAGGAGTACGGGTAGTCCCAGCGGGGGCCCATGCCCGCCCAGAAGCTGAGGGACAGAGCCGCGACCAGAGCGGAGGCTCGCAGCATCCAGGGTCCGCGCGCCCCCAGCTCACGCCCCAGCCATCGCGCCGCCCAAAGGGCGCGGTCCAGACCCGCCCTCAGGCGACGGGACGCCGTCTTCCCCTCGGCCGACGCCACGCCCATTTCGTCCCCACTGCCCACCTCCAGCGCCGAGGGGCGAATGTTGTCCAGGCTCTCCTCCATGGGTGGCCTCAGCGCTCCCGAACGTTCACGTAGAGGCGGAGGGTCTGGTCCTGCGCGCCTTCGGCCTCCCGGATGAGCCGAAACTCCAGGGGAAGCGTTCCCGACGCGGTGGTCGCTTCCAGAGTCATCAGGCTCTCCCACGCCTCCCGGTCTTGGAGCGTGACAGGTCCGGCGATCCCGATCTCCTCCTCGCCCGCCAGGAGCGCCCGAACCGTGTACGTCTGCGGCTCCCCCTGGCGGTTGACCACGCCCGCGAAGACCTCGGCCGCCTCGCCGATCCACAGCGTCGTGGGGTAGTCGTCGGTCACGCCCCCCGGACCCAGCAGGTAGAACTCGGTCCACGGATCCCCTGGGATGGGCTGAAGGAGCCTCCAGGTGAAGTAGCCCGCGACCACCAACGCCCCAAGGAGGACCACGCCCCCCGCCGCCAGGTCGCCCGGGGTCTCCCGGCGGCGGAGCCATTCGCGGATGGCTGGCATCGCCATGCCGGCGCGCTCCTCCGGCGCGACGCGTCGTCGCCGGAGCCAGGCCACGGCGCATCCACCCAGGCTCCACGCGGCCAGCACGCCGACGATAGGACCGGGCCGGATCCCCCACGGTCCGAACTGGAGCACTAGGCCCAGGAGGGGTATGAGGGCGACCGAGAGCCCGATGCTCAGCGCTATGAGCTCCGTGGGACCCAGCCAACCCCGCCTTGGGTAGAGGGCCACCACAAGCACGTAGCCTGGCACGAAGAGCACCAGGGATGCGCCGAGGACGATCGTCGGCAGATCCGCGTCCGTGCCCAGCGCCAGAGGCATGGCGATAAGGCTGAGGAAGGCTATGACCAGGAGGTCCATGGTGGTTCCTCGGGCGCGTCGCGAGGTAGCGAGCGAGAGCATCCAGCATACGAGAACGAGGGCGGGGTTGCAAACGACCGGCCCCTCGCGCGCCCGGCGGGCTCCACGCGCACCAGCCACCGGCGCAGCTCTCGCCTCGCCCGGGGCGCGCTTCCCCGTTGCGCAGGGCTGTTGTATACTACAAATACATATGGGCGTCGAGGCCTCCCGCATGGCAAGCCTCGCACCGCCGGGACTAGCGGCGACGGAAGCAACCCGCCCACCGATCGTGGGTCGTCCCGGCTCCCACCCAGACGGCGAATACCGAGGTGAGTCGAAGGTGATGCAGGCAACTACCGAGACCGACCGCGAAGAGACGCATATCTCGCTCATCGATGTCGTGGGGATCCTCTGGCGGAAATGGTGGGTCATTTCCGCCGTCTTCGTGGTCACCCTGGGCGCGGCGGGGACCTTCACGTACTACCAGTCCGATGTCTTCCGGGCGACGGCACGGGTCTTCGTCCAGACCGACGAGCCGGTATCCCGCCTCCTGGGGACGGTGAACTCCGGCTTCGACCCCCGTCTCCAGACCCTGCCCATCCTCCTCACGAGTGAGGAGGCAATCCGCGCCGGGCTGCCGTTCATCTACCCAGACGGCGTCGCGGACTCGCGTGGCGCAGCCCGAGGGCTGCAGGGCAACCTCAGCACGGTACTGATCCGCGACACGAACCTGCTCGAAGTCAGCTACATCGCCGGCAACAGCGCAGAGGCCAAGCGGGTCGTTGAGGGGTTGCTCCAGGGTTTCCCCAACTACTTCGCCGAACAACGGCAGAAGATTCTGTCCGCCGCCCTGGAGGCGGCCCAGGTCCTGCTCACCTCAGAGCAAGCGCGCATAGGTGAGGGCTCGGAAGCGAGCCTAGCGGCGGAACAAGCCGTGCGCATCCAGTTCGCCCTGGACACCGTGCTTGCAAGCGGCACGGGGTTCTCCGTCAGCATTGTTGACTCCCCCGTGGTGAGCCAGGTGGCCCCCCGGCCGGTCCTGAACCTGGCTGCGGGCGGAATACTTGGCCTGGTGCTGGGCAGCTCGCTAGCCTTCGGACTGGAGTACCTGAACCGGAAGATTCGCACGGAAGAGGACCTGCGCCGCGTAACCGGGCTTCCAGTCCTGGGCGTGGTGCCGCAGGCGGCCGTCGACAAGAACGGCGTGACCCCGTCACTGACGACTTCCCCGAAGTCTCCGCTGGCGGAGTCCATACGCCTCTTGCGAGCCAACCTCCAGTTCACGGCCGTGGACACGCCCCGCACGACCGTGCTCGTCACCAGCGCGGAGCCCGCGGAGGGGAAGACCTTCATCGTGGCGAACCTGGCCCGCGCCTTCGCGCAGCAGGGAGCGCGGGTCCTGGTGATTGACGCGGACCTGCGGAGGCCCAGGCTGAGCTCCGCGCTGAACGCCCCGCAAGGGCCGGGCCTGACCCATGTCATCGTCGGCCAAGCCAAGGTCGAGGACGTGATTGTTGAAGTTGAAGGACTACACCTCCTACGTGCGGGAGTGGAGCCCCCGAACCCCTCCGAGATTCTGGGCTCGCACCAGATGGAGGGGATACTGGAGTGGGCCGCCCGCGAGCACGACATCGTGCTGATGGACGGGGCCCCGTCCTTGGGGTTCGCCGACTCCGTGGTACTGAGCCGGCACGTGGACGCCGTGATGCTGGTCAGCCGAGCCGATCAGGCCGACCGGGGCGCTCTAGGTGCCGCCGTCCACCAACTCCAGGGAATCGAGGCCAGGATCGTCGGGACGGTTCTCAACGGAGTGAACCCGTCGCGACGCGGTCGTTACGGGTACTACGGCTACTACTCGTACAGCGGTTACTACTCTGGCAACAGCAGCCGCGATCGGCGGGAATCGTCCCGTGGTCGGCGCAGGTTCGGCCTCCGCCGGAAGACCCGGAGCGAGCGGGAGGCACGGACGAGCGTCGCCAGTGATTGACATCCACGCGCACATCCTTCCGGGACTGGACGATGGTCCGCCGGACCTGGAGACCGCGGCTCGGCTGGCCCAGGCTCTGGTGTCCCAGGGCGTGACGGACGTGATCTGCACTCCCCACTACCTGATCGGCGTCTACCAACCGACCCGCGCCACGGTCCTAGCGGCGCTTGAGGCGCTCCAGGCTCGGGCGCCGGACCTCAAGCTCCACCTGGGGGCCGAAGTGTACATCGACGACCAGCAGAGCGTCCGGCGTGTGACCTCCGGGGAGGCCCTCACTCTGGGCGACGGCGGCCGCTACGTGCTCATCGAACACCCGCTGAGCGGCTTGCCGCTCTACGCCGAGGACGCGGTCTTCGAGCTCCGCGCGCACGGGATCACCCCCATCGTCGCCCACCCGGAGCGCAACGAAGACGTGATCCGATCCCGAAAGTCCGTGCGACGGATGGTGGAGCTGGGGGCCCTCCTCCAGATCAACGCCGGGAGCGTGCTGGGGGAGTTCGGCAAAGATGTCGGTCGCACGGCTCGGTCGCTCGTCGAGGACGGGCTCGTGCACTTCCTGGCCTCGGACTGCCATGATTTGGTGGAGCGTCCCCCGAGGCTGCGGGATGCGTTGGACCGGATGCGGGACGGCTGGCGCATCGGCGGGGCCGATGCGATGGCGCACAACAACCCTCTGGCAATTCTGGACGGAGTGGCCGTCACCCCGTGAGCCGCGCGGCTGGGCAAGCGGGCAACCTCGTAGTCAGCAAGAGAGGGAACGTGCAAGCTAGCGCTGGGTGTTCAGCATGACCGGTCACGCCACGGGCGGCGGCGAGCCGCTCACCGTTGGGGTGCTCGGGCTAGGCCACGTGGGGCTCCCGACGGCCCTCGGCTTCGCGGACCTGGGATGGCACGTGGTCGGCGCAGACGAGGACGCGCCGAAGGCGGCCCGCATCTCCAAGGGGAAACCGCCCTTCTTCGAGCCGGGGCTCCAGGAGCTGCTCGACACCCACATCGACTCCGGCCGCTTCCGCGTGGCCCCAGACGTTCCCACCGCGGTTTCCCAGGCGCAGGTGATCTTCGTGTGCGTGGGCACGCCGACAGGGGACGACGGGAAGGTTGACCTCTCCCAGCTCGATGCCGTGGCCCCGGCCATTGCCGCCAACCTGAACGGCTTCAAGCTGATCGTTGAGAAGAGCACCAGCCCCGTCCTGACCGCCCAGAGGATCAAGGCTAACATCGCTCTTCACTCCAACGGCAACCACGAGTTCGAGGTCGCCGTCAATCCCGAGTTCCTGCGGGAGGGCACCGCCGTAGCGGACGTCTTCCATCCGGACCGGCTGGTGCTGGGCGTGGAGACCGAGCGCGCCCGGGACATGCTCCTGCGCGTCTACGGTCCGCTGCTGGACGGCTCGCGGTCCTCTACCCGGCCGCAGGTTCTGGTGACGGACCTGAAAACCGCCGAGATCATCAAGCACGCCTCCAACTCGTTCCTGGCGGCCAAGATCTCGTTCATCAACATGATCGCGGATCTGTGCGAGGAGGCGGGAGCCGACGTGACGGAGGTGGCCCGAGGCATGGGCATGGACCCGCGCATCGCCCCTCACTTCCTGCAAGCCGGGGCCGGCTACGGGGGCTCTTGCTTCCCGAAAGACCTGCGCGCCTTCATCCAGATCGGCGAAAGCCACGGCGTCGACATGTCCCTGCTGCGGGAAGTGGAGCGCATCAACGAACGCCGTGCCGGAAGGGTCGTGGCGAAGATCGCGGAGGCGATTGGCTCGCTGAGCGACAAGAAGATCGCGGTGCTGGGTCTTGCCTTCAAGCCGGGAACCGACGACATTCGCGACGCCCCCAGCCTCGCCGTCATCCCGCTCCTCCTGGAGCAGGGGGTACACCTGCGGCTGCACGACCCGCAGGCTGCGGACGACGTCCGGCGCCTCTTCCCGGAGCAAGCGCCATCGGTCCGCTACTGCGAAGACCCAACCGAGGCGGCGCGAGGCGCGGACGCGCTGCTGCTCATGACGGAATGGGACGAGTACCGTGGGCTGGACCTCGGCGCGCTCCGAGACTCGATGGTCGCGCCCGTCCTAATCGACGGCCGTAATCTCTTCGACCCGGCAGCAGTCCGTGCCCTCGGCTTCCACTACGAGTCGGTGGGCCGCCCTTGAACCCCGAGGGCGCGGTGGTGGTAACCGGTGGGGCCGGGTTCGTTGGCTCCCACCTCTGCGACCGGTTCATCCGGGAAGGGCGCCGCGTTGTTTCCGTCGACAACCTCCTGACCGGGAGCGAGCGCAACCTCCGCCACCTCATCAACCACCCCGCCTTCACCTTCCTGCAGGCAGACGTCAACGAGCCCTTCGACGTGGAGGGCCCGGTGGCCCTCGTACTGCACTTCGCGAGCCCGGCCAGCCCCAAGGACTACGTCGCCTACCCGCTCCAGACCCTCAAGGTGGGCGCTTGGGGCACCAGCCACGCCCTAGAGCTGGCCCGCGCCAAGTCCGCCGTCTTCCTGCTCGCCTCGACCTCCGAGGTGTACGGGGACCCGGAAGTGAACCCCCAGCCGGAGTCGTACTGGGGCCACGTGAACTCGGTTGGGCCGCGGAGCATGTATGACGAGTCCAAGCGGTTCGCTGAGGCATTCACGGTGGCCTACCGTCTTGCCCACGGCGTGGACGCGCGGATCGTGCGCATCTTCAACACCTACGGCCCGCGCCTCAAGCTGGATGACGGGCGCGCGCTGTCCACATTCATCGACCAGGCGCTCCACGACCGGCCGCTGACGGTCTACGGCAAAGGCGCCCAGACGCGCTCCTTCTGCTACGTGGACGACCTGGTGGAGGGCATCTTCCGCCTGGTCAGTTTGCCGCCTCCGGCGGACATGAAGGGCGAGCCCCTAATCGTGAACCTGGGTAACCCGGACGAGGTAACGATTCTGGAACTCGCCTGGGAGGTGATCGAGGTCCTCGGCGCGCGGAGCGAGGTCGTCCACGAGCCGCTGCCCCGGGACGACCCGCAAAAGCGCAAGCCCGATATCACGCGTGCCAGACAGCTTCTGGACTGGGCGCCGCAGGTATCGCGGGCTGAGGGGATCCGGAGGCTGGCCGACTACTATCGTGAGGCGGCGGAGACCGCCGAAGGAGGCCCCCGTGGCTGAGGCGACGCCTTCCGGCCCCATCCTGGTGACCGGCGCCGCGGGCTTCATCGGCTCCAAGGTGTGCCAGCTGCTCCTGGCCGAGGGCCGAAGCGTGGTGGGCATCGACCTGCTCAACGACGCCTACGACCCACGCCTCAAGCACTGGCGCCTGGGCCAGCTGGAAGGGACACCGGGGTTCTCTTTCCACGCGATCGACATCACCGACCAGGCCGCCCTCCTGCCCCTCTTCCGCGACCAGGGCTTCGGAGCGGTGGTCAACCTGGCGGCCCGAGCGGGCATCCGCCAGAGCATAGAGAACCCGTGGGTCTACTTCGAGACGAACTTGACCGGCACACTCAGCCTGCTGGAGCAGTGCCGCGAGCACGACGTGAAGAGTTTCGTGCTGGCGTCCACCTCCAGTGTCTACGCGGAAGCGGATCTCCCGTTCAACGTGGAGGCGCGGACCGACACGCCGCGCTCGCCCTACGCCGCCTCCAAGAAGGCGGCCGAGGTGCTCTGCTACACCTACCACAAGCTCTTCGACATCAATGTGACGATACCTCGGTACTTCACCGTGTACGGCCCCGCTGGCCGCCCGGACATGAGCATCTTCCGGTTCATCAAATGGATCGCGGAAGGGGAACCTCTAGTGCTCTTCGGCGACGGGACGCAAGAGCGGGACTTCACCTACGTGGACGACATCGCCCGCGGCACCATCGCGGCCATGGCCCCGGCGGGCTATCAGATCATCAACCTGGGCGGCGACCGCCCCGTCTCGCTGAACACGGTCATCGCTCTGCTGGAGGAGATGATCGGCAAGAAGGCAATTATCGAGGAGCACCCGTTCCTGGCCGTGGACGTGCCCGCCACGTGGGCCGACATCTCCCGCGCCAGGGCGCTGGGGTGGGCGCCCCAGACCACGCTGGAGGACGGGCTGCGGGCGTGCGTTGACTGGTACATGGAGAACCGGGAGTGGGCAGCGCAAACGGTGGTGCGGTAATGGCGGACGACCTCCACGAACGGATCGCGGTGGTGGGCCTCGGTTACGTGGGGCTCTCGCTGGCGACGGCGTTCGGCCGGACGCTGCCGACCACCGGGTTCGACCTTGACCCGGTCCGGGTCCGGGAGCTGGAATCGGGCTGCGACCGCAACGGCGAAGTTCCCTCGGACGCCCTCGTCGGCGAGCGCCTGAGCTTCACCGACGATCCCGCCGCGCTGGAGCACGCCGACATCATCGTCGTCGCCGTCCCCACACCCATCGACCGCGCCAAGCGCCCGGACCTGTCGCATCTGGTAGACGCCAGCCGGCTAGTGGGGCGAGCGCTTGCGGCCCGCGCCGCCGACGACGGGCCGCCCGTGGTGGTCTACGAATCAACGGTCTACCCCGGCTGCACGGAGGAGGTGTGCGTCCCCGTGCTCGAGGAGGCGTCGGGGCTCCGTGTCGGCGACGGATTTGCCGTGGCGTACTCCCCGGAGCGGATCAACCCAGGGGACGTGGAGCACGGCCTGGACGCGGTGCAAAAGATCGTCGCTGCTCAGGACCCGGACACGCTGGAACGGGTGGCGAACGTCTACGGTGTCGTGGTGAAAGCGGGGGTGTTCCGCGCCGCCGACATTCGCACGGCCGAGGCGGCCAAGGTCATAGAAAATATCCAGCGCGACCTGAACATTGCCCTCATGAACGAGCTGGCGATGCTCTTCCACCGGATGGGCATCAACACGCGCGACGTGTTGGAGGCCGCTCGGACCAAATGGAACTTCCTGCCGTTCGAGCCCGGTCTGGTGGGCGGCCACTGCATCCCCGTGGATCCCTACTACCTCACCCACAAGGCCCAAGAGGTAGGCTACCACCCGGAGGTTATCCTGGCGGGGCGGCGCATCAACGACTCGCTAGGCGACTACGTCTCCCACGAGACGGTCAGGCTCATCATCGAAAGCGGTCGCGCGGTCCAGGGGAGCGAGGCGCTGCTGCTGGGAGCGGCCTTCAAGGAGAACGTGCGTGACGTGCGCAACAGCCGCGTCTTCGACGTGATCGCTGAGTTGGAGCGGTACGGCGTGCGGGTCTCGGTCCATGACCCGATCATCGGCACGGAGGCGCTGGCCCGTATGGGAGTCACCGCCATCGAGGACCCCTTCGCGGCCCCCGTCCGCTACGACGCCCTGGTGCTCGCCGTGCCCCACGCCCCGCTGAGGGCGCGAGCGCTGGCGGACTACGTGGCGCTGGTCAAGACTGACGGTGGTCCCGGAGTCCTGGTGGACGTGAAGGGCGCGCTGCCCGAGGCGGCTTCGGCGCCTGGTATCCTGTACTGGAGCCTGTGAGCTCACACCTGGCATTGGAGGGTTGATCATTGACGACCGATAGAGCGCCGGTCCGCGTCCCGCCGGTCCGGGTGGTCTTCGAGGAAGAGGACCGGAAGCAGATACTGGAGGCCATCGACGAGTGCCTCCAGAGCGGCATCGTGTCCGGCGGCAAGCACATCCGGGCCTTCGAAGAGTTCTGGGCCGATTACTGCGGCATCAAGCATGCCGTAGGGTGCTCCAGCGGCGGGGCGGCGCTCGAGATCATCCTGAAGGCGCTCGACGTCGAGGGTAAGGACGTGCTGGTGCCGACGAACACCTTCGTCGCCTCCGCCAACGCCATCGTCATCGCAGGGGGCAACCCCGTGTTCCTGGACACCGACCCCGCCACGCTGGGGGTGACGCTCGATGAGATCAAGGCCCGCGTGACGGAGAACACGGGCGCCGTCATGGTCGTGCACATTGGCGGGATCATGAGCCCCGAGATGCCGGCAATCGCCGACTGGTGCCGGTCGCGGGGGATCCCGCTGGTGGAGGACGCCGCCCACGCCCACGGGTCGGAGATTGATGGCAAGCGGGCCGGGCGGTACGGGAAGGCCGCCGCCTACTCGTTCTTCGCCACCAAGGTGGTCACCAGCGGCGAGGGAGGCATGGTGGTCACCGACGACGACGCGTTCGCCGATGCGTGCCGCAGCATCCGCGACTACGGTCGAAAGGCGCCGGGAGAGGTGGTCCACACGCGGATCAGCTCCAACTACCGGCTGAGCGAAATTGGGGCGATCATCGGGCTGGCCCAGGTCCGCCGCCTGGACGACTTTATCGCCCACCGGCAGGGCGTGGCCGACCGGTACACCGCGGCCCTTGGCGACGTGCTGGAGCTGGTCCCGACGCCCGGCCGTTGCAGCTTGTACAAGTACATCGCCTACCTGCCCAAGGGTGTGGAGCGGGCGGCGTTCAAGGCGGCGCTGGGCGAAAGGGCCGTCTCGCTCTCTGGCGCGGTCTACGACATCCCGGTCCACCTGCAGCCGGTGTATGAGGGGCTTGGGCTGGCGGGCAAGCTCCCCGTCTCCGAAGATGTGTGCGAGCGGCACGTCTGCCTCCCCGTCTTCTTCGGCATGACGGACGAGCAGGTTGAGCACACCATCGCGAGCGTCCGCGCGGTCCTGGCGGAGATGGCCACGTAGCGGGCAGGGCACGCCATCCGCGAACGGGGGCTCACCGCGAACGACAGAAGGCCAGAGGACATCGCCCCGGACAAGCCCAGGTCCAGATTCCGGCCCCCGGGGGAGCAACGACCGAGGAGCGTGGGACGCGGCCCCTGGGCGACCAAGGGAAGTAGAGGAGCAAGGAATGCGCGTACTGGTAACCGGAGGCTCCGGGTTCATCGGGTCCCACGTCGTCGACAAGCTCCGGGACAAGGGCGTGACGGTCCGCGTCTTCGACATGGTGTTCCCCACGTTCCGGAGCGACATCGAGTTCTACCACGGCAGCATCCTGGACTTGGAATACGTGCGCATGGCGCTCAACGGCGTCGACGCGGTCATGCACCTGGCCGCGGTGGCGGACGTGCGCGCCGTGCTGGAGGCGCCCCACTACTCGGAGGCCATCAACGTACGGGGGACCATCAACGTCTTGGAGGCAATGCGGCTCAGCGGCGTCAAGCGCATGGTCCTGGCCAGCACGACGTGGGTGTACAGCGACGTGCCGGAGGTAGAGGTGGACGAGACGACGCCCCTCGCCGCGCCCTCGCACCTGTACACAGCCACCAAGATCGCCGCCGAGCACTACTGCCGTTCGTACGCGGCGCTGTACGGCATCGAGCCCACAGTGCTCCGTTACGGCATCCCCTACGGCCCCCGCGCGCGGGCTGGCGCCGTGATCCCCATCTTCGTCGGCAGGGCGATGCGCGGCGAGCCCATCACGATCCAGGGCGACGGCCTGCAGTTCCGCAAGTTCGTGTACGTGGAGGACCTAGCGGAGGGCAACGTGCTGGGCCTGATCCCGGGAGCCGTGGGACAGACCTACAACCTGGACGGAGCGGAGAAGATCACCATCCGCCAGATAGCGGAGACGGTCAAGAGCATCCTGGGCGACGTCCAGATCGACTACACGCCCGCCCGCCCCGGGGACTTCTCCGGCAAGGAGGTCTCGAGCGCGAAGGCGCTCGCGGATCTGGGCTGGGAGTCGCGCACCTCGCTGGAAGAAGGAGTCCGCCGATACGTCGATTGGTACCGGCAGCAGGGCGAGGAGTCGGAGGCCCGGTGGGCGCTCGTCGACGACCGCCTGCGGGTGTAGCGCTGGGCCGGGAGGCGAGGGAGTGACGCGGATAAGCGTCGTCCTCTGCTGCTACAACGGGGAACGCACCGTGGCGGCGGCGTTGGAGAGCGCGTTCCGCCAGACGATGCCGCCGGAGCGGTACGAGGTCGTGTTCATCGACGACGGGTCAACGGACGCCACGCCCGGCATCGCCCGGGCGTTCGAGACGCACCCCGGCTTCCGCTACCTGCGCAACGCGGCCAACCTGGGCCTGGTGGCCTCGGCGAACCGGGGGATCGAGGAGGCGCGGAGCGAGCTGGTGGTGCGTCTGGACGCCGACGACACACTGGACCCCCAGGCGCTGGAACTGCTGGCCGCGCCGCTGGAGCGTGACGAGGCCGACCTGGTCTACAGCGACCGCTTTGAGCTGACGGCGGACACGGGCCAGCAGCGGTACGTCAGCGTGTCGCACCTGAACGTCTTCGACATGGTCGCTTGCGGAACCATGATGCGCCGCGATCTGGCGCTGGACGCGGGCGGCTACCGCGACTTCTTCTGGGAGGAGTATGATCTGTACATCCGGTATCTGCTCCGGAGCGGAAAGCCCGCTCTTCACATCGCGAAACCCCTCTACACCTACACCATACACGAGGGCAGCATGACCGCCGACGCGGAGCGCGTGCGGGCCGGCTGGGAAGAGCTGCTGCGGACGTGGCCGTTGGAGACTCTGGAGCGCTTCGGCCGGCTGCCCGCGGCCGCCGGCTCTTGAAGGGAATGGACGTGGCGCCAAAGACCATCATCATCGCGGAGATCGGCGAGAATCATATCGGCGACTGGGACATGGCCCGGCGCATGGTGACCGAGGCCGCCGCGGCGGGCGCGGACATCGTCAAGTTCCAGTCCTACCTGGGGTCCGACGTGGCCGACGATGACGAAGAGAAGGAGTGGTTCACCCAGGTCCAGGTCCCGGACGCGATGCACTTTGAGCTGAAGGCCCTGGCCGAGCAACACGGCACCGAGTTCCTGAGCACTCCCTTCACGCTCAGTCGCGCGCGGTTCCTGGTGGAGGAATTGGGGCTACGGAAGATCAAAGTGGCGTCGTCGGAGATGCTGAATCTGGGTCTGCTCGATTACCTGAACGGGCGCGTGGACACCGTGTTCCTATCCACCGGTCTTGGGACCTTGGACGAGGTCGCGCAGGCGGCGGGCCACCTGGAGAAGGTGCGGGACCTGTACATCCTCCAGTGCACCACCCAGTATCCGTGCCCCCCTGAGGAAGCGAACCTGGCGGCGATTCCGACACTCCGCGCGCGGTTCCCCAATCACCGCATCGGCTACTCAGACCACACCATCGGGACTCTGGCGCCCGCGGCCGCCGTGGCCCTGGGCGCGGAGGTCGTCGAGAAGCACTTCACGCTCGACAGGTCGCTGCCGGGGACGGACCACGTCCTGTCCTTGACGCCCGGCGAGCTGCGGGAAATGGTGGAGATGGTGCGTGGCGTGGAGGCGCTGCTGGGCAGCGCGGAGAAGGCGCCCACGGCCTCCGAACGGGCGATCGTCGAGGCGGTCCGCTCCCGGTTCCCGAAGTGACGACGAAGCGAGTCGTGGGCATCGTCCAGGCGCGGATGGGGTCCACGAGGCTGCCGGGCAAGTCGCTGATGCGCTTGGGGGGAACCACGGTCTTGGAGCTTGTGCTGCTGCGGATGCGCCGTGCGAAGACGCTCACGGAGGTCGTGCTGGCCACCACTGAGTTAGCCGAGGACGACCGGCTGGGCGCGGTGGCGGAGGCCGTGGGCCTCCGGGTCTTCCGCGGGCCGGAGGACGATGTGCTGCGGCGCTACGCTCTGGCCGCGGCGGCCTTCAACGCCGACGTGGTGGTACGGGTGTGCGCAGACAACCCGCTGGTCGCCCCCGAGGTAATTGACAGCATCGTCAGACACCATCTCGCCAGCGGCGCGGAATACTCGTTCAACCACCGGCCGGCACTTGGCAACGGGTACCCGGACGGCCTGGGCGGGGAGGTGGTCAGCCGAGCGGTCTTGGACAACCTTGACCGGGAGGCGATGACTCCCGGCCACCGCGAGCACGTAACGGCGTTCATCTGGGACCACCTGGACCAATTCCACGTGGAGACCGTAGCAGCCCCCGAGGCCATCGCGGGGCCGGAGGTCAAGCTGGACGTGGACACGGCCGAGGACCTGGCGCGACTTGAGCGGCTGTGCGCGGAAGCGGGCGGCGA
>PVBE010554041.1_pt1 | contig 13185 bp, 16 predicted proteins | sample 1631181 | NCBI WGS metagenome assembly PVBE01 (sample SAMN08397723, study PRJNA350692) | Marine metagenome, whole genome shotgun sequencing project. | isolation source: water | place: Pacific Ocean | collected 2012-04
CCGTAACCAAGCACGCGGCCGTCGGTCGGCGCGGCATCGGCGGGTAAAGGGCAGCACGAGGTATGCAGCCTGGATTCGGGGCTCGGGCTGGCGCTGGAACCGCAACAGTCGCCAGCTGTCTCTGTGGCGGTTTCTTTACCTGTCTCATTGCCTGTCTCTGTCACGGTTTCCACCACCGCGGCATAGGCCGTGCGCACCGAATTGCGGATTTCGTCATTTGATCTTGTTGTTGTCATTATTGTTCTCCTCTGGCTCTTTCTTGCGTCTCGGCAAACGCCGCAAATTCAGACGCGTCACTGCCGGCAAAACAGAAAAATTCGGTCAGCCGCGCCAAGGCCTCTGGGTCGGCCCAGCATTCGACATGCTGACCTGCCCGCTTCATATGTATGAGGCCGGCGTGGCGCAGTTCCTTCAGGTGATGCGAAATCGTCGAGGGAGCAAGCCCGAGCCCCTCGCCCAGTTCTCCCACACAGGCGCGCATATTTGGCGTACAAGCCTGCCCGGGCCAGCAGCAACGCGCCAAGCCGATGAAAATTTTCAGGCGGTGCGGATTGGCCAGGGCCTTGAACAGCTCGGCCAATTCCTCAGCATCAAAATTTGGATATTTCGACATGTTTCGAAATATAGAAGCAATCGGCAGAGATTTCAAGTGGCGCCAAATTCTCCCGGCCCAGAAATCAGTTCAGGGCGTCAAAACCCGTCCGGCCACCGCATCGAGCTTGGCCGCCAGCGCTTTGTCGCGCGCTTCGGGCGCCGTCATCAAGGCGTTCTCCAGCGCCCGGTCGCAACCGCCGTCACAGGCGCCGCGCTGGTGCAAAAAATTGGCGGCGAGCGCCGTTACCAGGGCGCGCGCATGGGCGGCGTTATCATTGACCACCTTGATCACCGCATCCACCGTCACATTGTCATGACCTTCGTGCCAGCAATCGTAATCGGTGACCATCGCCACGGTGGCGTAACAAATCTCGGCTTCGCGCGCCAATTTGGCTTCCGGCATGTTGGTCATGCCGATCACGTCACAGCCCCAGGCGCGGTAGAGCTCCGATTCGGCCAGGGTGGAAAATTGCGGCCCCTCCATGACCAGATAGGTGCCGCCCTGGACCGCGTGCATATCCGATATGTCGCCGGCCGCCTGCATCAGGCTGGCGCCGACGCGGCCGCAAACGGGGTGGGCCATGGATACATGAGCGACCAGCCCGGCGCCGAAGAAGCTTTTGACACGGGCAAAGGTGCGGTCGACGAATTGATCGACAACGACAAAATCGCCCGGCGCCAGGTCTTCGCGCAACGAGCCGACAGCGCTGAGCGAGATAATGTCGGTCACACCGGCGCGCTTCAGCGCATCTATATTGGCGCGAAAATTAATCTCGCCCGGCGGAATACGGTGGCCGCGCCCATGACGCGGCAGGAAGGCAACATCGAGGCCCTCGAGATTGCCCAGGAGAATTTTATCGGAGGGCTCGCCGAAGGGCGATTCGACGCTCACCCACCCGGCATTCTTGAGCCCTTCGATCTGGTAGAGGCCGCTGCCGCCGATAATACCGAGGCGAACGGGTCGATTCTCATCTGTCATATTTCTCAGCCTATATGCTTGGCGAAATGGGCCATGCTGCGCTCGCGCGCCAGCACCGTCGCCGCCGGGTGGTAGTCGGCGCGTTGATCGCAGGCGAAACCATGCCCGGCGCCGTCATAAATATGAATTTCGACTTGCTCGTGGGCTGCACGGATCGCATCGACGGAAGCCATCGGAATGCCGGCGTCTTCCGTGCCGAAATGCAGCATGGTGGGTGAGCGCGGTTGCTCGTCAATAAACTGGCCAATCTGCCCGCCATAATAGCCGACCACGCAATCCGTCTCGAGCCGGCAAGCGGCAAGCCAGGCCAGCGTGCCGCCCCAGCAATAGCCGGCCACGCCGATTTTTGCCGCCGCGCCCAAATTGTCGCGCAAGGCGGCGAGTCCGGCCCGCATGTCGGGCACCGGATCGGCCCAGCCGACCTCATCCTTAAGCGCGCGGCCCTCGGCGACGGTCTCGGCGCTGTAGCCAAAGTCGACCTTGCAGCGCTTGCGGTCAAAAATCGCCGGCGCGATGACCAGATAGCCGTCGGCGGCAAAGGCGTCGCACACAGATTGGATATGTCCGTTGACGCCGAAAATCTCCTGAATCACCAGCAGCCCGGCTTTGGCCGAGCCTTCTGGCGCGGCGCGGTAGGCATCGAAGCTGTGCCCGTCCTCGGCCGTCAATACGATAAATTCCCCCACAGCACTCTCCCCCTGTTGGCCGCGGCACGGCTGAAACGAAAATCTTATACGTTGAAGCGGAACAGCACCACGTCGGCTTCTTGCATGGTATAGTCGGCGCCTTCCTGACGCATTTTGCCGGCCGCCTTGGCGCCGTTCTCGCCGTCGCAGGCGACGAAATCCTCAAACGAAATCGTTTCCGCGCAGATGAAGCCGCGCGCCATGTCGCTGTGAATGCCGCCCGCCGCGTCACGCGCATGGGCACCCTTTTTGATCGTCCAGGCGCGCGCCTCTTTCGGCCCAGCGGTGAGAAAGCGGATCAGGCCTAAGAGATGGTGGCCGGCATGGATGACGCGCTCCAATCCGGCGCTCTCAAGACCAAGATCGTCAAGGAAAACGCGCTTTTCATCGGCATCGCCAAACGCCGCAATTTCGGATTCAATGGCGGCTGAAACAACCACGCTCTCGGCGCCCTCTTCGCCGGCGCGCGCCGCCACCGCCGCGCTCATCGCATTGCCCGCCTTGGCGCTGTCCTCATCGACATTGCAGACATAGAGCACCGGCTTGGCCGTCAACAGATGCAGCATGCGCAGCAACGGCCGCTCGTCATCGCTAAGCGTAATAGCACGCACCGGTTTACCGTCGCGCAGCATCTCGAGCGCGCGTTCGATAACTGGCTGCATCGCCTTGGCTTCCTTGTCATTGCCGCGCGCCCGTTTGACGACGCCGTCCAATTGGCGCTCCAGGCTTTCGAGGTCGGCCAGCATCAGCTCGGTTTCGATCAGGTCGATATCGCGGATCGGGTCAACCGGCCCTTCGACATGGCTGATCTGATCGTCCTCAAAACAGCGCACGACATGGAGAATGGCCTCGACTTCGCGGATCTGGGCGAGAAATTTATTGCCGAGCCCCTCGCCCTGGCTGGCGCCACGCACCAGCCCGGCAATATCCAGAACCTCGAGCATGGTCGGCACGATGCTTGCCGATTCGGCGATTTTTGCCACGGTCTCAAGTTCGCGGTCCGGTACCGGCACACGCCCGACATTGGGTTCAACCGTGCAAAAAGGATAGTTCCCCGTATCCGCTTGCGCCGCACTGGTGAGGGCGTTGAAAAGGGTTGATTTGCCGACATTGGGCAAACCGACGATGCCGCATCTAAATCCCATTACTCTCTTCTTCGCTTGTCTCGTTCTTACGTGTTTTGGCTGGCGGCGGCGCCAACAAAGCAACGCGGGTCATGAAGTCATTTTCCTCACCGCCGAGCAGAAGCGGCGCCGCCTCTCCGGTGGCATCGACCAGCTTCTCCAGCCACAGCGATTCCGCCTTGGAAAATTCGCTCAGCACATAGCCATGCACCAGGTCCTTGTCGCCGGGGTGGCCAATGCCGATGCGCACGCGCCAATAGTCCGGTCCAATATGGGCGCTCACGCTTTTCAGGCCATTGTGGCCGGCGCTGACGCCGCCGAGCTTGACCCGCACCTTGCCGGGCGCCAGATCGAGCTCGTCATGGAAAACAAAAAGCCGCTCGGGTTCGATTTTATAAAAACGCAACACGGCGCCGAGGGCGCGTCCGGATTCGTTCATGAAGGTGGTCGGTTTGAGCACCGCCACGCGCTCCTCGCCGATCCGCCCCTCGGCGATATCGGCGCCGAGGCGCGAGCGGCTGCGAAAGCTCTCGAAACCGTGGCGGCTGACTATTTCATCGGCCACCCGGTAACCTATATTGTGCCTGTTGTTGGCATATCGGGCGCCCGGATTGCCGAGGCCGGCGAGAACATACATAGGATTTCACGCGGTCCGCGCGCGGACCGGCCGCCGGGCCGTCCCGCGTTAGGAGTCCGAGCCCTCCGAGTCTTTCTTGCCCTCTTCGCCCTCTTCGCCTTCCTCGCCTTCTTCGCTCTCCAGGCCTTCTTCGCCTTCTTCGCCTTCTTCGCCCTCGGTTTCTTCTTCTTCTTCGACATGAATTGTCGGCGCGGCGATGGTGGCGACGGTGAAGTCGCGGTCGGTAATGGTCGGCGTGACGCCCTCGGGTAGTTCGATCTGGCTGATATGCACGCTATCGCCTATATTCATACCGGCAATATCAGCCACCAGGCCATCCGGAATGGCTTCAACCGGGCATATCAGTTCGATTTCATGGCGCACCACGTTGATCACGCCGCCACGTTTCAGGCCCTCGCATTCTTCCTGGCCCTCGAAACGCACAGCAATGAAAACGGCAATCTTCGCGCCTTTGACGAAGCGCAGAAAATCGGCGTGCATGGGTGAATCGGTCACCGGATGAAGCTGTACCTCACGCGGCAGGACACGCACCGTGTCGTCGTTGATTTTGACGTCATAGAGGCGGGTGAAGAAGCCGGGGCGGCGAAGCTCTTTGCGCAGTTCGGTGATATTCACCGACACGCCGAGCGGTTCGCCTTTGCCGCCATAGATGATGGCGGGCATGCGGCCTTCGTTGCGCATTCTCCGCGCCGGGCCTTTGCCGGTTAGTTCGCGCGCCTCGGCGCTAATCACATCTGCTTCGGTCATTGTCTTTGTCCTTACACGTTCGCTGTCATATGTGGCATTGATTCCCGCAAGCGGGGATCCATGCTCAATTGAACAGGCTGGAGACGGAGCTTTCAGCGCTGATGCGCCGGATCGCTTCCGCCATTAATTTTGCAATAGAGAGAGTCTTGATATTTTCCGAAATTCGCATTGCCTCGGTCATGGCGATGGTATCGGTCACCACCAGTGATTCGAGTTCGGAAGAAGAGACGCGCGCCACGGCGCCGCCCGAGAGTACGGCATGGGTCACATAGGCATGCACTTCGCTGGCGCCGGCCGCTTTTAGCGCCGCCGCCGCGTTGCACAAGGTGCCGGCTGAATCGACAATATCGTCGACCATTACGCAAATGCGCCCATCGACATCGCCGATGATATTCATCACTTCGGAGGCGCCGGCTTTCTCGCGCCGTTTGTCGACGATGGCGAGATCCGCATCGACGCGCTTGGCAACGGCGCGCGCCCGCACCACACCGCCGACATCGGGCGATACCACGACCAGCTTGCCTTCGGGAAATTTTTGCTCGATATCGCCGATCATTTCACCGGCGGCATAGAGGTTGTCGACCGGTATATCGAAGAAGCCTTGAATTTGCCCGGCATGCAGATCGAGGGTCAGCACCCGGTGCGCGCCTGCCGCGGCAATGAGATTTGCCACCAGCTTGGCTGATATCGGTGTTCTCGGCGCCGATTTCCGATCCTGGCGGGCATAGCCGAAATAGGGCAGTACCGCCGTGATGCGCCGCGCCGAGGAGCGCTTGAGCGCGTCCAGGCAAATCAGCAGCTCCATCATATTGTCGTTGACCGGCGAGGAGGTTGACTGAATGACAAAGACATCTTCGCCACGCACATTCTCGTGGATTTCGACAAAAATCTCATTGTCCGAAAAGCGCCGGACAGTGGCTTTGGTCAACGGAATATTGAGCGAAGCCGCAATGGCTTCGGCGAGAGGCCGGTTACTATTTCCGGCGAGGAGCTTCATTGATCTTATTCTCCAATAACGGCCGCGCGCCGGGCGGCTTGTGGCGAGACCGGCGGTATTTGAGTCTTACGCATGGAGTTGCCCATTCGGCGCGGCGGAATGTATCAAGCCGGTCTTGGGCTGTAAACGTTCTTCGCGGCAATATTTAACGACTATTTTGCCAGCCCGGAACCGGGCACTACTCAATCGCGCCGATGCGCTCCAACATGGCGAGAATTCCCTCCGCGCCATTCTCTGCCACAGCCTGCGCTACGGGCCCCCAAACGCCATCGAGCGAGCCTCTTTGGATGACATTGCTTTGGTTGACCGTACCGATGCGTTCGCCATCGGGGGACATCACCGTCCAATCCACGGCAATGGACTGATGAGCGCTCGAATCCGCCGAATCGCTCAAATAAACGCTGCCAAGCACGATAAAGTCGGCATTTTCGAGGGTTTTGCTCGATTTTAGGCCATATGCCGCGAGCGCGCGGCGCATCGCCCGGCTCAACGAAGCGCGGCCGTCGCCGGGTGCGCCATCCACCGGCAGCACTGAAAGCGATAATATCGCCGGCGTGGCGCGCGCATCTGTCATGGCCGCGGGCGGATGGAAATATGCGGTAAAACGCTCAGCCGCCGCATCGACGCGGCTGACTTCGCCATCATCTCCGGGCGCCGGCGATTGTTCGAATTGCAACACGATGGTGCCGCCCGGTGCCGCGAGAAACCAGGATAACCTGCCCGAATCGTCCTGCCGGGCCGAAATACGGTAGCTCGCACGGTTGCTGGCCTGCCGCCCGGCCGCCACATCGCGGGCATGCAAGGCGCGCACGAGCGCCGCCGTCAATTGCTCCGATTCGGCCGCCGGCACGCCGGATATGGCCTCGACAAACACACCGGCGCGCGCGCCTAGTGCCGCTTCAAGGGCGCCCGGCGGCGCCTTTTCGTCGGGCTGGAACGGGCGCGGCAGCGAGCCGCAGGCGGCGATCAAGCAGACGCACGCCAAAACAGCCAATAGTCTCAGCCCAGATATGGTCACATAAACACGCAGCCGGCGACGAGCCCGACAAACAGGAACAAGAGAAAGAGAATCATATGCGGCATCGGCTTCAGCTCTCCAGCGTGATCGCCGAGAGCAGCCGGCCATAATCGTGCTCGCCGTTCTGACTGTTGCGCCGGTAGCTGAAAAAATTTGCCTCCTCGCCGTAGGTATCGCGCCCGAGCGCCGCGATTTCGCCGAGCTCCTGCCCCTCCAGCCGATGCGTCACATAGCCGGGCAGATCAAAAAGAAAATGGCCGTCGCGTGGTGCCGGGCGAAAAAATATTTCGCTGGCGCCGTCCTGGGCGAGAAAGGGTGCTGGAAATTCCGCCCCCACTTCGTAGGAATCGGGGCCGATGCAGGGGCCAATTACGGCGCGGATGTTTGCCCTCCGCGCGCCCAGCGCCAGCATCGCCCGGACTGAGGATTCGACAATACCACCGAGCGCGCCGCGCCATCCGGCATGCAGCTCGCCAATCACACGATTGTCGCTATCAGCGAGCAGCACTGGCGCACAATCGGCGGTGAGAATGCCGAGCACCACACCCGGCGTATTGCTCACCAGCCCGTCCGCTTTCGGTGCTTCGGCCTGTGGCAACGCCTTTTCCACCATTACCGCGACATCGCCATGCACCTGATAGGCGGTGCAAAGCTGATCCGCCGTGCGGCCGAAGGCGGCCGCCGCGCGTCCTCTATTCTCGCGCACTGCCTGGCCGTCGTCGTTCGAGCCATAGCCGCAATTGAGCGAGCCATAAAGACCATTGCTGACGCCGCCGCTACGGTCGAAAAAGCCGTGCCGCACCAGCCCTGACGCCGCCAATGCGGGGTGCTCGATCGGCGCCGTCATGAGGCCTTCTCGAGCCGCTCAAACCCGGCGGGCGGCGGACTGCCAAGCGGGCTGAAGGCCATCACCTTAAACAATTGCCCCATCTGTTGCGGGTTGAGCAGGCGTTGGAGGGCGCTGCCGATATCCGCCGCCTGCTCTGGCGTGGCGGAGCGCTGCAATGCCGCCGCGCGCGCCTCTATGCCAAGCCTGCACAGGAAGCTCGCTTGCGTCACCGGGCCATGCGCCTGGACGCCCACCGCCGCCTCGCACAAGGCTTCGAAATCGACATGCGAAGTCAGATCGGCCAAACCCGGCTCGGCGTATATGGATTGTGCCTGGTGGGCGCGCACCGCCTGCAGGGTATCGCCATTGGCGCTCTCGACATGGCCGTAATCGATAATCAATGCGGCGCCGCCTTGGGTGTTCAGGCGCGCCGCGACATCGGCCATGTAGCTCGTGCGTGCCGGCGCAAGTTCGAACACATCGCCAACCTCGCCCGCCCTGTCGAGCGCCGAGGGGGCCTCCGCCAGCACTGCCTGGAAAGCATCATCAGAGTAAGTCACCTGGCGCTCGCACCAGCCGTCCGCGCACTTCTCATATTGTTGTGCCGGCAGGGCGTCGAAGAATTCATTGGCGAGCAGCAGCAGTGGGCCCGGCGGCAGAGTGGTGAGGTCGTTGTGCCAAATGGCGCCGGTGCCGGCCAACGCCTGCTGTTGCGTCTCGCGCAGACGCGAGCCGGTTTCGACAAGATGCGGCGTCAGCGCGGCGCTGAATTCCGGCTCGGCTTCGATGGCGCGCAGTGCATCTTTCATTAGAGTGCCGCGTCCAGGGCCAAGCTCGACCAGATTGACCGGCGCCGGCGCGCCCAATTGGCGCCACGTGACGGCGCACCAGAGGCCGATCAGCTCGCCGAACATCTGGCTGATCTCGGGTGCGGTGACAAAATCACCCGCCGCGCCGATCGGCTCGTGCTGGGTGTAATAACCGAACTCCGCATCGCCGAGGCAAAGCGCCATGTAGTGCGCCAGCGGAATCGGGCCGCTCTCCGCGATCATCTCCTGCAGGCGCGCGCCGAGCGGAGTCAGAATTCAACCTCCCTGAGTTTGCGGCAGCGGTTGCCAGGGCCGCGTGCGTAGCACCAGATAGAGCCCGAGCAGGATCATCGGCAGGGAGAGAATTTGGCCCATCGAGATGCCAGCGAAGATAAAGCCCAAAAAGGCATCCGGTTCGCGGAACAGCTCGACGACAATGCGCGAGAGAGCGTAGCCGATAAGAAAGACGCCGGTCACCAGGCCCGGCCGCCGGCCGGCACGCAGCACATATACCAATAGCGTCAATATGGTGAACAACACCAAGCCCTCGAGGAAGGCTTCATAGAGCTGGCTCGGATGGCGCGCCGCCGGCCCGCCACCGGGAAAAACCATCGCCCACGAGACGTCGCTCGCCCGGCCATAGAGTTCGCCATTGATAAAATTGGCGACACGCCCGAAGAACAGCCCGATCGGCACGGCGGCGGCGGCGGCATCGGCGACCGAGAGAAGGTTCAGCTTGCGCATGCGGGCAAACAAGATGAGCGCGCCGACAACGCCCAACATGCCGCCATGGAACGACATGCCGCCCTGCCAGATGACAGGTATTTGCCCAGGATGATCGATGAAATAGCCCGGTTGGTAGAAGATGACGTAACCAAGCCGCCCGCCCAATATGACGCCGAGCGTACACCACACCAGAAAATCGTCGGCGGCGCGCTGGTCGAGGCCCGGGATGGCGCCCTTGGCGAGATGGCGGATGTAGCGCCAACCGATAACCAGCCCTATCACATAGGCAAGCGCATACCAGCGGATGGCGACAGGACCGAAACTGACGATCACCGGATCGATATTTGGAAAGGCCAGGGCGAGGCTCATCGGTAGGGGTCCTCTTGCATTAGATAGTCGCGCACATAGCTCGCTACGCCCGCCTCAAGCGAGGTCGGCGGCTGATTGAATCTGGCATCCTGCAAGCGCGCCATGCGCGCCTCGGTAAAATATTGATAGCGATCACGAATCGATTCCGGCATGTCGATATATTCAATCTGCGGCGCCCGCCCAAGTGCTGCGAACAGCGCCTTGGCTAAATCCTCGAAACTGCGCGCCCGGCCGCTGCCGACATTAAACAGGCCGCTAACATCCTCATGTTGCAACAACCACAACATAACGGCAACGCAATCGCCGACCCAGACGAAATCGCGCAGCTGCCCGCCATCGGCATAGCCGTCCTTATATGATTTGAACAGGCGCACCGGCTGGCCGGCGGCGGCGGCGGGATAGGCGGTGGCGATGACACTCTTCTGATTGCCCTTGTGATACTCGTTCGGGCCATAGACGTTGAAAAACTTAAGGCCGGCCCATTGCGGTGGCTCGGCCGCGCCTTTGGCGACGAGCGCTGCGACGCGGCGGTCGAACAAATGCTTGCTGCGGCCATAGAGGTTGAGCGGGCTGAGCGCCGCCAGCGCTTTTTGCGATCCGTCATCGTCGAAACCCATGGCGCCATCGCCGTAAGTTGCCGCCGAGGAGGCATAGATAAAGCGCACTCCCGCAGCCGCGCACCAGCGCCATAGATCGAGACTGAGGCGGTAATTGTTGCGCGCGAACAGGCTGGCATCGGTTTCCATGGTTGAGGAGATCGCGCCCAAATGAAAGATCGCCTGCATCTCGGCGCGGTGGGCGTCGAGGAAAGGAAACAGCACCTCCGGTTCGATACAGGTCTCGAGGCGGCGCTTGGCAATGGTCCGGCCATCATCGCCGGCGCCGTGCCGGTCGCATACCACCAACGGCCCGGCGCCACTTTCTTCCAACCCTGCGACCAAATTCGAGCCGATGAACCCGGCTCCGCCCGTCACTAATATCATGTGCTTTTCTCGCCAAAAATTTCCGAGAGATGGCTCGCGATTTCCGTAGCAATCGCCAAACGCATCTTATATTGCCCAGTGCAAGCGACCCGCAAGGTGCGGATGGGTGATTATTTGGCCAAGAAGCATTATTATAGGCGCGAATTGCCGCTTTGGAGTGCGAGATGCAGACCGACAACCGAATATTAGATGATTTGGCGCGTGTCGCCAGCAGTGCGATGGGTGCCGCCGGCGGCGTCAAAGGCGAGTTCGAAACCCTTGTCAGGCGCCAATTCGAGCGAGTTCTCGCGACCATGGATATGGTCAGCCGAGACGAATTCGACGCCGTCAAGGAAATGGCGGCGAAGGCGCGGAGCGAGCAGGAGGCGCTTCTGGCGCGCGTCGAACAGTTGGAAGCGGCGCTTAAAGAGAAAGGCTATACGCCCTAGGCCAAATTTGGCCATACTAGATTTTGCGCTTTGATTTGGCCGCCATACACATTATTGTATGTAGCATTACAATTTGGGTTCGCGCGGCTAGCTACCACAACATATTGATTTAAGTGGTTTATGCCGCACCGTTCGTGAATTGGGCCAATTCGAAGTGCGAGCAGGGGCATGTCGACACTCTTAAGTTCTGAAGATTTTCTTGAAGACAGCCCTTTGGATACAGTCGAGCGGGTCGCAGGTGCTGCGGATTTGCCGTTCGAGCGGTTCGATGATGAGGAATTGTTGGCGGCGCATTATACCGGGCCATGGTGCGCCTATGAGATGTGGTTTGCCTACAGTTCCGATATCAACGCGCTGGAATTCCGCTGCGGCTTCGATATGAAGGTACCAGGCGAGCGATTCACCGAAGTTTGCGGCCTGTTAGCGTTGATCAATGAGAAATTGTGGCTCGGCCATTTTGATCTGCGCCAAGATGAGCTCCGCCCGACCTGGCGCCATACATTCATATTTCGCGGTGCGCCGCGCCCGGCGGAAGCGCAGATAGAGGATATGCTCGGCATCGCCCTGCAGGAATGCAATCGCTTTTATCCGGCCTTTCAGCACGTCATCTGGGCCGGAAAATCGCCGCGCGAGGCGCTTGAATCCGCCCTCTTCGAGACCGCCGGCGAAGCTTAGCTATGATCGATATTCCCGGCGGCATTGTTCTCGCCGGCGGCGGCAAGATGGGTGGCGCGCTGCTCGCCGCCTGGCTCGAAAGCGGCGTTACGCCCGCTAACGTATATGTCGTCGAGCCGGATGCCGCTGCGGCCGAACGCATGGCCGCGCTCGGCGTCAATGTCGGCGCCGACACGGCCAGCCTGCCGGATAAAGCGGCAATCGTCATATTCGCGGTCAAGCCACAGGTGATGAACGCTGTCGTGCCGCACTATCGGCCGCTCGCGAGCGCGGAGACTGTTTTTCTCTCGATTGCCGCCGGCTGCACGATAAAGCTGTTTGAATCTCATCTCGGCGACCGTCCGGTGGTCCGCTCCATGCCCAATACACCGGCGGCGATCGGCCTCGGCATGACGGTGGCGTGCGCCAACGGGCATGTCAGCGCGGCGCAAAGAGCGCAGTGTCAAATGCTGCTCGAAGCGGTCGGCGAGGTTGCCTGGGTATCCGATGAAGCGCAAATGGACCCGGTCACGGCGGTCTCCGGCAGCGGCCCGGCCTATGTCTTTCTGTTGATCGAGAGTCTTGCCGCCGCCGGCGTGGAAGCGGGGCTTGCGCCGAATCTTGCCATGCGTCTCGCACGCGCAACGGTGCGCGGCGCCGGCGAGCTCGCCAGCCGCGCCGAGGATGCGCCAAGCCAACTACGTGTCAACGTCACCAGCCCGGGCGGTACCACGGCGGCGGCACTCGATGTGCTGATGGCCGAAGACGGCCTCGGCCCCCTAATGCAACGCGCCGTCGCGGCGGCGACGCGGCGATCGAAGGAGCTTGCCGGATAATATTTTGCGCCATCAATTGACCCGCACCGGAGCGAAGCCTACATAGAGGTAGCAGGATGCCTTTTAACCACGGCACAGAAAGCCGTTAGCCGAAAATGCCAAAGAAAACAGATTATCCACGTCTGATCGTCGACCACGCGCTTGAGCTGGCCGGAAGTCAAGGCTGGGCCGAAACCAGCCTCAGCGATATCGCCGAGGCCGCCGGTCTGACATTGGCCGAGCTGCGCGGCACTTATCCGTCGAAAACGGCGATTATTGCCGCCTTTACGACGCGGGTGGACGAGATCGTATTGAACGATATCGACCCCGAACTGGCCGATAAATCGAGCCGCGAACGGTTATTCGATGTGCTGATGAAACGTTTTGACGCGATGAACCCGCACAAGGAAGCGGTGCGTTCGATCCTCAAATCCTACACATCGGATGTCGAAGCCCTGGCACGCGGGCCGCTCAGCCTCTACCGCTCGATGCGCTGGATGATGGAGGCGGCTAATTTGTCCTCCGCCGGGTTGCGCGGACAGCTTCGCATCAAGGGCTTGGCGCTTATTTATCTCGCTGTACTGCGCACCTGGTTCAACGATGACAGCGCGGATATGGCGCGCACCATGGCCTCGCTCGATCGTCAATTGCATCGCGCCGAGCGGCTATTAGGCTTCCTTCGCGGTCCACGCCACGCGCCGGAATCGGCGGAAACGTCGGGAGTCGTAGAGGCCGGTGCCGGCTGATACGCCGCTCTCGTTCGAGGATTTCCTCAAGGTCGATATTCGCG
>PVBE011681942.1_pt1 | contig 13185 bp, 8 predicted proteins | sample 1631181 | NCBI WGS metagenome assembly PVBE01 (sample SAMN08397723, study PRJNA350692) | Marine metagenome, whole genome shotgun sequencing project. | isolation source: water | place: Pacific Ocean | collected 2012-04
CTCCCCGACAACACCAGCACCGCGGCCCCCGCCTCGAGCTACCACTTCCGCCTGAACCCGGGACAGACGTTCCACTCGTTCATCGTCGGCAGCGGCAACAGCTTCGCCAGCGCGGCATGTCAGGCGGTCGGCGACAACCCGGCCAACAACTACAACCCGCTGTTCATCTTCGGCGGGGTGGGCCTGGGCAAGACGCACCTCCTCAACGCCATCGGCAACCGCATCATCGAGCGGGACCGGCGGGCGCGGATCGTCTACCTCTCGGCCGAGGACTTCACCAACGAGATGATCAACGCGCTGCGGTTCAAGCGGATGGAAGAGTTCCGCGAGAAGTACCGTCGCCGCTGCGACGCCCTCCTGGTCGACGACATCCAGTTCCTCGCGGGTCGCCTGCGCACGCAGGAAGAGTTCTTCCACACGTTCAACGCCCTGCATGGCAGCGGCCGCCAGATCGTGGTCACCGCCGACCGGTACCCCAAGGACATCAAGGGGCTGGAGGAGCGTCTCCGGAGCCGGTTCGACTGGGGCCTGGTGGCGGACGTGCAGCCGCCGGACACCGAGACCAAGGTCGCGATCCTTCGCAAGAAGGCCGACGACGAGGGGATCGAGCTCCCGCAGGACGTCGCCTTCTTCATCGCGCGGTACGCGACGAACAACATCCGCGGCCTCGAGGGTGCACTGAAGCGCTTGCTCGCCATGAGCAGCCTGCAGGCCGCCCCGATCACGCTGGAGTTCAGCCGCCGCTGCCTGGAGGGCTACCTCCAGGTCGAAGAGCCGACCGCCTCGTGCGAGTCGATCACCTCCGGCGTCGCCAAGTTCTTCAACGTGAAGGTGGCCGAGATGAAGGGTCCGCGAAGGACCCGCCAGATCGTCACGCCGCGTCAGATCGCCATGTTCCTGGCGCGGAAGCACACGGGCCTGTCGCTGCCGGAGATCGGCAAGCGGTTCGGTGGACGTGACCACACCACGGTCATCCACGCGGTCCGCAAGATCGACCGGCAGATGAAGGAAGATCAGGCGTTCCGCACGAAGGTGCAGCTGGTCGCTCGATCCATCGGGCTCGCCGCGGACGCCACCTAGCCTTCGATTCGTCCCCTTTTTTGGTTGCCGAGCGCTGTGGATAGGTCGGTGGAATGCCTGTTGAAGCACCTAGGGACAGCATGTTAGAAACTGGCGCCTGCAGCCGCGGGACCGAGCTGTCCACGGATCTTCCACTTGGGAACTCCACGGTCAGTACACAGGCAAATGGGTAGCGATTTCGCGAATTTAGGTGCGCTCCCCACAGAATCGGACCTCACTTACTACTACGAGAAGAACAGGATGAAATCCTGATCTCTTAGTCATAGGACAACGACGCAATGGAATTTGTCATCGCCAAGGACGAGCTCATCCGCGCCCTCGCGCGGGTGCAGGGAATCGTCGAGAAGCGTTCGACCAACCCGATCATCGCCAACGTGCTCCTGGAAGTCGGCGAAGACGGCATGAAGGTCGCGGCGACCGACACCGAGGTCAGCTTCGTGGGTCGGTATGCCTGCGAGGCCGCCCGGCCCGGCCGTCTGACCCTCGGTGCGCGTCAGCTGTACGACATCGCGCGGCTGGTTCCGACGGACACGGTGTCGTTCAACCTCCCCGAGGGTTCGCTCCAGATGGAGATCACCTCGGGCAAGTCCTTCTTCAAGATCCTGGGCCTGTCCGCGGACGAGTTCCCGGCGGTCCCGGAGCCGGGCGAGGAGGCGGGTGTGCTGCTTCCGATGGCCTCGATCCGCGAGCTCATCGACAAGACGCTCTTCTCCATCAGCTCCGACGACACCCGCACGGGCCTCAACGGCGCGTACGTGGAGGCCAAGGAGCTGGAGGACGGCACCGTCATGCGATTCGTCGCCACCGACGGTCATCGCCTGTCGCTGTGCGGGCGCCCGTTCACGGGTTCCTTCGGCGAGGGACGCAGCCTGCTGCTGCCCAAGAAGGGGCTGGCGGAGCTTCGCAAGCTCATCGACGACGGTGACGGCGACTGGACCGCGAACTTCGGCGACACCCAGGCGAGCTTCCGCCGCGGGTCGATCTGCTTCTCCATGCGTCTGCTCGAAGGGGACTTCCCCGACTACGAGCAGGTCGTGCCGAGCAGCTGGCAGCGCCGCGTGATGGTGCAGCGGGACGCGATGATCGCGGCCCTCCGTCGCGTCAGCATCCTCGCCAGCGAGAAGTCGCACCCGGTGCGCTTCGCGATCATCAACGGCGGCGTCACCGTGACGGCGCGTCAGCCCGAGACCGGCGAGGCCCACGAAGAGGTCGAGGCCCAGGTCGAAGGTACGGACCTGGAGATCGGCTTCAACGCCCGCTACTTCCGGGACGCCCTCGCGGCGCTGAGCACCGACGTGGTGATGCTGGAGATCGGTGACTCGCTGAGCCCCTGCCTGATCAAGCCGGGCGACGGCAACAGCGACGAGCTGTTCGTCATCATGCCGATGCGGCTGGAGTAGATCTCCGCTGCACCTGAAGACCTTAGAGCTCCGCGACTTCCGCAACCTCGCGGCGGTCGATCTGGAGCTGTTCGACGGCCCCTGCGTCTTCTGGGGCGACAACGGCCAGGGCAAGACCAACCTGCTCGAGGCCGTGTACCTCCTGGGCACCCTCAAGAGCTTCCGCCGCGCTCGCGGCCCCGACATGATCCTCAAGGGCGCCGAGGTCGCGTCCGTGAAGGGCCGCCTGGTCGCCGGGGGACTGCCCCGCGACTGCGCGGTGTCGCTGACCAAGAAGGGCCTGCAGTTCAAGATCGACGGCAAGTCGCCCCGCGGGCTCCCGGACTGGTTTGCGCTCATCAAAGCGGTGGCGTTCGTGCCGTCGGACCTGCGGATGGTCGACGGACCGCCCGATCTGCGGCGGGAGTTCCTCGACCGGGCGGCGTTCACGCTCGATCCGACCTTCCTGGGCATCGCCCGGGAGTACCGGGTGGCCCTCAAACAGAAGAACGCGCTCCTGCGCGACAGCAAGCGGATGGGGCGGCCGATCGACCCGACGATGCTGGAGATCTGGAACGACAAGCTGGTGCGAGCCGGCGCGCAAGTGGTGCACCGACGCACCGAGTTCCTCCGCCAATTCGCCCCGGTCTTCCGAGAAGTTCACGAGGGCATCACCGCCGCCGCGAAGGGTCGGGCGGAGTTCCGATATCGGGGCTGCGTGGGCACTGAGGCGCTCGCAGACGGGATTTCGAGCATCGAGGCAGCCCTGGGCACCAAGGTTGCGGCTGCGGCGGCACAGGAGGCGAGGAGGGGCTTTTGTGTCGCCGGCCCTCACCGGGACGATTGGGAGCTTCGGGTCGGTGGAGAACCGCTGCGGAGCTTCGGAAGTCAGGGCCAGGTGCGCTCGGCGGCGCTGTCGATGAGGATCGGTCAGATGGTGCTCGCCAAGCGGGTCAGCGGCGTCTGTCCGCTCTTCCTCCTGGACGACGTCAGCAGCGAGTTGGACCCCCACCGAAACGCCCATTTGATGTCCCTGCTGCTCGACCTGGAGGCCCAGGTTTTGATCACCACGACCCACCGGGACAACCTCCGGCTCGACGCTGGCGCGTACAAGTCCTGGAACGTGCGTACGGGGACGCTGTCGCCTGACTGATCGAGGTGCTAGGGTGCGTCCCGGTTCCTCCATGAAATTTTACACGCGCGCGCACGATCGTATACGCACGCACGCGAAAGTCAGGCACCCATGACCGAGATCACCGAAACCCCCGCCACCGAGGATGGGGGCGAGTACACCGCCGCCAACATCAAGGTCCTCGAAGGACTCGAAGCCGTGCGGAAGCGCCCCGGCATGTACATCGGCGACACCCACGAGACGGGGCTGCATCACTGCGTCTACGAGGTTGTGGACAACTCGATCGACGAAGCGCTCGCGGGCCACTGCGACAGGGTGGACGTCATCGTCCACCTCGACGGCTCTGTCAGCGTCGAGGACAACGGCCGCGGCATCCCCACGGGCATGCACCCCGAGGAGGGCATTCCGACGGTCCAGGTGGTGCTGACGAAGCTCCACGCCGGCGGCAAGTTCGACAACGACTCCTACAAGGTCTCAGGTGGCCTCCACGGCGTCGGTGTGTCCGTGGTGAACGCGCTGTCGGAGTGGCTCCGGGTGGAGGTCTTCCAGGACGGCAAGTACTTCGCCCAGGAGTACGGGCGCGGCGACGCGACGACCGAGGGGAAGATCGTCGGCAAGACGGTCAAGCGCGGCACGAAGATCACCTTCAAGCCCGACACCCAGATCTTCGAGACGGTCGACTTCCAGTTCGACATCCTCAGCAAGCGGCTGCGGGAGCTCGCGTTCCTGAACAAGGGCATCACGATCGTGCTGCGTGACGAGCGTGACGACCGGAACCACGAGTTCTTCTACGAGGGCGGCATCGTCTCCTTCGTCGAGTACCTGACGGAGAACAAGCAGGCGCTGCACGAGCACCCCGTCTACCTCAACGGGGAGAAGGAAGGCATCGAGTGCGAGATCGCGGTCCAGTGGACGACCGCCTACTCCGAGACCTGCTTCACCTTCGCCAACAACATCAACACGCAGTTCGGTGGCACCCACCTGTCCGGCTACAAGGCCGCGCTGACCCGCACGATCAACTCCTGGGGCCAGGCCGCGGGGCTGTTCAAGAAGCTGAAGGAGAACCTGTCCGGCGACGACATCCGCGAAGGTGCGACCTGCATCATCAGCGTGAAGATCCCGGACCCGCAGTTCGAGGGCCAGACGAAGCAGAAGCTCGGCAACTCCAACGTGAAGGGGATCGTCGAGCAGATCGTCAACGAGCAGTTGTCGCACTTCCTCGAGGAGACCCCCGCGGTCGGCCGCGCCATCATCGAGAAGGCGATCGAGTCGAACCGGGCGCGTGAGGCGGCGCGGAAGGCGCGGGACCTGGCGCGGCGCAAGAGCGTGCTGGACGGCGTCGGCCTCCCCGGCAAGCTCGCCGACTGCCAGGAGAAGGACCCCGCTCAGTGCGAGATCTATCTGGTCGAGGGTGATTCCGCCGGCGGCTCCGCCAAGTCCGCTCGGGACCGGAAGTTCCAGGCCATCCGCCCGCTGCGCGGCAAGATCCTGAACGTCGAGAAGGCGCGGTTCGACCGCATGCTCGGCAACGAAGAGATCGTCACGATGATCACGGCGCTGGGGACGGGCATCGGGCCGGGCGAGTTCGACCTGGAGAAGCTCCGGTACCACCGCGTCATCATCATGACCGACGCCGATGTCGACGGCGCCCACATCCGCACCCTTCTTCTGACCTTCTTCTTCCGCCAGATGACGGACCTCGTCACCCAGGGGCACCTCTACATCGCCCAGCCGCCGCTCTACAAAGCCAAGAAGGGCAAGAAGGTCACGTACCTCAAGGACGACGCGGCGCTGACCGACTTCCTCTTCCAGGCGGGTGCCAGCCAGCTGCGGGTGGAGGCCAAGGGCCGGAGCGACGGACCGGTCGCGGCGCCGGAGATCTACGGCTTCCTGGGCTCGATTCGCGAGCTCCTCACGTTGCTGGAGAAGGCCTCGCGGCAGCGCGATCTGCGGGTCGTGCACAGCTTCGTCGAGAGCTTCGACGGTGACGCGGAGAAGCTGCACAGCCGCGACGCCATGCAGGCCATCGTCGATGAGATGAACGAGCTCCTGCTCGATCTGTACAAGCCCGACGACCTCCGGCTGACGCAGCTCGATCTGCAGCACAGCGAGGAGTTCGACGCCTGGGAGATCCACGTGCGAACGCGCGACTCGGGCGTGGACAAGTACACGCACATCGGCTGGGACTTCGTGAAGTCGGGCGAGATGAACGAGCTGACACGGCTGCACCGCGAGGTCTTCGAGTACGGCAAGCCGCCGTACAAGCTGCTTCGTCCCAAGGGCGAGCCGCTGGACTTCCGCACGGAGCGCGAGCTCTACACGTTCGTCGAAGCGGCGGCCTCCAAGGGTTACGACATCCAGCGCTACAAGGGCCTGGGCGAGATGAACCCCGACCAGCTGTGGGACACGACGATGGACCCGGACGTTCGCACCCTGGTGCAGGTCCGGCTGGAGGACATGGCCGAGGCGGAGAACATCTTCTCGATCCTGATGGGGGACGCGGTCGAACCGCGGAGGGAGTTCATCGAGACCAACGCGCTGAAGGTGCGGAACTTGGACGTCTAGGGGAGGACGGAATGGCTCACGACGCAGCAACGAAGATCTGGGGCACGGGCTTCTACGTCCCGCCCACGGTCGTCACCAACGACGATCTGGCGAAGCGGTTCGATACGTCGGACGAGTGGATTCAGCAGCGCTCCGGCATCAAGGAGCGTCGCTACTCCACCGCCGAGGACACGCCCGCGGCCATGGGGGAGAAGGCTGCGCGCAAGGCGATCGAGGACGCCGGACTCGAGGTCTCCGACATCGACACGATCATCGTCGCGTCGCTGTCGCCGGACCACGATTTCCCCGGCGTCGCGTGCTTCGTGCAGCACCGCCTGGGACTCCCCGGGACGGCCTGCATCGACATCCGAAACCAGTGCACGGGGCTGCTGTACAGCCTCGCCACGGCGGATGCGTTCATCCGCGTGGGGCAGGCCAAGCACGTGCTCGTCATCGGCACCGAGGTGCACTCCACGGGGCTGGACTTCAGCAACGAGGGTCGCGACGTGACGGTGCTGTTCGGGGACGGCGCCGCTGCCATGGTGGTCGGCCCCACGGACGACCCCAAGCGGGGGTTCCTGACCCACTGCCTGCGGGCGGACGGCTCGGGCGCCAAGCAGCTCTGGATCCCCGCCCCGGGCTCCAGCTACTTCCCCCACCGAGCCCCCAAGTCGATGTACGAGGACCGCTCGATGTACCCGCAGATGAACGGGCGGGCGGTCTTCAAGTTCGCGTGCACGAAGCTGCCGGAGATCATCGGCGAGGCGCTCGCCAAGACCGGCTACGGGCAGGACGACATCGATGTGCTGGTTCCCCACCAGGCGAACATGCGCATCAACGAGATGGTCGCCAAGCAGTTGGGCTTCCCGCAGGACAAGGTCGTCCACAACATCCAGAAGTACGGCAACACGACAGCGGCATCCGTTGGGATCGCCTTCCACGAAGCGAAGCAAGATGGGCGCATCCAGGAAGGCTCGTTGGTGATGCTCGCGGCGTTCGGCAGCGGGTTCACCTGGGCGGCCTCGCTGGTGCGGATCTAAGGAGCAGCCATCCCCCTCGAGATCGCCGACAAGCGCGTCATCTTCGTCACCGGCAAGGGTGGCACCGGGAAGACCGCCATTTGCGTGGGCCTCGCCAGGACTCTGGCGCGGCGGGGGCGACGTGTGCTCGTGCTGGAGATCGACGCCCCGCGGCCCAACCTGCCCAGCTACTTCGGCGGCGAATCGACGTACCAGCCGCGGGTGTTGGCGCCCCGGATCGACGGCGCGAACCTCGACTTCGACAACTGCCTGCAGAGCTACGTGGAGTCGGTGGTCCCGGTGAAGCGGGTCGTCGGCGTGGTGCTGCGGAACAAGGTCGTGAAGATCTTCCTGTCGGCGACCCCAGGCGCGCGCGAGCTCGTGCTCTTGTCGCGGATCTGGGAGCACAGCTTCGACCCGCGGTGGGACCACATCGTGGTGGATCTTCCGGCGTCGGGGCACGCCGTGGCGCTGTTCAAGTGCCCGTCGCTGGCCCAGAAGACCTTCGCCCGCGGACCCGTGTTCACCCGGGCCGGTGAGGTGAAGGAGCGGTTCTCCGACCCGGCCGTGGCCACGCTGCTGTTCGCGTCGCTGCCGGGCGAGATGCCGATCAACGAGACCATCGAGACCCGCAGCCAACTCCTGGCGTTGGGGCTCCCGCCGTTGGGTGGGTTCTTGCTCAACCGGTACCCAGACGAGGTCTTCACGGACAAGGACAACGAACTGCTCGACGCCCTCGTGGAGTCCGAGGCGCCGCCAATGGTGGCGCAGGCGGCCGAGGCGGCGTGGGTCGTTCGCCGTGAGCAGCACATCGCCAGCGAAGGGCTCGAGCGGCTGTACGACGAGTTCGGTCGCGAGGAGTCGTTCACCCTCCCGGTGGTCCCGGGCACGCACGACCAGGTGGCCGAGAGCTTCAGCCTCGTGTTCGGGGTGTTCGTCGCATGAGCACCAAACACCAGGGCCTCACCGAGGCGCAGTCTGTCCTCAAGGACGTGATCCGCAACCGCGGTCTGCTCATCTGCGTGGGCAGCGGCGGCGTGGGCAAGACGACGACCGCCGCCAGCATCGGGATCCAGGCTGCGATCGAGGGACGCCGCGTCTGCGTGGTCACCATCGACCCGGCGCGCCGGCTGGCCAACTCGCTCGGCCTGGAGGCCCTCGGCAACGACGAGCGGCAGATTCCGCTGAGCAAGTTCACCGAGTTCGGGGTCGAGCCCAAGGGCACGCTCCACGCGATGATGTTGGACACCCAGACGACGTTCAACGAGCTCATCCGCGACGTCTCCCCGGACGACGAGACGCGCGAGCGCATCCTCAAGAACCGCGTCTACATGCACCTGTCGGACACGCTGTCGGCGTCGCACGACTACATGGCGAGCGAGAAGCTCTACGACCTGCACAACAGCGGGCGGTACGACCTCGTCGTGCTGGACACCCCCCCGATGAAGAACGCCATCGACTTCCTGGAGGCGTCCGGTCGTCTGAGCCGGTTCCTGGACGACCGGATCGTGGGCTGGTTCCTCAAGCCCCACGAGGGCGAGCGCCGCTTCGGACTCAGCCTGCTGCAGGCGCCCGGCGCGCTGGTCTACAAGCTCCTGGGCAACGTCTTCGGCTCGGACTTCCTGGACGAGATCGCGGAGTTCTTCCTCGCCTTCAAGGACCTGCTCGCCGGCTTCAAGGATCGCGCGGACGCGGTCTCGGCGTTGCTGCGGGATCCGGCGCTGACCAAGTTCGTCATCGTCTGCACGCCGCAGAGCACGTCGATGGAGGAGGCTCGCTACTTCCACCGCCAGCTGGAAGAGCGGCGGATGCCCGGGGGCTACTTCATCGTCAACTGCGTGGGCCGCTACGGAAGCTGCAAGCGGGACCCGGAGACGAACCACTACCTGGTCGAGTCGGACCGCGCGTTCATGCGCACCGAGCTGACGGACCACGCCTCGCCCAAGAAGATTAGGACCTTTACCCAACGCCTGGAGGCGCACTTCGACCGCAGCGTCGCGATGGCTCGTGATGACGAGCACGCCATCGCGGGACTGCGGGGCTTTGCCGGTTCGAGGGCGGTCGTCGCGACGATCCCCCGCATGCCGGAAGACATCTATGACTTCGACGGCCTCCTGGCCATCGATCGACATCTCTTCGGAGATTTGGAGCTGACTGCCTGATGAGTGCTTTTGCCGCGAACGTGGTTCGAATCGACATCGAAGATGAGATGCGATCGAGCTACCTCGACTACTCCATGTCCGTCATCGTGGGGCGCGCGTTGCCGTCCGCCCGCGATGGTCTCAAGCCGGTTCACCGCCGGATTCTGTACGCCATGTTCCGCGAGGGACTGCTGTCCAACCGGCGCTACTCCAAGTGCGCCGGCGTCGTCGGTGAGGTGCTCAAGAAGTACCACCCGCACGGCGACTCGGCGGTCTACGACGCGCTGGTCCGCATGGCCCAGCCGTGGAACCTCCGCTACCCGCTGATCGACGGCCAGGGCAACTTCGGCAACATCGACGGCGACTCCGCGGCGGCCTACCGGTACACGGAGTGCCGGCTCAAGCGGCTGGCCGAGGACCTGCTGTCGGACATCGACAAGGGCACGGTCGACTTCGCGCCCAACTTCGATGGCACGACGCCGGAGCCGCTGGTGCTCCCCACGCGCGTCCCGAACCTGCTGGTCAACGGCAGCTCGGGCATCGCGGTCGGTATGGCGACGAACATCCCGCCCCACAACCTGGGCGAGATCATCGACGGCACGATCGCGCTGATCGACGACAAGGAGCTCACCTCCGAGGAGTTGATGGGCTTCATCCCCGGGCCGGACTTCCCCACCGGGGGCGTCATCTACGGCAAGGCGGGTCCGTTCGACGCGGCGACCACCGGACGCGGTCGCATCCGTGTGCGCGGCGTGGCCGAGGTGATGAAGGATGAGAACGGCGACGACAAGTCGATCATCATCACGGAGATCCCCTACCAGGTGAACAAGAGCCGCCTGGTCGAGTCCATCGCCAAGCTGGTGCGGGACAAGAAGATCGACGGCATCCGGGACATGCGCGACGAGTCCGACCGGACCGGCATGCGCATCTACATCGGCCTGAAGCGCGACGCCATCGGGCAGATCGTGCTGAACCACCTGTACAAGCAGACGGCGCTCCAGAGCACGTTCGGCGCCATCAATCTGGCGCTGGTGAACGGCCGTCCGCAGGTGCTGCAGCTGCGCGAGATCCTCGCGGAGTTCATCGCCCACCGGAAGGAGGTCGTGCTCCGTCGCACGCGGTTCGAGCTGACCCAGGCGGAGGCCCGCGAGCACATCGTCGCCGGCTACCTCAAGGCGCTGGACGTCATCGACGAGATCATCGCGATCATCCGAGCGAGCGCGAACGTGGACATCGCGCGGGCCGAGCTGATCGGGCGGTTCGACTTCACCCACGTGCAGGCGCAGGCGATCCTCGACATGAGGCTCGCTCGGCTCACCGGTCTGGAGCGCGACAAGCTCGAGGCGGAGCATGCCCAGCTGCTGCTGACGATCACGGACCTCAAGGAGATCCTCGCCAGCGAGATTCGCGTCCGCGAGATGATCAAGGGCGAGCTGCTCCAGATTCGCGAGCGCTACGCCGACGATCGTCGGACCAGGATCATCGAGTCCTCTGCGGACCTGTCGATCGAGGACCTGATCGCCGACGAGGACGTCGTCGTGACGTTCAGCCACCTGGGCTACGTGAAGCGCACCCCGCTTCGCGAGTATCGGGCTCAGCGTCGTGGCGGGGTCGGGCGCAAGGGGATGAACACGCGTGACGAGGACTTCGTCAAGGACGTGTTCATGGCCCGCACGCACGACAAGCTGATGATGTTCACGACGTACGGTCGGGTCTATCTGCTGCGGGTCTACGAGGTCCCCGAAGGTGGACCGGCGGCGCGCGGCCGGCCGATGGTCAACCTCATCGACCTGGACGAAGGCGAGACCGTCGCGACGGTCGTGCCGATGCGGGAGTTCGACGACCGCAGCCTCGTCATGGTCACCGAGTCGGGGCGCATCAAGCGCACCAAGCTGGAGGACTACAAGAACATCCGGGCCGGCGGGATCATCGCCTGCAGCCTCCGGGACGACGACCGCGTGCTCGCGGTGCGGCTGCTCGAGGATCCGGAGGGTTCGGTGCTCATCTCGACCGCCCAGGGCAAGTCGATCCACTTCCTCGCTGAGAAGGCGCGGGAGATGGGGCGGACGGCCAGCGGCGTGCGCGGTGTGACGCTGGTGGAAGGCGACAAGGTCGTCGGCTTCAGCGTGATCGAGCCCGACAAGAACCTGCTGACCCTGACGGAGAACGGCTACGGCAAGCGCACGCCGATCTCGGAGTACCGCCAGCAGAACCGCGGCGGCATCGGGCTGATCGACATCAAGACCCAGGGTCGGAACGGCGAAGTCGTCGGGGCGACGCAGGTCGTCGATGGTGACCAGCTGATGATCGTGACGTCCAACGGCAAGATCATCCGCACAAGGGTGGACGAGGTGTCGGTCATCGGCCGCAACACCATGGGCGTTCGCATGATCCGGCTGGACGAGAAGACCGACGAGCAGGTCGTCGCCTTCTCCCGTCTCACCGAGGACCAGATCGGGGACGAGGACGAGCCCGGCGCGGAAGTTGAAGAAGGTGCCGAGGGCGCGGAGGGCGCCGAAGGTGCCGAGGGCGCGGACGCGGCGGAGCTGGAGACCATCCCGGCCGCCGATCCCGATGCGGTGACGCTCGATGACGAGGAGTACAACGAGGCTGAGGAGCTCCCGGGAGACGGTGAGCCTTCTGAGTAGGTTTACCCTCCTGGTGGTGCTGACGGTCGCCGCCGGATGTGGCGACGGCCCCGAGTCGGCCGTGCGCCACGCGGACGAGCTCTTCGCGGCGGCGCGCTGGGAGGAGGCGGCGGCCGCCTACACGAACCTGCCGGAGGAGGCGGGCCGCTGGCGTGCCTACGGAGCGTGGCGAGCGGCGGCGCTGTACCGCGACGCCCTGCAGGATGTCCCCCGCGCCGAGGAGGCGTTCGCGGCCTGCGCGCGGCAGTGGCAGGACGACGAGTGGGGCTACACCTGCACGGTCGATCAGGCCGATCTGATGCGTGACGCGGGCCGGCCGCGCGATGCGATCGGAGCCTATCGAAGCGCGCTGGCGCTACGCCCGAAGGGGATCTACGCCGAGCACTGCCTGCTGGAGTCGGGCCGCTCCTACCTGCTCCTCAGCGAGCCCGAGCAGGCCCGGGTCGAGTGGGACGAGCTGCTGCAGAACTTCCCCGGCAGCCCTCTGGCTCCGACGGTCGCCCTGGAGGTCGCGCGGTCGTTCGATGTCCAGCGCGACGGCAAGGGGGCGTTGGAGGCGTATCGGGCGGTGCAGGAGCGATTCCCGGCCCACCCGGTGAGTCCGTTGGCGGCGTTCGGCGAGGGTGAGGTACTGGAGCAGCTCGGGCGATTGGATGAAGCGGAGGCGACCTTCGAGAGGGTCGTGCCGCTGCACCCGAACCCGGCCGCGGTTCGAATCAAGCTGGAGGCGGTGCGTCAGCGCCGCGAACGAAGGGGCAGGGACACCCGCTCGGTCATGGACCAGGGTGTGGATCTGAGCCAGAGGGGCAAGTGATGAGCGAGCAGGGCCTTCCGTACTTCCACCCCGGCGGCCGCAGCGCCGCCCTGTTGGCCGAAGCCGGCCGGCTCATCCCCGGTGGAGTGAACAGCCCCGTCCGCGCGTTCAAGGCGGTCGGCGGCAGGCCCCCGTTCATCGACCGGGGCGAGGGATGCCGCGTCCGGGACGTCGACGGCAACTGGTACATCGACTACGTCGGGTCGTGGGGTCCGCTGATCCTCGGTCACGGCAACCCCGGGGTGCGTCGGGCGGTCGAAGCGGCGCTGGCCGATGGCACGTCGTTCGGGGCGGTCACGGAGGGGGAGATCTCCTTCGCTCGTGAGATCTGCGATCGGGTGCCGGGCCTGGAGATGGTGCGACTGGTCAACTCGGGGACCGAGGCGACGATGTCGGCGATCCGGTTGGCCCGCGGGGCGACGGGTCGA
>PVBE012579771.1_pt1 | contig 13185 bp, 5 predicted proteins | sample 1631181 | NCBI WGS metagenome assembly PVBE01 (sample SAMN08397723, study PRJNA350692) | Marine metagenome, whole genome shotgun sequencing project. | isolation source: water | place: Pacific Ocean | collected 2012-04
GGCCACGCCCCCGCCTTCGTGAACCTCATCGGCCACGTCGGCTCCGCGGCCTCCGCACCCCCACCGCACACCACCCAACCTTGGACAAAGCCGCTGCGCGGCATGCTGGCGCACGAGCTCACCCAACCGCTCACCGCCATCACGCTGACCACGGCGCTCCTGCTGGAGGAGGCACAGGAGAACACGCCCGAAGCGCAAAGGGAGGACTTGCTCGCCGTCCAGGACGGCGTCAGCCGCATGACGGGGATCATCAGAAACCTCACCCGCTCTGGGCAGGTTCACCCCGATCCTGCGAACAGCGCGCCGCCGAAGAGCCCGATCACGATGGCTACGTGCAAGGCGAAGGAGAGCAGGAGTGAGCCGGTCCGCGTGCGAGCCAAGCTCAGAAGCAGGCTCTCGAACAACGCCAGGAACCAGTAGATCGGTCCGGACGCGAAGAAGAAGCAGTGGAGGACGGCGGCCACGACGGTCGTAACGACAAGCCCGGGTGCGGCGTAGCGTCGCCCGGCCGTGAGCCCGTAGAACAGGAAGCCTCGCGCAAAGAGCTCGATGGCCAGAGGGACTCCGACAAAGCGCAGCGCCGCCGCGGCGAGCAGGCCAACCCAGGATCCCTGGGGCCGCTCGGCAAGGAAGAGGCCCGGGTCGTGACCGAACGCCGGGCCGATGACCAGGATCGCGGCGATCCAGAGCGAGGTGATCGTCGCGTAGAACAGGGCCTGGCCGCGCGGGGGGAGGCGGAGGGCCAGGTACTCGCGGGCGGGCACGTCCACGAGCAGAACGACCAACACGGTACCGAAACCCAAGACCATCAGCGCCATGGCCGTGGACACCAGATCGAAGAGCGGGTGGTCACCCAGGCCGGTGACGGGGACCTCGGGCCGAATCGCGAACAGAGCCACGTGGAGTCCCGTGGCGACGATCACGAACACGAACAAGGCCGCGCCGAGGATCCCGACGCTCCACAGCCCGGTGGCCAACACACCCCAAGGGGCAGGGGGCCGTGACGTTGCCCTCGGATCGGGGAGGTGTGGTGGGTTCATGGGGGCGTCGAGTGGCTCGGGGCTCGCGTTGCCTGGTCTGAGTCGTGCAATGCACGAACAACAAACATGTTCAGGGAGCTTAGTGGAGCGCGCCAAACACCGCACCCATGCACCGTGTCCCCCAGGTCGCCCCGCGGAGGGCAGCGGCATGCGGACGCCCGGCAGGTGACAAAGGCACGCGAGCGGATACCTTGGCCCCCCGATGCCTAGGGGCGACACCACGAGCCGCCCCTGGACGACAGCCAAGGAGAACGGCCCCATGACGACCCCCACCATGCAGGAACTGAAGTCAGCCTTGGTCGATGGCATCGGCCGCCACTTCGCTGCTGGAGCCACTCCCCGGGTCGCAGAGCTGCTCAAGCCTCCCGGCCTCGCCAGCGAACGGGTCTCTCCCTTCACCATGTTGGGCCTGGATGACGGCTCCGCGGGGCTGGCCTGGAACCTGCTCGCGACGGACGACGACCGGCGAGCCTACGACGAACTGGATCCCACCGGCTTCGTGGGCCGGGATGCCATGGATCTGACCCGCGGCTTCGTGGAAGGTGACCAGGTGGAGCGCATCGTGGGCTACACCGCCTGCCACGCCCTGTCGCAGATCGTCCTGGCCCGCGGCGGCTACCGCCATCACACGGGCGCCGACCTCCTGTCCCTGGCGCAGCCGTCGGCGGGCGATCACGTCGGCATGGTGGGCTTCTCGACACCCCTGGTACGAGCCTTCTGCGCGAAGGCCGAGCGCGTGACCGTGCTCGAAGCCCGCGACCGCAGCACCCGATTGGAGCGTGTCCACGTCACCCGCGACGCCCAAGAACTCTCGGCCTGCGACAAGGTGCTGATCACCTCCACCTCCCTCCTGAACGAGAGCTTCGCCGAGCTGGCGCAGATCACCCGCGGAGCGAGCTTCCGAGCTGTCTACGGGCCCGGCGCCGGGGTCCTGCCGGACCTCTTCTTCGAGCTGGGCTTCCACGCCATGGCCGGCATGATCGTGCTGGACGGGGCGCTGCTGCTGGAGCGCCAGCGGACTGGGAAGAAGTGGCGCGAGGCCAAGCGCAAGTGCGTCCTCGTACCCGAGGCGTGAGCGTGCCTTCTCCGACTGGACGACATCCCCGACCGGATGAACCGGAAGACCAGGAGGTCGTCGACCTCGAGGCGCAGCCGCCTCGCTCCTTCACCCCTCCAGCACCACCATGGCCGCTGCTCGATCGCCTTCGTGGGTCAGGCTCAGCCAAGCGCACTGGACGCCCGCGGCCTCGGCGGCGGCGAGGGCCTGGCGGTGGAGCACCAACACCGGGCGACCACCAGGATCGTTGGCCACCTCGATGTCTCGCAGGTCCCAATGGGGTGGCGCTCCACCCGCAAGGACGGCGCCCATCGCCTTGACGAAGGCTTCTTTCGCGGCGAAGCGGGCAGCCAACCGCTCGGCCGGGGGCACGGGACCCTCGAGGGCCCTGGCGAGCTCGCCAGGGGTGAAGCAGCCCTCGAGCGCAGCACCGGAAGGATCGGCGAGGGCCTCCCGCCACGGCCGGGAGTCCACCAGGTCCAAGCCCAGGCCCCGGATCATGGCCCCACCTCCCCAACAGGGGCGTTCAGGAGCAGATCGCGCTCCTTGGCACCGGAGACCCCGTCCCCGCCGCGCAGCTGCACTGCGGGTTGCTCGCCCAGCAGGACGCGATGCTGCTCCTGCAAGCGGCTCCTCCACCTGCGCTCGCGCCGCTGGCTGTACGCCTCGAGGCGCTCGGCCGGCAGGGAGGTGAGAAGCACGTCGGGGTGCACCAGGCAGACCAGGGCGCCCACGTGCCCGAATCCCAGGCTGGTCAACAAGGCAGCTCGCAGCTCGCCCGAGCCCAGCTCCAACGGCTCGTCCGGGAAACAGAGGGGAAGGCGCCGCGCCAGGGCCGCATCGGGTTCGTCCAGGTTGCGGATGGCGGGGACGACCCCCTCGAGCATCGCCTGCACCAGGCCGATACTCTGCCAGGCCGCCGCGCCTCCCTTGCTGTGTCCCGTGAGTCCCTTCTGGGCGATGACGGGCAGGGGATCGCGCAGGTCGCGCCCCAGTGCCATGGCGATGGAGGCGTGCAGGTCCACCTCGTTGGGATCGTTCGCCTCCGTGCTGGTGCCGTGCAGGGAGACCACACCGATGTCGCCCGGGCCGAGCCCGAAAGCCGCCAGGGACCGCGCCAGAGGCGAACGTTCGCCCCCGGCGGCCAGGCCCAACAGCCCCTTCCCAGGCGCGGGAATGGAGCCCTGGAGACCGTCACCGCGGGACCACGCGCCGCCCACGAGCCCGTAGATTGGCAAGCCCAGCTCGAGCGCCCGATCGGCGCGACACAGCAGCAGCGTGCCGCCGCCCTGGGCTTCGACGAAGCCACCACGTCGAGCGTCACAAGGCCGGCTGGCCTGGTCGGGCTCGAGGCCTCGGCTCTCCAGCTCGCGGTCGGAGATCGTGGCACCCATGTCGGCGAAGCCGCGCATGCCTTCGGGGCCGAGATCGTCGAATGCCCCGGCCACCACCAGATCGGCCTTGCCACGCAGCACCATGTCCACGCCCAGCTCCAAGGAGACCGCCGCCGTGGCGCAGGCCCCGACAGGGTGCACCATGGGCCCGTAGCCCCCGTGCAGGGCACAGGCGGCCCAGGCGGGCGAGACGTTGATCAGCGCCTCCTGCAGGGCGTCGGTTTGCCGCTCGCGATCCAGGACGGGGTCCACGTACAGCCGTCGGATAGCCCGCATGCCGCCGATGCCACCGCCCTGACTCGAGCCCACCCGGGTGGGGTGCAGGGCGGCGCACAGCTCCTCGGGGCCCGCGCCAGCGCTGCGGAAGGCCTCGGCCGTGGCGACCAGGTTGAAGGCTGCCACCGGGTCCATCTGCTCCACCAGATCCGCGTCCAGGCCCAGCCGGGTGAGGTCCCAGCCATCGGGGAGCTGCCCGCCGAAGGTGCGAGTAAGCGGCGCCAGCCGGGGCAGGCGCACTCGGCTGCCTGCACGGCACCGCAGGGTCCAGCGCCCCTCTGCGTCCTGGAACACCTCGGTGTCATCCGGATCCGCAGCCGCGATGCTCCGTGCGAGGGTCTCGTCGGGGAGGTGGAAGATCAGATCCTGCTCGAGCCGCAGCTCGGTCAGGGCCTCGACACCCCCGGGAGCGAAGTGGTCGAGCCGCCGCACCCCCACGCGAGCATCGAGGTCGTACCGATCCGCCATCTCGGACGGATCAACGGCCTCGCCGGTGGCGCGGTCTTCCCAGCGACCCCGCTCGAAGCGCACCAAGCCGCAGAGCCAGGCCAGCTCGAGGGCTGCCTCGGGAGTAGCGTGGCCGTGCCGCTCGTAGGACCAGCGGACCCGCTCGTTGCCGAAGGGACCCACCTCGCCGAAGCCCACGATGGCCACCGCGCGGGAAGGATCGAGCCCACAGCGCGCGTTGGGATCCGTGGCGGGCAAGGTCGGGAAGTCGAACAGAAGCCGTGGCAGGGGTGCAGGGCTATCACCCTCCTCTCCGCCGGGGTCCGCCCGCCTGGCAGCACGCAGGGCCCGCTCGATAACCTCGCGCAGCCCCGACGCGGCCGCACCGAAACCACCGGTGAGGTCGGCCACCACGGGCTCTTCCGCGGCTCGTCCTCGGGCCTCGCCCTGACAACGCTCCAGCAGCAGATCCGCCATCTCGATGGTGTCGAAGGTCTGGATGCCCAGCTCTGTCTCCACGGCCTGCCAGGTCGGATCGAGCCCGCCCATCAGGCCCGTGCCTCTCACCCAGCCCATGCGAGCACCCACCAGGGTGACCCGGTGGCCCCAACGATCCCACTCGGACCGCCAGCGGTGCAGCAGCGCCTCGAGGCCGGCCTTGGACTCGGCATACAGCCCATCGCGGCCCACCTGGCCGTGATTGGGGCTCAAGGGAAGCACGACGTGGACCCTGGGGGCCCGGCGCCCGGCACGGGCGGTATACCGGGCCATCGCGCCTACCAGGCGCTCCACACCCACCAGGTTCACCTGCAGGGTAGCCCGGATGCGCTCGCCCAGATCGCCCACGTCCCCCTCGGCCGGCGCGGCCGCGAAGGGGAAGCACAAGGTTGGGAGCCAGGGCTCCTTGGTGCGTTGGCGCCGGGCGCCCCGCTCCTCGCTCGCCGAGCTCACCAGCCAATGGCAGAGCGCCTCGGCATCCGCAGGGCAGCCCTGATCGAATGGGACCAGGTGCAGCTCGGCGCCCGCAGCGGCGTGCTGTCGGTACAGAGCACGGAAGCGCGCCAGGGACTGCCGCCGTTCCTCCGCCGGTGGGAACGTGGTGGCCACCACCCTCGCGCCGCCTTCGAGCAGACGCACGACCACCGCTTCCGCGATGGAACCCGGGCCCGCCCCCGTGATCACGGCGGTCTCTCCGGCCCAAGGCTTCGGAGCTCCGCCGCGGCGCACGCGCATCGTACAGCGCTCCAGCGCCCGCCGGGCCGCCGGACGTTTCTGCCGCCGGGCCCGCTCTATGAGGGCCTCCAGCACACCCACCAGCTCCGGGGACGCACAGCGCACCAGGCGAGCTTCCAGATCCGGGTCATGCTCACCGGCGGACAAACGGGCATACCACCGCAGCGCATCCGCTCGCGCCCAGCTGGCGGAAGCGGTCAGGGCCACGTGATGGCGAGAGTCGAACAGGCCCGAAGAAGGGACTGCAGCCGCGGGGCGCGCGGGCTCTACCGGGGCGCGGTCCACCAGCGCGGGGTCCAGACCCGCCGCCTGAAGAGCCGTGCGGGCCACGCCAGCCCAGCGCTCCCGATCCTCACGACCCAGCTCCTCGAGGGCCCGAGGATCCATGGCCACACCCAGGTTCGAGGCGGGGGCCTCGCGCCGGGGGATCTCTCGCCCGAGCAGGGTGGCATAGCGGGCCACCGCGGCCTCGACGGCCTGGTCGCCGGTGAGCCCAGACTCCTCCCGATGAACCAGGGGCAGCACGCAGAGCACGGCGTTCTGGCGCGCGGGACCCAGGCCCCAGCCAGCGTACAGATCCGCCTCGAGCTTCCGGCTATCCAAGCCCAGCTCGGCCAAGGCGCGGTCTCGATGGGCCCTGATGAACGGACCCGGGAGCCGATAGCGCGATCCTGCCGCGGCCTCGAGCGCCTGCACCAGGGCGGGCATGGGAAGCTCGTGGGCGCCGTCCACCGCGCTGACCCCCAGCTCCTTGCCCAAGGCAGCCAACACCTGGTTGCGCCGGGCGGAGTTGCCGCTGAGGAGTCCATCCAGGCTCGCCGTACCCTCGAAGTCGGCCAGGGGCCGCCCCGTCGCCACGGACAGGCACAGCCGGACGCTACGGTCGAAGGACAGAGGCGAATCGTCGAGGGTCGGAGCCTCCGATACCGAAACCGCTGGGCGATCCACCAGCGCCATCGTGTCGGCGGCGGCGGACTTCACCTCGTGCGCCGGCTCGACGGGTTCGGGTCCGAGGCCCAGGAGGATCTCGCGATCCCGTTCTCCGTGTACCAGCTCCAAGGGCGTGTCCGCCCCCTGCTGACTGCGGGCCATCATGCCCACCAGCACGGGCGCCTCGCCCGGACCCAGCTCGAGCAGGCGCTCGCATCCCGCCAGCAGGAGCTCCTGGGTTTCGATCCAGCGGACCGGGGAGGCGAACTGCCAGGCCAGCACCTCGATCAGCAGGGTGCGCCCGTGAGCGCGGGGGTCGACGAGGGCATCCTCGAGGACCGTGGTCCCCGTGGCCTCGATGACGGCCTGCACGAAGTCCTCGTCGAGGCGGAAGGGTCGGGCCACGAGATTGGGAAGGTAGTGCCCCTCCAATGCCTCTAGGTCGAGGTCGACGGGCACACACTGCTCCAAGACGTCCCGGAACGCCGGCACGCCCTGACGCAGAAGTGGCGAGTGGAAGGGAACGTCGAGCCCAGGCAGGGCCACCCATCCTCCCTCTCCACGCTCGGCGAGGGCCGCCTCGAGGGCCGCCGTGGCTTCCACGTGGCCAGCCACGGCATACTGCTTGTCGCGAACGTTGTGGTTGACCACGAACAGAGGCTGGCCGGACCGCCGAGCCACCTCTTCCACGAGCGCCGCGGTCGCCGCGCCGTCCAACCCAACACGTCCGGGTCGCACCACGCCCATGGCGAAAGGCGACCGTCCATCGGCATCTCGATCCACGAAGTGCTGCATGGTGGCACCTCGCTGGAAGACCAGCTCCACCATGTCCTCGAGCTCGACCACGCCGCCGAGGGCGGACAGGGCGGAGTATTCGCCGACGGAGTGCCCACAGAGGAAGCGCGGCTTGGGCAGCGCCCCCGCTTCCCTCAGCTCGGCCACTCCGGCGCAGGCCATCACCGCCAGCGCCACCTGGGTGATCTGGGTGGCGTTGAGCACGCCCTCGGGGTGGCGCAGCACCTCGCCAGCCACGTCCAGCTCCCGGGGGTTGTCGCGAACCGCCTCGAGCAACGAGAAGCCGAGGCACCGCCGCGCGTGGCGCTCGGCGCGGTCCCAGACGGCGCGGGCCGCTGCAGAGCGAGCGTACCCCTCCATGCCTATCCCCGGTCGCTGACAGCCCTGGCCTGGAAAGACCAGCGCCGTGGCGGGTGCCGCCATGAGCGCCGTCAGTGCCAGCACCGGCCGCTCGTCGTGGGAGAGCTCGAGCTCCACCACCTCGTCACCGTCCACACGGGCAACGGCGCGAGCGAGGCAGCGCAGCCGGGCCCCCAGAGGTACGGTGTCCAGGTACCGAACCCGAACCCACCGCAGCCGGCGGCCACCGGCAGTCAGCCGTGCGCAGGCCGCAGAGGCCATCCACTGGCCGTGAACGATGGGAGCGTCCAGACCCGCCAGGGCGGCCACGCAGGCATCGCGATGGATGGGGTTGAGGTCTCCACTCGCCGCTGCGAACGCGGCCATGTCCACGGGCGCCTCCAAGTCCTCGTCCAACACGGACCGAGGTCGATCGATGGGCACGGCCCCAGCCGTGGGTTCCTCGACGGGGCCTAGCGCACAGGCGTCCGCTGGGAGAGGAGCCTCGACGTGGCGAAGCAAGAAACGCTGCACGATCCTCGTGTCCGCGCGGCCGTCACGGCACAGCTCCGCTCGCAGGAGCACCTCGCGCCCGCCAGGCCTGTCCGCCACCTCGGGCTCCGACACCCGGACCTCCACGGGGCCGGAGCCCGGCGTGGCGAGCCGCTCGAGCTGCCCCTCGACATGCAACAAGCTGGTAGGATCCGCGCCGAGAGCGCCGCTCAACAGCGCGCGCATCATGGCGGGCAGGGCCAGAGCGAAGGCAAGCTGCAGCGGCTCCTCCGCTGCGTCGTCCCCCACGACCCGCCGCCAGGCGGCCACACGCTCGACTCCGAAGCCCTCGTCACGGAGCAGGAGCTCCCGGTAGAACGACCGAAGTCGCTCGCCCACCTCGGTCCCAGCCCGCAGCTCCACACGCCGGCCGGGCCGAAGCTCGAAGGGCAGGGCCAGCCGCACGGGAGGACCCTCGGGGAGCGGGTGCTCGAGCTCGAGCCTCACGCCCTCGGAACCGCTGGGTACGAGCCTGGAACGCCCCCCTCCCGCCGAGAGCACGGCGGGCAGCGGGTTGTCCCTCACCTGGTCGCCGCGCAGACAGCGCTGGGCACCCAGAGCCGCCTGCCCCGGACTCCACGCCCCGTCCCGCACCCGCTCCGCCCCGGCCAGGCAGGGCTGCAGGAAACGGGCCAACAGATCGGCCACCGGCTCGTCCACGCGCTGCACGCCATCCAACCCGCCAGGGCCCGGCACCACGAGCACGGACTCAGCGTCGTAGCGATCGTCGTGGGACTGCCACAGAGCGTCCGACGTGAACCAACGGCGCACGTTCTCGTCGATGATCGGCACGAACGGCACGGGCTTGCCAGGACCCCCACAGACCTCGATCACGAAGAAACGTGCATCCTCGGGAAGCACGGGCGTCTCCGCCAGGGCCGGGAGTAGATGCGCGAAGGTGGTGAGCAAGGAATGCGGCTCGTCCAGGTCTCCGGCGTGGGGCCAGGGGCCCGACCAATGGCAGCGACGCAGGGCCCGTCGCAGCATGCGCAGGAAACGACCGCGGTGAGTCGGATCGAGCCAAGGGCCATCGTCCTGGGACCGGCGTCGCCCGAGGGCCATCAGATCCACGAGCCGCTGGAGCAGCGCGAGATAGTCGAAGTCCTCCAGGTCCCCGAACCAGGGCTTGCAGCTGCGGGACAGAGCGGCGGCGATCTCGTCGTGACGCGCCCGCACGGCCTCGACGTCCCCGGCCACGGCATCCAACAACGCGGCGGTCCTGGCCGCGTGGTTGTCCAGGTAGTGGATGTCGGCTCCCAGCCCGCTGCACCCCGAGCGTACGGAACCCGCAACGGTGCCCCGCGCCATCAGGCGCTCCGAACCCCGCGCGGCCACCAAGGCGCGCTTGACGGCCGGAGAGGTCCCGGCTTCGAGGGCCGCCATCGCGGCGGTACCCACGAAGACCGCGTCTACGGGCATGGGCGCCCGCCCGCGGGCCTCGCTCCAGGTGCCACTGAGCAAGGACCACGCTCGCTCGGGATCGGCGATGCCCCCGCCCACGGCAAGGACCAGCCCGAGCCGCTGGCGGATTCGCCCGTACCAGCGCAGCAAGAGCTCCTCGAGCTCGGCAAAGCCATGGTGCCCGCCTGCCCGTCCCCCCTCGATCTGCAGGATCAGGGGGTGACCCGGATCGCGGTCGGCGATGGCCAGGGCTTGCTCGATCTGATCGTCCGCACCCACCTTGAGGGCGTTCAGCTCCATGCCCAGCCCGCGCAGCTCCCGCAACAGGGCCGCAGCTTCGTCCACCGGGGGAAGCCCCGCGGTGATGGTGACACCGAGGATCGGATGTCCCTCGGCGCGCAGCCGCTGCACCAGGCGCTTCTCGCCCAGGTGGAGGTCCCAGAGGTAGCGATCCAGGTACAGGGCGTTGAAGAGGTACCCCTCCCCTGGCTGGAGCTGCCGACGGAGCTGCTCGGCGCGATCCCGCAAGATGGCCTCGCTCGGCTGGCCACCACCGGCGAGCTCGGCGAGGAACCCCGCGTTGGCCGCCGCGGCGACGATGGGAGCCTCGACGGTGGTGGGGGTCATGCCCGGGAGCAGCACGGGCGGCGCACCGGTCAGTCGCGTGAAGGCGTTCTCGACCCGCTCGCCGCCATCGGCACCAGCGTAGGTGACCGGAGCCCAACTGCCCCAAGGACGGGGCGACCGGATGGAGCTCTCGTCCCGCGCCCTCAGCTCGGCCTGGCCTTCCTCGGTGGCACCCGCCACCACGCGCACGCCCCAACCCTCGAGGCAGCGCCGACACAGCGAGGCGACGCCGCCGCCGGGACCGAGGTCCACCAAGTACGTGGCACCCAGACCCCGCACCGCGTCCATGGTGGCCAACCAATCCACCCGACCCAAACACTGGGAGCTCACCAAGTCCGGCTCACCCAGCCAGGGGGCGCCGTCCTCGTAGCGGAGCAGGGGAACCACCAGCCCAGCCGGGTCCAGCTGGGCTCCGATTCGATCCGCGTCCGCCCGCAGCGCCTCCAAGCAGGGCTCCATCACGGGGGAGTGGAAGGGCGCGCCCACGGGCAGCCCCTCGATGGACACGTGGGGAGGCGGCGACCCGGTGCCGTTCGAGAACGCCACGCGCTGCCGATCGATCCAGGCAGCGAGCCAGCGCTCCATTCGCACGAGCGCATCGGGCTCTCCACTGAGCACCACCTGGCGCGGCCCGTTCACGAGGGCCAAGGTGACGCCTTGCTGCTCGCCGACGGCCGCCTCCACCCAACCGGCATCCAGCCCACTGACGGCGAGCATGGGCGCACGGCCGTTCCGCTGCCGCCCCCAAGCGATCTGCATGCGGGCCCCCTGCCAAGCCATGTAGCGAGCGATGCGGGCGGCGCGCCGCAGGAAGGCGGCCGGGGGCAGGCCCTCGGCAGCGAGCGCCGCGGCGACGATCCCCTGGCTGTGGCCGGTCACGGCCACGGCCCACTCCGAGATGGCCTCGGGGGCGAGCCCCACCGTGCGCAGAGCCTGCAGGCGAGCTGCCTGGGTCACGAAGATGGCGGGCTGGGAGATGGCGGAACCCGCCAGAGCCTGATCGCTGGGACGAATCGAGGGATCGCGCAGCCAAGCCTCCAGGTCCAAGCCCAGGGGGTGCAGCCCCAGCAAGCCCAGCCCGTGGTCCAGCTCGTCCACCATCGCGCGGGAGCAGCACTCGACGACCTCGCGGGACTCGCGACCACCGCGGTACAGGCCCTCGAGATCCTCCCACCAGCGCTGCGCCTGCCCGCCGAAACCCAGCACGATCCGCAGCTGGCCAGTCCGGGCCAACCGCGCCAGGGCGGGATGATCCCCCGTCCCTCGGGAGCCGCGCACCAGCTGGGAGAGAGGCGGGACCGCCGGCGAGGTTTCGGGCCGGTCGGTCGGGTTCTCGCCTTGGATGGAGCTGGTGTTGGGTGTGCGGATGCGCATGGTGCGGACCTCCGTTGGGGAAGAGTCGGGCGTTAGCAAGACCCGTGCCACTCCCGCCCAGCGGACATCGTCCCGGACTCGGATTCAGCGACAAGCCGCTCTCGAAGCCCTTACCCGCGCGGAATCCACCACCACCGGCGTCCCCGGGTGGGAGGAACCGGTGCCACCCGCACGAAGCACCACTGCGTAAGAGCCTACGCAGCACGCGCGCCCGCGCGTGCTAGTTGAGTCCCGCCAACCCGTCGGTCCCCTGCTCCTCGTCCACGCCGCGTGCCAGGTCCCGTCGGTTCCGCCGCCAGGCTCGGTACTGCCGCCCACGCTCGACGCGGTCCTTGCCGCCGAAGCGTACGGAGAGCTCGGTGGTCTGCGTGAGCCACGCCAGAGGCAAGCTGGAAGTGCCAACGCCGACACGCAGGTGAACGTTCTTCCAGGCCATCTGCCAGGCCGCGCTGAGCATGTACATGGTGGTCAGGGGGACCCTGCCGTCGAACGCCAGCACCTCGTCCAGCTGCGCGATGTCGGGCAGCTCGATCTGCTCGTTGACCTGCAGCCGGGCGAAGGGTACCGACGCGGCCTGCAGGATGATGCTGTCGCGCCGATTAAAACGAACGTCGGTGGCCGCGCGCACCCACAGGACCTCGCCGTAGATGTCGTTGCCCTCGATGCCGAACGCGCTGCCGCTGCTGGAGACGGGTTGGGGGTCGCCGACGTTCCAGTCGTCACAGGTCTCGGTGAGCAGAGACGACAGTGCGCAGACATCGGGAATGCCCTTGGCGGACAAGCCCGCATAGTTGAAGCCACCGTGAACGGACCAAGCCTTGACCACCCGCAGCGACGCGATGGCACCCACCCCGGTGTAGGCGGAGCGGAAGCTCTCCTGGCGGAGCCAGTAGCGGCTGCCCTGCACGGCCAAGTTCAGCGGTCCAACCTGGATGGCGTTGATCTTGGCGGAGATGTTGGGCAGGCCCGCGTAGTAGACGAGGGGCATGGTGGTGACCTGCACGTTGGGCAGCACCCCGACACCCACGGACAGCAACCCCACCTTCAGCTCCCCCGGCTGCAGCGTATAGGCCGTGAAGTCCGTGGTCGCGTGGGGATTGGGGGGGAGCTGGCCGGCGCTGGGCTTCAACCAGCGGATCTGGCTCTGGTCCAGGCTCCCGGCCTCCACCGCACTGGTGAGTTGATCCTGGGACAGCACCAAGGCCGGCCGTCCCTCAACGGCCAGTCCATCCTCCACCAGCACCGCAGCGACGGGCTCACCGTCGAGAACACCGCCATGGAAGTGGAGCAAGCCGGTGACCTCCGCCGGAGCTTCCTGCTCGGGCTGGAGCGTGTCGGGCTGGACCGTGTCGGCCTGGACCTCGGTAGCCTGGGCCTCGAGGGCCTTCGCACGTGCACGCCAGCCGGCCTCGGCATCCGCAGGAAGTGCCGCCCAAGCGAGCACGGTGGCCAGGAATGGCGCTACGGGTCGCAGGGCGGGCATGATCGGTCTCCACGAACGGGGGGTGCTGCGGGGGGAGAGGGGAACGGCACGTCCTCTCGTCAAGTACGTCGGGCGCGGAGCACTCCGGGTTCAGCACTTGACAAGCTCTTGTTGCTTTCGTGACGAGAGGAGACAGAAAGCACGCCGAACACACGATCGGGCCTTGAGGATAGGGCGGTCGCCGATTAGCCTGTGCCCACTTCACCCCGAGAGGAGACCCACCGTGGCCAGCGACGA